>JAABUH010005020.1_pt1 | contig 10509 bp, 14 predicted proteins | sample 5559121 | NCBI WGS metagenome assembly JAABUH01 (sample SAMN10711871, study PRJNA513364) | rock metagenome | isolation source: Antarctica rocks | place: Antarctica: Victoria Land, Battleship Promontory nord | collected 2015-12-28 | reverse complement strand
GGAGAACGGCGAGCTGCGCATGGGCGCCGGCGCCTTGCCGGCGCGCATGCCCAGCGGCCAGTCTTTGGCCACGCCCGGCGCCTGCCGGCAGCAACACGAGGTGAAGAGCTCTCTCGGCTGACAGCAAAATTGGATGTATGCATGCTCTGGGGGGGGACTGTACTCAGACCATCGAGCTCGAGGCTCCTGATGCTCCTACCCATTGCGCCCAGCAGCTGATCAGCGACCACGCCCGGTGTCACTTTCCCATCTGCGCTGCGCCAGCAGGAGGAAGCGGCGGCCCGAAGGCCGCGCCTATGCCTGCTGCGGGCAGTCCCTCGCCAGGATGGTTCGGGACTCTGCTGCGCAACCACAGGCCCGCCTTGCGCAGCCGGTCCACCTCCTCCTGGGCTTGGCCATGGAGGCGCTACCCGATCCCGCGCCCGTGTTTCGCCCGCTGTCCCGGCCCTTGCCACCTCCGCGGCGACATCCCCGGTCAGAGCGCTGCATGCGCACACCGAGGTCCATGGACGCAGCCACGTCTGGCTGTGCCATCGCGAAAGCGGCGGCGGCACCTCGCTGAACGATATATGCGGCCGACCGCCGCCCCTTCGTGATGGCACAGCCAGACGTGGCAGTGCCTATGGACTCAGTGACATGCAGCGCATGCAGCGCTCCAACAGGGGAGGTGGCCGCGGAGGTGGCAAGGGCCGGGACAGCGGGCGGAACACGGGCGCGGGATCTGGCAGCGCCTCAAAGGCCAAGCCCAAGGACGAAATCGAGCGCCTGCTTAAAGGCGGGCATGTGCTCCCGCTGCAGAGCCCCGGGCCATCTGGCGAGGGACTGCCTGCAGCAGGCATGGGTGCGGCCTTTGGGGCCGCCGCACGCTGCCGACGCAGCTGCGGCGCGTCCAGCCCATCATACATCGTCAGCAACAGCGACTCCCATCCCCCACAGAGAGGCAAGCAGGCATTGCTCAGCTGCGCGCTACAGCTCAGCGCTGCTGCAGGCAGCGCTTGAAGACGGATGCAGCAGATCCTCGCCACAGGCCCAACTCCACCCCCCGGATGGCGGATAACCAACCGCCAATACGCTTGTCGGCGCAAAGAACGCAAGCAGGCTCTGTGAGGGCCCCCGGCCCCTGCGAGCGCTGCGAGGCGGCGGGCGCGCGCCTCCGCGGCGCCCTGCTTCAGCGCGTCGTCCTGCAGGGCCATGTCCGCGATGTTGGGGCTGGACGCGGAGAAGCGGTGGCGCCCGCGCTGGTGCGTCTGCAGGCTGGACAGCGACATGCTGCCCAGCTTGGACATTGTCACAAACTGCGACGTCTCGCTCACGCTGCCCTGGCCCTCAATCGGCTGCGCGCCCCCGCGCATGCGTCAGGGGCCGGCTAGGGGCGGCATGTGTGAGTGAAAGGGGGTCTGTGCCGACGCAGGATCTGGCTGGTGGTTTGCGGCTGTGCAGCGCTGCACGGCCGTGCATGGTGTGACTGCTGATACGAGTCATGCAGCCCCCAGTCTGCCAGTGGCATGCATAAACCCATTTTTAAAGCTGCAGATGCTGCCTATTCAGCTGTATTTCAGCAGTGCTATTTTCTAGTAGGTAGTGTCACACAGGAGCGAGAGTGGCTGGGTGCCAGGCTTGTTTAGGGTTGCCAACCTCGCCGACGCGGCCGGTGATGGGGTCGAACGGGATGCGCTCCTCCGCCATGCGCCCGTCCGGCTTGGGCACCAGCTCAATTAGCGTGTGCAACGGGATCTCCAGCCGCGGGATGTCCTGCGGCAAGCAGGCGCCACAGCGTCGGCACAGCCGCCGGCGGCACCAGCAGAGCGGGCCTTGATCCTTCAGAGGTCTCTTTCAATGCAACAAGACCTTTTGCCATGACGGCGTTGCGGCACCATGCAATGGACGGCATAGTACGCATAATGGCACCATGCAATTGATGGCAGGGTACGCATAGCCTGCAATGGCAGGGTATGCATAACTGCGTGACAGGCACTCCTGTGTGGATCTGGGTTGCCAGGACAGCCAGCTGCAGGGTTGGACAGGCTGCACGGCGCTACGCGGCGCTCGCAGCAGGCTGCACGGCATGCTCGCGACATACTCCGCGCCGCCACAAGGCGGCGGACCGCTCGGCGCGCCCCGCGCGCGCCTTCAGCGGCGTCTTGGTGAAGTAGCCGTAGATGGCGCGCAGGATGGCCTGGTGCGCGACCACGCATACGCACTCGCGCTCGCGCTCGATCTCGATCACCACCGGCTCCAGGCGCTGGACGACGTCCATGTAGCTCTCGCCGCTGGGGTACCTGCGCCGCGCCGCGCGCCCGCGCCCGCTGAGGTCGCCGGCGCGGCAGGCCGCCGGCTCATCCAGCTTCGACGGCAGCCTGCGGATGCGCTGCGCGCTCCCAGGAGCTGGCGCGGTGCGCGGCGCGGCAGGGCACGAGTCAGCAAGCCTGTGCCTGCCGGCAAGCTTTGGTGGGTCGCCGCTCTAGAGCGCGCCAGCCGGCGCCGCGTGCGCGGCGCAGGCGCGGCGCGGCGGCGCGCGGCACGGGGGGCGCGGGCGCCTGCGCGCACCTGTAGCGCAGCTTGTCGCTCTTGCGCGCGCGGAACTCCTCCGGCTGCTGCTCCTCGATCTGCTCATAGGTCATGCCGTCGAAGATGCCCGCGTGGATCTCGTCCAGCGCCTGCAGGCGCCGGCGCGCGCGTGTGAGCGCAGCCCACACGCTGCCCTACACCGCTGCACAGGATACGCGACACGGCTGCTGATGTACGACCAGCCAAGCACTGCTTCAGGTGTCTCGGCCACGCGCTCCTGATCCAAGTACAACTTGCAAGTGCACTCGGAGTTGGCAACCACCATGCCGACCAGCAGCTAAAAGCATACTGATGGAAGACCATTAAGGTAGGGACAGGGCACCCTAACCCTAGGAGCACCTTCCAGCGCAGTTTGGGGAAGGGCAGGTGCTCCGCGGTCTGGATGGTGCGCTTCAGCGTGCTGGTCCAGACGGACACCGGCATCGTCGCGCCCTCGCTCGTCTGCGCGGCGCAGCGCTTCATCATGGCGTGCATGCGGGCGCACCCGTGCTCCATTGGTCCGCGCGCCCGCAGACAAGGGGCGAGGCGGGTCGGGCGCCTGGAAGCAACTTCTCGCTTGTGCCTACCTTTGCCGAAGCACTGGAAGCAACACTGGGGCATGTAGGGCGACTTCATGCAGGCCCGCTGCGGCAGATGTCACAACAGCGAGCAACTGCCTGAGGGTGAGCGGGGCGCGCCAGGGGGATGCGGTCAACGACGATGTCGGGCAGCACGGCCGCATACTTGCGCCCGGAGTCGGTGATGTTGGAGTCGCCGCCCAGCAGCGCCTTGCGGTTGTACTCGCTCTCGCCGTGCCGCGTCAGCCAGATCTTGCGCAGCCGCGTCACGCCCGACTTGCACACCTGCGCGCGCGGGCGCACCATGAGCCAAGACCATGACAGTGCCCAGGCTGTGCACCCGCGCTGCCATGCCACGGGCCGACTGGGCCTGGGAAAAGCTGCCGATGTCAAAGCTACGCAGCCGCTGCATCGCCAGGAGACCGGGTCACGCTGAGGCAGTCACGCTGCGTGCAGCGAGCCGCCCGGCACTGCCAAGCCGCACGCCGCCAGCGCCAAGCCGAGCGCCTTGGCACAGCAGTGCGAGCACCAGCACGCAGGCTCGCCCTTGCATCATGAATCCGGGTCGCCAAACCAGGCTGGCGCGCCTGCATGAGGAAGAAGACCATCTTGCCGGGGATGTAGCCGCTGATGCGGTTGACGTCCATGTAGCCGCGCCCCGTCACCCTGCCGCCCTGCCCGCCCGCTGAGCGCTGCACTGCACCTCTCATGGGGTCCATCCGGTCCCCGCTCCGGCAGCCTTCATGCGCACATAGCACACACTCAGGTGCACCCAGCTTCATAGCAAAGGCAAACGTCAATGACTGGAAGCTCGGGCTTGTGCTGCATACTTCTGTATGAGCACGTCCGACGTTGAGGGTAGGGGCATGATCATACCAGTGCGTGGCACATGCAGGGGTCATGACGGGCGAGGCGGGGCCGCGCACATGTCGATCAGCTTGATGTAGTGCAGGTTGCGGTCGGTGATGGTCTCGTACACCTCCTCGTACAGCCTGATGCGCTCGCGGAAGTCCCGCAGCGCCTGCTGCTCCGGCGCGGGTCAGGGGCGGGGGAGAGGTCTCAGTCCGGGTCCGCTTCACAGCCTCTGAAAACATACTCATTGCCTTCAACTTCGGTCGTCAAGTGAGATCTTCTTTGCGCCTAGAACATGCAGCTTTTTGCGCGGCACGCGCCCGACTCAACATGTGCAGCTGCGCCGCCGTGTGCGCGACTACAGCGCCTCGGCATGAGCAGGCTCCCCCGCAAACCAGTGACCGCAGGTGCAGAGTGTTGCAGAGCGCGTCCTTGTCAACAGAACAAGCCCATGACGTTGCTGGACCGGCGCATTCTGTAGCAGGCATGCAGGGCCTGCTTTCCGTAGCGGCCCGACAACACCTCAAGATGCCTGCATCCTCGGCCATGCAGGGGCACAGGTGCAGCGCCTCAGAGTGCTGCTCAAGTGCAAGCGCAACGTCGTCGTCTCGGGTGTGCGTTCGCGGCGGCCGGACGTGCAGGGCCGAACAGGAGGGCCGGCGCGCCGGCGCGTCAGCATCCTGCTCACTCTCTGCTCACCCACTGCAGACGTGCCGTGGGGTGCCGGCTGTGCAGGGGGTGCGACAGGGCGCGCGCGCACCGCCTCGCTGTCCTGCTCCGTGTAGTCCGGCGAGTACATCATCTTGTAGCGGTAGTTCTGCTCCAGGACGGCCTCGTCGTTGCAGATGCTCTCAATGAACAGGTACTGCCAGCGGCCGTGGAAGCGGTCGCGCTGCGCGCGCCGCACGCCTCAGGCGCGCGCCGCAGGCGGCCGCCCTACGGGTCTTGCCACACTGACACTGACAGGAGCGCCCCTGTCAAACGCATCCTACCGTGCTCTTCACGACGAGAGTATGCCATGTGAGCGAATCAGCCCTTACTCACCATGGCACGCCTTGCACTACTGCTGCGAGCTGCGCTCGGGCAAAGTGCTTGCGTCCGGGGCACGCCACGGCGCGTCCCTGGTGCGCCTGGGCTGCCGGCGCCCCGCGGGCGACGGCAGGGGCGGGCGCGCACCAGCAGCGAGCGCCGCTCCTCCGTGGAGTTGGTCGCGTCGAAGATGGCCACCTGCGCGTCCACTGCAAGCGGGGACTCGCACGCGGCCGCCAGGCCGGCGCGCCGCGCGGCGGCCTCCGTCCGCAGCGCATGCCACGGCGGTGGCGCATCCGGCAGGCAAGGAGAGCCAGTGAGGAGGCGTATGCTTGCGGGCAGAAAGGATGTTTGTGACACACGCGGCACTGGAACGGCTGGGAGAGACGACTCTACATACCAAAGCTGAGGTCCAAACTTGGCAGGCAAGAGCCGTGTGTCTTGCGGCAAGGAGGGCAGGGCTGCCAGGCGCAGTGGCCCCTAATCACACCCTGGCTGCCTGCCCCTCCTGGCGCGCACATACGCGCACGCACATATATTATTCCTGCCAAGGAAACCTGCAGACTGCAATAGCACTGTCAGCGTCGCCCTCCCCGTTGCCAAACTTGTGCTTGGGATTTGAGAGCACTGAGAGCACTCACACACCCCAAGCGCCGGATTGGCTCCGGAGAAGGCACGCTGGCATTGCTATGAAGCCTGCAGAGGCCCTTGGCAGGATCCGGATGCATACACACGCGTATGTGCGCGCACAGCCCCCTCGCACAGCATAGCTAGGGTAGCCGTACCCTACCCCTCCCCTAACCCCGCCGGCGTTGGCGCACCGGTGACCAGCCAGCGCTCCATCTCCTCCAGCGCGGCGAGCAGCGCGCGGTGCCGCGCCTCGCGCCCCGCCTGCCCGCACGCGCGCGCTTAGCGGGAGCGTAGCACCCCTTTTCAGGCCCCTCAGCACACTCTCATGTGGCATGCGCAGCGTATGCGCGCCGCACCGCCTGCGTCAAGCTGCCTACCCGTAATCAGCGAGCGCGCACCCGCACCGCTACTGCGCATGGCACGCAACACACACAGCAAGTGCTCGTGCGCGAAACATGCTTTGGCTCACGGCCGGCCCTGGGGCATGGGGAAATAACCCTGCGCAACCCCGCAACAACCCCGCGCACAAACCGGGTTGTTGTGGTCGAAGAAGGCGGCGTCCTGGACGTCGGCCTCGCCCTTCTGCTTCCGGCGGTACTGCCCCACGTTGAAGTGGCGCGTGTCGTGGCCCAGCCTGCGACGGCCGCACGGCGCGCGCTCGCATCGGTGCGCGCACCCGCAGTGTGCATGGGCAGGCAGAGGGCTTTCGGTCGACAGGCGTGTCCCCCTGACGCATGCGCTGCATGCGGCATTGTTGCGGTGCGAGCTTGCATCAGGGTGTGCTCCTCCCCTTTGCGATTCCCAGCACACGCGCTCACCAACAGGCGGCGTAACCAGCCAGCGGCACTCGCCCCTGCGCACAGGGAGGCTGTGTTCGCCTCGGCGGCCGCGGCCGCCGCGCACCAGTTCAGGTAGCACATCAGCTTGTTGCACAGGAACGTCTTGCCGCGCCCGGGCAGGCCGACCAGGATGATGATGAGCTTCTGGCGGTCGATGCGCAGCTTGCGCCGGCGGCTGACGCGCCGGCGCATGCCGCCCTCGCCGGCCTCCTCGCGCTCGCTGGCCGGCTCCGACTCGTCCTCCGAGTCGTCGCTGGCGGCGATGATGACGTCCTTGAAGTACACGTGCGTGCTGTTGGCCGGCGGGCCCGCATCCGGCAGCTGCCGCGGCACGTCGGGCAGCCTGCGCGCCGGGGCGCGCGGGGCTCGGGCGGCGCGGTCGGGAGCTCGTACCAGGCGCACGGCTCCGCCATCAGGGGGGCGCCGGGCTGAGCGCGCTGCCCTGCGGCTGATGCGCCTCGGCGGCTGCCGCGCAGCGCTGCGGCAGCCTGGCCGGCAACGGGAGCAGGGAAGCAGCGCTGGTGGCTGCAGCGGCGTCCGCGACCCGCACCACCGCCCGCTCTGCTGCGACAGCAGGTGAGCCTGAAGCTGGCCTGGCTGCCTGCGTTGCTGTCACCCAGCAGCCTGGTGCGTGCCGTGCTGGGGCGGCCATGCGACTGTCACATGCAGCGGCATGCCCGCACGGAGGCGCTGCCAAACTGGCCACTGCTGACGCCAGAGCAGGGTGTAGCAGGGCCTTGCAGGCTCACACGTTCGGGCCGCACGTGCCAGCTCCCAGCTCAGCAGGTGAACATGTAGAGCGGTGAGCAAGCAGGCACAAGCGCGGCGGTGCACCGTTTAGGCAGTCTATGCCAAGGCCGCGTGCTCACTGAGCGTCAAGCACTGCCCACGGCGATATAGCAGACAGGTGGCTATACAGCGACCTGTCTGCTGGCTCGCCGGCAGGCAAATGCGCAAAGGCATGAGCAGCAGCAGCTGCGTGGCTGCACCATTGCATGCAGGCACGGGACAGTGACCCCACCCCTGTGCTGTGGGGCTGTCGCCATCAGAGCCCGTGCGCTTCCTGTGCCGCGTCTTGCCCTTGGACAGCCGCGAGCGCCAGTACTCCCACATCAGACACAGCCCTCGGCCAATTCGCGCTAAGTAGCCTGCAACGACTTGCTGTTTGTCGGGCCAAGACTACCGATGCGGCCAATGCTCGGACCAATGCTGTGGCCAGGCCAAACCCTCGATTGCAGGTCCCAGTGTAACTGCAAAACTTTTAAAAGATATTGCAGACTCAAGCCAGCGCAACGCTCATCCAGCAGGCCCACAGACCACGACGGCATGCTTGCGCTTGGGGTGCGCCGCAGGCCCAGTTGCTGCAGTGCCAGGCCATGACCTGCCAATGCCCTGGCGCTCGGGCCTGCTTCTGGCAGCCCCCAACTGGGGATGCCAATTGCAGGGACAGGAGCAGCTCGCGGGCGCCTGCTCGCGGGGCACTGGCGAGCGAGGGGCCGAGGCGGGGCCGTGCTGCGGGTTTGGTGGGGAGCCGGACGGCCCGGCGTCCGCCTTCTGGCTGCAGGGCCATGTCGTACCCCCGTGGTTTATGAAGATGCTGAGCTCCAAGTTCTTCACGCCCTGCGAGCGGCACAGTGGCCACAAGAAGAACGAGGCGCGGGCCCGGCTCGGATTGTGATGTGCCGCGTCCCACGCCTGAGGTGGCCTGGGATGGCGTGCTAGGCTCCTGCAGCCACTTTTGGCGCCAATTGAGCGTGTACGGCGGCGAGTTTGCTAGGCGGTGGACGCGTGCTTTGACGGGAGTGGTCAACGCCTGGTTGCCATGCAGGAGCAAAGCTCCCAGGCCTCTAGCGTTTGGGCAGCCTGGCCGTGCCGCCCAAGGGCCTGGCCTTGAGTGGTGCCGCAGGCTAGCGTGTCGTCAGATGGCGCGTGATGCTGATGAAATTACGTTTCGTCTCCTGGCCGGATGCTTCGTGTGCAGCGGGCTTAGCGCAGCGCCTTGGTGCTGACAGCCGCTGCAATTGCACTCACGCCGCATGGGATGAGCAGGCTGAGACAATCTCCCAACACATAGGCTCACACCACCTGCGCGGCGCGCAGTGCACGTACTTCTGCGCGGACTGCAATATGGTCTGCAGGGGGCTCTGCCAGCACTGCTTGCCAGAGCACCCGCCTCACCACACCGTCATCCAGGCGCGCCCCTCAATGTAATATGGAGTGCAACAGCAAAGCATGAAGCAGCGTCATAATGCTGAGCCGTGGCGTGTATGGCCGCCCCCTAGGCGTGCAGGTGCCGGCTCCTGGGCCTGCTACTTGACCCCACTGCGGTGCCTGAGCTATCGTAGCTTTCGTGGCGCCATGCCTGCAGCATCCACGCCAGTGCGCATGCAGATTGCACGCAGCTTCTCCTGACTATGTCAGGCCGGGGTGGACTCAACAATCACTTGCTAGACAGCAGCAGCCTCAGGCCGGGCGGGACGAAGACTTCCCAGGCAGAGGAGCCTGCGCTGCCGGTGAGGCGCGGGCGGCGCGCCGCGCAGATACGGCGCTACGTCTACTGCGACGTGGTGCGCAGCCAGGACGTGCAGCGCTACCTGGACCCGGCCGGCGTGCAGACGTACATCATCAACCAGGCCAAGGTCGTGTTCCTCAACCACCGCCCGCAGTCTAAGCCGACCAAGGCGCGCGCGCGCCTCCCCGCACGCCGCATCGTGCTCATAATCCTGGGCAGGGCGTGCCTGCGGCGCGCCGGGTCAGAACAGAGCCAGCCTGTCCCTGCAGTAAGCTGAGGTTGTCAAAGACTCGGTGAATTCACGCTGCGCATGCACAGCTGGCACGTTTATTGTACATGTACATGCATCAGCTCACTGGGAGGACAGCTGGCATTGAGCGCGCTTTACTGCCTGGGACGAGCACGGGCTGCGCACGAGCGCGCGCGCCTGCTGCTGTTGCGTGAGCCCTGCCGCCGGCGCAGGCGCTGGGCAGCATGGACCGCTGCCAGACGTGCAAGCGCACGCTGCGCGAGGGCTACCTGTTCTGCTCCCTCGCCTGCAAGGCGCGCCCTGAACCCCCCTTGCACCACACCCTGCGCAACCCTGTATGCAGCAAAGCCACGCATGCAGACACCGCGTCCTGCTCATGCCCGCCATGCAGAAAAGCCGCGCATGCGGACGGCGCCCCTGACCCTGACCCTGGCCAACGGGGCGCGCCTGGGCGCTCGCAAGCTCGTGGACCCCGCCTTGACACTCCGTGCCAGGCTCGCATTACCCCGAGGAAGCGCACCCTGTCCCATCCCTGCGTCAGGTGGCCTCGCTGCAGCTGGAGCGCGGCGTGCCGCCGGCGCGCGTCGCCGGCGGCCGGCCCCGCGCGGAGCTGCCCTGCGCCACTGCGGGGCAGGGATGCCTGTCCGCCAGCGCGCTCGCGTTCGCCAGGTAGCCCTGGCAGCTCCTCGTTCGCCGCTGACACGCGCTGCACCGGGTCACGCTGCCGATGCCGAGCGGCAGGTTGTGCCTTGCGATACACCCGGTGCCAGGTCTGTGCTGTTGGAACAGCCTGGTGATGTTTCACACGGGCCGAGCCGACCAGGCCATGCGTGATCGGTGATTTGCAGCACCTCCCACCCTTGCTGCCGTCAAGCTTGGACGCTGCGGCCCCTGCTCGTACACGGTTATGTCATGATCACACCGAGCTGCTGCCGGCGCCAGAGCAGCTTATCAAGCTGCAGAGGGACGCGCTCCTCGCTGTCTTCAATAGCATGCCACATAACGCGCCCTATGAGGCGCTGCAGGAGATCAGACCAGATATTCAGACCAGGTCTGATCTCCTTCAGCGCCTCGTAGAGCCCGTCATGCGGCATGCTATTGAAGAGCGCGAGCAGCGCGTCCCTCTGCAGCTCGGTGAGCTGCTCTGGCGCCGGCAGCAGCTCGGTATAGTGGGTTTGCCAGAGCGCGAGGGGCAGCAGCAGCAGCGGCGACAAGGTCAACAGCGAGAAGGACCGTCTCTGGCCATATCAGGCCTGCATGGCAGCCCTGAAT
>JAABUH010005016.1_pt1 | contig 10513 bp, 16 predicted proteins | sample 5559121 | NCBI WGS metagenome assembly JAABUH01 (sample SAMN10711871, study PRJNA513364) | rock metagenome | isolation source: Antarctica rocks | place: Antarctica: Victoria Land, Battleship Promontory nord | collected 2015-12-28 | reverse complement strand
TGGTTCCATTTTTATCGACTATCGCAGCACCCTGTGCTTTGTATCTAGTAACTATCAACGTAATCCAACATCCAGCACTCCGTAAGCCGTTGACATGTAGAGAATACAGCCAGTCACAATATGACCAAAGCATTCAATATCCCCACAATGAATAATACCGAATAACATACCCATACATGGACTTTCCTGACATCCTGTACTGCAGCAACTCCTTCGGAGGCAGATCAAAAAGCGGCTCACCGAGAGCAAGCAGACGATCGGAAACCCCTAAAAGTTGGGTGCCTTCGGGATGACTACGTAAATCGAGAGAGAAGAACCCTAGATTCTTGCATGCTTGGAACAGCCGTTCTGTTTCGCCTTTGTCTTTTGCTAAGAGCTTCGCAAACGAAATTCGAGACAGAGGGACGGTAGGTACCACAGTGGATGTGTCCATATTGATGAGTTGAAAGGCTGAGGAGATTCTTGAGTAGAAGCGAGATACAGCACAGCCTTACGCGAGAGTAGGCGAAGGTCGGGAAGTGTAAGTGGGACTCTTTTCACTTATTCAAGATATCTGACCTCGTTTAGTTTCACTTAATTATTCAATCATTATTCACGCCTCAGTTTGTGTTATTTCCTTGCTCAAATGCATCACTACATTACTATCTTGTCCATAGCTATCATACTATATATGATATGTGCATTGGTTTCGAAACATTTCCAGGAACGAAAATATGCCTCTAAAGCGAAAAGGCTAGGATGTCAGTCACTGCCGGCTCCTTCACGAAAGTGGCTGTTCGGAGTAGACCGCATCTATCAAAATATTAGAGCAAATAAAGCAGATCTTCTCTTGGAGCTCATCCATGAGCGATACCGCGCAGTAAATAGCAACACCTATACGTATTCGCTATTGGGTAACAAAGTAATCGCTACTGCAGAACCGCAAAACATCCAGGCTATATTGGCGACACAGTTTGATGATTTCTGTTTGGGAGCCCTACGGAGAGATTGCTTCATGCCGCTTCTCGGCAATGGTATTTTCACCCAAGATGGTGAGGCCTGGAAACACTCCAGAGCAATTTTGCGGCCCCAGTTCTCTCGCGGAAAAACCACCGATCTGGAAATGGAGGAAAGACATGTACAGGACATGATGTCTGCGCTGCCAGTTGATAAAGATGGCTGGACCCTTGAAACGGACCTGCAGCTTTTGTTCTTTAGATATGCCCTTGATTCCACGTGCGAGGCCATATTGGGCGACTCCCCCGGCTCTCAGGTCGCCAACCTCCCAAAGAATTCCTCAAGCTTGACCGCGGATAGAAAAGATGAGGAGGTTTTTGCTGCAGCATTTGATACGTCCCAGGCGTGGCTGGCTTACCGTGCCCGTTCGTTGAAATTGTATTGGTTATCTGACGGGCCTGAGTTTCGTCGTGCTTGCGAAACCGTACATGATTTCATAGACAGTTTGGTCTGCAAAGCCTTGGATAAGTGGTCCGATAAGAGGATTCAGCAAGCAAACCTCGACAATCAAGCGATACCCAAATATACTTTCTTGCATGCGTTGATCGCCGAGGACGTGGATCGAAAAGAAATTCGCTTCCAGCTCCTCCATATCTTACTTGCCGGCCGAGATACTACTGGTAAACCAGCGCATGTTGAAGCTACTGGAAGAGAAAAGCTAATAAATCAAAGCTTGTTTCCTGGGATGGACCTTCTATCTGCTTGCCCGCCATCCAGAGGTTTATCGAGAACTTCGTCTCGTCGTACTTGCAGAGTTTGGAAGCTACGATCATGCCCCTGAGGTGACTAGTCCGAAACTCAAGGGATGCCAGTATCTGCAATTTTGTTTGAACGAGGCCTTGCGTTTGAACCCGCCTATACCGGTAAATTACAGGCGTGCGACTAGAGACACGACTTTGCCATGTGGTGGCGGTCCGGATGGAACAGGAAAGATATTCGTGAGAAAAGACCAGCAAGTTGACTATTCAGTATATGTACTGCATCGACGCAAGGATATCTGGGGCGAGGATGCCGAAGAGTTCAATCCAGAGAGATGGTCGAGAGGAAGGTTGAACGGGTGGGAGTATCTACCATTTAATCGTGGTCCTCGAATTTGTCTTGGGCGTGAGTCGCTCCCACTCGCCATGGTCGTCTTGGATTTGTATCAAAACTGACAGTGTCGTGCTTCTGTAGAGCAACTTGCGCAAATCAAAGTGTCATATGTCGTAGTCAGGTTGATTCAGCGCTTCGATACGGTTGAAAACTTGGATCCGGATACAAGTTCGCGGCACTGCTTGAAGCTCACGAGTTGTCCGGCAAATGGGGTCAAAGTCCGGCTTCGCGAGGCAATCGGTTAGGTGTCTGTGTATTCCAACGATTGACATTCTCTTAGATATTACGAGGCGTTCCCCATGTCTTGTTGAATGAATTCTGGAGAGGAAAGGTATTCCACGGGGAGTCCTGCGCCTTCTGTCCGCATAACTACGAACATAGAGCGCCAGAAGTGCTAAAGGTTACAATTCTATCCCTGTTGGCAAAGAGCTATAGCTTCGCCTTCGCCTGCGTGCGCATGTATTGCATCTCCTGACGGATAGCCAAATCACTCATAATCTCCTCGCTCCCACCCCCTATGACCATCACTCTAAGGTCTCTCGAGATTTGTTCAATTCTTGCGCCCTTTCCATTCTTGGAATATCCAAGGCCACCCATAATCTGCTGCGATTCTCTCAGGGCCTGCTCCAGCGCCTGTGTCGACATTATTTTTAAGAGCGCTGTCATGCCTCCAATTTGTATATCAAGTCCCTTTGCTTTAGATTCGCTGACCATATAAACTAGTTGTTCGAGGAAGGCGTGGGCGGGTTCGATCAACCGTCCACAAGCTGCAAACTTCACTCGGATTATTTGGTTTTCAATCAACTTTTTCCCGAAGGTCTCACGGGTTATAGCGTGGGCGAAAGCATCTGCGAGACACACGCGGGCTAAACGGAGGCTTGACGCAGCTAATCGAAGTCTCTCTGGATTGAAATCTTGAGATTGCGTATCAGCCAAAAGCTTAGCGGATAATAGAAACTAGCCCAGGACCTACTAGACATGATGATTTTAAACCCTTCGTTCTCTTTTCCAATCATATTTGCAAGAGGCACTTCGACGTCATCGAACTCGATGAAGGTAGAACCTATAAATCAGCATCCAATTCATGAGGTTATGTAAATGTGTTGCTCACCACTTGCAGCCACTCCTGAGTTCTCCATTCTGGCACACGTCACACCATTTACTTTCAGAGGGACAATAAGCAGAGAGATCCCTCTACTCCCTGAACCTCCAGTGCGAACTGCAGTTGTACAAAAGTCTGCCCAGATTCCATTGGTTATCCATTTTTTGCAACCATTGACAATGTATATGTTTCCCATTCTCTTAGCGGTCGTCTGGATTCGTGCAACATCAGAGCCAGCTACAAGCCACACTCATATTAGCCTAAAATACAGAGATCTTTTATTATGGAGATTATGGAGATTGCAGACCATCTGGTTCAGTTATACCGAGGCAGAACCGTATTTCTCCTCTGGTTGCTTTGGGTAGGAACTCCTTCTTTTGCTGCTCCGTTCCAAAGTTCAAAATTGGAGGAAGTCCAATTGCGTTTCCGCCACCTAGACCCCATAAAACGCCTGTGTAACCTAATCTGGAGGCATCTCCCATTAGATCCATCCGCTATCTTAGTATTAGAGTGCACTTGGAGATTACCGGCCCATCTGATCAGTTACGATCAGACTATGAAAGTCGTCCCATTCTTGAGGCGTCAATCCTGCTGGTAATTTGATGCCACCCATATAGTCTTCAGAGCTAGGATCAATGATAGAAAATCCAAGCTCAGCATGTCGTTTGACTATCTATCTCATGGTCAATATCAAGTCTATAATCATGAGCCTTCAAAGTGTAATTGCAAGCTGGACGTACATCTGGCGGGACTTGGCCCTTACTTTCCCAGCCAGGAGCATATGGAGTCAGCTCATCCTCAACATAACGCGCGACATATTCTCGGAGGTACCGGTGGCTCTCTTTGTAGTACGGTGAAAGTGCTCGAGTATAGGAAGCAGGCTCCGTGAAGGGAGCTGCAATAGTATTAGAAGACATATCAGTTAGAGACTCGAAGGCTAACGCTGTGAGCTCGATGGACGCTAAGGAAGAAAGGTCTCTTGCTGGTGGACCAGTGGTGGTAATACGTTGGATACGAGGTCTTTGAACAAGGCGCCCAATTCCACCCAAATGACGTACGGTACCCCGCACTAAGTTTTCGCTAAAATCGCGAAAACGCGTTAGAGTAAATCGCGTATCTTCGAAACAACTCACCTTCTTCAACTACATTCACCATGTTCAGAAAACCTTCGTTAACTCCAATTTCTGGTAACAAGACACCTAGAAAGGGAGCTTACTTTGCTCACAAAAGGCGAAATAATAGGACAAGCTAAATTAGGCCTTACACCCACCCAAATAGCACGAAGTTTGGACGTTCCGCGAAGCACCGTTCGGAGCGTTTTGGGGAGGCTTCAAACAACACCCTTCGAAGCTAACAAATTCAGATCAGGAAGGTTCTTATCAAGTACATCTTGAGTTGAAGTTAGAATACTGTTAAGTCAGTTACGATCGAAGCCTAAAATCATCTGAAGACAGCTGAAAAAGGACATCGGGATCGATTTGAATTCAAGAACTCTCAACGCAACACTACATGCTCACGGAATTTCTCACTAGCTAGCTCTTCAGCGACCGAAATTAACACCTGAAGTTGCTCTGCTTCGATTAAAATGGGCTGAAAAGCATAAGAATTGAATCGTGAATCATTCGCTGTGAATACAATGACAATAGTATAATAAGATGAATAGTATGATTGTTTCAATTTGAAAATGAAAGATAACTTCAAAACAAAGTAAAAAATATTACATGTAAGAATTATGTAAATTAGATAATGTAAAGTTATAAGGTCAATCATCAGTGGGTTGCAAAGGTCAACGTACAATAAGCGAGTTAGCAAACTCCCTACTACCGAGCTTCCTACCAAACACCCTCCATGGCTCCCTACCAAACACCCTTCATGACTCCCTACCAAAACTCCCTACCAAACTCCCTACCAAACACCCTTCATGGCTCCCTTCATGGCTTCCTACCCCATTAGGCCGCCTTGACTTCCCCATTAGTTTACCCATTAACTTCCCTATTTGCTTCCCTCGCGCAGATATTAAACTACGTAAATAGCTATTATTTAATTAGTTTTTTAAATTGATTATTAATTAATCTATTATACGATCGCAATGACCAGTTGTTAATTCAATATTTGATGCTAAATTGTAATCGAATTTGCCGATGTTTCCAGTAGTGATTAACCCCGTGCTCACAATGTAAATACTTGAGTATCTTAAGCTGACTCAGGTATGTTGGTTAATGACTCTGGTAGCCCAGCTAGCACAAGGGCCGAACATGGGCAGATTGGCCCACATGGGCCCTGAGAGCCCAGGAAGTCCTCGGGCTAGATTTCCCGATTTGCCGATGGAGCCATGTAGGTAGGTGAGTAGGTAGCTGAGTAGGTAGCTGAACTTGGAGGTAGGCGAGTAAGTAGTGTGCTGAGGAAATAAGTTGTGGATAAGCTGAAGTTTTTGCCCGGATAGGTTTCTTCGGCGGCTGGTAGGCGCGACTACTAGGCGGCTTCTGGGCCGCTAGATAGTAGCGAGCCTACAGTACTAGAAAGATTACTCAAGGAACTCCCTCATTAGGTAGTAAAGTAGTCTTACTAAAGTAGGTGTATAAATCAATCAATCAATCAATAATGATTATGTTAGGGATTTGGCCCTGACCAACCGGCCAAAACGGCTGAATCCGCTTGGCTAGCTAAGCAAACCGGTCCCAATTCCATATATATCGCTGTCCCGTGACATTCTTGATGTGCAAACCATGTCAGCATTGAGCAACGATGATATTTCAGTAATGTTTATTTTTTCAATTAACGGTACCTCTTTCACATACGACCACAGACACCAGAAAACTGGGCAATCTCCTCACCTTCAAACCAAGGCATCCGGATATGTCTGGTTTGTGCGCCGCTTAAGGATGCTTTTGTACCATCTCACCTGTCCCTCGCTAAGGACCTACTTTGCTCCTAACCCTTTAGGATACACTTTCCAACGCTCTTATTTCCATGAAATCCTCTTGGACTGCGCCGCTGCTGCCTGCTGGATGCTGCGTCTCACGTTTCAGCTATATCACTCACAATCGTAGAACACTGTCATGATTGGCTAAGCGGCATGCTCCGGCCATGGAAAGTGCTCGAAGGTGGCAGCACCGAGGGTCAGCACTAGCCACTGCTTTGCAAATTTGATCCCACCCACCCACTTCCTTAATCCTAGTTGAAGTCTTAGCTGAAGGGAGTTCTTGGCGCCCTGAGGCAGCCTTCGAAGCCATTTTTGGCCTGGGGAGCTGTGCATAAATCGGACCTCAGATTTTGATATGTCATTACAGAAACTCTGATCTATCACTCGAGGATGTTCCGTTGAACCCACAATGTTATCGACAAATATCTCTATAGACATGATCACGAAACATTTCTGCCCCTTTCACTTCCAGCCTCGAAGCTGAGCAGCGGCTGCTTTAAGGTGAGCCGAGGTGAGCTCCGTGAGGCAGTGCAGAGGCGCGCAGCACGCTGGAGCCTGAATGAGCCCGGCTTCAATTGCCTTCGTTAGCGGCATGCTGCTGCCTACGCTCCTTGAACGCTGCTACCTGCGCTCATCAACCATTGCTGCCTAGGTTCACCCTCACTCACATTCTAATTAGGCGGCTCAACCCGGCCCGGCGATTTCACTACAGTACAGTACTATGTACGTCATGTCTTATGTCCCCCTTGCCGTGGCGCCATTCGCATTGCATAAAATACTAATGTGGCTGTTGAGTTGAGTGTAACACAACTACATTAACCTCCCACACCATTGATAAAATTAATGATAGCCTAGCAGTAACCGGTGCCCACAATCGCACCGATTTTTCAAAACCTGAACATGCAAGATTGACTACTTGATTAACATGTATCCAGTGATTCTGTAAACGATCTCTTCGTGTTTTCGCCCTGAAAATACTTCAAAGCGTGGTGAGTGCCACTATCCCTAGTCGGGGCCACTGTTAGAGTAGATAAGATAAGATAAGAAATTTCCGAGTGGGGGAGATTGAAATCAATATATTCAGCAACGTAACTACCCCCTATGCAAAAGCGATCAGATTTTCGATATTTTGGGGCCTATTTATAGCCCTATATTAGGCCTATATAACGACTTATCTAAGTGTAAATTCTATCGGCGGCGTATGATGGTTACTCCAATCGAATATTTGAAAAGTTCTGATGTTTGTTAATTTGGTGAGGGGTAAGCAGCTTCCGAACATCGGAAGCACGCGAAGCTACTCACCACAGAAGGAAAAAACGGGACGGAGGCCGGCCCCTAGAGCTAGCCGAGACCCACAAATATCTATTATTCAAATATCAAGTTGTGAAAGAACTTATTTCATGATCGATATGTCAGAGTTATATTATTCAAGAAGTAAACGAGTCATTTCCACCGTCCTTCTTAGAAACTTGACATGTGCTGTATAAATACATCATCAACGCTCTCCCTCGGTCCATAAACTCCGTAACCCATTCCCAAAATAAATAATCCCAACTATCAAGTCCATCATCAAACTACCCATCCATCTCAACATCCCCCCCTCTCCTCAACCCCCTCACCACCCCCTCAAATTCCCTAACCTTCTCCTCCTCCCTCGCCCCTCGCACCTCCACCCCCCCATCCCCATCCTCAGCCTTAAAAACCCTCTTCACCCTGCCCTCAATATACCGCCTCCTGTCCTCTCTCTTCCCCTCCCAATCAACCCTCGCCCCAGCCTCAGGTAATATCTTCAACTTCGGTCTTAGCTCCTGTAACTTCTCTCTCAGCGCGGGGAGCTGGGAAAGGGCGAAGGCGGCGTGGGTGGTCAGGGGTTTGGCGGACGTGGAGGAAGGGGGGGTGAATGTGAGGCCGAGGATGGCGGCGGAGAGATGGTGGGTTAGGAAGGCGATGGAAGGGGTTTCGGGGAAGGTGGAGTTGGGGGGAGGGGAGAGGAGGGATGTGAGGGAGGAGAGGAGGGCGGTGTTTTGGGTACGGGTGGCGCGGAGGGCAAGGTTTATTTTGCGGGTTTCATGGAGGCGGACACGGAGGGCGAGGAGGGATTCGAGGGTTGGGGCTGTTGGGTGAAGGGAGAGAGGGAGGTTCTGTAGAGATAGATTAGTTTTTTTGTTATTTTTGACAGTCTTTCTTAAACGAAAGGCAAATGTGTTGTTAAGGGAAAGTGTTTTGGATGCAGTAAAAATGTGGTGCGACGAATTTTTCAAAAACATACAACAAGGGGGGATTCGCTGCTCGTCATCAACGCAACTACTGATCTTCCGATCACAGGCTTGTGTATGACAGAGCGGATGGGCTGCTCAGCATTCCTGTGTCTGTGGTCGTATGTGCTTGAAAGGCAACAACAATAACATAAATACACGACAGCGAATGTATCATGCTGTCTAACCGCGCACAAAACAGAAAACTCCCTTTCACTTACCTCATAGTGCCCCAACCGCATCCACCCCGTCAGCTCATTCGGCACCATCAATATATTCCTCAGCGTATAAATCTCAAACTTATCAAACGTCTTGTCCATCGTCGCTTCCAGTAGCGTTTCGAGCTGATGCACGCCGTCTTCAATCTCAGCCGTCGCTTCAGGGTACTCGATGTTGCCGTCGCCGTCGATGTCTCGTATTGAGGGGTCGGCGGATGAGTTTCCTGCACCGAATCCGAGGGTTGAGGGAGGGAGAGAGAGAAGGCCGTTTTCAATGGCTTCGAGGGCGTGGTAGATGACGATGTTGACGGCGTTGATAATTTCGTCGATGAGGGACTGAGGCGGGAAATTAGTATTGATCTAGGGGAGGGTGATTTGAAGAGCGCGTACGAGAGGGGTATATTGGAAGTGCTCTGTGAGCAACGCATCTGCTTGTTGTGCTGAGTCTGCCATTTTCAGAGCTGTTTTGAGGTTGTCGTGATATGTAGCTGTCCTTTGGGAGACGCGGATACTTTGTGTGCAGGTGAAAACGCGTCCGATTCGCGATGATCTCGACGCCGTTTTACAAGGCCTTCTCACTTGTTATCCTTAGCGCTTGAAATGCGAAATCATCCTAATGGTATTGATCGGTAATTTTCAGTATGATTTAATGGGCTGCCTAGATTGCTGCCTAGACTGCTGCCTAGATGTTCGAATCCAGGGGACTTTCCATGTTTCAAAATGTCCCTGACTATTAACAAGGCTGAGCTGTTGCCTAATTTCTATTTTTATTAAGCGGAACAGCTTTCACCCTTATCGATGCACCAATATCCAAATGTTTTCAAATAAGCGAAGTTCGACACCTTTGCTCTTTCCTGTCTGGCGAGCAAGTTACGTCGAGATCACGATGTACTTGTGATCCTTTCCAGACTTCAGCATGTGGTAGCTTCAACTGAGCAATCATGATTACGTTTGAAGATGGGGTGCAATGGGTCTTCCGTTCCCAAAGAGAGGGCAATTCAATTGAGTCTAATGAGACGAATCTTCTGCTGTTGACCAGTGAAGCTGCAACTCTCAAGTATATCAAGATTTACAGTACCATACCTGTTCCAGAAGTGTTTGCATACAGGAATGTTAAGTTATAATATCTGATTTACATTAACTAATGTTAGGGGTGCACATGCGGTGCCCCTACTAGTAGCAATTATCCAAATACAGTAGATTTAGCTAGCTAGGTTACCTAGTAACAAAGATCTAAAAGCTAAGGAAGGAAAATAGGAAGGGGGTGGCGAAACCGAATATAGTTGTGCTCGCTCGGCAAGCTTATGCCCGATCAGGTATGGCGCCAGTCTGATTGGGTAAGGTGCCCGCAGAGCCGCACCCCATGGGAAGGCTGAGTAGGTTTGACCGTAAACAACTAACTACTATATAACAGTTTTAAGAATAATGAAACTGATGTTCTCTACATACTTATTAATAAGACCTATGAGTAAAATACTCTCTCTTTGGTAGGACGAAGATCATAAGTAATGCACACGGGTAAGCTAGGCTTATTACGGACGTATGGCCGTGACAAAAATAATAAAGTTTTTTTGATACCGAGTACATTTTTATCTTGGTGTTTTCTAGCAACCAAAAATAAAATGTAAGCAGCCCGATCAGCAGTGAAGCAATAGAAATGAAACAATTATTAACATGCGAGAAGAAATACGTTAGTCCAAATTCGAGAAAAAGGGAGTCATAAACCGACCGCCCCTCAAGGCACAAATATAGAGTGCTTTGAGAACTACTTTTGGATGCTGAATATTCAGAACGCCAAGATAGAAGTGAGAATAGATCAACAAACATCTTACTTCGCCGCAGAAGAGTTCTTGATCTATTGAGTAATATTTATGACATGATTAGAGCTGTTCTGATCAGTACAAATGTGATAAAATAGACAATTAAC
>JAABUH010005015.1_pt1 | contig 10516 bp, 20 predicted proteins | sample 5559121 | NCBI WGS metagenome assembly JAABUH01 (sample SAMN10711871, study PRJNA513364) | rock metagenome | isolation source: Antarctica rocks | place: Antarctica: Victoria Land, Battleship Promontory nord | collected 2015-12-28 | reverse complement strand
CGCGGTTGCCGCGCCACGCCCTGCGCAGCCCCGGCCGGCGCCGCCGTCACGATCGAGCGCGCGGCTGGCCGCTGCGGTATGCGCTGCATGCATGGTGCTCCTCCAGAGAGCACGCCGCTGCGAAGCCTCTAAGCAGATCGTGCAGCCTTGTGGAAGCAGCGAGCGCCCTGTGCCTCAACAGGCCCTTGTCCGGTCTAGGTCCTGTCTAGGCAGGGGCGATGGCCACGGAGGTGCAACTCCTAGGCAGGATGCACGAGGTGCCGCCGAGCCAGGACATGGGACGCGCTGTGCGATGCTGCGGGCAGGCGGGGCCTCTGAAAGTAGTTTCAGGATTTCTATATCAAAGCTATATGTGCGCGGCCGCCACGCTGCAGGTGGGCGTGACGACGCTGAAAAAGATCTGCCGCAAGTACCACATCCTGCGCTGGCCCTACCGCAAGCGCTTCAGCCAGCACAAGCTCATCGAGCGCGTCACGCGCCACATCAGCGAGGCCGCGCAGCCCACGGGCGCGCCCGATGACGGGCAGGCGCGCGCCAGTCCCCAAGACCTGTCTGCAATCCGAATATCAATCTGTGTTATATTGCAGGTTGGAGCGCCCACATGCGTGCCAATTTCTAAGCGCTATGCGCGCCGTAGCAGTGGGAGCTGGCCAGATCCTGCCAGCCTACGGCTGCCTGCATGGCAGCTGGCGCATAGACTTCAAAGGCCCCATGCGCCGCGCCCGGAACAGGGGAGCCGCTCGACAGGCCGCCAGAGCACGCCGCTCATCAGCCTGTCTGGCCAGAAATTGGGCTGGGTGCCAGTTGGTCCTGCAGTGCATGCACGACCGCTGCTTATAACCCGCTGGCAGCCGGGCAGGGCCCTCCAGGGTACATGCATGCGCCGCAGGACGGCGAGCCTGGCCCGGCGACCGCCGCGCGCCGGGCAGCGCGCCGTCGCGATGGCCGCCGCTTCGGCTCGCGTGCACGCCCCAAGACCAAGCGCAGCGCGCGCGACGCCTGCTAGGCGGCGCTGCGCGCGTGAGGTCTGCTAGGCGGCGGTGCCCGCGCACGTTCGCGGCCGGCCCCCGCAGGGCTGTGAGTGCCGAGGTGGTTTCCTGAGGGCATATGCTCAGTTGCGGCAAGAGAGCAGCGGTCGCGCTGCTAGGGCGTATGGCTTGTAGCAGCGCTTCTGTTGTGCTGTAGGTGCCCCAGGCGGGCTGGGATCTTGCAGAGTCGGCAGGTAGGCCTGCCCACGGGGCTGAGGGCGGTACACAGCGCGGCAACTGCGCTCTAGCTTCTTATTTTGGGGGGGTGGAGGCTGGGGAGTCCGCGCAGTCTGTCTTTGCAAAAGAATGTCAGCTGCGGCGGCGATGGATGATGTCTAGGCGCGTTTGCGCAGTTTCCGCGGCGCTCTGACGCCGCGGCAAACCGAACTTGAGTGGGCATGCGGCCGGGTGGCAGCAAGGAATGAGCACCACTGCTCGCTCGCTCAGTGAGCATGTGCGAGCGCGTGCGACCAGTCACTCACATGCGCCTTTGGAGGTGATGTCGGGGCCTGGAGTGTTTCCGGCATCACCGCCGCTGCATCCCTCGCAACCCGGGGTGGCGCGGCCTCAGGGTGTGCATGCCGTGGGTCTGACAGGTCTGGTGTTGTCTGGCCTGGAGCAGCCCCTCAGACTTCTGAGTTTCTCATTCGCAGTTGTGCCGCTGGTCTCCCGGCGGGCAGCATAGCCGCAAGTGCGAAGACCTGTGAGTGGTCAGTTTTCCCTGCGCGGCGACGGCGCCGCGCATGCCTGCCCCACCGGGGCTGTGCTGGTCTTGATTTTCGGCTGTTCTCCTTCCCGCCGGTTCCCGTGTGCCAGGTCTTCAGTTTGACTCTATTGAAGTGGGGGGGCAACAGCCCGCGAGGCACACCCGGGCCGGCGTCACACCGGGGCCTGCATGTAAGCCCAGTCCGTGTTGGGCTGCACCAATGCACGTGCCTGCGATATGGGAGGCGCCACGCCACTCATGGCACTCCGTGGCATGACACATTGGCTCCTTGTTTTGTGTTTTGTGTGCGCCGGCTGCTGTCCGCTATGCCCTATAAACAGGGCGGGGGCCGCGCAGCCTGTTGTCTTTGCCGCGAGACGCGTGGGGCCATCCTGGGGGCTGTCAAACGTAGAGGGACGCATGCCGCACTACTGAACGTGCGGCTTGCCACTTCGCGGGGCGGTACCCAGACACGTGTGGTGCTGCTGAAGATCGCGGACCGGGGCATGGAGGGGCCTTGCATGAGCACGCAGGCCAGGGCTGACCGGCACATTCCGTGCCTGACGCCAGCTCCTGGCGCAACACACACAGGATGGTAAACTGGACAGGGTGCCTTGTGCAGTTTTTCAATCGGCGCCGTGTCCATGTCGTGGGGCAAGCTGTGCCCCTTGCTCATGGCGGCCGCCTGGTGTTAAATTATTCCCTGCATCTTCAGCGCGGCCAGCTGGCAGCGCTGCATGGCAGCGGTCGCAGCTCCCCGTGTGGGGCATTGGCTCGCGTCCCGCGCGCCTTTGATGACAGAAGGCCCAGGCAACTACATGCCTGGGCACTATGCTGGTTGCTGTGTCAAGCACACAGGACGTTGCTATGCACGCAGGAGGACTGCAGCCGCGCTAGTGGTAGATTGTGGCATGGAGGGCATGCAGGTCAGCAGATGTAGCGCATGCGCCGAGGCCTGCATGTAGGCACTCCTCTTATCCCATGTTGGTCTGCCGCTCACAGACTTTGCAGTTGTAGAAGTGGCGCGTCCTGCACGGTAGCATTTTGTCGGCAGTATAGGCAGTACAGGCAGTCCGCACCTGCTCATGCAGAGGCGGCTACAGCAGGCTGCTATGCAGGCTGTTCCAGACAGCGCAGGCACATTGCTGAGGAACCAGGAGTGAGTAGGACAGCAGACAGAGTTGACTGGCGTAGAGTAGGCAGGATAAACTGAGCCTGGTCTGGTAGAATAGGGAGAGTTGGTGCTGGTTGCCAGCAAGCAAGAGACAGTGAGCAGAGGTAGTGTAGCAGGGGAGTGGCAAGTAGTGTGCAGTTTAAGCAGTGTAATGACAGGGAAGCTGAGTGTACCTAGGAAGAGTGTGTGAGGTGCTAGAGCTTCAGCACAGGCAGCACTGAAAGGCGAGACATCATGGGGGCAAGCAGGCTGGACCAGTGGCACCTGTGTCAGCAAGTGGCATGTGCTGTGTGCAAGCCACAGGATGAGCAGCATACGCATGCATGCATATCGGGCAGCAGCAGCGCTTGCTTCACATTTTCAGACTCAACGGAGGGACCATAACAGACCCTTTAGCACGAATCCTTTAAGATGGCCAACAAACACACAGAGCACAGCAGACAGATGACAGCAGACTGCAGCTGTTGCAGATGACAGCAGACTAATGACAGCATGTGAGCAGCCCTACTCACATCGCCTTGTCCAAAAGCTGCACTGGCGCCAAGATGTTGTGTTTGTTTGTTTCTACAACGCAACCATTCATGAGCATTTCATCCACAATGAAATGCGCCTGCGAGGAAGACCGCACAATCTGAAGGGCATGTTGACAGGCGTTGGACAAAGATAGCCATGCTAGCCACACAGGAGTGTGGCAGTCAGCAGATCTGCTGCTAAAGCAGGGGCCGCCGCACCATCTCCAGGTTGAACATCAGGTCCAGTTCACACACGTTGCTGAAATACCGGTCCAGCGTCTCCACTAGGCAGTGGATGAACTCCAGAGTGGCCAGCTCGTTCTGCACACACAAACCCGGGTTGTCACGCAGCACAGCTGCTTGGCCTGCCAGCTTGTTACTTGGCGGTCGTTCCAACTATCTATTCTGCTTCAACTGTTCTGCAGAAAAGGTGGCACTCAACAGGTGAGGCCTCCAATCACTGAATCAGGTGACTGCCGTGCGGGGGCACCTCTTCAGAGTCCACGCCGACCAGGAAGAACAGCGAGGCATATCGCCTGTAGATGACCTTGTAGTTTCGGTGCTCGATGAAGGAGCACTGCAGGAAGTGCACATCACTTACTCAGCTCTGTACTTGAGCAAAGGCCACACTACGGGCACTCACTTACACTAGCAGCATGCGCAGCACGCGCCTGCTTTTCTGAGCGCGCCAAGCACTTGCGCACAATCTCGCCCTCAAGCACGCGCCGCTCCTCCACGCTCATGCCCTGATCAGTGTATTTGGCCAGGCGTGTCTGTCCCTGCTTGTTCACCAGCAGGATGAACTTGATGGTCATCTGCGCTCAGGCGCCTCTCTTTCGGGAGTCTTTGCCGCGTCATGCAGTGCGCCTAGCAAAGGAGCCTGTGCTGTTCCAGCTCATCTGCATGTGAACCAGAAGACACAAGAGGAACCGTTGTGAGACAGGAGAAGCTCTGGAGCAACAACTAGAGCGTCCTGCGAGCATTGGCACCCACCCGGGGCCTGACCCAGCCGCTTGCTGCACGCCAGCTCAATGCTTCCTGCGCACCCACTTGCAAGCCCGGACTCAAAGAACGAGGAGCCGGGAACCAACCTGGCAGCCGCTTCCTGTTGCGCCGCCAGCGCCGGCCAGGAGGCGCTGACAACCGGTGGCCCGGCGTGACTGCGCCCGCGGCGCCATGTTTGCGTTCTCATGGGTCGGCTCGGCGCTGGCATCGTGCGCGGCAACCTGCGCCTGCCACGCCTGCACCTTTGCCAGCAAGGAGGTCATGCGACGCTCGGCGCGGCTCGCGTACTGCGTGCTCTTCACGCTGGCGATGGCAGCCGCGTGGGTGCTGCGCGACTTTGCCAAGCCGCTCATAGACAAGCTGCCATGTGCGCCCGCGCCCCACCTCAGCTTTGCGCTGTCAAGCAGGCGTGCGTCGGCAGCGCACTTGCACTGCTCTGCCAGTATGTTGTGACGCTGCACAGAGGCTGAGTGGGTGCCCTCCTCAGTCGGAGTGTTTCTGCGCTGCGACCTGTCCTTCTCGACCGCCTTTTGCTCTGCACAGGGATTGTACACGCTGGCGGCGTGGACCCCAGCGAGCGCTGGTATGGTCAGCAGGCCGTCTACCGCGTCAGCCTGGGCAACTTCGTGCGCCTCGCCCGCACCTGTCCTTTGTTGGCCAAACACCACTGCAGTGCACCTTTCAAGCGACTACTCAGTGCAGCCAAACAATGCTCCTGCGCTGCAGCGGTGCACCAGGCGCAGCCTGTGTGACGCACTGGCTGGCGCGCCGCAGCTGTTCTTCGGGCTGATGGCGCTGGCAATGGTGGGCGTGCGGTTCAAGAGCGACAAGCGCGACCAGTACCTGCAGCACGGCGGCTGGTTCGTCAAGGTCGCGCTGTGGCTGCTGTTCACTGTGGTCGCCTTCTTCCTGCCCGTCGGCCTGGTCAACGCCTATGGTGCGGGCCCTTGGCACGCCTGCCCGCTCGCTCCTGCTAAGACCTACACCTGGCCTTGACTGGCACAGGCTCTGGCGGAGCAACCTCAGGTGCACCTGTGCCGTGACTCGTCAGCAACCATTCCCCAGGAGTATATAGACATTGGCCTGCTGAACGTTCGGAACCGTTGCGGCTGCCCGGCAGCAGCACAGGCAGGCCTGGCGAGGGCCAACTGTGCACGGCCACCGTGCACACCCCTCTCGCTAGACTAGGCCCCCTGCCAATTAGGCATCAGATTTACCTGCGGCGTCACACCTGACGGGGGCGGCTGTTGAGCCGCGTGCAGCGGGTCCCCTGCCTTGTGGATACCACCGCCGCGGCGAGCGGAGCGGTGCGGGACGGCCGCTGAGCTGCGCGCCGTGCAGGGTGGGTGGCGCGCGCGGGCTCCGCGCTCTTCCTCTGCGTGCAGATCCTGATGCTGCTTGACTTTGTGGTCAGCTGGAACGACGCCTGGGTCGACGAGGAGGACCGCCGGTGCGCACCATGCCCTCAAAAGTTGCCGCTACATGCCGCCCCTGCAGCACCATGTAACCTGCCAAGCCTGACGGCGTGTTTGCAGCCAAGCGTGCAGTTCTTGCCGAGCTGAGACAGGTTGCTGCGCCTGTCGAAGCAGGCCCCTGTCTGGGCTTGCGTGGGCATCGGGCGGGCGGGGTCACCTGGGGCCGCGCGCGGCGCGCAGGCTGCTGTGGGCGCTGCTGGGCGTGACGGTGGGCGCATACGCGGGCGCGGCCGTGCTGGCCGGCCTGCTGTTCTACTTCTTCAACCCGGCCGGCGCCGGCGACTGCTCGTTCAACATCAGCGTGATCTCGCTCACGCTGCTGCTGGGCCTGCTCGTCTCGGCGGTGTCCATGTCGCCCTACGTGCGCGCCCCATGCCGCAGGCGCACATGCGGCGCCCCCCGCGTCTTGAGCGCTTGCCGCGCGCCGGGCCCCACTGCTGCATTGCAGACTTGCGGCATACGTGTGCGTGTGGTGGACAAGCAAGCTGATGCTGCGGCTCTGCGCTGGTGTGACCCTAGCTGTGTGGCCTTCCAGATCAGGCCAGTCAGGTGGCATAATACTCCATAACTGCTGGCTTTGCGAGCAGTCCAGCAGGCAGAGCGCGTGCACCGGCGGGCGCCGCCGGAAGTCGCACATCGCTGTCACGTTCAGACCCGGAACAATAGTAGTCTAAAGAGCAGAAGACTCTGACCAGGGACACGAGCAGCTAGGGTGAGGCTGACCGTGCTGGCCGCGTGCAGGCGCGCAATGGCAGCCTCTTCCCCGCGTCGATAGTGACGCTGTACTGCGCGTACCTGGCCTACTCCGCGCTGGTCTCTGAGCCGCACGACTACGCCTGCAACGGCGTCGGCCGGCAGCTGACCGCCGCCAGCGCGTCCACGCTGGCCGCCGGCGCGCCGCCCGCCGCCCGGCCGCGTGCCTGCTTGGCCAGCGCGGGCGGCGCGTGTGTAGCGTATCCAGCATGGGCGTCGCATCTTTGCCAGCACGGGCGTCACATCTGTACCGTGCCCACTGCATTGTGCATGACCCACTCCCTGAAGTGTATAGGTTGGGTGACGTAACTGGAGCGCCCACCGAGCGCAGACACAAAACCAGCACAGGGCGGCGTCCAGGTCGGCATGTGTACGCAAGCGCCGATGACCGCAGTGACCCTGGCGCATGTGCTGGCGCCAGGCATGGCGCTCGCACTGCTCAGCGTTGTCTGGTCCGCGCTGCGCGCCGGCAGCAACACCGCGCTCTTCCGCCTGGGCCTCGGCGACGCGGACGCCGGCGCGGACGGCGGCGACGCGGCGCGGCCGCTCGTGGACGACGAGGAGGGCCGCGCGTTTGTGCAGGCGCGCACGAGCCTTTGCTGAGTGCGCTGATGGTGGCGCGTTTGATTAGAGCCGTGCTGCGCAGGATCGCCGGGCTGCCGCATGCACAGGCGCTCGAGCCAGTGCAACGGCCGCGGGAATGCTCTTGGAAAAGTCAGTCGTGCAGCGCACGGCAGGCAGTGAAAGCCCGGGGTAGGTAAAAACCCCTACCGGGGCGCGCAGGAGGAGGGCACATCAGCGGGCCTGGACGGCGGCGCGCGCATGACGCGCGGCGCGCGCACGGCGGACGAGGCGACCGCGGGCGGCGCGGGCGACCTGGCGCCCGTGACGTACAACTACGCCTTCTTCCACCTCATCTTTGCGCTCGCGTCCACGTACATTGCCATGCTCATGACCGGTGCGGCGCGCCTGCCTTGCATCACGCCGTGCGTGCCGTCCCCCGTTGAAGACTGGGAAGTGGGTCTTAGTAGGAAGAGTTGTGATGACGAGTGGATGGAGAACGAGTTCGTAACCTGATCCTCCATTCCTTGCTACGGGACGGGCGCTGGGGCACGCGTCCGTCTGTCATGCCTTGTGGAGCCAAGCGGCGTGCCATCCTGGTGCAGCGTGACGCGTGTCTGTATGCGTGCCGAGGTCGGTCCTGACTCCAGGGCAGGGCGCCAGCGGGTTTCCGCGGGGGAGCGCGCAAGGCAGGGCGCCCGGCGGCGGCGCGGCGCCTTGGGCTGACGGCCGGCGGCGCGGCGCGCAGGCTGGGGCACGGGCGCGGACGAGCGCGACTTTGTGGACGTGGGCTGGGGCTCCGTCTGGGTCAAGCTGGTCACGCAGTGGGCCACCGCCGGCGTGTACGCCTGGATGCTGCTCGCCCCCGCACTCTTCCCAGAGCGCGAGTTCGTATGAGTGTTTGCCTGGCGCGCCTTGCCGCGCTGCTGAGATGAGCTCCGGGCTGCTGTACATGTTGTTGCGTTGGGTGGTTGCTCGATGCCTGTGCGAGTTTGGTTGTTAAGCAGGAGGGGCGCTTCATGTTGCCAGGAAATGGTCTGGTGCTGTTGAGTGTGTGTAATTGCTGTCTCGTGAGGAGAGCGTTTAGATGCTGGGCACACCCGTACTGACTTTATCAGGAGATACAGGCGCCCGGTCCTGCCCCAAGGTCTCCATTGCTCACAGCACCTCCAACCGGTGTTTGTCATGATAAACTGCATTCCCTTCCGCATGGCTAACCTGGACGGATAGCACCCACACTTAGCACTGCAGTGGACGACTTCGGCTCACAGCGCAACATGCATGTATGATTGCCATGCGCATGGGTGACTGACAGGCGGATTCTCTACAACCATGATGAGCACAGGTAACAGAGGCTCTCAAACTGCGACATGCGTTCAAAGCCGCCATGCGCATGGGTCCCCGAGAGGCGGGGTCCACTTGAACGCAGATGCGTGCCACGGGCCCGCGCCCCCGGCGCGGCCTCAGCCCTTGATGACGGCGACGGGCCGCAGGCGCACGGCCTTCTTGGAGATGCCGGCCGCGTGGCAGGTGTCCACGACGGCCGACACGTCCTTGTACGACTCGGGCGCCTCCTCCATGACCAGCTTGGGCGAGGCCACGCGGATCGCGATGCCCTTGGCCTTGAGCGCGTCCAGCACCTGCGGCGCAGGCGGCCCAGGGTCGGGGCAGGGCAGGGTCTGGGTAGGGTAGGGTTGGGGCGCCCTGGCGCGCACAGCGCCCGCGCAAGCGCGCCCTCCCTGCTGCGGCCTCCCCTGCTCAGGCTCCCGCAGTCGTGCGCAGTCAGGGTCGAGGGAGGCGCCCGGCCAGGCCGTCAGACGGGCGCCTGCACGCGCAGGCCACCTCCCGCCTCGTCCTTGCCATGCACAGCCTAGTGAGCAATGTCTGTCGGTAGCCCTGAGGCTGGCGGGCGCTTGCTCCGCTCTCAAGACACCGGGTGACGCAGCATGAGCTCCTGAGCCTATATTCACAAGCGCACTCCACACCCAACAAGGCCAGACCCCGGCGCAGACTGCTATCACGCTCTGCAGGGAACACCGCGCGACACAGTGCCAGGCACCTGCTGGTAGTCCAGCTGGCGGCGGCTGCTGTTGCGGCTGCGCGCGCGCCCAGCGCCGTGGCATGTCGACCCGAACGTCTCCGCCATGCCCTTGGCGGTGCCGGTCAGCACATATGAGTGCGTGCCTGCAGCGCCGCGACGCGCTCAATAGACCGCACCGGTGTTGGTGCTAGTGGGAGGTCTTCACCGTGCGTCAACTCTGCTTGCTTGTGGCCGGCAAGCGCTTGTGCGCTTTCTTCATCGAGGGGCAAACTGCATGCACTGCGCAGGGGGCAGCGAAGAAGGCTTGCGATGCAAGCAACATCAGGCCTGAGAAGAGCAATATCTAGGGCGCAGCCGACAAGGGCATGGCCAGGGTACCCATGTGACACCCGCGCTGACCAGGGCACGCTCTGGTGCAGCAGCGGTGGCTGCAGCACCGGGATCCGGCAGGAAGCCCAGCGAGCGCGGCGCACCCATGGTGCCGCCGATCAGCACCGGCTGGCCGGTGAGCTGGTAGTCGGCCGGGATGAGCGGGTGGTGCGGCGGGAACGCGCGCGTGCTGCCCTTGCGGTGCACCAGCAGCGTCTTGAGCTCGCCGTCCACGACGTGCTGCTCCACCTGCGCGCGCCGCCCGCCCGGTCAGCGGCGCGGTGCCCGCCGGCGCCCCCAGGCGCTTCAGAAGGCATGTTTGCAGCCATGTCCTCCTGCTGCTCCACCTGCGCGCGCTGCCCGTCCGGTGAGCGGCGCAGTAACCCCCCCATGAGGGGTACCCCCTCATATGGGGAAGCCTACCCTTAACCCTAAAACAGCAGACCGCCAGCCCCCGGGGCCGCGCGCGCGCACGCCTTGGCGATGTTGTGCGACACGTCGTATACCAGGTGCATGTCCAGCTCGGCGGGCGTGCGGCCGAACGTCTTGGCGAACGCCTGGCGGCACAGGAACGTCATGGACGCGCGGTTGACCCAGGCGTAATTGGCCGCGCACGCCATCGCCGCCAGGTAGTCCTGGCCCTCCTGCGCCGGCGGCGCCGCGCGGCCGGGTCAGCGCGCGGCCCAGCGGCGTGACGCGCAGTGCCGCCCGCAGAGACGCACGCAGCCCACATGTGCAGCACTCTCAGAGGGATCACCCTGCCGCCCGGTGTTTGCGCGGCAGCAGGCCGGGTGCTGCCACGCACACCCCAGCAGCAACCGCTCCCCACCCACGCAACAACACCTACCAGCTCGCGCGGCCGCGCGCGCGCGCCTGCGAGCCGATGTGCGCG
>JAABUH010005014.1_pt1 | contig 10517 bp, 10 predicted proteins | sample 5559121 | NCBI WGS metagenome assembly JAABUH01 (sample SAMN10711871, study PRJNA513364) | rock metagenome | isolation source: Antarctica rocks | place: Antarctica: Victoria Land, Battleship Promontory nord | collected 2015-12-28 | reverse complement strand
CGCCCTGACGAGCCGGCAGGTCTCGCCCCAGGAGATCGGCGTTCTCCTCGACGGCACCACGCCGGATCCACCCCTCACCGACGCGCGGCTCTGTGCGCTGGGCCGCCTCTACCTCGACGCGCTGCACGGCCTGCCCGCCGATACGCGGCAGCGGATCTATGGATTGGCGGCGGAGTTGCTGGCGCGATCCTGATCGTCCTCACCGGCCGGCATTCGCCAGCGGCTGTAGCGCCAGGGACGCCAGGGCGCGATGGGGTCGCAGCGGAGCGGCACGGGGTCGTAGCCCCAGGCTCCCCAGGGCTGGCAGCGGCAGAGCCGCGCCGACGCCATCCATAGGCCGGGCCAGGGACCGTACAGGCGGACGGCTTCGGCGGCATAGTCCGAACAACTCGGCAGATAGCGGCACTGGCGACCAATCAGCGCCGAAACGGTCAGCTGGTAGATGCGGATCGCGCCCACCGTCACGCGGACCGGCCAGGACGGCCGATCGGTGACTTGGGCGACCACGCGCTTCACGGGTCGTTGGAGCTGGCGCATGTCGGCAGCATCATGACATGCGCTAGCCGGCGAGACGCGCCGGACCAGCCGCCCGTGCCCTCGCGGCCTTGTCGACGGCGTCGACCACGGCTTCGAAGGTCAGCAGGGTCGAGGCGTCGCGAAGCGCCCGGAGTTCATCGGCGCTGCTGCCGACGACATTGCGGGCCATGATGGAGGACGACGCCTGGCCGAGCGCGCAGGCCTTAACGTCATGGGCGAAATCCGTCACAACGCCGTCGGGTCCCAGCGCGACGTCGACCGTCACGGTGGAGCCGCAGAGCTTCGAATGGGCGGTCGCGGTGGCGTCCGGAGATCCCAACCGCCCCACCCTCGGCAGGTTGGCCGCCAGTTCGAGGATGCGGTCGTTGTAGATGTCGCTCAACATGGTGGCGGTTTCGCGTCATGGGTGCGGGTGGCTCCGCGTCCATATATGAAGCGGCTGAGGCTTTCGCGAGACCGTCGCGGCGAGCGGGTGAGACATGATGCACGAGAGCCGGGACCCGTCGATCGAGGAGACCACGCGATTCGAGCCGCGGTTCGACGCAGCGGGGCTGATCACCTGCGTGACGGTCGGGCCGCACGGCCAGGTCCTGATGGTGGCCCACATGAACCGGGACGCCCTGCGGCTGACGCTGCAGACCGGCACCGTCCACTACTGGTCGCGGTCGCGACAGGCCTTGTGGCGCAAGGGCGACACGTCGGGACAGGTGCAGACATTGGTCGAACTTCGGGTCGACTGCGACCAGGACGTGCTGATGGCGCGTGTCGCGGTCGGCGGCGATGGCGGTGCCTGTCACACGGGCCGGCCCACCTGCTTCTACCGGCGCGTTGAAGCCGATGGCGAAACGCTGTCCATCGCCGAACGAGCCTGAACCGGCGATACGGTCCGTCTTCTGCCGGGTGCGGCTCTCAGGCGGTCCCGATGTAGTCCAGCATGGCCTGCCGCTCGGTCTCGATCTCGGCGATGCGGAACTTGACGAGGTCGCCGATCGAGACGAGGCCCGTGAGGCGGCCGTTCTCGACGACGGGAATGTGGCGGAACCGGCCTTCGGTCATGCGCTCCATCAGTTGCAGCACGCCGGTGTCCTCGGTGGCCGTGACGACACGGGACGTCATGTGCTTGGACACCGAATCGTCGAGCGCCTTGACGCCGCCACTCGCCAGCGCCCGGATGACGTCGCGTTCGGAAAAGATGCCGAGCACGATCCCGTCGGCGCCCGTCACCACGACGGCCCCGATGGACTTGTCGTTCAGCATCCGGGCGACCTCGCTCACGGTCCGGTGCGGCGCCGAGGTCACCACGTCCCGGCCCTTGGTCGATAGAATCAGTGAAAGCGTCGTCATGCTCGCCTCCCTTGGTGGCGAGACCCTTCCCGAACCGGGCGGGTCCGCTTGAGGATGCCAACATGGTCCTGTCCGGGACGGCCCGCAAGCCGGGAGTTTCCGGCCGTCCCGGAAGCCATCGTCTCGACGCGCCGCTCACATCGGAGAGCCGCTCATGTCAATGAGCGGCCCACGTCAGTAGGCCGCTTAACCTTAGTGAGCCAGGATGGCGAGCAGCAGCAGCGCCACGATGTTGGTGATCTTGATGGCCGGGTTGACGGCAGGACCGGCCGTGTCCTTGTAGGGATCGCCGACGGTGTCGCCGGTGACCGACGCCTTGTGGGCCTCCGATCCCTTGAGGTGGCGAACGCCGAGCTTGTCGACGAAGCCGTCCTCGAAGCTCTTCTTGGCATTGTCCCAGGCGCCGCCGCCCGATGTCATCGAGACCGCCACGAAGAGCCCGTTGACGATGACGCCGAGCAGCATGGCGCCGAGTGCCGCGAAGGCCGAGGCCTTGGATCCCGACAGGAACAGCACCCCGAAATAGGCCACGAAAGGTGCCAGCACGGGCAGCAGCGACGGCACGATCATCTCGCGGATGGCCGCACGGGTCAGCATGTCGACGGCGCGGCCGTAGTCGGGCCGGTCGGTGCCCTCCATGATGCCGGGCTTCGTCTTGAACTGGCGGCGCACTTCCTCGACGACGGCACCGGCGGCCCGGCCGACCGCCGTCATGGCGATGCCGCCGAACAGGTAGGGGATCATGCCCCCGAAAATCAGCCCGGCCACTACGTAGGGATTGGAGAGGTCGAACGACACGGGCCCGACGTCGCGGAAGTAGGGGATCGTATCGCCGTGGCTGGCGAAGTAATTGAGGTCGTTGGAATAGGCCGCGAACAGCACCAGCGCGCCGAGGCCCGCCGAACCGATCGCATAGCCCTTGGTCACGGCCTTCGTGGTGTTGCCGACGGCGTCGAGCGCATCGGTCGAATGTCGGACATCCTTGGGCAGACCGGCCATCTCGGCGATGCCGCCGGCATTGTCGGTGACGGGGCCGAAGGCGTCGAGCGCCACGATCATGCCGGCGAGGCCCAGCATGGTGGTGACCGCGATGGCGGTGCCGAAGAGGCCGGCCAGTTGGAACGTCGAGATGATGCCGGCAATGATGACCAGGGCCGGCAGGGCGGTCGCCTCGAGCGACACGGCGAGGCCCTGGATGACGTTGGTGCCGTGGCCCGTGACGGAAGCCTGCGCGATCGACACCACGGGGCGCTTGCCCGTGGCGGTGTAATATTCGGTGATCACCACGATCAGGCCGGTGACGACCAGCCCGACGATGCCGCAGTAGAAGAGGTTGAGGCCGGTGACGTCGCGGCCCGCGACCGTGCCGACCAGCCCCCATCCGGTCACGAAGTGGGTCGCCACCGCGAGGCCACCGATCGACAGCACGCCCGTCACGATGAGGCCCTTGTAGAGCGCCCCCATGATGGAATTGTCGGCGCCCAGCCTGACGAAATAGGTCCCCACGATCGATGTCACGATGCAGGTGCCGCAGATCGCCAGAGGGTAGATCATGACCGAGCCGAGGACCGGCAGGCCGGCGAAGAAGATCGAGGCCAGCACCATGGTGGCCACCACGGTGACGGCGTAGGTCTCGAAGAGGTCGGCCGCCATGCCGGCGCAGTCGCCGACATTGTCGCCGACATTGTCGGCGATGGTGGCTGGATTGCGTGGATCGTCCTCGGGAATGCCGGCTTCCACCTTGCCGACGAGATCGGCGCCGACATCGGCGCCCTTGGTGAAGATGCCGCCGCCGAGGCGGGCGAAGATCGAGATGAGCGAGGCCCCGAAGCCGAGCGCCACCAGCGCATCGATCACTTCGCGGTCGATCGTGTTGTCGGCCCCGATGCCGTGCCCCATGGGGCCGGTCAGCACGTAGTAGTAGCCCACCACCCCGAGCAGGGCGAGGCCCGCCACCAGCATGCCGGTAACGGCGCCGGCCTTGAACGCGATATCGAGCCCGCCCGACAGCGAACGGGCCGCCGCCTGGGCGGTGCGGACGTTGGCCCGCACCGACACGTTCATGCCGATGAACCCGGCCGCGCCCGACAGCACGGCGCCGATCAGGAACCCGACCGCGACCGCCCAGGAGAGCAGAAGCCCGAGCCCGACGAAGATCACGATGCCGACGATGCCGATGGTGATGTATTGGCGCCGCAGATAGGCCTGCGCGCCCTCGGCGATCGCGCCGGCGATCTCCTGCATGCGTGCCGTGCCGGGGTCGGCCGCCATGACCTGGTTGACCGTAACGACGCCATAGGCGATCGCCAGTATGCCCGACAGAATGATCAGCCAGATCGGGTTCATCGTGCCTCAGCCTCCCCAGGAACGGCGCGACGCTGCCCTCGATCGGGTCTTGTCCGCAACCGCCATTGCTACGTTTCCGCTTCGTCTTGCCAGAACTCCCGAGCTTCCGCAATCGGAGGGGCTGCCGCGCGACGGCGCGCCGAAACCATTGTCCGGCCCGGCTCGTTCAGACCTGCACCGATCGATCGCGGCGGAACGCGCCGGGCGCCCGATCTCGATGTGTAGCCGGGAGCCGATTGACCTTGGATCCGTCCGCCTATCGCCTCTGCCTCGTCACGGACCGCGCCCTCGCCCATGGACGTCCCCTGGTCGAGGTCGTGTCGCGCGCCGTCATGGGGGGCGTCACCATGGTGCAGCTTCGGGAGAAGACTGCCACGACCCGCGCCTTTCTCGACGAGGCCCGCGCCCTGAAGGCGGTACTAGGTGGCAAGAACGTCCCGCTGATCGTCAACGACCGGGTCGACATCGCGCTGGCGATCGGGGCCGACGGCGTCCACCTCGGCCAGACCGACATGCCGGTCGAAGCCGTCCGGGCCCTGATCGGGCCCGGTAAGCTCATCGGCCTGTCGATCACGGACGCCGAGCAGATCGGCCGGGCCGATGCCGCGGCGGCCGACTATCTCGGGATCGGCCCCATCCACCCCCAAAAGACCAAGCCCGACGCCTCCACGCCGCTCGGCCTCGGCGGTTTCGCCAGGCTGCGGCGGCTGAGCGGCAAGCCGGTCCTGGCGATCGGCGGCGTCAAGGCGGCCGACGTACCGATGCTGGTCGAGGAGGGCGCCACCGGGGTTGCGGTGGTCAGCGCCATCATGGCGGCCGAGGATCCGGAGGCTGCGGCGCGGGCCTTCATGGCGGCCTGGCAGGCGGAGACGGCCCGGTGATCAGCCTTCCGGCTCGTGGCAGCAGATGCAGAGCTTGTTGCCGTCCGGATCGCGAAAGTACGCTCCGTAGTAATTCGCATGATACCACGGGCGCAGGCCCGGCTCACCTTCGTCGATCACGCCCGCCGCGATGACGGCCGCGTGGCATCGATCCACCGTGGCGCGATCGGGCGCCAGCAGAGCGACCATGTGGCCGTTCCCCGGGCTCACGGGCTCGCCGTCATGGGCGCGCCCGATCAGAAACAGCGGTCTCGGGCGGCCGGACTGCATCCACCCGGCCCAGTGCCGATCCCGCTCGCAGAATTTCAGCTCGTAACCGAGCTCGCTCATCAGCGTCGTATAGAACGCCATGGCGCGCGGGAAATCGGAAACCCCCACGTGGACGTGCGACAGCATCCGATCCTCCATGGCGCGACGCGATATGGTGTTGCACCATTGGCCGGAACGCAACCGTAGGATCAATCGCGGTCATGCCTCGATTCGCCGACCCGGATCGGCGCGGCCTGGATTGCCGCCTGTCCTCTAGCGAATCCGAAGGCAGTGCCATGGTTGCAATCGGCCTGGCTCGACCCCGCCCATCGGCGCCGCGCGTCGACGCAGGCCCGCAACGTGGCGGACAGCGCGGCGCGATCGAGGCGCTGCCTGGCGGGGCCAGGAGCTCGGCGGCCGTCATGGCACACCGCACCGTTCCTCGATTCCGCTGCCGTCCAGGCGATACGGACCATGGACCGGTGCGGGTGCCACAACCGAAGGAGTGGCCGGCACGCCTATCCGAAGTAGCGCGCGAGACCACCGCCCGTCAGCCCAGGTAATAACGGTACGCGATGACGCGGATCATGAGCGGGATGGTGACCACGATCGGGAACGCCAGCGTAGCGATGGCGAGCGGCCTTTGTAGGATCGTGGGCAACGCCAGGGCGGGGCAGAGCAGCCCCACGAAAAGCGCCGGCACGACGAAGTACCGGCCCTGCACTCCGTGCATGATATCGGAACCGATCGGTGACCAGGCGACGTATTGAGCGACATAGATAGCAATAGCTGCGCCGCACAGGCCCAACAATATCAGGGCTGCCCCAAGAGGTCGAACCCCGTCCCGTCTCGGCAGAGAGGCCACCAACGCGACCGCGAGCATTGCCGTGACCAGCGCATAGTACCAGCTTGGGAATTCAACGTCGGACCAGCCCAGCTCACCGATAAATGCATCGTATACGCTCTCCCCGTATGCTCCTACCGTCTTGGTGAAAGCATCCACCGTTGCAATCGGGTGGGTGAGCATGAAGTTAATCTGCCCAACGGTCCCGAATTCCGCTGGATTTGCAGAACCGTCCAGGGCAAGCCTGGGATGAACGAAGGCTCGGGCCGTCAGGAGCAACCACGCTACCGTACCGAGCACTACACTAGCAGTGCCGATGAAGCGTTCGCGCCAGGTGAGCCGCCACATTGCAAGCGGGACGAGCGCCAAGCCGATCAGGGGTGGCCTCGCCATGACCACGAGGGCGGTTGAAATGGCTGCCCCGTAAAGATTGGTCCTGGCGGACCCGGTCGCAAAGAAAAGGCGGGCGACGAAAGCGCAGGCCAGCGCGGCGAAGCCATGCATCAGCGCCTCTTGCGAGACGGAGGAACTCAAGGACAGCGCGGTCGGCAGCATCAGCACGGCGTAAAGCCAGGGCGCGGCCGAACCGGCCAGCGCCAGGGCGAGTGTCCCGAGCCCTATCGAGACTATGCCGGTGAGCGCGCGCGAGAGATAGAGAGTATCTACGATCGAGAGGTCGAGCCCTCGCCCGATCAAGATCCCTATCGTCGAGGGTAGGTAGAAAAAGGGTGGGTAGACCGCAGTGTTGGCGAAGGCCTCCCGACTCATCCTGCTGTTCCAGGTAGCGACCTGGGCCTCGTCGATCATGGCTTGGGTGACCTTGTTCTCGGGCCGACCCGGAATTTGCCGCATGGCGAAGTTGGATTCGTTTATCCCGAGATTGACCTTGCCTCCCGCCAATCGTTCGCTCAGTCGCTTGGCGATGATCCCGCCGCGGCCGATCTGATCGGCCCGGTTGAAATGGGCACCCTCGTCTGGGTTCATGTGAGGCGGCATGAGGAGGGCGATCACCATCACCGCGACGAGGCCCACGAAACCGTACACGAAACCGAACACGCGCCCGTCGCTCGACAACATCCGCTACCTCAGGAGGTCTTACCAAACCACAGCGGGGGTTAGCATCCCTGATTTGCCGTGTTAAGGCTCTAACCAAGTTCAGCGGGGCTCCGAACTTAGGTTAACGGCGGTTTACGATTGCGTTGAACGCTGAATCCCTGGGTGACGTGAATTCGGAGCGCCCTCATGGACCTGCTGCAGTCTGAGTGTGGAACCCTGCCGCGGCTTGGCGCCTTGCTGGCCTATTTCGAGCTCATCAAGGACCCGCGCCAGCCGCATCGGGTCGCCTATCCCCTGGCGGAACTGCTTCTGCTGGCCGTGTGCGGGACGATCGTTGATTGCTCAACACGCCGAGGTGAGATGGCGGATTGGGGTAGCGCCACGCAGGAAATCACCGACCTACGCTCAAGCACCCAGCTTGTTCTCCCGAACGTGGCGGCACTGCCTTTGCCGAACACGGCCCGAGCTTCGCATCAACGACGATCGGGGTGATCGGCAGCGGATCGGGCTCCGCCATCTGGGCGAGATCGGCCGATTGTTTTCTGAGCTTCGCCAGGAGCTACTCCTGGCAGGGTCTGGTGCGGACGGCGGGACTCGAACCCGCACTCCCTGGGGATGCAGATTTTCGTACCACTTCGACTTTCGCCGCCGCCGCCCGATGTGTCCGGGAGGCGTTCGTGGTCTGGACTATCCCTTCGCCATCTCTCGACAGAAGCCGAGGATCAGGCGCCGCCCGTCTAGTCTCTACACCTTCCCCTCGCGGGGCTTGGCTCGGGATCGGCTTGGGCGCGAGCCGTTAGCGTTCCCCGACTTTGAGCGGTTCTACTCCGGAGGTTTCCCCCCGGGCACTCCAATTGAAGTCTGCTGCGTCTACCGGTTTCGCCACGTCCGCCCGGGCGGCCGAAGCCGCGAGACGACACTAGCCGACCGTGCCGCGCCCCCGCAAGGCAGCCGACGGGAGGGTACTGTCTCAGTTCGAAATCCGAGCGGAGCCAGCCACCGTTGGCATGCCGTTCGACATCACCAAGGCTATGGTCTGCTAGGGGGTGGCAAGCAGACAAGCCGGTTTCGGACCGAGGGAGTTGGACAGCGGACGCTGCGCGCCGCTCGACAGCCTCGTCGTTGCGACGCCAGACCGACCTGGCACGTCGGTTCGTTATGGGTACGCCCATAGCGAACCGGCGCGGACGGCCAGGTCGGGACCGTCACAACGGTTCACTTTGAGCTTGCCCAAGATAGTCCATTTCTCCTTATGAGGCGCGTCGCGCAGCTCGGCGCATCAGGACGGCGAAGCACAGTGCCCCGGCAGCAGGGGCGAAGAAGAACAGGCTGTTGTCGATGCCATGCAGGGCATCGATTAGGCGATCGACGTAGCCGTGCTGCTCGGACCAGGGATTCGGTCGTGACAGGGCGAAGACCGCGCAAGTGAAGAGCCAGACCAACACGGGCGCGACCGAGGCCCAGAGCAGCGGATGGCGATTGATCGACCTGCGGCACACGACTCCGGTCGCGACCGCAATGGCGATGAGAGGACTAGCGATTGTCAATCCGAGTATGGCTGTGCCCGGCGCCCGCTCCAGCGATATCTCAGTCGCTTTGAGCAATCCGATCGAAAACCAATAGTCGTTGTGGATGATATAATGCTGGTAGAGAGCTAAGTTAATGGGATAGATAGGGAAGGCACCGGCCAGCACGCCAATCAGCGCGGAGACGAGGACGCGTTTTGCCATGCTGCTGGCAGCGATTGTGTCCATCGGATACTCGTTCTTTGAAGAGTAACGTCGTAATTTTGTACCATCAGGGATGCCCATACAAGACTGGGGCAACCAAGCTCCAAGAAGTGTCGAACGACGGTTCGCTATGGTACACCTCAAGCGAACCGGCGCGAAAGCCGATCCTCGGACAGGTCGTTGTCAACCGTTCCGGAGCCGGAGTACCAACGATCTGAGCCGAGCCACTCTGAGGCGCATTATGCAAGCTACGATACAGCGACTGCGGTTCGCCCTTCCGGTCCTACTCGCGTTGAGCGCCGCTCTATGTGCTGTACCAGGACTGGCTGGAGAAAATAAAAAGATTACGCATTGCTTCCCCCTGGCCAGTCAACTCTCTCCGCCAAAGGTTACGAAAGGAAGTGTATTCGTCTTACCAGGGGCTCTTGTACTTATTGGTACATCGGAATTTGATGCAGATGATCCAAAGTTCATGACGTCAGCGTTCCGAACGAGCCAAGATGATAAGATACTTACCCTACAGGACATGTATGATCCGTGTGGAGTTCATATTTCAGGGTGGGTATGGATCTCGCGTCTTGGGAGAAGGTATATTGAATACTCCGCTTTCTAATCGATACGCGATCTTACTCCACGTCGGTAAAGATTGACGATGCTTAACCCGTAGATGTGCCCGCGTGAGATCGACACATTCGGTCCGCGAACAGAGATCTACGGCGGTTCGCTTTGGGCGTACCTCAAGCGAACCGGACGGGCTGGTTCTTTATGGATCCCAGCGCGGGTATCCAAAACGAACTTTCTCAAACGAACTACTCAAACCGAACCGGTCGTCAATCAAGCCATTTGCAGGTCCATCAACGACCGCTTCTGGGCGAAGCGGCCCGGAGATTCTACAACGACACCGGGTCGGGAGTGGACGGCCGCACTCGGCCGAATTTCAAATTGAGGCACTGCCGACCGAACGCCCGCGCCCCCGCAAGACAGCTGGCGTCACCCGCGCTGGCCCTTGGCCAGCGGCTCCTGGAACGTGAGGCCCATATCCCAGGGGAAATAGATCCACGTGTCCTGGCTCACCTCGGTCACGAAGGTGTCGACCATGGGGCGGCCGAGAGGCTTGGCGTAGATGGTGGCAAAATGCGCCCGGGGCAGCATGTCCCGCACCACCTTGGCGGTCTTGCCGGTATCGACGAGATCGTCGATCACCAGGACCCTGGCCCCGTCGACGAGCGACAACACCGCGTCGGAGACACCCTTCAGCACCTGCAGGCCGCCCTGGGTGTCGTAGTCGTGATAGCTCGCGATGCAGACGGTCTCGATGGTCCGGATGCCGAGCTCCCGCGCCACGATGGCGGCCGGAACGAGGCCGCCGCGCGTGATGCAGACGAGGGCTTCAAAGGGGCCGGCGGCCGAGAGGCGCCACGCCAAGGCCCTGCAGTCGCGGTGGAACTGGTCCCAGGAGACCGGAAAGGCCTTGTTCTGCTGGTCGATCATCCCTGCCCTGCCGTCGCCGAAATCCTGAACCGCGCACCC
>JAABUH010005008.1_pt1 | contig 10525 bp, 10 predicted proteins | sample 5559121 | NCBI WGS metagenome assembly JAABUH01 (sample SAMN10711871, study PRJNA513364) | rock metagenome | isolation source: Antarctica rocks | place: Antarctica: Victoria Land, Battleship Promontory nord | collected 2015-12-28 | reverse complement strand
AAGGAACATGCTGAGACCATTGAAAATTTGAAGGACATGTTATTCCTGGAACGAGACATTGTGCCTGAAGAATTCCTCTCATCCGTCTATACGCATGTAAGTCATACAGTGTCACTAATCGTAATGTCTATAAGAGGCCATAATCAACCAGAAGTTGATTCCTTCGGTCGTGCAGCCCACCCTGCTCTGAGCATCTCCTCACCAAGCCTGTTCTTCCCTTCTTTCTCCGTAATCTCCTCCACGGCTTTGATCAAATCATAATTGATGCTCTCGCTCACCACACTGTCGTGCTTGTACTCCGGGTGCTCCCGCACGAAATTTCGTATCCATTTGGCGCCTGTCCACAGCTGACCGGAGGCTCGTTTGCAAATGAGGTCGAGGTAACGTGCGAGCTCGCAGCGAGTCTCGACATCGACATTGACACTGTTGAGATAGGATTCTACCAGTGGGATGAGGCCGGGAAACCCCTCGCCTGATTGGCCGTTGATGATTTCATCGACGGTCATCAGTGAATGTTCGTTTTCCACAGGCCCTGTCGGCGTAGGTGGTCGAGAGGGTAGATTGGCAGGCGTGGTGGTGCCAGATGCGCCGTTTATTTTCACTGGCCGTGGAGGAAGTGGGTCATTGCGGAAGTGGAATTTTTGATCTAACGCAGCATTGCGAGCGTGGGCGGTCTCCATATTGGTGGTCGTCAGGGGAATAGGAATGTAGAAGTTAAGGTCGAAGCTGAGGATTGCACGAGTGATTAATACGATGAATATCGAGAAAGCCGCGTTTTCGAAATCTGTAATCTGTATTTCCATGGGCCGGAACTCGACGCGCCAGCCGGTGTCTTTGTCGTGTGGTGGAGGTTTGAAGCGCATGTGCTGCCAATTCGTCGATTGAAGATTCTCGAAATGGTCAGTCCTGTTAAGATCAAGCTCTTTCAGGTCTTCGGCAAAGATCACAATAGGATCTCGAATGAAGAGATGAGCAAAGTGTGTTGCTAAGAGATCGTCCATACCGCCGTCGACAAGACGTTGCTTCAGATCTTGGTCAACGACAAGGTCAGGATCCATGTACTCTTTTCGTAACCGGGGATCCTGGGAGATGTATGTGGAGTTTGAAGCATATCGCGACTTTGGTACACGCCATCGGTCGTGTTTGAGTGGCTGTTGTATGTCAGGTTTCACGCTTTTCATAAGTGTCCAAAGTATACTTACAGTTTCTCCAAGCTCTTCCCGCGTTCGATCATCGACTGCTCGACTGATCTGGTTCCACCGTACGTCTGTGTCCGCAAGAAAGCCCTTGTAGATGGGTGTAGCAGCTGTCAGTGCAAGCATGATAGGACCAAGGGGGCTGAGCTGATCGTATAGGCGTCGACCCTCTATGATGTTCTTTGCTTGGAAAGTGATCTGCAAGCAGCAGCTACCCATTCCAAAAGCCATTGCGTCCATGTAGATGTGATTTTCTTTCACCGCGCCTTCTCGTACATCGTCGTCTTCTGGCCACTTGTGCAAGTCATAGTCCACAGTAGGATCTTGAAAAGGCATTGGAGTCTGATCGTCCCTGAAGACTGGGACATTGATTTCGACCTTCCGGCCTCGTCTTGACCGGATATTTGCTGCTAATGTAGGAAAGCGTATGTGGGGATTCGCAATCTCGTCAGGAAGAAATTGTGAGCGAAGGCGCTCTCCGGAGGGTGGATAGTAGGGAACTATGAAGTCGTCCCTCGTACCCAAGCGAGGAAAGGTTGTTAGTGTGAGTGGGTATTCATTCGGGTCCATATGCTCCTTTGCTATCACCCTCCTATTCAGAGATCAGTAAGCGTCCTAAGTGACGGGTCGATGAGGTTGACCAACCGCCGCTTCATATTTGGCTCCACGTCCAACAGGTCCTTGAATCCGATTCCCCATGGTTTCCCAGGGGTAGCCTCCAGCATGAAGCGACCAAATTCGGGATGAAAAACCGGTATAACATCGCCATGACTGAACCCGGTTAGCTTTTACTTCTACTGATGATAGAGCGAGGCCCATACTGTTTCACCTCTTGAAGATCGGGGACACATCCTCCCTTCTTGGACAAAGCCTCGTCCTCTGCCAAGGCTTTGAGAATGTCCGCCTGCCTCAATGACAGTCTAACCTTGCGATCCTTCTCATCATATGCAACGACCAGATACTCAATCTGGCCGATTTCTCATTAAGTCTTTCGCTGATAGCTCGTATGATCAAGACCCACCTCGTCGCCCCACCGCAGGGCATCCCTCTCTTTGCCCTTGGCGCGCTCCCATATGGCCAGCAATTGCTGAAGGCATGTCAACCACCATTTTGAAGGGCTGATCAGAGGTTGTCTCCCACTTCTATGCCCCAACGGCGGACGTGATCTGCATTCTTCTTGGCTTCGGGCCAATCTAAAGGTGTTCCAAGGGCGCTATAAGACAGGCGATGGTCAGCGCCGCTACGACGAGATATGATTGAGATTTGGAGGACTCACAGTAGACCCATTTCAGCAGCTTATCCAACGATTGAAAAAATCACCCGAGCGAGTGCTTTGTAGAATGATCGGAGACAGGGTAATTCATGTACGACGACCAGACATTGTCCCGCCTCAGGAATTGGTGGAACGATCAACAATTGAAAAACTTATGAGCGTACTCTCCAATGGGAAAGTCGAACCCCCACATCGACCGACTGCTTTAGAACTAACGACCGTTGGTGTTGTGGAGTCATGCGGCTTGGGAATTGACTTCGGGATGGCCTGGGCGAACGTGGCCTTCCAACGCCAACGTGGAACGTGAGCCAATGTGGGTCAAGCTTTCGCCGAATTGGGGAGATGATGGGAGACATTTGCGCGACCATGACTGACAGGCAAGAATGGATTACCAATAGTCGAAGCCATTTTGCGGCAAATCGTCATCCCCCTAGCTTCCGGACAGCGACAATTAGCATATGCAAGTTTATCGGGATTCCTTGGCACCCTTTTCTGCACTCAGCCCCACCCCGCGACCGCATTCTAGAAATTCTAACATTTTTTAAAAAAGAAAACCACCAAAATCATATTGCCAGTGTACTTGTCCAAAAAAAATTATTTATTAGGCCTTAACTAAAAAGTGCAAATTACAGCTTAGGCTCCTCGGAGTATATTTTATATAGCATGTTACCCTTTATCTTATATTTTAATCGTGCTATCAGGGGTTTTCGTAAAAGTCACTCACTTCTATAATCTTCTTTTTAGAATTTTTTCTAAAACGCGGTCGCGGGGTGGGGCTGAGTATAGAAAAGGGTGCCAAGGAATCCCGATAAACTTGCATATGCTAAAAGCAGCGTGATTGGTGCCACTGACAAACGGCTCCGCAAAACAAATTCAGTCTCCCGTGGAATCCTATGTGTTGCAGCGAGACTATCTTAATGAGCTTTTTCAGTGATCCCCACGCCCCTGACATACCTTTGCATTTGTGTCTGGGCACGCTGGGGGACTTCGGTGCTGCGAAATTGAGATCATGATATCTTAGGCCCCGTTGAGCGCAAACATCATGCGGGTCGGGCTCTTGCCCAGACTCTACCAACGCCATGGCTCATGTCCCCAGCTTCGAAATTGCAAGTCAAGTCTCTTGTTGCCACGGTATCCAAAGCTTTCCCCTCTTCCTCGACATATCACATGTACAAAACACCTCGGGCAAGATGACAGGCCAGGGAAGGAACAAGCCCAGACCCAAATCCAGCTACGGTCGGAGCAGTCGGAGAGCATCAAGCCAGAGTCCTACCAGGAGGCGAAGAAGGCAAGACCAGATGATACGCCAAAGACCGACGCGTTGCTTTCAGAGCAGACACTCTCGAACAAAGAGCAGAGAAAGGCTGACTGGGCAATTATGAAGGAAATGGCACGATACCTATGGCCAAAGGTAGGGCTGGCGGATACGTCGGATGCGACAGCGAGTCTAAAAGACATGTAGGACGATTTAGGGGCAAGAGCGAGAGTAGGAACGGCCCTCGCTCTCTTGGTTGGCTCTAAGGTGAGATTTGGAAGTCTGGTCATATTAGTCCCCCAATAACTCAGGACACGATAGGTTTTGAATGTACAAGTACCTTTCTACTTTAAGAACATTGTCGATTCAATGAACGTGGATTTCGTTGCCCTGGGCGGCACTGCTTGGACAGTCGGAGGTGCCATGATAGTAGCATGTATGGAGTCTCCAATAAAACACTCATTGCTCGACTTACACGCTCACTAGATGGCGCAACCCGAATTGGGTCAGCTGTATTTCAAGAGATGCGTAACGCCATCTTTGCCAGCGTCCAAAAAGCAATTAGAAGAGTTGCTTGTAATGTCTTTGAACACCTGCTTCGCCTGGATCTGAACTTCCATCTGTCGAGACAAACAGGAGGTCTCACAAGAGCCATTGATAGAGGGACGAAGGGCATCAGCTTCCTCCTAACATCCATGGTCTTTCACATTATCCCTACAGCACTGGAAATAACCATGGTTTGCGGTATCCTGGCTTACCAGTATGGTCCGAAATTTGCTGCCATCACCGCCGCGACCATGGTTGCCTATACTGGTTTCACGGTGGTGACCACGAGTTGGCGTACGAAATTCAGGAAACAGGCAAATGCAGCGGACAACGCCGGTGCGACAGTAGCCGTCGACTCTCTCATCAACTTTGAGGCTGTCAAATATTTCAACAATGAGAGGTATGAGGTAGGGAGGTATGACACTGCTTTAAGCAACTATGAGAAAGCGTCTATAAAAGTAACAACATCTCTCTCATTTCTGAATGCGGGTCAGAACCTCATCTTCTCCAGCGCTCTCTCAGCGATGATGTATTTGGCGGCCGATGGCATCGCAGCGGGCTCTTTGACTGTCGGAGATTTAGTGATGGTCAACCAGCTCGTCTTCCAACTGTCCGTACCTCTCAATTTTCTAGGTTCTGTATATCGTGAACTAAGACAGTCCCTGCTGGATATGGAGACTCTTTTCAATCTGCAAAAGGTCAACATAGCCGTCAAGGAGCGAGAAAAGCCCAAAGCTCTCCAGCTGACCAAAGGTGGGGAGATCAAGTTTGAGAACGTCACATTCGGCTACCACAAGGACCGCCCGATCTTGAAGAATCTCAATCTTACTATACCTGCTGGTCAGAAGATTGCAATAGTCGGACCCAGCGGCTGCGGCAAATCAACCATCCTCAGATTGTTGTTCAGATTTTATGATGCTGAGTCAGGTAGAATATTAATCGACGACATGGATATCAGAGAAGTAAGCCTACAAAGCTTACGGGAAGCAATTGGAGTCGTGCCGCAGGACACTCCCCTATTCAACAATACCATTGAGCACAACATTCGCTATGGCAACATGCACGCATCATCTGAAGAGGTCAGGGATGCCGCTAAACGAGCACGGGTTCACGAGATTGTCGAAGGCCTTCCTGAAGGCTATAACACCATGGTTGGGGAACGAGGCATGATGATTTCTGGAGGTGAAAAGCAGAGACTGGCGGTCTCGAGATTGATACTCAAGGATCCCCCATTGCTATTATTCGACGAAGCCACGTCCGCATTGGATACTTACACGGAGCAATCGCTCCTTCAGAACATCAACAGCATACTCAAGGAAAAAGCAAGGACGAGTGTGTTCGTGGCACACAGGCTGCGGACCATCTTTGACAGCGACAAGATCATCGTCCTGCAGGACGGGCATGTTGCTGAAAGTGGCACTCATGCCAATCTAGTTGACGCTGGAGGTGTCTACTCTCAGCTTTGGCATGCCCAAGAAGAGATGCTGGTGGGAGATGAGGTCGACGAAGATAGAAAGGCTTCCGACAACCGAGGAGCTACCCAGAAACGATAGCATTTCTAGCATTGGGTGTAGGCAGGGATTCTTGGTTGGTGAACAACGCCTATTCCACCAGTCGAAACAATTAAAATCGTACATTGGCGTGATCGATGACACCCACCATGCCGTTAACGATTGAGCAAAATTCCCGTTTCCGATTCCAGCGCATGAATTGCTTCGGCACGCTTTGGGTTGCTCTCAACTAGCTGGAATAGGATGATGGCACAAAACTGGGGGCATGCCTCTCCGTGTTCAGCCTCTAGGGTGATTCAGACCGATTATGGAATGTAGGAGAGGAGCCTAGTACAAAGTGAAGGAGACATGACGGGTCTAAAAGACATAGCCTAACCATTCTCGCCTACACCTTTCCCAGGCAAATTATGACATGCCATGCCACTGGAACGATATTGGGAAAAGATGGATGTGTTATTGATAAGTTCCAGCTGCAAAACAGCCGGTGAGAAAGCATACTTACATGAAAAGTAATAAGATTGAGCAATATGAGCTTGGACACGGCTTATGCAGGGGGAAAAGAGAGCTGCGTCTGGCCACGCTCGGGGTCTCGCATCCTAGACATCCATTAGCAAGAAGGAACAAGAAATGCGTGCGGAAAGGTAGTCGAACTTGTTCACTTTAACGTCTAGATCCGTCGGGGAGACTTTACTCATCGATTGAGGCGTAATGAGAATGAATTGTTTCCCACGCGACCCTCGGGCGAATTTGATCTTGAACGGATATCAGCAAATATCAGCTATGTCTTTGCTTTGACCTTACCATCATCTCCATGCTGATTTCCCGATTGACGCTGTCCATGAATACATCACTGCAACTGGTAAGCGTGGCTTTACATAGACGGCTGAGGTGCACTTACAACTCGTCGAGACACCTAATTGGGGCTCCCATTGCTTCCCACATTGAGAGGAGCAGACAAATTGTGGAGAATGACTTTTCACCGCCGGACAGTCCTTTGGTATTGTTGCCCTTGGCCGAGCGACGAGTCTCATCCGGCTCAACCTGGAGGTCAATTAGCTCTACTTCCGTATCTCTACTTGAAGTCTGTTGCAAGAGCATTACCAGCAGATCTAGCTTCTTTTCTTTGTGATTCGCCAACAGCTTGCCGCGGAAACCGCGTTCGCTCAGGAGGAAGAAGAATTGTATTCGAGCTCGAGACGTGATATGTTTCTGAAACTTTCTCCACCGGTCTCGACGGTTCACAAGAGTCTCTTTCAGAAGCTGCCATCATTAGAAAAGCTCGAATGATTTCTAGCAGGATTTCCTACCTGCGTGAGCTCTTCGAGACTTGTCACCTCGTCCCTTGCCTGATTGTAAGCTCCAAAAGTTTTAGCTGCTGCTGCAGCAATATCCCCTCTGCTACCCCCCACGCTGTCCTTTTGTGAGAAGAATTCTCTAGAGCCTAGAGCGAGAAGTCAGAACATACCGTTTTTCCGCGTCGGCCAAATCCTTCTGGAGCTTCTCATACTTCAATTCGATCGAGTCGCCTGTCTCGCCTTCATCCACAGGCACTCGCGCACAATGCTCGGTTGCTTGATTGGTGAAATTGTCGACGACTGTGATTTGTTCGTCACGTTCTCCCTCGTACTGCTCCCTTTCGCTTTTCTCCTTTGTGACGGCTTCAAGGGCAGCATTCTTGTCACGGAGCGCTGCCGACCTCTGGTTTGCGCATCTCGTCGCCTTGTTCTCTGCTTTGTTGACTTTTGCTTCAGAATCTTCGATTTCACTGTCGATCGCTGCCATTTCATCCCTTGTCCTTCGCATAGATTCATTATTCTTATCCTTAGCAATGACGGATTCGCCATAGGAGTTTTCTTGGGTCACCACATCTTCTTGAGCTTCAGCTAGCTGCTCTTTCAGCGCCTCCAAACGGCCTTCTTCGATGGTATCAGCATCGAGGGCGTCTTGAAGCTCATCTACGAGGGACTCGGCTTGTTGCATCGCTATCCGGTAGCGTCCCGTCTCCTGCTTGTGCTTGACTATGGCTTGTTCGCACCGTGTGAGATTCCCCTGTTTCTCACGACAACGCTGCTCAAATCTATTGAGGTCGGATTGAAGATTCTTGAGTGATTCGCGCTGCGAGCTAGAAGAAATGAATCATGCGCCTACACGGGTGAGAGCAGACATACCTAATCTGGAACTCTATATCAGTCTTCATGCGGGGTGAGCCTCTGAAACCCGGCTGGAAGGATTGCGAAAGGCCACCTCCGTATCCGTAACCTATCCTGATCCCATCCCCAGGCCTCTCGTTTAGGGCAAAACACTGCCTCACATTGTTGAGTCTCTCGTGATTCATCATATCTATGGCTTCCGAACGATCTCGTATCAGTATGGTCTGATCAATACCTTGATTAATGATCAATTGTTTCTTGGCAAGATCGTTGTCAATCTACGTTTTGGTCAGCATAGCTCAAAGCTTGATGCCAATACCTTAGTACCTCTAGAGCTCGTAAAGCTGTGTCAAAGCGCGCATCTGGCTCTTTGCCTGTGGTATCGATTGGATTATTATTGGTGATGAGAATTTGAAATGAACTTGCGAGCGTTAGTGTAAGGGCACACTTAGCAATACCGACTTCCTTACCATCCCACCCTTTGCATCATTGCAGACAATCTAGATTGATCCTCCTTACTTGTAACGATGAAAGCTTCCAAAGCTCCACCAAATGACTTTTCCAAGAGGCTTGACCAAAGAGGTTTCAATAATCGCACATGACTGCCAATTGGTCCTATCGGCCTCTGATGGAATCCATTATCTTGGCGTATAGCGCTGAGGAGTCGTGTCATATTTGGAGGATAAGCTTGCTGTTGTTGTCCCCGATCTCTCATGAGGGAATTCAAGCGTGCTTCGCAATCCTGAGCCTCAGAGCGCTTTTGCTTGAGTGGCTCTTGGCAAGATTTGTATTCTTCATAGGCGCGAATCTTGTTGTCTTCGAGCGCCGGGAGTTCATTTTCGTGTTCTCTCAAGCGGGCTTTGGCCGAATTGGCGTTTTCCTTTCTCTCTTCGATTTCTCTACGACGAATGGCATGACTCCCGCCATTGATGTCGCTAAGTCTTTGATTCTCGTTGGCAATGTCCTGTTCCGCTCTCGTGATCCTGTCTTTTGCAGCTCTGATTTCCATCTTGATCGCCCGTTGTTCAGTCTGTAGTCAATTAATCAGCAGATGATACACCCTTGGAGTAGAATTTCAAGTATTACATGCAGACCCATCTGTTCTGCCTTGAACCTCTCGTGCTCTCCTTTTATGCGTTCTTTCACCTCCTGCATCGGCGTTAGGATATTCTTTACGTCCTCTACAGCTTTATTGGCATGTTCGGAAGATTGCTCCGTCTGGCTGAACGCCTCGCTCAAGCCTGCAGCAGTCATTTCCAGCGCTGCAATTTTCTCATCCGTTCTGGTCAACTTTCGCACATAACCCTCCAATTTTCTCTCCTGCTCCTCGACTTGAGCCCATGCCATCTGCTGGGCCAGGCTATGAATTCTTGAACGGAGTGCATCCTGTTTCTCTGACATCGCGAGTCTATGCTTCGCCTTTTGTGCTTCCTCCTCAAATACCTTAATATCTTGCATCTTTTTCCAAAGATCTTGGTCAATTGTATCTACGTTGTGCTCCACTATGAGGTAGTCTCCATCGAGATGCTCCAATTGTGTCCCTTTCATGAAAAATTTGTACTTATCATACGCAGTCGAGTTATTCAAAAACTGCCGTGCCATATCTTGAGTCAGGACCGTCATCGGGTTATCGATTTGAAGGGCAAAGTAGTCGCAGATTTCTTCCAGGTCACCTTTTTTAGTGGATATCAATCGACCGGTAGAGCTTTTCAACTTAAAGCTACTACTTCCAGAGCGGGAAAAATGGCGCTCGACAATTATGGAGCTGCCATAAACTTCTTGCTGGTACGCTGTTTCGCCTGCATTCTTAATCTTGACGCTAAGCATGGATGATCTGAAAAGGTCAGCAATTGTAAGCCCCATCGCGCAAAGCTACGCACTCTTCTCCCTCTTTTATAAAACTTTTAAGGCTTCCACCGCGGTTTGTAGCTGCTGCTTTTCCACCTAGGCATACTGTAAGAGCTGTCAAGACAGCGCTCTTGCCACTTCCATTGTGACCTATGATAAAGTTGATGAGAGGACCTAAGGAGATCTCCAGGAAGCTGTGACACATGAAGTTGGTACAAGTAACGCTCTCAATGATGCCATTTTCCGCTGGCTCATTGTCCATCATGATCTTGCTGCGTTGTTGTGTTACATATTGTGTCGCCTGCTCATCGAATTGCTCGTCATCAGAAGGTCCTTCTGATGACAGCTCATCTGGCTCATCGTAAGATACACGGGGCTTCTTCCGCTATTTTCTGTCAGCACCTATTTTACAAAACCGAACAAGACTTACTGATGCTTGCTGTAAACTTGACGAGGCGCTTTCCACATCAAGAATGTCAGTCTCACCATCATCCGTAACAGGCCGATGCCGTTTCGCTGGCGCCATGCTGAGGCGACCACAAATGCTGGGATGTAAGCGTTCTCAGACCGAGCTTCTGAAGTCGACGCGACCAAAAGTACTGGAATCGCGCTAGAGCACCACGCTAATCATACCCACGTGCTCGGCTAAATTACGCTAGCCAATCGTGGACGGTTGCTATTTACGCTACAATGTTGATCGGTTCAGTTGAAGGTTTCAAAATTTATTGCATTTTCGACAGACTCGG
>JAABUH010005007.1_pt1 | contig 10526 bp, 18 predicted proteins | sample 5559121 | NCBI WGS metagenome assembly JAABUH01 (sample SAMN10711871, study PRJNA513364) | rock metagenome | isolation source: Antarctica rocks | place: Antarctica: Victoria Land, Battleship Promontory nord | collected 2015-12-28 | reverse complement strand
TTATGACCTCCTTATTTGGGCGACATGGAGCGCCCGGTGGGAGCCACCCCACCCCTGACTGCGCCCCGCGCGCGCCGCGCAGGTGCTGGAGGGCCTGCTCGCGGAGGACGACAGCGTGCCGGACGTGTGGTACCTGGCCGGCCTGTGCGCGCACGCGGGCGGCGACTTCGAGGCCGCGCTGGATGCGGCGGCGGCCGGCGAGCGGCTGCTGCGCGGCGGCGGCGGCGGGGGCGCGGAGCGGGGGAAGCCCGGCGAGGAGGCCGCCCCGGACTCGCTCGCGGCCGACTTTGCGGAGCTGCGGGTGCGCCGTGCGAACCCATCTCCCTGCATGCAGGCATCATTCAGCACGCTATTGTTGCACTTTTTAATCGACAGAAGGGGTGCATGTCTGGGGTGCCCTAAGGTTTGTACAAGGTTTGCACATAGTGTAAAACCACGTAGCTGCAGAGTACGGAGCGTGTTTGCGTTCCTTGCGTGGCTCGTACGCCGAGGACACCAAGTTTGGTTTGGTGGCCAGTGGCAGTGATGCTAATGTGTCCTGATGTGCAGGCTGCTATCGAGGAGTCCATGGCGAACACTCGAGCAGGCGGTGGTCCAAACTGAAGGTCATATTCGCCTAGAAGCAAGTGTGCTTTCTTTGTTGTGTGCCATGCTGTGCAGCTCAGGGCTCTACATGCAAGCGTTACCAGCCTGCGGCACGGATGTATGTCCGATGCTTCTTCAGAAGTAAAGCATTGGGTAGCAGCAGACTTGAAGCGTGTGCGTCTGCAGCATCACAGCACGACTCAGAATTTGGTAAAGGAGTCTCAGTTCAGCGTCGCTGGAGGTTTCTCTGCACACACAGGTAGGCAACTTTAAACCTTAACTATGGGACGCTCAATGCAACATGTCACCAACCCCGTCACCAACCCCGTCCAACTGTCTGTTCATGGCGCGTAACAGCGGTCTCTGCCGCGCGCACACACCGCCGACCCCTGCACAGATGCCTAAGCAGCCGCACCCCCGGGTGAGCAGCTGCGCGGGCGCGGCTGGCAGCTCCTGGTATGCTCAGGCGCTAGGCACGATGGCAGAGCAGGCTGGCGCTGCCACACCCGAGCCTGGCTCACTTGCCAGCTTCGCGTTCAGAACCCCGCAGAGCACCAGCCACCCCGGGTCACACCAAACCCGGCCCGCCACAGCAGCCCGCCAACGCCGCCAGCGCCGCGTCTGTCACATGGTCGCGGCGGCCTCTTTGAACAGGTTGTGCGCGGCTCGCCGGCCGTCGTCCGTCAGCAGCGAGTAGATCGCCGTCTCCACCAGCCTGCGCGGCAAAAAGGAGGTTTGTGCGACTTGCTTGCATGGTGTCCAAAGAGTGCCCTGGCATCAGCCTCGTGTTTTTTGCCACTGGACAGAGTATGACGTTCTAGTGAGGTCATCCCACCGTCACAACAGTCAATCCACTCACCCCTGCCTGACTCGAAACATGCAGCCAATGCATGCAGGTTGCTCCCCGATCGTCATGCGCACCCCGAAACCAACAACATGTTACCCTTGTGAGCGCACAACACAGGCAGCAGTGCCGCACATGCGAGGGAAGTGGGAGGAGGGGCCGCTCGCGCACTTGTAGATGGTGACGACGAACGTGACCAGGTAGACCAGCAGCGACACCATGCGGACCTTCTTCTCGTGGGGTATCTGCCTGAAGATCTCCGTGACGTCCACCTGCGCGCGTAGTGCGGCCCCGGTGTGTGAGAAGCAGGCACACAGGCAGCAAGCGACAGCTGACAGAGAGAGTGGTGTTGTTGCGCTGCTACGCACGCCGTGCAGCACCGACACAGGCACTGCAAGATCTGTACAGGACTAACAACATGCTTGCCGGCGCTTGATATATGGCGGTGCGACGACGGACAACAGGTCCCGCAGCTTGATGAAGATGGCACTGGGGGGCACCGACAGCCAAGTAACCAGCGCGCTGCAGCTTTTGGGCCATTGGTCCGGGGCAAGGAGAGGTCCGCTGAAGTGCCGGCCTTGGTCGGGCCAGCGCAACACCGAGGGCCAGCGCAAAGCAATCGCAGTGAATATGGCAGCGCACTCTCGCGCTCAGGCCCACCAGCGCAGGCCGCCGAGCACAAGCAAAGCCGACAGCTGAGACCTGGGCGAGCAGCACACAGGCCGCGCCCGGAGCGGCACCTTGTGCTCGCCGCGCAGGTAGGTGCGCAGGTCCCAGGCGCACACGCCGAGCAGCAGGCACGCGGTGGCCCACTTGCCAGTGAGCAGCAGCAGGCCGAACAGGACGCCCTCCACCGCATACTTTGGCATCTGCGCACGGCACGACGATGGGCACGCTGAAACCGAATGCGAGAGGAGCGACACATCCGGTCCACTGAGGTTCCTAGCTGTCAGCAACACTGCCAGCATGCCTGCAGCGCAGCACGTAGCCTGGCCCAACTGGGTGGCGCCGAACAGCAGTGCTAGGTCGGCGGCCGCGGCGCACCACCCATCGGTTGATGCTGACTGAGGAGTCGTGCGGGTTGACAAAGTCGTTCTCCAGGTCGGACAGCGAGATGAGCGAGTACATGGTGATGCCCAGCAGCGCGGCGCATAGCAGCAGCGCCAGCAGCCACACCAGGAAAGTAAAGTTCATGCCGAGCGCATGCACCAGTAGAAGCCTGGACGGCAGTCACCGGAGAGAGACAAGCAGGTTGCAGTCACACGTCTACACTAAAGTGGCACGCTTGCTGTCAGAGCTGTGCTTGCCTCATAGCGCTTGAGCTGTAACCAGCCTTACCTTCAGCAAGGGCTGTGCTCCTGAAGCGTTGCCTCGCACTGATGCAGCGATGCTTGTCTGTTACATTGCCCAAAGCTCTCGAGGGCAAGAGGTGGCGTCCGCCAGTGGCGGACCGCCACCATCGTCACCGGAAGACGTACGTTACGGTAACGTCGGCGCAGGATCCTGCTGTGGGCGAGCCACGTCTGGCCTGGCCAAGAGCGGGTTGCTTTGACATCCGCAGCCTCAAGAGTCCACATACATACTTTCCAACACAAGCTTCTGACAAGATGCAGACGACGGGCACCATGCAGAGCGCTTTCACGCAGCGCCTCGCGCAGCGGTCTACAGTACGCGGCGCAGAGCTCCGCACGCGCGCGCCTGGCGCGGTGGCACAGCCGCGCAGGGTGCGCAGGGCGGCCGTTGCAGCGCAGAAGCAGGCACGCACCTCACACAAGCGCATGGACTGGCTGCGGCTGATTGATGATTGTGTAGGCGAGCTCGGGTGCGCCACGCAGGCAGACGAGCGCAGCGGCGAGGCCGCGGTGCAGCGGCTGCCAGCCGCGGCGCTGGCTGCGTTGGCAGCTTGGAGCATGGCAGGCGCGGACGTGGCTCGCGCGGCCGAGTTCTACACGCCGCCGCCGCCGCCGAGCGGCCAGCAGTCGACGCAGCAGAAGTCGCAGACGCTGGACTTCCCCACGACAGCCGCGCCGGCGGTGAAGTCGGGCGAGTTCCAGCTGCCAGAGGGCAACCAGTGGCGCTACAGCGAGTTCATCAACGCCGTGCAGGCCGGCAAGGTGGAGCGCGTGCGCTTCAGCAAGGACGGCGGGCAGCTGCAGGCGCGCCTGCCTGCTGGCCCACCTTGGGAGGCGACGAGCGTGTCGCCAGGAACCTGCTTCTTACGTCTGCTCAGAAAACAGCAAGTGGGCTGCCAGGCTGTGCTGACTGTGCGGCCGTGCGGCTGCAGCTGACGGCCGTGGACGGCCGGCGGGCGCTGGTCGTGCTGCCCAACGACCCGGAGCTGGTCGACATCCTGGCCCGCAACGGCGTGGACATCTCGGTGTCCGAGGGCGACCAGCAGGGCAACTATGTCGCCCTGCTGGGCAACCTGCTCTTCCCGCTGGTCGCGTTTGGCGGCCTCTTCTTCCTGTTCCGCCGCGCCGGCGGCAGCGGCGGCGCGGGGCCGATGGGCGGGCCGATGGGCGGGCCCATGGACTTTGCGCGCAACAAGTCCAAGTTCCAGGAGGTGCCCGAGACCGGCGTCACGTTCGCCGACGTTGCGGTGCGCGCCCCTGCCTGGGTTCGCCTCTGCCTGGGGATCAGCCTGGCTGCAGGTGCAGTGCTGGTCGAGCCAGAAAAGGCGCTCCTTACCTGAGCGCTCTGCCAGCAGCGCTTTGGGTGTTCAGTGGCGTAAGTGCTGCCATGTGAGCGCTTGTACACACAACTGTCCATGCGGCTCAGCATGAGCAGGATACACCGAGGTTTATTATACGGCAAGTCGTCCTAATATGGTAGCCTTTGCGCCAGTGACTATATGTGCTACGACTCGTTGTATAAAGCAGCTCCGTGTGTCCTGCTCGTGGTGAGCAGCGTTGACAGTTGTATGAACAGGCTCCCTCTCTGCTGTGCGTCAAGCCCGGCTGTTGCAGTTGCGGGTGCGGAGCGTGCGGCTGCAACTGTGCAGGGCGTGGACAACGCGAAGCTGGAGCTGCAGGAGGTTGTCGACTTTCTGAAGAACCCGGACAAGTACACCGCGCTGGGCGCCAAGATCCCAAAGGTGCGGCGGCCTGCTTTTTTTTTTTTTTTTGGTTTCACGCTGGCTTAGACACTGACCTGCTGACACTGACTCGTCTTAAGTGGGCAGCTGCTGGATTTGCCAGCAGCTGGTCATTTGTGCATGCTTGGAGGTCTGCCCAGTGTGCAGATGGGCACCTGTTCGTTGCCATGCATGCTTCCTGCTGCCCAGCTCCGGTCGCTGACCGGGGTGTCCCGCAAATGCAGGGCTGCCTGCTGGTTGGCCCCCCGGGTACCGGCAAGACGCTGCTGGGTGCGCCTGCACTGTGTGAGCGTGATCGAATGACGCTGTGCAAGCTACCCTGCTCTGCTTATACGTAGTAAGTATGCTTTAGTAGTGTTTTCAACTGCACACGATGATACCAACATGCCTTTGCTTACCAATGACCATCATGCTTTGCTCGTTGTGAGGACAGACTTGGGGTGCTTGTGCTGACATTGGGTTGTGCCCCTGGGGGTGCTGCAGCCAAGGCAATTGCGGGCGAGGCGGGCGTGCCGTTCTTCTCCTGCGCGGCGTCCGAGTTCGTGGAGCTCTTCGTGGGCGTGGGCGCGTCGCGCGTTCGCGACCTGTTCGAGAAGGCGAGCACCCGGGGTCGCTGGTTGCGAGTATATGTGGGGTTTTGCAGCAGCACGCAGTGTGTAGCTGTGGGCAGTTGAGGGCTGCTTGCAAGGAGTGGTGCAAGGCATGCACTGTGCTGCTGGCACGTGTGAAGGCGGCAGGTCATGAGTAGTGTGTGTAGCATTTCTTACACAAGCATAGCTTATGTTGCAGTGGTGTACTGCTGTGGTGTACTGCTGTACAGAGGGAGCACAGGCAGGCACGAGTCAACAGTGATCATAGTATGGTTTCATGGATCGCCTTGTGAAGCGTAGTGCAGTACCTAAAACAACTTTGTGCGAAGGGCAGGGAAGTGCTGGGATTGGCATTGGTCTAAAAACATATCTTGATCTTGGCTGTAGAGATAAGTCCATGGAACAGCCAATTATGAGCACGGTGCGCCGCAAACCTAACCCTCTCGTCCTGCGCAGGCCAAGACCAAGGCGCCGTGCATCGTGTTCATCGACGAGATCGACGCGGTCGGGCGCCAGCGCGGCGCGGGCATGGGCGGCGGCAACGACGAGCGCGAGCAGACCATCAACCAACTGCTGACCGAGATGGACGGCTTCGAGGGCAACACGGGTGTCATCGTGCTGGCGGCGACCAACAGGCCGGACGTGCGCTCTCAGCGATATTAGTGTGTACAGTTGTTCAGCTGCTGACGCGTGCAGTCATTCAGTCGTCGACTTGGGTTGAGGAAAAGCATGCGCTCTGTGGTTGTGCTTGCAGCCGCCAGCAGTGCAGGCGTTTGCTCCTGCCCACAGTGGTGGGCGTTGTGTTGCTGAAACAAGTTTTGGTGCACAGGTGCTGGACAGCGCGCTGCTGCGGCCGGGCCGCTTCGACCGGCAGGTGACCGTGGACCGCCCGGACGTGGCCGGCCGCATCCAGATCCTGAAGGTGCACTCGCGCGGCAAGGTGCTGAGCAAGGACGTCGATTTTGACAAGGTCTCGCGCCGCACGCCCGGTGCGCCGGACCGCGCCCGCCCGCTCCAGGCAGGGCTGCCGGCGAGGGATGACAGTAAACATTTTGAAGTATTTACAAGCAGCTCATTGTCAATGGCACATAGCTGTTGCTGCCCAGCCCTGCTGCTGCTCGGACTTGGTGCGGAGCAGATTGTTGACGCCTGGGCACGCGCGGTGGCTGCGCAGGGTTCACTGGTGCTGACCTGCAGAACCTCATGAACGAGGTACGTGCCCTGCTTGGTGGCTGTTTGCATACCAAGACCTGTAAGGGTGTGTGCATGCGTGTGCAGCACCAAACATGCATGTTTGGCTGTATGAATGGATTGTGTCGCCCTGTTGTGCTGCGTGTGCTGCATCATGTTGCATCTTTTGGTGCAGTGCCCAGATGCCGAATGCAAGGCTCCAAACTGCATCTGGTGAGTTGGGTACCAGCAGTCAGTGATGTCAGCGCTGGAGCAGCCATGCTCGCTGCAGCGTGCCAGGCTACCCGCTTGACGTGCGGGCGGTCTATTTGCAGGCGGCCATCCTGGCGGCGCGGCGCAACCTGAAGGAGATCAGCAAGGAGGAGATCTCGGACGCTCTGGAGCGCATTGTGGCTGGCCCTGAGAAGAAGGGCGCGATCGTGACCGAGGCCAAGAAGCGCCTGGTGGCCTACCACGAGGTGCGCGGCGCGGCCCCGCGAGAGTGGGCCGTGCCATGCTGCGCGCCAGCCGACTTCTGTCGCGCTCGTTGCCAAGCGCACCTGTTGGGTCACTCAGCAAACTGGCGGTCCTCGCCCATGCGCACAAGAAAGCTTGTGAAGTTTGTGGCGCGAAAACAAGCATTGGTATTGGCACAGGCTACCTTCTAATTAGTCTGACATGCGCATGGTTGGCATGTCAGAAGAAAGAGGAATGCATTGCCTGCAGTTACATATGTAGTGAAAGCGCAGCCTGATGGTACTGACGCACGCGGCCGCGGCGCGCGCAGTCGGGCCACGCGCTGGTCGGCGCGCTGATGCCGGAGTACGACCCGGTGACCAAGATCAGCATCGTGCCGCGCGGCCAGGCCGGCGGCCTGACCTTCTTCGCGCCCTCCGAGGAGCGCCTGGAGTCCGGCCTGTACAGGCGCGCCCCCCGCGCGTTGGCCCACAGCGCGCAGCAGGCCGCTGGTGCAGAGCTTGGCGTGGCCCGCTGTGCTGGATAGCTTCAGCCGCTCCAACACCTTATGATCTTTGTGATGATGTTGTCATCACGTGTTGTCGCTGGACCACTTCGTGCCACTGCAACATGTGTCGGTGCTGCGACTGTGCGGCCAACAGTAAGCAGGCTGCCTGATGTGGTGAGCGCGGAAGCTGGGCAATGCAGGGTTTGCTGCGGGTTCCAGCCCTACCCTATCTGTGTGCACTCGGATGGGCACTGGCAGCCTGTCGCATGGTACGCATCCCCAGTACAAAGCTTTTAGTGTAACCGTGGGACCCTCGCACCGCGCAGCCGCTCGTACCTGGAGAACCAGATGGCGGTGGCGCTGGGCGGCCGCGTGGCCGAGGAGCTCATCTTTGGCGAGAACGATGTCACCACTGGCGCGTCCGGCGACTTCATGCAGGCGCGCGCCCGCCTGCCCGCCGCGTCGGCGCGGGGCGCATGCTGCGCTGCAGGGTTCGCCTGGCAGCGAGACCGGCTGGCGCTGGTGTGCTGCTGCGCTGCGCATGCTGAGGTACCCAGGCATACAGCCTGCTGCATGGCAAGCTTGTAGTAAGAAGTCCGATTATGGTGTATGTTGGTTTCTGTAGTGAATCGGCTTGCACTAACCTGGGGCGCGCGCGAGCGTGCAGGTGTCGCGCACGGCCAAGGCGATGGTCACGCAGATGGGCATGAGCAAGAAGCTGGGCCAGGTGGCGTGGACGAGCAGCGGCGGGCCCTCCTTCGTGGGCCAGAGCATGGGCCAGCCGTCCGACTGCTCCGGCGAGACCGCCGACGAGATCGACGCCGAGGTCAAGGCGCTGGTAGAGCGCGCGTACCGGTGCGCGCTTAAGCCTGCTGTGATAGGGTTATGGCTAGGGTCAAAGCTAGGGGTAGCTTTGCGTATGTGCGTGCCTGATGTGTGCCTGATGTAGCAAGAGGACTCTGCCTGGCGCTGTTCAGGACAGTCGGCCTGGTGCTGGCCTGCGTTGGCTGGAGCGCGTAGCCAAGGCGCCGCGTGCTGCGGTGAGCATGCCGGGCCCGCTGCGGCGATGGAGGGCGCTGAGGCGCGGGCGCGCGCGGGGCGCAGGCGCGCCAAGGACCTGATCCAGAGCAACATCGCGGTGCTGCACAAGACGGCAGACGTGCTGATGGAGCGCGAGCAGATCGACGGCGAGGAGTTCCAGCGCATCGTCATGGATGCGCAGGCCGAGCAGTACCTCAAGGCCGACGAGCCGGGCGTGGGCGTGCCGTACAAGGACCCCGTGCCCGCCTGATCTGGCTGGCGCATGGAATGGGTCAGTGCCCGCCTGGTCTGGCTGGCGCAGGGCTGCGCCAGCGCAGTGCAGCGGGCGGCAGTGGTGTGACGGTGAGCCGTGTCTGCTGGCAGCTTGAAGCCCTTGGGCGGCACGGGACATTTGTGTGCCTCTTGCAGCCTGGTGCCGCGCGGCGCGTGCAGCCTGGGACGGGAGCGTGCTGCACGCCAGGGCGGCATAGCGGTGCAGGGAGATGTCCTGCGGGTGTTGTGAGTGGCTGCTGCGTGGCCCATGACGCCCGTGGCGGCGGAGCTGAGAATCATTGCGTTGAACGAGTGTCGAGTGTGTGGTGGCTGGCGGGTGGGGTTGGCCGGCGTTTGCCCTGTGATTTTGGCAGTGTGCTGCGTCCTTAGCGAGTGGGTTGGCTGCTGCTGTGGGCAGCTCGTGAACAAACATATGGAACGCCTGGGTGCTGTGCACGGGATCACAGCGGTGCATGTAGTGTAGTCCCAGCATGTACCCTAGCAGCACTGCAATGACTCGTGGCGTTTGTTTTTTGTGCCTGGTTACATCAGATCATGTTTCGTCGCTCGCAGTGCCCTTGGTTCCGACCCACAAAGCTGTAATGCAGCAGCGAACTGCCGTGCACTCGTCAATGTTGCCTTGGCTTTGATTGTGAGTGTGAATGCTGACAGAGCAGGAAGTTTTCAATCAAACTGTGATGTGATTGTACAGAAGGAGATCAGTGTGAGGCGCCCAGGCAGTCAAATCAGTCTGTGACACCACTTCAAGATGAGGCATGAGCCAGGTCTCCTGACACACAGAGGGCCTTGCACATGGGCAGTGTTGCAATGCAATGGGTGCTGCCATGCACAGCACGAGCTGTATTGCAGTGCAATGGGTGCTGCCATGCACTGCACGAGCTGCGACGCCTGCACAGCCACGCAACAGTCCGACCCCAGGCGCTCCATGTGTGGCAGGATACGCGCGCCATGCGCCCACCACGCTGGTCAAATGCCCCCCGGCACACGCTACGCGACATGGTAGTCGTCTGTCAGCAGCACGCACTTGCTGGCATAGCGCACCGGCTGGCCGTCCGCGGTCGCCGTGACGGCGGCCACGCGCACGTCGGCCAGCGTGTGCGCGGCCTGGAAGCTCACCTGCGCGAGCGCGCATGGGCCATGGATTATGCAAGCGTGCCAAGCACCTGTCAGGCCCTTTCTGCTTGACACGTAGCATGTGACAGACGCAGTATATGCTCCAGGCCTGCAACAGGAGGGCTCAACAGCTCAAGTGCTCGGCGCCACATGCGCAGGCCACGGAGCAGCGGCGCGCCTCGACGGGGAAGAAGGCGTCGGGCGGCGCGGCGGGCGAGGCGACAAACTCCATCGCGCCAGAGCTGTTGGTCTTGTCGATCAGGTCGACCGACCACAGCAGCAGCGCCTTGCGCGCGTCGTAGTGGTAGTCCCCCGTCACCTGGCGGCGCGGGCTGGCAGCATCAGGCTTGGGGGGCCTTGCACTGTCTTCCACAGGTATTAAGCAGGTGACCGGATCCATCTCATCCTGGCTTTATGCGACGGCAGCAACCCAGCATGGCCAGGCGGCCGTGTCCTGCCAGGCACTTGAGAGCATGGCCTGACAGCGTCCAGGCGGTGCTCATCCTCTGCAGGTCGTCCTCAACGGGCTCATGACAGCAATGTGCCCCCTGGAATGCGGAGCGGGCCCCACAGCCCGGCCCTGCGCAGGGGCGGCGGTGGCGGCCTGGCGGGCGACCAGTGCCACCAGCCCCGCGGCGCTCCGCTGAACGCAAGCGCGCGCGCGCCCGGCCCAACCACGCGCTGCTGCGGGGCCGGCCGGCGAGCCGGGCGGCGGGGCAGCCGGCCCGCGCGACGGGCGGCGCGCCTCGTTGACGCGCGGCGCGGTGTGGCAGGGGATGGAGATGACCACGTTCTGCAGGTCGAAGCCCGCGTGCGCCTCGTACTCGATGTTGACGTACGAGTCGCCGCCGC
>JAABUH010005002.1_pt1 | contig 10531 bp, 12 predicted proteins | sample 5559121 | NCBI WGS metagenome assembly JAABUH01 (sample SAMN10711871, study PRJNA513364) | rock metagenome | isolation source: Antarctica rocks | place: Antarctica: Victoria Land, Battleship Promontory nord | collected 2015-12-28 | reverse complement strand
GCGAGGTTCGGGGATCTGGAGGAGTGATTGAAGTTTTTCGGATGTGACAGAGGAGTTTTCCGCCTCGGGTTTGTCTCTTATATCATCTTCACCATCTTTATACCACACTATGCAGTAACTAAACCCCCTAACTCCAACCATCCTGGCGGACTGCGGGATGATCTCGGCCACCCACTTGATACTCGTGAAAAGCCTTCCTCCGGGACCTTTCGCTATGTTGAAAAGGGTATGTGTTTCATTGCTGTTCTTTGCGGGCTCGCTCATTTTCGTCATCTCCTCAGACAAAGCCAGCGATGTCACCCTCGCACGAGGTCCCGAGTATTTCAATCGAGATATAGCTCCTTCCGGCACCGAGGAGAGCACACAGGTCAGCGTCAAGTGGGTGGATGCTTCAAGCTCGTTTTCGAGTTGCTCATCGTGCTAAGAATTTCTTCAGGGAGCTACTCCTTGTCCGCGATGGAGATTATTCTTTACTCAATACGATCTACGGTCCAGACAAAGGCGAGGCTGCGCATGTTGTTCCGCAGAGTCGCCCAGACGTAGGTCTAGTACGCGGGAGCCTTCCAGTCTTACTAATGACGGATTTGTGAGGACCAGTCTGAGAGCATTCCGACCTCGTGACCGTCCTGCCCTGTGTGGACGTTGAGTTCGGATGTCTCTTAATGGCGATTGTCTACTCCCACACTCTGTAAAGCAAACGTAGCATCTCCTTGCGAGCTCTCCGCGACTCATGTCATGAGCTAAATGTCCCGTGAAAGCCGTACGGGATGATATTTTCCGTGCCGGCCCTCGCTATCGGCTCCATTGTACGTATATCACTGCAAACGTGGTCAGAGCGTAGGACCAATGCGACCGCTGAAACTCACAGGACGATCAGCTCACTTGCCTGCTTCCTGACGTCCAGCACGACAATCAGCAGGACCCCGTCTTCCTCAGTCAGAGGCTCGTCCGCTCTGCTTTCGGGGGATGGTACGAAGACAGGTTCGCCGGGCACGACCCCGTCTTCCTTCCATATCCGCACTGCTCCTTCTACGATCAGCCGGTCCATGTCGTACCCCGCACGGAAAGACGGATGATCCCTGTCGATCTTGATGATCGAGTCCAAAAATGTGTCATTTGCCTCTGGGCTTCGGGTATGATGCGCGCCGTAGATGTATCTTGATCTTCGCTGGCGGAACAGCGGGTTAACGCATGCGAGCTCGATGTTGATATCCGATCTCGGCTCCATCTCCACGATCGCCTCGCTTTCTCTATCAAGACAAAGGCCGAATCGGTGATAGCGGGGCAAGCCGACTTCGTCCCGCTTGAAATCCCGCATCTGCTCAACCTTCGCAGCGGCGAGGAACGAGTTGTCAGCATAAGTCGACATCTCCACCACCACATCCTTTCCCCCGTCTTCTCGGTCTTCCTCGTACGCGTTGATATAGTGGAAGGCGAACATGGGCGCCGAGGTGAACCTTCCCGCCACCTCGCCCGTATGCCGATCGATGACGTAGTGCAATGTCGACCGTTGGGTGTCCCAGGGGGCGAGTCCGTCGAGGATGTTGCGATTCCAAAGCGTGGCCAGGCCGTAGAATGAAAAGTCGGCCTGCCATGCGGTGAAAAGGACGTAATTTTCCGTGGCACAGATCGAATGGATGTAAGCGGGCGGAGCGTCGGTGATGTTGGCCAAGACCCTCGCATTTTTTTCGGTGCCGAGGGCGAACAATTTGTACGTTGGTGTGGGCCCGAAATCAAGGGTGTAATTGTAGTACGTGCTGTTGACTTTGGCGCCATGAGAACCGCTCAGGGGTCCAGTAAGCTCGGGAAGAAAGGACGAGTACTTGAACGCCTTGAGGGGTTCGAGTGTGATGGGATCCAGGGCCTGGAGGTCGTTTGAGTCTGTTTTTGCAATCAAGGGGGTATGGCCTTCGACAGCGAGATCCGGGAAAGGGAGCGGTGGGAAGTCATGGTCGAGGACGACGTTGGCGTTGACATCGCTCGGGCCATCGTAATCCCTCATCGTGTCTCTCATGGTATGAAAGGTGGAGAAGAATCGGGAGAAGATACGCTCGCACGGGTCCGGCTGTTGGGCGAAGGTGAATGTCGATGTGCGGTTGAGTTGAGCGTCTTTACGACACGGGTCCGAGCTGGCTTCTCGCGAGCGGTAGTGTACGGTTTGCTTCTGGCCGGAGATGGCAAAGCGGTGGTTGAGCGCTTTCCCGTCGACTGGAGCTCAGCGAGGGTTTTGCGTTTAAAAACTCACACCAATGCGTCAAGGGTAGGGTCTGGCCACTCGAGCACTCCACCTCGAATCTGCCCGGTCCAGTACGGTACAGGACCCCGTCGAGCATTCGGGTATACGACCATGGATCTTGAGAGCGCGCTCGTCGAGTTCTTCGGGCTGCGTGTGAAGGCCAGCTGCTACTCCGAGCGTCATTATGGACATATGGTTGAGACAGTTGATGAGACCAAACAAACATCGTCATCAGTACCACAGCCTGTGCTTCGGCATACTCCTGTGACCTTCGGGCTGGGCCGCGAGGCGCTCGCTGCCGGACTTCGGTGTGGTGCCGAGACTTACTACAACACAGGCGCACGTATTGTACACCGACGACAATACGATGCTAGGAGGGATTTGTCAGGGCAGACGTTTTTGGATGTCAGTGACAAAAGAAACTTCGTTGTCGGGCATCCGGGCGAAGAGAGTCGTCAATGTGCGATCGGTCGAACAGCGTTTTGTTCTCGAGTCTGACTGCGGTTGGAACAATCGAGCATGCTCGGAGTAAACCCTCTACAGGACCAAACATGGGTGCGAGGTATCTGCAAAGGGAGCACGTACTTGGGCAACGGCATAATATGGAAGCTCGGTCGTTTCGGTGGTTTGGTAGAAAGATCGAAGAGCTTGCTCCTGTCTCTCCCACGAGAGCTCATATGATGAGACAGCAGGGAATGGAGGTCGAAACTTTGTTCCCCGCGACCGCGCGTTTGGATCGCTTGGCCTCGCCTTGAAGTACCTTCTCCTGCCCGAGGGAAAGGCCGAGCTGCGCAAGGTCATCCGGTATCATGCTGTCGATGGACTGGTCTACACCTTCGAGATAGAGCACGGGACACGATTTTATAAGACTCTCGAAGTGGACAGATTCTGCTCAGCAAAACGAAAGGGAAGAATTCGACGCTTAGCCTTAGCAGTCCGACCAAGTGGGAGGGTCGCGATTCTGGAGAAGTCTACCGAGTGACAGCGACCTTCGACCGGCCAAGCTCACCCATCTCGAAGCCCTCACCGAGGCACAATGTGATACATGCTATCGATAGTGTCATCAAGCCTGCCGACGTCAGTATCACCATCGCCAAACTCATACGGGGGTCAGTGCAGAATACCATGATGAACCTCATGGTCCGAGCGGGACTTTCATGGATCCTCGAGGGTCGAGAACCGACATCGAGTGAGCTACAGCGGGTATTCCTTGATGGCTTCGTACTGGCAGGGGATGACGAGGATGACGACGATCTCCCAGACATGGACTCGCTCGCGACGCCGAGCTACACGGTGCTCTGCCCCACGGACGAGGCGTTCTCCCGGCTCAATCTCACGCATTACATCTCCGACAAGGAAGCTCTCGTGAACCTGCTCAAACTACATATCATCCCTTCTCAACTACGCGTGCTAAGTAAAATTCCTGCGACAGGCGATGTGTACTGCTAGAACCGCCAACCCAGAAACTCTCTATTTTTGGGTCTTCTCATTGAACCATTCAGGCGATGGTGAGCCAGATGTCCCCTCCCAAGACATAGGCTGCAAAGCGGTGTCTTCCCGTTCCCAGGTCTCGGCTTAAGATCTGGTGCAGGTGCTCCGAATACCAACGAGCCCCCCATGTTCCCCCGCCTCTGGGAGGATGGATCTGCCTCAACAGAAGAAGGAGTGATCTGGTTGGTAAGCAGGACTAGCCGCCCGATTTAATCGGCCTCGGAGTCCTATCCTTTGACACCAGCGCCCCCCACGCATTCCAAGCGGCAGCCGAATCAGCAGACCTTATCTTGGCCCCTTTTGCTCAATCTCAACCACCAGGAGTCGACAGAGCGCTCGGCTGCTTTACACCTGATGATTCTGGTCCCAGACCGTCACACCCACTGCCAGCACTGCGGCTCCCTGTCCAGCTTCGACCATGGCGACTTTGCCAGCAGCGCCATCCTTTTTGACCCTCTGGAGGCACGAGGCGGTCAAAAACGCAGTTGGACATGCCTATGGGATGTATCTCTCTCATCTCATCCTCATTCTCGTTTCGTCGGATAACCGAATCCACATTCCTCGTGCATGAGGGAATGGGCGCGATGGTGAGGTGTGGACGTGACCTCGATCGTTCAACGCCAAAACACGCCCCGTTCACGCTTTCCCGCTCTTCGCACCCCATCTTTCCCATCAGCTTACCCAGCTCGTTCCCTTTTCGGCCTGACATCGAGCCGTAGAGGTCCGGGATGTGTTCAGGAGGGAAGATCATGACGAGCGAAGACAGAAGAAAGCTATACATACGACGGAAGATATGAAAGTGCGGGATATATGCAGCATGAAACGAAATATGGGGGGAGGAGGAGAGATCGATGACATAATCGGTGCGAGGTTTCCCCACACCTCCGCCTCTCCTCCCTCAAACCCCCTTCCCCCGACCACCCGACCCACCCAGCGATGTACTCCGGTCAGAAGCGCTCAACGCTCACCTGAACAGTGCATTCACCGTGAGAAGCTCTCTGTCACACCTCGTCCTCCACTCCGCGTCCGACTCGGTCGCCTGACGTTCAATGCTACGTTCAAAATCCACAAGTCGGATTTCACGACCGGTGAGGAGAATGTGCCGAGCTTCGACATCGTTGTGTAGAACGCCTTTGTCATGCAAGATGGAGTAGAGGATCCGTACTTGGTGTCTGCCGTTCATGGTCAGCGGTGGTAGAGGCATGCTCGTGTGGCGCGCGGGGCGGGAGAGCCAAAAACGGGGAGGGTGAGAGTAGGGCAAATCTGGAGACGGGGTGCGGACGGCTGAGTGATGAACTCACTGAATCACCGGGTTCATCAGGTTGACGTCGCTCAGTGCGATGCCGGCGTCATCGTAAACCCCACACCAGACTTGGCCTTCGCGAGATCGGATCGAACGAAACATACCGTAGAAACGAGGGACGACCTTGCCCTGGAGGAATTTCAACGGACCAGAGAAGAGCCGCGTCTCATTAAGGATGGCATGACGGGCTTCCGAACGGGTATAGGAACCGAGTTCCTGTGCCTCTTCCGAGTCCGAAGGGAAAGCCTCGACATTGGTGATCTTCGCGATCAAGGTCGTGTCCGGTAACGCCAGAGTCGATGTGGGGGATGGCCGAACGGCATAGGCGTCCCAGAGAGCCCCGCTAGCTCGCCGACCGAGGATGTGTAGAGAATTGATCGTACACGTTCCATCCGCCACGAGAGTTCCAACGTCTGGTTCGAGCATGATCGTGGGGGGACACACGGTGCAGTCTGTGGGAGGCACAGTGCAGGCTGGTCCATGGAAAGAAGTGATGTCGACCTGATGAGGACGGGTGTACCAGTGCTTGGCTCCGGACAGGTTCACCGATGTATCCAGCCCTAGAGACAATGCTGCTCCGAGACCGAGCTGGGGATATGATCAGATCCCAATTTAATCCACAGATCGCAAGTGAGAGGACCTACCTCGTGTGGGGTGCGTATGAGACTCTGGGGAGATGAAGATGCGTCTGAGGTCGGATGGAGAGAATCGGTGTTCAAGATCAGAGGTGATGATGGCTGTTTCTTGGAAGTGAACTTTCCATTCCCTGGTAGCGAGAGTTCCGGGTCGGATGCGGGAGAAGGAAGTCCCACGTCGTCCTCGCTCAGAGACATGACATCACGATGATGAGGCGCGGAGGACGACTGTGAGGTATGTCAGCAACACGACAAGTGAGGATGACTCAAAGCTCACCCTGTAAGTTGGGTCTTGTCCTGCGAGACTAGACCCGCTTCCGCCGATACCACCGCTGCCCAAACCAGTGTTACCCCCGCCAAACCCGCTGCCTTCCCGACCGCTCCCGCTTCCCTCGCCGACTTCATCTCGAACGGTCTCTGACGGCGTGCGAGCGTTGACTTCCATCTCTCCCGCTCCCGCCGGAGATGTTCCATCGATCCGGGTGTCATGTCTACCCCACTCGAGAGCGAGGGCGGTGACACCGAGGAAGAGACCGAGAGGTGTGTTGGCGAGCCGCCGACGAGTGAAGGGTCCGGACGCTTGGATGGGATCGCAGAACGAGATAATCGGTTGGGACGATCGATCACGGTGATCGCGTCTGAGGAGGAGGAACTGCTCGTAATTCGTGATGAGACCGAGACTGACATCTCTCGTAAACATCTCCCCGAGCACCTGAGACGATTTCCCATCGTGGTGAGCAAAAAGAGTCATTTCGTATCGCTTGGAGAGGGTGAGGTAAGTGATGAAAAGTGAGATGCTCACCTGCTGCACGACCTTGCACTGATGAGACCTCTTTCCCCTCTCTAACTCGGCGTCATCCTCGGTGACGACCTCATTCCCCTTCATGTACAACTTGTTTTCCCCAGCGTCGACGGGGATCCTTCGCACCGTCGTCTGACTGACCGCGTCCACCGTCTTGATCTCGCACACCGCCGACTTTACCAACGCTCCTTCCGTCTCGATAACCAATTCGATATCGGGTTTCCCTCCGGATCCCAAGCCGACGAATCGCCAATAGACTCTGAGATGTGGGAAGAGGACCTCGAGTAGGAGGTTGAGAGGATTCACTAGGTGAGCCTTTAAAAAATGTGACTCGCCAGTCTCTGCCGACATCTTCTCCCTCGTTGCCTCCCTCCTCGCTCGGCTCGTCACCGTTTTGAATTCCCGGTCGATCTCGACGAGTTGTGATGAATCGGGAAGAAGACTACCGGGAGGAAAGGTATGTGAGGAGGATATGAAGGTTGAGAGTCGTTCGAGGGTGTGATGGACGCGATTGAGCAGGTGATCGTCTTCCCTCAGTACGCATTCAGGTGTCACTTCCACCGCGCGGGACGATACGGAGGTAGACTTTGCGGATGATTTCCCGCTCGTCTCCTTGTCGTACTTGAGCGACTCGGGAAGCTCGTGCGATTCGAGTAGGCTCAACAGCGTGATACCCGATCGCACAGCCATACCCGTCGTCCTCATCGTCCAAATCTCTCTGTGCAGGGTGATTCCGAGACACGCACAAAGGCGGTGCAAAATTGACGATAAAGAGTAGCAAATGTATTGATATCAATGATGTCTCATCGATATTCATTGATAGCAATACACACGTCACAGAAGAAAGCTCCGCCCGATTACAGCATCATATGATCTTGGCAAATATCTGCCGCTTAATCAGGGTGGGGACGTATGGTGCTGGAGCGGAGGACCCCTACCATGTACCAGAGAAAGATGAAGGCCTTCACCGTGGTCTCAAGCCGCGTCACGTCTCAGTGAATCATTTTCCCCAGCTTCTTCTCGGGATATACTTGGTGCAAGCTGACTGGGCGGGATAGCTCATCGCGATCGGCGGGGTGATTGGGACGGGTCTGTTCATCGGGACCGGGACGGGCACTGGACAATGGTGGACCTCTCGGTCTGTGGCTTGGTTTCACTTTTATCGGGATCATGATATACTTGTAAGTCTTCCTTCCCCCTTGGTGGGCTTACGCTTCACCGCATTTGACTCTGAATGCCAAAAGCATGATGTTGGCGCCCGGGCGAGATGGCTGCGTGAGTAACCTTTTCCAGTCTCATCCCAATAGAAATCTTTTTCTCACATCCTTCGGACAGCTTCCTGCCCATCACCCGTGGTCAACTGACTTATGCTGGACGATTCTTCGACCCAGCTTTGGGCTTCGCGCTCACCTGGAGGACAGTGAGATTCCGCGCAGATCGAATCCAGGATGCATGGTTGAAATCCCATTCAGACCGTCCATTGGGCTTTCACCTGTGCATCAGAGTAAGCGGGCTCCCCAATTCGCCAAAGAGAGATGGCAAGATCGCTAACAACAGAGCAGGCTTTCGGCAGTGCTAACCCCCAAAAAGAGGATAGTGTTACTACGTCTATTCATAAGGAGGATGGGGCCCTAAGGTGGATATCAACTGAGAAGGTGGGCATCGCCACAAAGGGGACTGAGGGAAGACGAAGAGCGTTCACGATTATCGACACGGGACGCTGGCCCCAGAGCAAACATCTCCATCCGGTACTCGAGAGGTCCCATGCGCTTTACAGCCCTACTTGGATGGGCTCAACGGGGTCGCGCGAGAGTCGGTACCTCCTCGATCCCTGTGTGCATCCCAGGAATACCAAACGGGAGATATATCTCTCCCCCGCCTCGAGGAGCAGAACGAATTCTTGGTAGGGGTGATAAGATCGATGCATACCACGGTATACACAAAGCAGAAACCCTTATGCACATCACTCTCAAATTCTCCAGGGGTCGATGACGACGAGCATCCAGCAAACCCCAAGGAAGCGTCGTCCTCCTCATTCCCAACCTCGCGGATTCATCAACATAGCCTCAACCTCACGTCTCTCCTTATCCCTACCGCGATTGATCCCGCCTCCCACGGCGACGCGCGCTTGGTCAAAATCGATTATCGTCAAGCGTGAACGGTCACGGGAAGGGTCGCAGTCACGGTCGTTGTGGAACAGGATGTGACGGGGCGAGACATCGCCATGGATCACTCCTAGCTCGTGGATCCTACTATACGCAGAGCGGATCTGAGATCTGTCGTTGTGGTTGGGTGTGGGGAGTGGGAGATCGCGGGAGGAGGGGGGGGGGGAGGGAGGGAAGGGAACGTTCCTCAGCAGCTATACATCGGGGCACAATACGGTAACAGCGAAATCGGCAAACCAAACCGAGACATGGGTCTGGGTCCCGGAAAAAAAGCTTGGGGAGGTTCACTCACTTGACCATCGGCGAGAACCCACTCTCCTCTTCCAGCGACAGCTCCGCGCAATCACCAACATCCTCCAAAACAACCATCACCGCCCCCCTTGTCTCCCTAGCCCATCTCCCATTCCTCATCCCGGGCGGACAAGACCACACGCCAATCAACCTGGGTACGACCACGCCTTGAAGGGGGGCAAGAGGACCGCACAGGACCTCGATCTCATTCATTACCGCCTTCTTCGCTTGGGAGAGATCGAAGGTCGTCTTGTGAGTCGTTGAGCCGGGTAGGGTTGGGAAGGTATCAAAATCCACTAATTTGGCGACGACGGGGAGCTCCAGCTCCACTTGTTCACCCTCAACCTCTGGCGCTGAGTCCGGGCGAGTTACGAAGAGCCGAGCGCAAAACGCATCGTACAGCCTTCCGTGACCGATCAGACGGTCAAGCATGAGGGAGCAAGGCTCGAGCGTTGACGTCGAGGGGGAAGAAGCAGTAGCGCCAAGAATGAGGCTCTCATCACCGGAGGTCGGGATGACCGAAGAAGCACCCGCAACCTTGCGCATGTCTGCCCAGACAGGAGGGGACTTGGCTCCAAAACAGATCGGTGCGCACTTCTCATTCGTGAAAACATCAAGCTCGAGCCGTTGTCTCTGCCAGAGTTGCGAAGCCCAGTGCCGATATATATAATCGTGTAGTGATCCTCTCGGGGGGTCCCGAAAGGCATCTTGATCGATCGCAATTTTGAAACCACAAGCACTCGCACTCTATTCGATAGGTCGGTCATCAGCACAACGAAACACGAATCCGGGAGAGAGACGGTGGGGCTTAGGCTTACCTTACCGACACCGACGTTCACTGCGTCGGGTGTGCTCAGAAGCCCGAAAGAAGCATCATCGCTCGAAGATCCGGCGGAGGAACCGAACAGACTCGAAGATCCGGCTGTGTCGCCGTCGCCGGTGGCCGCGGACGTCGACGTCTCCTCGTCCGGCTCCGGCTCCGGCTCCGGCTGGGGCTCCGGCTCAGTCCCTCCAGACCCTGACCCTTTCCCATCATGCCCCGTGCCATCCACCCAATCATCGACGTCATCGGCAAGCCCGCCTCCGCCTCCGCCTCTTTGATCTGACCCGTCGCCCATCGCGACATCCCCCTCTCCATCCATCGGCTGTGCGGGACGAACCTCGTTCACGCCCTCAGTACCGTTCGAAGGCCCCCCTCGTCCTTGTCCTCGTCCTCTTCCCCGCCGATTCGGAAGGTAATCCCGCGGAGGACCGGTACTAGCTGGCTTCACCCATCCGACCGAGGTATCTTTGGCAATCATCAGGAGAGCCAATAACAGGGCAAGTGGACTCCAGGTGATCGTTGCCGTCGGCTCCTCGAGAGGCACAGACACCTCGGTCGGGCTGGTGAAGACGGGAGGACAAACTTGGATCATGGTCGGGGTGTGGCGGTGGAAGAGGGTGTAGACGTCCCAGCTGGAGAGGAGGTCCCAGCTCGTCCTGTTTATGTGCATCTGTAGGAAGATCTGAATGAAGGCGACGTCAGCTCGGTCTCAATAACGGTCGGGTGCGGGAGCGGAAGAAAGAAAGGGGGGGGGGGAAGGAGGTTTTCAGAGCAGGGCTAAGGGG
>JAABUH010005001.1_pt1 | contig 10532 bp, 9 predicted proteins | sample 5559121 | NCBI WGS metagenome assembly JAABUH01 (sample SAMN10711871, study PRJNA513364) | rock metagenome | isolation source: Antarctica rocks | place: Antarctica: Victoria Land, Battleship Promontory nord | collected 2015-12-28 | reverse complement strand
TGACGAGATGGAGGAGCTGGTGCGCTTCACGGTGCTGCTGCGCCCGCACGTCGCCACGCTGACCGATCGCTATTCCGAACGGAAAGAGGACGCGGCGAAGCTGGATGCCCGGCTGTCGCTGGACAAGGTGCGGTGACGCGTCGGTGGCCCGCCATAACGGCGCTCGGCTTCACGCAAATCTTCGCTTGGGGGTCCAGCTATTTTCTTCGGGCTGTGCTCGCCGCGCCGATTGCGGCGGACACTGGCTGGTTGCTCGGCTGGGCGATTGGCGGGCTCTCGCTCGGCCTGCTGGCGGCGGCCCTGATCTCGCCTGTGATCGGCCGCACCATCGCACGCCATGGCGTGCGTCCTGTTCTGGCGATAAGCGCCGGGCTTCTGGCGGGCGGCCTGCTGGAGCTGGCCGTGGCGCCAGTTCCGACCTGCCTATCTGATCGCGTGGATCGTGCTCGGTTGCGGCATGGGCGCGGGCCTCTACGATCCTGCCTCTGCCACCCTGGGTCGCCTCTACGGTGAAGGTGGGCGGTCGGCGATCACCAAGCTGACGCTGTTCGGTGGTTCGCCAGCACGGTCTGCTGGCCGCTGTCGGCGCTTCTTCAGGCGCATTTAGGCTGGCGGGGCGCCTGTCTGGTCTATGCCTTATTGCAGCTCGCCATGGCGGTGCCGGTGTATCTATTCGTGCTGCCGCGCGAGAACGAGGACCTTCGCGTCAGTGCCGATCGTGTTCGCATAGACCATGGTCGGCCAGGACTTGGATCACGCGGCAATCGCAGACGCGCCCGTGCTCGCATTCGCCGATCATGCGCGTCACCTCCGACCGCAACGCCGTGAGCCGCGCGATCTTGCTGTCGATGTCCGTCAGGTGGGTGCGGGCGATCACGTCGGCCTCGGCACAGGGGCGGTCCGGCTGGTCGGACAGGTCCAGGAGCTGCCTGATCGCGTCGACCTCGAAGCCGAGCTGCCGGGCGTGCCGGATGAAGCGAAGACGTCGCTCGGCAGCCTGGTCGTAAGTGCGGCGGTTGGCTTCCGACCGAGACGGCGACGGCATGAGGCCGGACTGCTCATAGTAGCGAATTGTCGGGATCTTCACGTCCGTCCGCTTGGCCAGAACGCCAATCGAAAAATCCTGCATGGCGCCGCTTGCTCCTCTAGCCACTAGAGGATGTAGGGCGAGGCGGGATAGCAGGGAAGCCCTCGAATGGCGCACGACAATCATCATCACGATCACGCCGGCCACGACCACGGCGCGCTGGGCCACGTCCACGCGCCCGCGAACTTCGGCAAGGCGTTCGCCATCGGCGTCGCCCTGAACGTCGCCTTCGTCATCATCGAGGTGGTCTATGGGCTGGCCAGTAACTCCGTCGCCCTCCTGGCCGATGCCGGGCACAATCTCTCGGACGCGCTCGGCCTGGGCGTCGCCTGGGCCGCCGTCATCCTGGCGAAGCGCAAGCCGACCAGCCGCTTCACCTACGGGCTCGGGGGCACGTCGATCCTGGCGGCCCTGTTCAATGCCGTCTTCCTCCTGATCGTCGTCGGCGGCCTGACATGGGAGGCCATCCAGCGGTTCTCGCAGCCGACGCCCGTGGCAGGCAAGACCGTCATGATCGTCGCAGCCTGCGGCATCGTCCTGAACGGCTTCTGCGCGTGGCTGTTCTCGTCGGGCAGCAAGGGCGACCTGAACGTGCGCGGCGCCTTCATGCACATGGCGGCCGAGGCCCTGGTGTCGCTGGGCGTGGTCGTGGGCGGCTTCGTCATCCTGGTGACCGGCTGGCACTGGATCGATCCGGTCATGAGCATCGTCATCAACCTCGTCATCGTCGGCGGGACCTGGAGCCTCCTGACGGGCTCGCTCACGATGTCGCTGAACGCGGTGCCGCCGAACGTCGACCTTGGAAAGGTCCGAGCCTTCCTGCTCGCGCTGCCCGGCGTGACGGCGCTGCACGACCTGCACGTCTGGTCGTTGAGCACCACCGAGACGGCACTGACCTGCCACATCGTCACGCCGGCGGGGCATCCGGGCGACGTGGCGCTGCACCGCACGGCCGAGGAGTTGAACGAACACTTCGGCATCGGTCACGTGACCCTGCAACCGGAGTTGGAATCGCCCTCGGCCGCGCATCTCGCCTCCGTTCACAACCACTGAGGAGAACGCCCATGGCAGCGACCCAGACCCGTTATCGCGTGGACGGCATAGATTGCGCCTCCTGCGCCTCGAAGATCATCAATGCCGTGCGCCGCGTGCCAGGGGTCGAGGACGTGTCGGTCTCCGTGGCCACGGGGAACATGACGGTGAGCCACGACGAAGCCGCGCTCCTGGAGCCGGCCATCCTGCGCCAGGTTAACGGGCTCGGGGGCTACGAGGCCACGCCGATGGCCGGCCACGCCACGCCCTCGAACGACGAGCACGTGCATGCTCACGGCCACGACCATGGGTCTCGTGAAGGCCACGATCACGGCCCGTCTAACGGTCCCTGGTATCGCAGCCGCAAGGGACTGCTGACGATCGCGAGCGGCGCGGCCCTGATCGCGGCTTACGGGATCGGAAGGGCAGTCCCCTCGATCGCCGAGTACGCGTTCATCGCCGCGATGTTGATCGGGTTGGTGCCCATCGCAAGACGCGCAGTGATGGCCGCGCTCGCCGGCACGCCGTTCTTGATCGAGATGCTGATGACCATCGCGGCGGTGGGGGCCGTCATCATCGGCGCCGGCGAGGAAGGCGCGGCCGTCGTCTTCCTGTTCCTGGTCGGAGAACTGCTGGAAGGCGTCGCCGCTGGAAAGGCGCGAGCCAGCATCCAGGGCCTGGCGGCGCTGGTGCCGAAGACCGCCATGCTCGAGGAGAACGGCCAGACCCGCGAGGTCCCGGCCGACAGTGTCGCGGTCGGTGCCACCATCCTGGTCCGTCCGGGCGACCGCATCGCGGCCGACGGCGAGATCGTGGACGGGAGCAGCGCGATCGACGAGGCACCCGTCACCGGCGAGAGCGTGCCGAAGCGCAAGGGCAAGGGCGACGCGGTCTTCGCAGGCACGATCAACGCGGACGGGGTGCTCCGGGTCAGGGTCACGGCCGCCGCGTCCGACAACACCATCGCCCGCGTCGTGCGGCTGGTCGAGGAGGCACAGGAGAGCAAGGCGCCGACGGAGCGGTTCATCGACCGCTTCTCGACCTATTACACGCCGGCCGTTGTTGCAATCGCCGCGCTCATCGCGGTGCTTCCGCCCTTGCTGATGGGCCAGCCCTGGGGCGAGTGGGTCTACAAGGGGCTCGCGATCCTCCTGATCGGTTGCCCCTGCGCCCTGGTAATCTCGACGCCAGCCGCCATCGCAGCGTCGCTGTCGGCCGGGGCCCGGCGCGGCCTGCTCCTCAAGGGGGGCGCCGTCCTCGAAACGGTTGGGAAGATCACCGCCATCGCGCTCGACAAGACCGGCACGCTGACCGAGGGTAAGCCCAAGGTCACCGATGTGATCGCCGTGGGCCGCGGCGAGCGGGACGTCCTGTCCATGGCGGCCGCTCTCGAGACCGGATCGAGCCATCCGTTGGCTCTCGCCATCCTGGCCCGAGCCAAAGTCGACGGTGTCCCTGTCCCGCCGGCCGCCGACGCGTCCGCGCTCGGGGGCAAGGGCGTCGTAGGCCGCGTGGGGGGCGTCGGCCTGTTTTTGGGATCTCTGGGCGCGGCTGCGGAGCGAGGGACGATCGCTGCCGAGCACACGGGATGCATCGCAACGCTCAACGACGAGGGGAAGTCGGTATCGGTGCTGATGGCCGGGAATAGCTGCGCGGGCATCATCGCCATGCGCGACGAGCCTCGCGCGGACGCCAAGGCGGGCATCGACGCCCTCCGGGCCGCCGGCGTCGAACCGCTCATGCTGACCGGCGACAACCGGCGCACGGCCGAAGCGATCGGCAAGATGCTGGGCCTGCCGGTCCGTGCCGAGCTGCTCCCCGAGGACAAGCAGCGCATCGTGCGCGAGCTGCAGGCACAAGGCAAGAAGGTCGCGAAGGTCGGCGATGGCATTAATGATGCGCCGGCCCTCGTTGCCGCCGACGTCGGCATCGCCATGGGCGCCGGCACGGACGTGGCGCTGGAGGCCGCCGATGCGGCGGTCCTGCATGGCCGGGTGCTGGACTTGGCGCGCATGGTGGATCTGTCCCGGCGCACCATGGGCAATATCCGCCAGAACATCACGATCGCCCTCGGCCTCAAGGCCGTCTTCCTCGTCACGACGATCGCAGGCTTGACCGGTCTCTGGCCCGCCATCCTGGCGGACACCGGCGCGACCGTGCTTGTGACCGCCAACGCCATGCGCCTGCTGGCGGCCCGCAAGGAGTGACGTCCGGGACCCGGTTCCACCGCCCGACTCGTCGCGCGGGCCGACGCGACGCCGCTTGCCGCCGTGCCTTTCCTCGCTAGCCCGGGTTGCTGCTAGATGCCTAGCGGGAACCCGGCTCGCGCGCCCCACCGAGGTCGATCCATCCGTTGGGGTCGTCCTGCGCCTGACGCTTGATAAAACGGTAGCCGGTCGCGTCCCAGGGCCGGACCCGATCGGTCAGGTTGTCCAGCACGAACTCGCCACGATCGGTTTCGACGGTGAGGATCGCGTGACCATCGCCATCAACATCGCGAACGATCGTCATCAGAAGCGCCTGGCGCGGCAAGCCTGCCTCCAACAGGAGCTTCCGCTTGTAAAGCGCGTAGATCTTGCAGTCGCCCTTGCCGTCCACGGGGTAGTCCCAGTGGTCGAGCATCGTGCCCCAGTGGTCGGAATTGGTGATCGGCTCGATGGCGTCGTTGGCGGCCTTGTTGACTCGATTGAGCAGCGTCCAGGATGCTGCTGACAGGTGGACGTCGCGGGGCGGAAGTCTCCCAACGTTGCACTCCTCCGGCCGGCGACTGCAGAAATTCACCCATCCGTAGGGTATCCGGGTCTCACCACCCACGTCCGCGTAGGTTGTGCTTGGCAATCCGGCTTCCGACGCGTTTAAGACGGCGCAACCCATGAAGGCGAATGCTAACGCTGTAGCGATGTTGCTAATCAGCCTGCGCATTGGTGGTCCCCGTGGTCGTTACCACAGGAAATTGTTCGGTCCGGCTTTGGCTCGCCCGAAAACGTTCGGTAAAGTTCGAGCTATCTCGCTCGCTGGTCTGCGTTAATCGCTGGGGAGCCGATCCGACATAAGCGACCACATGAAAAGTCCAAGGAGGACGTAGCATGATGCGCGGGATGATGGGCGACGGGACGATGGGCGGGATGATGTGGGGAATGGGGCTCTTCGGGCTAACGGGCCTTTTAGCGGTGATCTTGTTGGTCGCCGCGTTGATCAAATATGTTTTCTTTCGCTGATAATTTCAGACTGACCCACTACGTGTGCCGCGAACACATCAACAGCGAAGGAGGTGTGGAGCTGCGAGAGAGATGAGGGCAGGCCCCTCGGAGCCGGCGATCAGGCGCAGGCTCCAAACCACTGCGAGCTGCTGTCGTTAAGAGCGGTGGTGGTGAGCGTCGCAGGAAAAGGCGGGGCTAGATCCCGTCAGGTGAGATCCGGAGAGACGAGCGTAAGCGAACCGCTAGATCAACCTCGAAGTCAGCAATCGACTGCCCGTCCACTCCAGCCGCTCCTTGATTGGCCTTCACCTTCTTGAAGGCCTCCCAGACTTCCCGCTTCGGGATGTCAAACGGCTTTGCCTTGGTCATGCGGCTCCTCCCGTCACAGTGGAGTGGTCAGTTCGAGTACCTGGAGCGAGCGACGGAGAAGCTGAAGATCGTCGTGCCGGTCACTCTGCTGATCATCTTCCTGCTGCTTTACTACCTCAACTTCGGACGCCTGGCCGAGACGCTGATCGTCATGTTGTCGCTGCCCTTCGCTCTCGTCGGTGGGCTCTGGCTGATGTGGTGGTTCGGCTTCAACATGTCGGTCGCGGTGGTGGTCGGCTTCATCGCGCTGTCCGGGGTCGCGGCCGAGACCGGCGTGGTCATGCTGATCTACCTCGACCAGGCGCTCCACGAGGTCAGGACGGAACGGGAGTCTGCCGGTCGCCGATTTACCCGTGCGGACCTGAACGGAGCCATCATGCTGGGCGCCGTCGAGCGTGTGCGGCCGAAGATGATGACGGTCGTCGCCATCATGGCGGGATCTCGATCAGTATGCACGGCCTCGTTGTCGTCATGACCTACACGGTCACGGAGGACGACGAAGATGGGACATTCAGAATTCGATCCGGGGGTGAGATATCCCCGTCCGTGGAACGCGGGAAGAAAGCTTGGCAGCAAGCGCCCGCTGAAAGCGCCGCAGGTCTGGGCGATCAGGTTCTGGCTCGACCACAAGCGGCGGCTACGCGACCGCGCGATGTTCGACTTGGCGATCGACAGCAAGCTTCGCGGGGGCGACGTCGTCACCATCAGGATTGGCGATCTTGTCAGCGGCGGCCTCGTCCGCTCGCGCGCCATCGTCACCCAACGGAAGACGGGCCGCCCAGTCCAATTCGAGCTTCTCGAAGCCGCCCGCGGTAGTCTTATGGCTTGGCTGAACCGCCGAGGGGGCACGGTGCACGATTTCGCGTTCCCGAGCCGGATCGATCACACAAACCATATCAGCACCCGTCAATACGCCCGACTTGTCGATGAATGGGTGACCGGGATCGGACTGCGCCGGGAGGACTACGGGACGCACTCGCTTCGCAGGACCAAAGCGTCGATCATCTACAAGCAGACGGGAAATCTGCTGGCGGTCCAGATTCTGCTCGGCCATACCAAGATCGAGAGCACGGTTCGCCACCTCGGCGTGGACGTCGAGGACGCATTGACGCTCGCTGAGAGAACGGAGCTGTAGAGCCGTGCGCAGCTTCCTCGGTCAAGAAGGCGGCTGCGCGCCAATCCGGGTCGTTCAGCCGATCATCGCCGTTGCTCCGAAGCAGCCGTTCGGCTCGGAGACGTGAACGGCAAGGTTGGATGGCAACGCGATGATACGCTTTCAGACCCGAGGATCGATAAAGCGAACGATGTCAGGAGGGCTCGGGGCCGCCCCATCGCATAGCTGCGCAGATATGCGTAAAGTTATGAGCAGCAGCGCTCCGAATGGGCCGGCTTGAATGAAGCCAACACAGATCAAAAACTGCGCGGTGCGCGGGTGCGGCGTGAGGACGCTAGCGCATCGAAACGGCTGGCAGCCGCCATTTGCGTCTGATAGGTGTGTAACACCTGTTACATCGCGGTGCGACCATCCCTAGGCAATGGCTTCTTCTTCTCTCTCAGCTTCCCGCTGCTCCTTCCGGTGCTCGTGTGTCGCTCTGGCGGCGTCTACGCGCCGTCGGCGCCGCGTGCGTTCAGAATGGAGCCTGGATGCTGCCGGATAACGAGGTGCATTCGACATTTTTCAACCAGCTCGCTGAGACGGTTCGCACTCAGGGCGGTACCGCACTCGTATTAGCTACAACGGCCGTCGACCCGACTGAAGAAGTCGCCATCCTAGCGCGGTTCCACTCGGATCGAGCGCGAGAATATGATGAATTTGCTGACCGCGCACGTAGCTTTTTGGCCGAGATCGATAAAGAAACTACGTATGAAAAGTTCACACATGCCGAGCTTGAGGAGCTTGAAGGTGACCTAGATAAGCTATCAGCTTGGATCAAAAAGATAAAAGCGCGGGATTTTCTGCCAGACCACCGAGTGTGTGAGACGACAACGATGCTGGATAGTTGTATAAAATCCTTAAATACATTTTCTGAAAAGGTTTATTTGAAAGAAGGGGTGGTAGAATCAACCGAAGACAATCCGAAGTGGCGGCTGAGTGAACGACCACCTCGGTGCGCCCCGGATGCGTGATCTGGACCGGGACATCGAACGGATATCCGACCCTACAGGACTTGATCATGGACCTCGGCGCGCTGCTCGACCCCTTAGGACTGACCGTCCTCGATGTGATCTCGTATCTTGGTCTGGCTGCCTGCGGCACGATGAGCGTGGGACTGCTCGTCGGTATGATGCTGGCTATCAAATACGATCCGGTGATCTCCTGGCCCCACCGTCGACTGCCACTGTTCAAGCTGCACAATATCCTCGGTTACGTAACCCTGGTGCTGGTCCTAGCACACCCTGTCTTCCTTCTGTTCGCACCCGGTCAGGGCTTCGGCATTCTTGAGATCCTTGTACCCGTCCTCGCGCCCAAACAGCCGTTCGAGAACACCCTTGGCGCAATTGCGCTCTACGGGACACTTGTCGTGGTAGCGACGTCGTACTTTCGGAAGCGCATGACGTTTCGGCGGTGGAAAGCGATCCACTACACCAACTATCTCACCGTGCTGACCTTCGTCTTTCATAGCCTTCTCACAAACCCGAACCTGGACGGAAAGCAGATCGACTTCACCGACGGTGGAAAGATCTTCGTGATGGTCTGCGTCGTTTTGGTGATGTTGGCCAGCGTTGGCCGCGCCTTCCTTGCAGGTCGGGCGAGGAGACAGGGAGTCTCCACGGCCGAGGCCCTCCAGGCCTCAGCCGCTCGTTGGGAGGGACGATTGCGGGTCGCCCGCAAGTTCGTCGAAACCAACGCCGTGCAGACGTTCCGCCTGATGACGGTCGACGGCAGCCTGCTCCCCTTCCGGTGGCAACCCGGTCAGTACATCACGCTGGCTTTCCAGACGCCCACGGGACCGATGCGCCGCGCCTATACGATCGCGTCGTCGCCCAACCAGAGCCGTTTCCTGGAGCTGACGGTCAAGCGTGAGGAGACGGGGGATGGCGGCTCGGCGTTCCTCCATGATCACCTCCGCGAAGGCGATGTCATCTCGGTGATTGGGCCGCAAGGTGATTTCACGTTCACCGGGGTAGAGGCCGACAGCATCGTCATGATTGCCGGTGGTGTCGGGGTTACCCCTATGATGAGCAAGTTGCGTCATCTCACGGACGCTGCCTGGGAGAAAAGCATCACGCTGATCTACTGCGTCCAGACGTTCGACGACGTCATCTTCAAGGACGAGCTGATGCGGCTCCGGGAGCGGCATCGCAACTTCCACCTGCGCGTTCTGCCGACCGTCACGGCCGATCCACACGGGACTGCGCCCCACGGCTTTCTGACACCGGAGCTGATTAGATCGTTCGCACCCGAGATCGCACAAAGCCGAGTGCATCTCTGTGGGCCGACACCGATGATGGATGCCGTCCTGCTGATGCTGCGTGACCTTGGGGTGCCGGAAGACGTCACCTTCACCGAGACGTTCTCCTCGCTCCCGATCGATCAAGGGCCGGGCGCCAACGAGGAGGTCGCCATCACGTTCCAGCGTAGCGGTCGCACGGTCGTCGCCAAGCGCGGCGAAAGCATGATCCGCGTCGCGGAGGCCAATGGGATAGCGGTGGATTATTCCTGCCGGACGGGCGAATGCGGCTCCTGCCGCTGCAAGCTGCTGACAGGCGAAGTCGATATGCCCGAGGGAACGGTGCTGAGCGCGAAGGAGCGAGCGGCTGGGCTCATTCTGGCCTGCGTGAGTAGGCCGGTTTCGGACAGCGTCACGCTCGACCTCTGACGCGCACAGCAGTTCGGGAAGGATGATCTCCTGGAAGGTCTAATTGTCTGGCTTGTGGCCCTCGCAGCTGGCGTGGGGCTGATCGTCTGGGGTGCTGAGGCGTTCGCCGAGCATCTCGGCCGGGCGGCGGTGGGACTCGGCGTCAGTACATTTGCCCTCGCGCTCCTGCTCGCGGGCGCCGAGCCCGAGGAGTTGGCTACGGCGGTCGTCGCCTCGCTGCGTGGATCACCTGGCATCGCCCTCGGCGATGTCATCGGCGCTAACGTGACGATCTGCCTCGTCGCGTTGGGCGTCGGCGCTTGGATCGCGCCACTACCTTTCCGGACATCCGTGATGCGCTACGCCCTCCTTGGCCTGCCGATCGGCGTGGTCGGGGCTTGGTTTGCCTGGGACGGCGAGATTGACCGCATAGAAGGTGCGATCCTGGTCGCCGTCTACGCGTTCTACATCGCCGTCATCTGGTGGGCTGAGCGCAAGCCACCCGCCTTGGGTGAGGTTGGGGAATTAGCCGAGGCACAAGATGCCGCCAGAGCCGGGCGAGCCCCGCGGGTTGGCCGAGACTTGGGGTTCGTCTTAGCTGGGATCGCCGCCATGGCGGGTGGGGCCACGCTCCTGGTCGAGGCCGTGCAGCGTCTCAGCGGCGTGGAAGCGACCCAGACCCGGCTCGGCCTCACCCTGGTCGGCTTCGCGACCGGTTTCGAGCTTGTCGTTCTCGCCTGGTCGGCGGCGCGTCGGGGTATATCTGAGACAGTGGTCGCGGGTGTGGTGGGCAGCTTCGCCTATAATGCGACGATGACCCTCGGGTCCGGTGCGCTCGCCCGCCCACTCGTGCTCACTGATGCAGCGGCATTGCACCTTCCCCTTCTTCTGATGAATGGATCTCTGGCCCTGGTCGTGTTGCTTGCGGCGCGTCGTCAGCAACTCGGCCGTGCCGAGGGCGTGGTTCTCCTTGCATCCTATCCCGTCTTCGTAGCGCTAGCGTTGACGGTGTGAGGCCGTATGTGGGTGATCGCCTGAACCACA
>JAABUH010005000.1_pt1 | contig 10532 bp, 15 predicted proteins | sample 5559121 | NCBI WGS metagenome assembly JAABUH01 (sample SAMN10711871, study PRJNA513364) | rock metagenome | isolation source: Antarctica rocks | place: Antarctica: Victoria Land, Battleship Promontory nord | collected 2015-12-28 | reverse complement strand
GTGGTTGTGATCTGAGACTTTCAAAATCACGCTTGGTCTGATAACTTGTGCAAATAGTCAGCTCATTGCAACAAACATGTGAGCAGGTGCCTTACAGCTGTGTTGCACCAGCACATGCATGTCCCTGTTCACAGCAGCTACATGTTGCAGCAAAATATGTTTTCGGTGGAAACTGAAAACAGGCATATCTTTGATCTGAAGCCGACGACCCACTTGACGTGCGAGCTACAGCTGCATGCCATCAATTGCTTGAGTTCAATGCAAACAGTGCAATCCAAGTCTGCTGCTACAAGACTCCTGAAGATGAGTCAGTATGGCATCTTGCAGACACCAAGCAGTTGGGAATCTGCAGCAAAACTAGCCAACACACCGCAAAATACATTGCATGGCCACCACTCAGCTGGACGCAAACAAGTTAGTGAAAACGTGCCCTCTGCATGCAAAAGCTTGCAAAAGGGCATGGCAAACAGACCAGGTGCATACAGTTTGTAGACACAACTGAGCACTACTGTTGCGCACAAACTTCCAGACAGTCCTTGGTTTGCAGCCATCAAAGACAGAAGTCAAGAAGGCCAGACAATATGTAAGAATGACAGCTGTGCCTCACTAGTGACATATGCGGAAGGCTATTACTGCTTATAACAATAGGTAAGCTTACAAGGTCGTATTTAGTGCGATCGCAAGCGCATACTTAAGCCTGCTTGCAACACAGCATGAATTTTGGCTCATCAATGAGCACATGCAGGCAACTTACTATGCGCAGGATAGATCAGCTGCAACGTTTGCCGCACAAAACAGACGCGGATATTGCGTCTGGTGTCGTTGCTAGGTAATAGGAAGCTCGCCTTAGAGCAAAACGATCTTTGCTCAAGCTGTACTTACTGGGACCGGCTTTTCAGCAACACAGAACGCACGTTTGTGTATGTTGAAAGGTGATCTCCAGCAATGGCACTGGAAGAAAGAAAGGGCATCTAAATCCCCGCAGTGTTGTTGCTAATCGAGGCTCTGCACCACTCATCACCTGTGGTCAGCGACTGGTGCCGCAGCCTAATCAAAGCAAGAACGCAGAACAGTATTGATGAGCATGTCGCATCACGCTGCAAGAGCTTCCAATGACAAGCGCTTGTGCACAGTCGCCTTACGTGTAACATCATATCTATCGCTCGAGCGAAATATAGCGGTGTAGACCAAGGTTGGCAGTGTCGACAACAGAATTATCGCATCGCGCTTGAGCACTTCGTGAGCGCAATCTTCTGGTTGCTTGCAACTTATCCTTTCGAAAGTGCAGCTTAACAACCCAAATAAGATAACGCTGCGGCTGGAGAAGTGCACACTTGTGCTCACGACAGCGAAAGCTTGTTCGAGGTTGAGGTGTTGAGCATTCGAGCTGCTCGCGGTCCCTCCCGCGCAAAGAAGGCACACGTTGAGGAGGCTCACCTGAGCTGTCATGAGTGGACAAAGTAGCTCAGGCGGGGACGGCTGGGACGACTTCTTGAATGGCCTCAAGGTCATGGTTGTAGATGACGATCCACTCTGTCTGAAAGTGGTTGAGCATATGCTGAGAAGGTGCAGCTACACAGGTGTGTAGTCATAAAGTACGCAGCTAGCAGTGCCACTGACTTTCATTCATGAACTATGCTCATGTCTTTGCAGTGACAACCTGCCCCAACGGCGTCACAGCTCTGGAGATGTTACGTGACAAAAGTCAGCACTTTGACCTTGTCCTATCTGATGTCTATATGCCAGGTACGAGAGCGTCTGCAGACAGAATGGCAACTCAGCAAGCGTGAAGAAACTAAACTGTGGTGTTCATACGCAGATGTTGATGGTTTCAAGCTTCTTGAGGAAATAGGCTTGGAACTAGATCTTCCTGTTATCAGTAAGCAGTACTGCCTTTTGAGATGATGTTCATGCTGCAGGTATCTTAGCCTGCGGATTTGATCACTTCTCAGTATCTGCTGCCTGCTTGTAGTGATGTCATCAAATGGAGAGACAAGCGTTGTTCTGCGTGGTGTGACACATGGAGCAGTCGACTTTCTTATCAAGCCGGTCAGAATTGAGGAACTGCGTAATGTCTGGCAGCACGTCGTCAGGCGGAAAAGAGATCAGGTATCGTTCATCCTGATCAGAGATAGCATGCAAGATCTGGACCTAGACTGGCAATCAAGGCCGCCAAAGAGTGTTGTTATGTGCATGAAGCATGCATGTGATTGATCATATGAAAAGCTAAAGCTGACTTGTCCTCTGACAGCCTGTGCTGTCTTTTGTTGGCAGATGCAGATATTGCATGACCAGAGCTTGCCGCTACAGTCCCCAGCCACTGCACTACCTATGGGCAGTATTTGCCCATCATGGCTCAATTTGCTCACACCACATGCTTCGCTCAGGTGAAGGAAGGCAGAGAAGGATCTGATGAGGATGCTGATGAGGTCACAGAGGGCATCAAAAGATCCAGCAGTGAGAAAAAGCGCAAAGGGGATGTAAGCCACCTGCACCCTTCCTCATCTTTGTCTGGAATTCTCGTGCGTGCTGCATTGCATTGAGCTTGTGGCAATGTCCTCAGTCTGTGACAGAGGTTCATGTTGTAAGTATTCCCATCACTCGTGCATTGCAGCCTGCAGTCATCATTCTCCATACGACTGAAGAGTGACTGTAAGATGTGACATTGCAGCGACGTGACAGTAATGAAGAGGAGAGAGATGGATCCACCAAGAAGCCTCGGGTAGTGTGGTCAGTTGAGATGCATCAGCAATTTGTCAATGCTGTCAATCAGCTGAGCATAGACAGTAAGTCTGGTGCCTCAGATAACAATGCTTGCTCATCAGACATCATTCCGAAAAGGTTGCTCGGAATGCCTGTAAGCTGACAACTTTGGTGTGAAGACATGCCAGCAATGTGCAGTATGTTCCGGGCCATTTGGCCTGTGTTGCACGTATCAACATGCATGATGAAGCCGCAATCAACTGTCGTGAGATGTGGCATCAGAGCTCGTGCTTGAACACCCTGCAAAGTATGCCCTGCTGTATAAGCACAGCACACTATGTGTGAATTTGTAAGCATTGGCTTCATACGTTGCTCTTCAGCATTGTGTCTTGAAAACCTTTGCCATGTGTGCCTGCAGAGGCGGTTCCAAAGCGCATCTTAGACTTGATGAACGTCGAAGGTCTGACCCGTGAGAATGTGGCAAGTCACTTACAGGTAAGCTGCTGCTGGCTACCAGCACTTGCTGCGCACACACGCAATTGCATTACTTATATTTGGAAGGACATGTCGGCATGCTGCTTGCTGGACATGCTGCAAGCTATCAACTGATGCGCTGGCAATCTGGCTAGCAGGTTTCTGCAAACCTAGAGTATCATGTTGTGCAGAGCATCAGGCTTTCATCGTGATGGCTGCAGATTTGAGTCTTGCCGTACCTAATCTTAATTCCTGAAATTACACATAAATTAAAAATGTTGAGTTTTTTCTGTTGTCTTTTTTGGTGTTCCGCTTTGTGAATGATAACAGGAAAACAAGGGATTGAATTGCTATGTACAGAAATATCGGCTGTACCTGAAGCGGGTTTCTGGAGTATCACCCTCGCAAGGCAGGAGGGGTGCAGGCTCACAGCCTGATTGGCCACAAATGATGGGGCCCCATGTTGGCATGGGGATGGGACCCGCCCAGTCCCCAATGGGGCCAATGCCTCCTGTGAGTCACCCTTGTTTCGTGTTGGTTTACAAATGACTCAGTTGATGTACGCAGAACTCAGTGTGGGTCCACAGTCAAACATGTCGTGTTGAAGTTGTGTTGTCATCAAGTTTCTCTCAAGAGGTTATGCCCATCTGTGCCTTGCATTGTCATCATCTGCAGCAGATTTGCAAAATGCTGACATGTGCTTGCCTCGTAAGTTCATGGTTCAGGCTGACTAGCTACAAATGTTGTGCAATGTATTCAAACGAAATGCGTGGCCGCCTGCACATGAACATTCAGGCAGTTGCCTAGCATTTGCATCACCATATTCTGGTTGTCAGCCCCATGACAGTATTGCAGCAATGCTGTTTTGACAACCAAAGCGATGCACAGTTATCCAGCTGGCTCCACCTCATGCATGGTTGACAGCAGTTCTTGACTGTCGTTCACCAATGCTGAGTTTTTGGGTTGTCAAATGTCAGCTGTGGTGGTTACCGAGGATGTGTGTACAGGGCATGGGTTACAATGGGGTGCCCATGGGCAACATGAGCAATCAGCAGCTCATGCAGATGCAGCTGCATGGAATGGATCTGCAGCGCATGGGCGCGGGTCTTCCAGGTAACAGACATGACTGCCTGCTTGCATACGTGTGCATGCCTCAATTGTGTGAGAGGAGTGAGAGTAGTCCAATGAATGGCTGTGAGTATGTCCCATGCCCTGCTGTGATCGTGCGGCGAGTTTGAGCACACAGCATTGGCTTGATGCCTTCTTTGTCTGTGACAGGCTCAGGTGTTATTGGTGCTGCACCCACCAATTCAAGCATGCATTTGGGGCTGGGCATGGCTGCTGGTGCAGCAGCGTGCTTGAGTGCTGGCATGCAACAGGTACTCCTGCCTCAGACTGTGTTTCATGCAGCACACTACAATTTGCTACTGCATGCTCCCTGTTCTTAAGCTGTTGTTTGCATCTTCTTCAAGAACCGTTGCAGAGTTTCTAGGCACTGGTTGAAACTTTTGTGGCACCCGCCAAAGCTGCAGGGGCCTGTGATTATGTCATAGGGCCATGATGCTATGCACAGCAGACAGGACTTTGCGAGGTGTTTGTGATTATTAGCTCACAGCGATGCATGCAGGGACCATCACCAATGGTCATGCAAGGGGTGAATGGTATGGGACCCTATACTGGTCCAAGCATGGTGGTGGGCAGTCCCAGTGAGTTTGCTGACTCTGCATTTGTAGTCAACGCCAACATTTGGACAGTTGAGCCTCTTACTGTTGCCAGGCATTGAAATCTGTGTCACAGAATCTGCTGAGGTCAAGCACAGGATGCAGCAATCACAACATGGCAGTCTATGCGCTGCAATCGGGCAGCACTTTCCGGTCACACCAATGCTAGGGCTGCTGAGTCTCGCCAGGCCACTTAAATTCATTCAGGTTTTGTGCATACTGAGGTGCTTCTGACAAGTGACACATGCTGCAGACCCTCCACACCTGCCAGGTATTGGCAGGGATGCATCAGAAAGCTCACTGCTGAACTCCATGATGGGCAATGGGATGTACGTTGACCAGAGTAGTACTCAGCACGCCCTGTCTCCCGAAGACATCGTCCCACTATCAGACCATTCCCTATACCAGTCAGGTCTTCCCGTCTCAATTTCGGAGGATCAGCTGGCTCAAACCCAGAGCCTACAGGGCTTACATGTACAAAAGCAGCCGGTGCACTTGTCTAGCCAGATATCCCTGTCCAGCGATGCAGCACAGAACACTTGTCTACCTGTAGTGGGGCAACCAGAAAGAAAGTCACTAGGAGAAGACTCTGTGAATGATTACACAGTCAAGGAAGACGACACCATGGACGATATACTGCGCTTTTTACTGAAGGTGATGGTCGGCTGCAACCAGTGTATCTGTGTTTGTTGCATGTACCTATGCATGACCATGTCCTGCGCAGGGCTATCTGCTGCATTGCTTATGTTCATGCTGCGGTGCGTGCGCACAATTCGTGTCATCGAGTCATGCAAGCTGTCCTTGCCCTTTCACCAAAGCATGGCTGGGCCATTAGTTCCTGTGATGTGCTGTAGTGCAAAGCGTTGATCTTCAAAGATGTGACGCGCCGTGGTCTATTCAGGGTGGTTGAAAGAACTGTTTCTGCATTGCAGGATGGGTATCAAGGTTGAGAGTAAACCTTGTTTGGTCATGCAACCAAGCATGAGTTGACAGCATTGCTCGTTGTTTTTGACCTTGGTATGGTGTTGTTGCAAAGCACCTTGTATCCTTTCAGCTGTTTCTCCTGTGATTCTTGATCCTAAGCAGGGTATCAGTCGAGTTGCTTTTGTCTGCTTATCAAACATGGCACCGTAGGTTTTTTCTGTCCTGTACTTTCTGGGAACTATACTGTTGTCAGCAAGACGTGCGTGAGGTTATAGTTCATAAATACTGAGCCTGCAGGTTGACCAGCTGTCGCTGCAGCTGTGCTGTTGGCGCCATGGCCGCTTCTGTCTGTAGAGTGTGGTGTGAGTGGTCACCCGCACCGTTTGATGCTTGACATATGCTTTCAGCTACATCCTGACAACTTTCAGATTTACAAGGAGATTTTGGGTGAGACGAGAAGAAGATGACGCTGATGCATAGAAAATAATGTTGTGAGATAAAGCTATGATAATGTACCTGCAGTGGGCAGTAATGTAAAGATGCAATGACCATATCTCACAAGAAACTGTTATGGGACTGTTGGCTATTGGTGTACTTGCAATCACACTCATTTAAACTAGGATGACTCAACTTCCTCGCTCATGAGTTTGAGCAACAAAATTGTCTGTAATACAACACCAGGCATTCAATGTAAAGATAGATACTCAGGAAAAGTACAATAAAATACAAGGAACATGCAGCTGTGTCGTGTATACATCAGCAATTGACCATAAGCTGTACAGGAGCTGCCAAGCTTGGCAAGAGACTTAACTCTCTTGAGTGCATGCTGTGGCCTGATCACATGCGTTACTCACCCCAGCAGTTGCCATTGCCTATACACCTTCTCTACATAGCCTCCACCAGACATGATAGCGGTACTGCAGATAACACATGGTCAGGACTTTGCTGCAGGACAAAGCAGCCTGCAGATCAACCACCACATACCTCAGTGTCTCATGTCGTGGTGGTATTCCCCACAGCAAAGGTATGGCCACTGTCATGTGCAGACTCTCATGTAACCCACTGCACACATGACAGTGTCAGCAAATGTACGCTGTGCAGAATCAAGCACCAGTAGCGACAGCACTGCCGCTAGCAGCTGCCTTTGCACAGGAGCAGCACACACTATGTCATAAATGTCTCGGCCTGCCCCTCGGTAACCAATGTGCTGGCACATTCACCAACAGCATTGCAGCACCATCAGCTTTGCAGCACCATATAGGCTGCTTATCATGCAGGATATCAACAGTGTATGAGACCCAGAGAAGCCAACCTGCTGCTTTTGTGCTCACGGATGACAATTTCGCCACCACTGCTCAGTACGGTATGTTCTACAACATCAGACAGTAATTCTGTACAGCGGCAGTAGCCTATCAAGTTTAGCCGTCGATAGATATCAAGACCATTTGTGGCTGTCACCCAGAAGGTGTTGCCTATGCACAGCCCTTGTTCCTGCCAAGTCGGTAAAGGATTGCGCTGTTTCATTTTGACGGCCTGCATGCCAGTGCGGGACATCACAGCCTTCTAGCAAGCCGACGTGACCTTGCACATGCTGACAACACAGCCGTAGGACCCAGCCAGACGGTGATTTGTTGATTGCTGCATGGCACAGGCATGCGCAGGTGATGCATTTGCAGGACAAGAGCAGCAGGGAGATTCAAACAAGGTTTCTATGAAAATCAGGTGGGATTGAAACTTTGCATATTATAACCCCACAGGCTTCTAAGACAGATACCTTGGAAGGAGCTTGCCATTTTGGTAGCTGCACAAGACCATCTGAGGTAAAAAAGGTTACAACCTGCAGCTGAACAACAGTGTCATTGAGGCTCGCATAAGCAAGCTCAGCAGTTTATGTGTGCATCACCTCTGAGGGCCTGTATGACTCTTTGTCAGGTTCCCGACTTGCGAGCACCTTGTTTAGCACCTGAAGGTCACCCACATTTAGAGCTTGAGGCTTGTGACAACAGCATCTGCAGCAGACGCAACCCATGCTTCAAAGCTCAACGCGCTCACCCTGCGTCTTGTAGCGTTCGAGACCGGCTTGATGGCCTTCTGACCAGCAAGACTGCCTGCTGCTCGACTGACATCCCTCAGCATGGCTGATCTCAGTGAATAGCTCCAAAGCTCATAAACCCCTGCATTCTAGCGACGTCCGGGTGTTCTTGAGGCACAGCGAGAGCGTCGATAGATCTGTGTCACGAGACTGGTATACTGCAGCAATTGGCGTGGCTTTCTGCTCCAACTGTGTTCATTTGAACTCAGCTAAAAATGGTGTAAGCTACCGTATATCGACATCGTCGCGATTACTCCCAAGGACCTCCAAAGCCATTTCAGCAACGCTTATCATGGCTGAATCATCCTTTGGCATCGGCATTCTCGGGGCAGCATCAATCGCAAAGAAGAATGCCCGAGCTATAGCTAAGTGTCGCAACGGCACAGGTGGTCGCACTGGCCCGATGCAGCAACGCCCGCAACTTTGTGCTTTGCTTGTTTTCATGTATGAGTTGGATGTTAGACCCGTTTGCAAATGTACAACTGGCAGGCAAGCAGTGAGCATATTGCCAACACTGTCTCCATGCTTTTACAATGCATGCACAGCCCTCGGTATAGAGCTTACAGCACTTTGAGTGACATCAAACAGTCAACACTTGTCCTCGTCTGCAGTCGTGGTTGCTGTGGGGAGCCGGACCCTTGAAAAGGCTCAGGCGTTCATTCAAGAAACTGGCGCCAGCTCAGCAAAAGCTTATGGCAGCTATGAGGAGGTGCTCAATGACTCTGCCGTGCATGGTGTCTATATACCATTGCCAACTTCACTCCATCTGGAGTGGGTCAAGAAGGCTGCTGCCAAAGGCAAACATATACTACTGGAGAAGCCTATTGCTACCGTAAGCGGCTGTCCTGTCACCTGCTTGCCTATAGCAGCTGTATGGTTTGCAATTGTGCTTGTGAGCCAAGAGGGTTGTGTGTGTGTACAGTGAACTGATTGACACACACAGCCTTGACTGTGCCCAAAACCAGATACACGCTAATCTGTCCTACACTCACAAGCCTCCAGTTTGTGCAGTGCAAACCTCTATTATGTGTTACAGACTGCTGAGGTCACTGATGAGATCATCTCCATTTGTGAAGAAGCCAACATCCAGCTGATGGATGGCACTATGTGGTCGCACAGTGACAGGGCAGAGCGCATGCAAGAAGCAATTGCAGCTAGGCTTGATCCTGCTGGCATGGGACCTCTGAAAGCTGTGACCTGCACCTTCTGCGTTGCTGGTAAGCAGAGCCCAACTCAGCAGCAGCCGCAATGTCAACTTGCATGTCTCTGTTGTACACAGCCTGGTCCATGAGTGTGACAGGTGTCTGTGCACTGATGTCAACCATTGAGGCAACCTGACTATGCAGCTGCAAGGCAATGGATGCATGCAATGAACCATTGAATTCGTGGGAGAACTATTGTAAGACAGGAGCAGCCTGTCGATGCTGTTGCATCAGGACAGAAACAAGTACAGCAGCGGCGCCTTCAACTCACAGATGTTGACTCTGCAGGAGATGCTGAGTTCCTGGCCAATGACATCCGAGTGAAGAAAGGGCTAGATGGGCTAGGCTGTCTAGGGGACATGGGCTGGTATTGTGTACGAGCAGCTCTCTGGGCCTATGGCTTTGAGAAGCCTGTGTCAGTCAGCGCTCATGCTGGTAAACATTTGTCATGTGTGACCACATCCTTGGCCACCCTGGGCCCTGATCTGCATTGTTTGTTGTTCAGCTACTCAGCTGTGAGTCAGAGAAGGTACCAGATAGCGTGTTGTAGCTGGATCACCTGAGGACCTGCTCATATGATCTGCTGATCTTAAGCAGGGTTGTCACTTTCAAAGCAAGCATCCTGTGCTGGCCTTCTTTCTCACTGTAAAAACCTGAGTTGCTTCAATTGGCCCCTACTTACAGCATCTGCTAATCCTTCACACAGTCAGAGACAAGATGTACACACTCACACATGAAGACGCCAATGTCACCTTTATATGACTTGCAGATATATTGTGCAGGTCCTCTGTATAACAATGAGGGCGTTTTGTTACATGTCGGGGCCACCATCATCTGGAGTGATGGAAGGCGAGCCAACTTCCAGTGTGGCTTTGACCAAGCTCTCACGCAGTACCTTGAGGTGTGGATGCAAACTGCTGATGCGCATGTCATGTTAGCATAAAATAAAGGAGCCTAGCTTGTTCCTGTCCAGTACTCACAATGTCCCCCATCTCAAACTTTCAACCCTGAGATCTTGCACCAGCATTGCAATATTGCCCTAACTTTGCCCTGTCATTTGCCAGTGTTTTGGTCTATGCTTGTGCCATCTCACCCAGATACAGTGGCAATGCGCATACAACAAGGCAATCAGCAGACGTGCACATTGATAGAGCAATGGCCTAACAAGCTTTTGACCGTGGTGACTTAGGTGGCAGGGACACATGGCACAGTGCGTCTAGATGACTTTGTCATTCCATACCGGCCGGACAAAGCCAGCTTTCTGGTGACCAACAACCATGGATTCACCCATCTGGATCTCGCCGTCAAGACAGAGACAGAAGAGCGCGTGGTATGCACTGATGTGCAACCTTGCTGCAAGATGATGGTCAAACATAACAGTTTCGGTGGCAAAGTCATCACTTGCTGTGCAGTGTT
>JAABUH010004999.1_pt1 | contig 10533 bp, 8 predicted proteins | sample 5559121 | NCBI WGS metagenome assembly JAABUH01 (sample SAMN10711871, study PRJNA513364) | rock metagenome | isolation source: Antarctica rocks | place: Antarctica: Victoria Land, Battleship Promontory nord | collected 2015-12-28 | reverse complement strand
AGACCTCCTTAGGGCCAAAGGAGATATAGAGCTATTAGGTATTAATTGGATATAAAAACTCCTAGGTCGCTATAAAGAGATCTTCTCTAAATACATCCTACCTCTCGATAAGGAGCGTTATACGGCCTAGGATCCGGCGATTCTTATAGACTAGTTTAAGCTCTTCCACCGAGTCAAAACCTAGTATAATCTACACGACCGCGATATCTATAATATAGATGAGAAAGGTTTTCTCTAGGGAGTTATTAGTAAACTTAAAGTCCTACTATTAAAATACTAATACAAGAAGCATATGACTTATTACGGTAATCGCGAATGGACTACCCTTATTAAGTGTGTATCTCTTAATAGCCGAAAGCTTCGTCTATAAATTATCTTTAAAGGCAAAAAACCTCAACTTTCGTGGCATAATTTATATCCTACGGCCCACACCACCTGCATAGAGAATGGATGGACTGATAATAAGATCGGATTACTCTATTTCCAGAAGTGCTTCTATCCGGAGACTATGATTAGTTAAATAGGTAAATACCGAATGCTTCTCCTTAATGGGCATGCATCGCATATTAGTACTCGTACTATTAAGTTTTGCGTTAGTTATAACATCATTTTTTTATACCTTCCACCTCATACGACTTACATCCTATAACCCCTAGATGTTAGTGTTTTTGCTCCATTATCTACCGCGTATAAATAAGGCGTTTATAAACGGACTAATAAAGCCGCTGGCTACTCAATTAATATATGTGACTTTCTAGAAGTTCTATAGATTGCTCGCGAGGCTGCGGTCACACTATAGAATATATAGAAAGCCTAGGCTAAAGTAGGGCTATCACTCTATAATCCTAATCTTATTATACGCGATTTTCTACCTAAGGAGATGGGGACGACGATAGATGGTAGAGAAAAGCCTTCACCGGAGCAATACTATATTATATTTATAACTAATCGGCCACATACCCCCCAGAAGTAACCATTAGCTATAAGGGTCCTAGTGGACCTCGTCAGCGAGTTCTAACCTCTAGTAATACTTACTAGGTTCACTGTTTAATAAAGAAATTAGTAGATAGGACTACTACCACCGAGGAAGTCGCTCTAATTACTTAAAAAAAGTAGGTAGATCCGCAATCCTTGCGATGGCGAATGGTACCATATTAGGATAAACTAATAAATAACTTATAGATATAGCTTAGCGTAAGGATGGTAAGAGGCGAAGACGTAAGGGCCACTACGAAGGTGGTTAAGTCTTAAACTAGGAGATCCTTAATAAGAGGTTAGAACTTCGGGATTTCGACTCTATGTGGAGGTGGCTATCTAATATCTCGAAGGATATCTTCGGGAGGTAGAAGATGAAGAAGTCGCATACGGAGAGACTCGTAAAACACTAAGCTAAATCACTAGCAAAACGTATACTCGGACGAGCGAAACCTCGTTAGATACTAGCGAGAGGTAGAAGGAATCTACCTGCTACACCGGCGAGAGGTTATTAGTATCCACTAAGCAGATCGCCAACTCCGCCTGCTATAACTACTCCGGTCAAGGGGCCGGCAACGCTATGGTTCGAAGGCAAATCACTATGGAGGAGAAGTAGGAAGCTCATCGTTAGGCTGGGTGTCAGAGTGACTACTTAGGAGCTATAGCAAGGTCGGTGGCGACAGCGACAGCAACAGCAACCCTACGAGGTTACGGAGCAAGGCGACGGCGACGTGATTAGTCAGGAGCAGTTTGGTCGAGGCCTACGAGTTCGTAGGCCACGTAGAGCATAGATTCAGTTCAGTCAATTGAGTCAATTGACTTAAATAATCGATTGCAGCAATAAAAAAAAGATTTTTTTTTCCAGCCCTACAGCCCTGGAGTGTGTTCATTTGGGCCCTTGGGGGGTGACCTCTTCTAATGTTGACACGCGCGCTCGGGTCTTCGATACAAAGATCATATAGTGGCTTGGTTTTTGCCCGATTGAATTTGAGCGTCATTGCTTCAATTCCTAGGTTACAGGCCTGCTGTTGTGGTAGGTTGTACATAAGAGGACGAATGAGCGGACGAACCCGGCAGAGAGTTGATGCTTAAGGTTAGCGGTAGAGAATGTCGATCCTTTTCGCGCTTAACAAGGGCTCTAATATCGTTTCTGGAGGACGTCGCGTTGGGGCCGAGACCCCAAGCATAGATCGTATTGCTCCACTCGATGTATTTATCTAGGTCATTGGCCTGCGTCAAATTACCAGCGGCCAATGCGCGGACTTCGTAGAAACCATCCTTAAAGCGGGCCTTCTATACAGTGAATTCGGCATCAACAAATATGATGGCATATTATCTTAGTCCGTCGAGATCACGGTGTAGGGCGTCGCTGATTTGCCTTCGTTGATAGAGCCAGCATCGAGGCTGCGGCGACTTGAGACATAGCATCACTAGACTTGCCCGATTTGTCCGCACATTGTATTCGATTGTCAAGTAGGGGCAGGCGGGGTAGTCCTCCGCTAGCCACTTCATTCTGGAGGGAAGTACTCTGCGATCGTCAGCCGCAAACATATTGATAGTAACGGCGTATGTGGAATCGGGTTCGAGGTCCCAGCCATAGATATGTTGGAAATCGGGTCTCACAGCCCTTATGAGCGCCAAGATTTCTCTATAGAAAACTCTATATGCGAATCCCACATAGAAAATGAATAAATTCAACTCCCATATGACGCTCTATATCTCACGTATTCCAACAAGGTATGCTCTCCTCTGGGAATGGGTGGCCCGGCTTTTCGTGGCTTCCACTTGTACCTACGCACGGATTTAATCGTGGTAGATGTCTCATCAAGGACGTCATTGGCAATGAATCTATCTCGTAAGACAATGGAATCGTGGCATATCGTGGTTAGCGTGTTCTCATCATAGCTTCGTAGCTTGTATTCTTTCAAATCCTCGATTAGTCCTTACAGATGTGTTTAGGTTTTGTTAATGATTGGCAGTCAAATAATTGAGTTGGCGTCAGGTCTGAAGGTGTATGCACGTTGAGGACTAAAAGCAGTCTCTGGCGGGCACTTTGCGCCACTTCTGCGTCGCAAGCTCCAGCGTGGGATCTGGTGTAAGCGATGATCTACAGCGCTAACCACATCAGAATATGATAGCACATGTTTTCGATGGTTTGGACCAATCAATACGGGGATGTGGAAGTACAAACGTAGTCGCTTCCTATATATATTAAAACAAACTTTATTTTCTGAGTTATTTTAGAACTCATACTAGTATTTTAATATTTTATATAGAAATGTTAGGGATTCTCCTGATCTGATTAGATAAGGATGCTTGGCATGCTTGGCACGGGCCTACATCTCAAACATTCTAGTCCATAGCAACAATTCATCTGTTTTATCACCACCAAGTCCACCACATAGGTTTAGTCCCTAACAAGAAACTAACTAAATATTGATTAGAACCATTAATACCTATATGAAAGTAAAACAGAAATAAGGAAAAAAGTTTACTATAATTACTGTAAGGGGCAGGAGATCGCTCAGGAGGAATCGACGAAGATTAATCTCGATGGACTAGTCAGTCGCATTCTGCCCTGCGGATAACGACACTACCAGGATTTCTGCATTGTTCATTGCAAGGGAGCTCTCACATACTTTGCTTTCGTTCAATCATAAAGCGGCTCTATTGAGCGGTCGCTTCGTTTGTAGGTTTACTTTATACAGAAGTGTAGCTGAAAGCAGATCCACAGCACGCCTATATTGAAAAGTCTCGGGGTAGCTGCAGGGGAAGCCTGTCAATTTCACGAGTCATAAGGTAGATTGAATTGAATGTGATGGTCAGTGTACAATGGCTGGAAAAGGCGCGAGCTTGGCGGACAGAGCTAACAATACAAGGCTGTGTCCTCCTTTATAGAGCTTTTTCCTAAGTAGAATTAATAATGTTCTAAAGAAGCGATTGTCTAATCACTGCTTTCTCGAATGCAGGCTTCGACTAGGGAAACCACATTGCTCTTCGACTTGTATCTGGTTGTGGGGGTGAGAGTGTTTGCTAGCGCTAGGTTGGGAGCTTCCTGGCGATTAGTGGCTCTTGAAAGTGTAGCTGCCCAGAAAGACGTATCTAGATAGCGGGTGACGATTGTTGATCTGTTTTCCTCTTAGCAGAAGTCTGTAAGAGAAAGATTAGTCTTCGGGGACAATCTACGCAAGCAGAGGCGCCTTTTACTTCCAACAGTTGCCCCATGTCGTTCGTCACTAGAGCCGGTATATTATGAGCGACGCGGATTAAAAAGTATGATGCGAGCTGCCGTAAGGAGAAGATTGGCTCAATGTATTCTAGTATCCCTTTCCTTGTGCACGGGTGGTACACGCTAAGGGAGATCGACGTAGGGGTGATAATTGGTTAAGTCTGTCAGGCCAAACTTGGAACAGCTTAGCAAGTCTTAGCAAACCTGAGCTGACTTATCATTACCCATGCGTGCATCTCCCGTTAGCGTGTACCACCCGTGCACAAGGAAAGGGATAGGGGCGCGATTAAGGACCCAAGCGAAAGGTGGCCGATGCACTGAGCGGGAAGTCGGTCTCCTTATTGCTTTTGCGCCATCATTTCGGAGAGAAGAAATGAAGCATTAATCCGAAAGGTGTCTGAGACTGAATTGCTGAAGATTTTGTCATTCCGGCTTCCCATAGCTACACATAATACCTTATTCAATGTCATTCGGGATGTCGAGGATGCTAACCTGAGCCGCCGCGTGTAAATTGAGTGGATCAGGAGATTGAATGCGAGCCACTCAGGCAGCCAGGCAAAATATATGTGAGGACAATCTCAATTTCATGGTCGCCTTGCGCCACAAGGCTACCTTCGTAATTTCATCAGCTCATCCTTCCCTCGTTCTTTCCCATCCTCTTTCAAGTTCTTCAAGTCTCCTCAATTTTAGCGCTTCAGCCTTAATTCGCCTGACGTTCGCGAACTGTCCCACCGTTGTGTGTTGAGCCGCATCCATTCTTGCCAAAAAGCTCGCGATCTCATGCTAATGTCCTCAGATACGGCTGTCACACATGGCCCTCTACTGCATACTTAGGGACATCTGGACGCTGACAAATGAATTACGTCAGTTCCGAGCATGACTGTTCTCGATTATTTGTACACCACAAGTCTTAAGTACAGCCTTCCTTTTATTTAGCCATGATACCCTCATCCACGCTTGCTAATGGAGCGCAGTACATGTTTAAGCCCGCTTCCTCACCGGACCAGTAGAAGATCATACTGCGATGAACAAGGTCCATCCTTTTACAGGCTTCCTAGAACTCCAGCGCAAGACGGCCAAAGGCTACACATGTCCGATATGCGAGGAAATTTATCACCAGGAACCAAAGATCTGGGCTCACGGACTACGCAACCACCAAGAATATCTCGGAAATACAGGATCAACGGAGAAGGCTGAGGGTATCCGCAAACGATTCAGGCAGGAGGCCTTGGATAAAACGTAGGTCTATTTGAGAAGGATGGCAAAGATGTCATTAGGGTCCTCCTCGATCTTAGCTTGCAATCCCGCCTATCAGCTCCATCTGCTGATCCAGGGACTTTTAGGCAGCAGAAGGCTACTGCCACTGGCAAGGCTACCTCAGCTGCGGCTGATCTAACCACCCAGCTCATACCGTTGCCTGGCCCGAACAAACCCAGTGGAACGAATAATAGCGGCGAGGGTGTGAAGCCTAGCTCTTCTACAAGGCCGGTCTCGGCGCGAGGAAACTCGCAAGGACCAGAAAAGGGAATTGATGACATTAGGGATCTTTCGTTGGAGCAGGTCAAATCAAAGAAGCAAAAGGAGCGACCTCTTTTCGTTAATAATCCTCGAAAGCGTGGAGCAGAAGGTGAATTGGGGTCGCTTGATCCCCCAATTGGAGGCAACAGCATGGAAGCTATGATTACAAGACCACGCCATGGCAAGACTTTATCAGGAATCAGGGATGTGGAAACAACTCGCCAAGGTGCCCTTCGAGATGATTCCGATTACAGACGTGACTCCACAGTTCCCAAGCAGCTATTATTAAACCCAGATACTGACTCACCCAACACCACCAAGGTGGTTCGAAGGAAGAAGCAGTACGGCCATAGCAAACCAATTGATCGGCGCCATCCCTCTCCCGAATTTCGTTCTTCTGTACAGGGGGCAGGAATGGCTGAAAAGGATAATGTATCTCCACATGTCCAAGTCGGCCACGACAGACCTCAGGTGCAGCAAGCATTGAGTAATCCTAATGGACAAGGGAAACAGCTATTTTCTTTCGGAAAGGATCTTGACGACCATAGCAGCTGGTCTTCTCCCGGAGACGACCTTCATGAAGATGAACATCCCGAAGGCCAAGAAGCGGACCCGGAAATGCTTCTCCAGCCGGAAACCAGGCCAATCTCGCACGAGCAGCTCGTGGTCGAAGTGAAAGGCATCTACGCTGGACTTGTCATGGTAGAGGCCAAATGTATTGATATTGACGAGAAGCAGTCTGCAGCTGCCCAGGAAAAAGATCTATCTAAAAGGCCCGAACTCAAAAATGACCAGTGGCAGTCACTCATTGCACTCCATAAGTAGGTAGATTGTACATCCAAGCCGCACGGTCAAGTTCGGGTTTAATCAAGCGAATTGCTGATCAATATGTCAACAGTTGCTCCACGAGCATCACGATTTCTTCCTTGCTTCGCAGCACCCTTCTGCCAGCATAGCGCTAAGCAAACTAGCAGCCAAATACTCGATGCCCGCAAGGATGTGGCGTCATGGGATCCATGCATTCCTCGAGGTTCTACGGCATAGGCTACCAGAATCATTGGAACACATGCTTGCTTTCATATACATCGCCTACTCAATGATGGCTTTGTTATTCGAGACAGCACCAGCCTTCGAGGATACTTGGATCGAGTGCTTGGGTACTTTCCTATTTCAACCCCTTGAAAGTTTGGACTCGCTGATGCATGATTTTGTAGGAGACCTTGGTCGCTACCGTATGGCCATAGAGGATGACGAGCCAAGAGACCGTGAAATCTGGAGTAATGTTGCCAAATTTTGGTACAATAAAGCCTCTGATAAAACTCCGGTCATTGGACGGTTATATCACCATTTGGCAATCCTTGCGCGTCCATACACACTGGAGCAGCTATCATTGTACACAAGGTCTTTGACATGTGTGATTCCCTTTGAATCTGCCAAGGGCAGCATTATGACTCTATTCAACCCTGTTCTCCATAGCAAAGATATGGTTCAACGTCGATTGTTCTCACCAGAAACCTTATATATCAGGGCACATGCTATCCTCTTCACCAGCAAGCCACTGCAGCCCCCCGATCAGTTCAACGCCACTGTTGATGAGATCGAGAAGGACGGCTTCTTCGAAAGATACATCATTAAAGCTGCCACTAGATTCAAAGAGACTGGTCCCCATGTCGCCATATCGAATGTTGCGGCGTTGTTTGAATATGGATTTGCCAGAGATAGGAAATCAAAGTCTAGATTACGTATAGCCTTCGAGAACGCTCAAATTATCAAAGAAGAGGCCGCGAAGCCCGTGCTTGGAAAACCAAATGATCCTGTAAATTTACATCCGGCTTCTGGACCTCCGAACTCTGATGATTAAAACTCCATAAAATTTAAGTCCGATGACTCCACAGTCTTCATCTCTCAACCATCAAGGCTAGCATTCGTAAGTCTAGGTATCTGTCTAAAGCGCCCTCGCGATAGCAACGTGTATCCACTCGTGCATATATACTTTAGTTTCATTTGGAGCCTTGAAATTGTTCAGCAGACTTGTAAGTATTTCGAGCAGGACATTGTCCTCAAGACCATCAAGAAAGATATACCTTGCATCGATGTTTGCCTATTTCTCAATACGCTGGCCGCAGACCCTCAAGCGATGACATCAAAGATACGACATCAGAACTTTCCCCGGCCTTTCAAGGAGACTGGCCGACCACTGCCGGAAGATTTCCTTATGAGAGGCCAGCTTTTCACTCGATGGTATTATCCGGCGGACTGGTTCACGGCTGCAATGATTGATGATGATGAGAGGTCTTATGATCTGCCGTCAATGGCCCAGCCCCGCAAAGAAAGGATACTCTGGCTGGGTTATTGTATAGCTTCTGTTTGTCTGCCGGCCATTCTGCTCAGGATTTCTCTAATTTGTTTTAGGCCAATCGATACATACGTTTTGAGAACAATGAGGAACGTTTCTCGATTACCGAGTATGCAAAAAACCATCTCGGTATCCACACCGAAGCTGGAACAGCGATACAATAATATGACACCGTCATGTCCGAAGCTGGTAGTACTGCTGAAGATACCCCTCGAACGATGAGTCTTGTTGAATCTGAATCGCTCGATGCATCAAGGGACTTAATTCGCGCCTCCACACTTACGGAACATGACATAGATCTACCTGCACGGCCCATGGCACCCAAAGCTGGGGATCAACTAGCTGCCACTGATGATGTGCCAATGATCGACATATCTCCTGTTAAGCATCAATAAGTTTCGTCCCCTAAACTTTCCGAAACGCAAGGGAAGGCATCTTCGCAACCGTTTGAGGGAATAGAGCTATTCCCAATAGGAGACGTTGCTAGTAGTAGATATGATACCGGTCCCTACAAGCCACAATAGACCGAACGCTACTATCGTTCCGTACATGATATACCGCAATAATTTTCAGAATGCCCAGTTTCCTATTATGAATCCTTGACGCATCGAGGAGATCGGGCTCCGTAAACTTATGTGGCTGAACCAGTAAGAGCGGTCCTGAGCAATTTTTTTATGCAGCTGTGCTGACAAATAGACACAATGTAGGATGGTGGCATCTATGTTATATAGGGTGATAGGCAAATCGTCAGCCTCTGAAACTATGACTTGCCCTATTACTTGTAGGCTTCTCGGACGGACGAGGCCATATGATATTCCCAAAACCTGGAGTCTAGCACCAGGTGGCGGTTTAGTCGCATTCACATAACTCTATCCAAGTCGTGAGAGCTCTCTAATCAGAATCACCTAGCTTGCTGGATTCTTTCAACAATCCTACCCGATACCGGAAGTTGCATATCTTTGCGGTTTCCTCAGGTGCCTGGCGGACACGGTGGCTTTATTCACTTATTCGTACATTTTACAATGGCATTTGTTATCACGAGGTCAGGAATGACTACAATCGATTCAATCGAGATGTATGCATACAAGTCATGTATTCGTCATGGCCTACGCCGTTTTGACCTTCTTCGATCGGACTTGATATTGATGTTAGAAATGTCATGGAAGGCTTTGGCACTCGTGATGATGCTAGCTCGAGCAGGCCTAGTGTGACGCATCTTTCATCCTCTAGCACTTGATTATCCCTTTCCTTGAGTCGGGATGGCCAACGCTAATTTTAGCGTACCCGGGGTCATCCTAAGTTGCAATTTGTCCACTCAATGATCTACAGATGACTAAGAATGCTGCTAAGAGCTGAGTAGATCAATCAGATAAGAAAGATGCCCTCGGATACGCTAAAATTCATGGTCCCCAGAACAAGACTCCTTGTCTGTGAGTCTCATCCGGTCAACAGATTTTTGATTGTCGAACAATGCGGATAACACTACTTATCCGAGTATCCACAATAGGTGATGGTTGGTCAAAGACCGTGGGCTTCCATACACGCATAGATCTGAACGTAGGTAACTATGGCTTGCGAATAGGACCAGCCGTGACCCTGCCTCGATGCGCATCTTATCTGACAGCTATCTCACACTATCCAGTGGGACTTTATCCGCCGGTAAAAAGATTCAGGTCAAGCTTGAGACGGTTTAGGAACTCATCCACAGACTTTACTGTTATGTTTCTCAAGTATTCTACTATCCCTTTCCTTGTGTACGGGAGGTACACGCTAAGCTTTAGCGTATCTAAGGACATCTTGATGTTCCAATTCGTTCATTCCATGATCTACAGATGACTGATAATTCTGCCAAGAGCTGAGTGATTCAATCAGAGAGATAAGATTGCTTCGGATACGCTAGTGTTTAGCGTGTACCTCCCGTACACAAGGAAAGGGATACCTGTCAGGTTTTGCACTTCTTGCTGTAACGTTTGCTTGTCCATCTCAGCTGCTTGTATTATTAATTTCAATCGAGTCGCTTCTTCTTCGGCTAGAGCCTGCAATTGCGTCGCCTCCGTTGCTTGATCGTTTGACCTGTTCAGCTCAGCGGTCAGTTCGAGCTTGTCTGACTTTAATTGTTCGATTACTGTGGTGAAGCTGATTTCGGGACTAAAAAAATTCTGATGTCTCGTCAGTCATTGCTGAGCAGTGGTAAGTACACTTACTATAGCTCCTCGTCTTTGCTCGAGCAGTTTCCCCTCGGGAAGTCCGTGGGGCGCAAGATAGGAGCGCAACGCACAACTCGGCTAACTTGCCTGACTACCTAGATTTTGGTGTGTACCACACCTAAATCTAGGTACCTCGCCAACATCAACTACCACCACCTACATGTCCTATATGTAACTCGCGATGTATGACGTAATAAGTAGGAGACCTGTTTATGCGCATGATAGCTATAATGGAGTGACTATATAAG
>JAABUH010004998.1_pt1 | contig 10533 bp, 5 predicted proteins | sample 5559121 | NCBI WGS metagenome assembly JAABUH01 (sample SAMN10711871, study PRJNA513364) | rock metagenome | isolation source: Antarctica rocks | place: Antarctica: Victoria Land, Battleship Promontory nord | collected 2015-12-28 | reverse complement strand
AATCTCGAGGACTGGTGGCTGGCAAAACATTATAGCATTCTCATGTACACTTGTAATCGCTTCTCGATGTCTTCGATAATAGGCCATGAAGAAGTTGTTGGTGAAGTACTCATAGTCGATCTTCCTTCCTGACTTCGGGTCCCTGGCGAAATAATCCTTTTTCAATAGTCGATCAGTGGTTGGGTCCCAAATGCCATGTTGTGCCCAGATGCATTCGCCCAATTTCCATCCCGGATCCCTTTTCCAGCCGTATCGTGAGTCATCGTAACCTGCCGGAAGCCAGGCAGAGTCCCCTTTCGGATCCACGAGTTCACTACCAGACTTATAAGGTCCGAGCCCTCCAAAATCCCAGGTATCAATTTCGCAAGCTCGGCCAGACCCAGTCAGAATTGCTTGCCATGCCGTAGGAGACGGCCCCTTCTGCAGCTTTTGCTCTTGGGGAATAACAGTAATGTCTTGCCAGCCAATGAGACCTCGATTTGGCTCGTTTACGCTCTCCCATCCTATTACTACATCATTCTCCAAATCTCCTGCTTCCTTGATTCGTAAAGTGAGATGGCGGCAAGCTTCGACAAAATGATCCTGCAGGTAGTCTTGAATATTCTTGCCGTCTATGATAGCCTTAGGTGCGAACTCCCTACCTGCGAAGAACAGAGTAAAAATGACTTGGCATGCCAGACGGGTGTAATTGGTCGCCCATATCATCTTGGGGTATCTCGCGGGGTCGATGTAGGTGTTCTGCACCCATGCGGCCTGGGTGGAGGGAAACGTGCGAGGATTGAGTCCCATGGCGTACAACGTCCAGATCGGAGCCCCAGAGCCCCCTGTAAATCTGGACCAAACGTCTTGATGAGGGTCAATGAAGATGTAAAAACCATAGCTTTTTGCCAATCTCAGCACCTCGATTGTATGTTTTACCCACTCCTCGTCGTATATTCCCGGCCCAGCATGCTCGATGGCTTCCCAGGTAAACAGGTATCGTATGAGATTGTAACCCCATCGTTTCAGCCTCGAAAAGTGCGTGTGTGCTTCTTCGATAGAGAACGGTCTGCCAACGAAGGAGAGCTTGTCACCCTCATAGAAACGATCCGGATTGTGCGAAGGTAAGTCTGGGTCCAGAGGGAATTTAGCATCTCCCGCTACATTGATACCCCGTAAGGTCACTTCTCGATTCTCGGAGTCACGGAAGGTTTGTCCTTCTATCCTCAGCCGTAACGGTGCCATGGTTGCCAAGAGGGGACGGGTCTTGATGGAAGCGCTTTATAAACAACATACAAGCATCAGGGGCCCTTCAATTCGGCTTTGCGAAGACTTGTACGTATGGCTGGGACTCTGCCTATGATACAGGATCTCGCCATGTCCTGTCACAGTCTTCAGACGCCCACACCAAGCGCTAGAATGGCGGCTTTCTAAGACAGTATCAGTGCGAATACGAAAGTGCAGCATGATGCTGATGACATCCCTGCATCGGATCTCCCGAGCAGCCCTAATCCTTGGCAAACAGTCGGTGGTTCGGGGTTAGAGGCTTTAACAAGAATAAGTTACGTAGCACCTTCTGTCCAACACCGTGAGTTCAGGACATAAAATCAGTCTTGACGAGATGTATGCTACACCGGGATCAAAGGTAAAGAATTCTGGGCATCTTCAGTATGTCCGCGACCAAGACCGCCCTCAAGGCCGCCAAAGCTGCTCTTGATGCTCATAGATATGAAGAGGCCATCGAGCAAGCCAATTTGGTGATTGCTGTCGATGCAACCAATTACAATGGCAACATCTTTCTCGGACTTGCCCATGACAGACAAGGTCAACATGAAGCCTCCGAAGTGGCTTATAAAACAGCCATCAAGGCCAAGGAGGAGGACCCTCTCGCATGGCAGGGGCTAGTCAGCTTGTTCGAGAAGCAGAAAGGCGAGAAGCTTGATGCATATCATGATGCGGCCTTTACATTGGCTGGAATTTATATGGAAAAGGACGACAGAAATCGGTGCCAGGCAGTGCTGGACAAATATACGAGTGATGCCAAGAAGTATGGGTCCCGAACACAGCTCAAGCACTCTTTAGAGGTTTATCTACCCACAGGACCTTTATATGAATATCTGGAAGGCCGAATACCTCAGCCTGCTCACATCTACGTCAAGATAGCCGACTTGGTCGAGGCGGAAGAAAAAGAGAAGACCAATACCGAAATTGGTCAGCGACGGACTCGCTTGGGTGCGAAAATCGACCAGGTTACGGTAGACGTGAAGCGAGAGGTCCTGGAGGGTAGCCAGCTTGAGGACTTATATGGCGCCATTGTTGACTGGACCCATGAGGAAGAGGTTCGACGGCAATATGAGGAAAAGCTCCTCCAACGCGTCCATGATCATCTTGCGGTGTTGCCGGCCCAAAAAAAGGCAAAGAAAATGGCTCAAGTCCAACAGCTAGCGGAGGGTCTGGTCATCTTAAAGCACCCATTCCTTCTTGCTTGGAGTATCAAACTGGAATGGAGCGATGTCGAGGAAATCAAGGAGCTGGATGTTGGTCTGCTCAGAGAACACATCTCCCTCTTTCCTGACGAGGGACGTAGTAAGGTACTCAAAGGCTTTCTTGAAAGTGACATGTCCCCTTTTCCGAAGCCCTCGGAGATTTTAAACGACGAGACCAACGGCACGGACTCTGATCCACTGTCCGCCGAAGATCGTCTGATCCTTATGAGTGAAGGGATGGAGGAGAGCTCTTCTTCTGTTCTGGCGAATCGGATCATGGCGGAATATTACCTTTACCTGGAGGAATACGAAAGTTCAGCTGCTTTAGCAAGGCAAGGCCGGGCCCGAATCCAGGCAGATGCCAATATATCTGGCCTCAGCTTTACAAAGAGCATTGATGCCTTGAACACAACCTTAGCAACCACATTGGTGCAGTATCAAGCACCCAGGCATCATCCAGAAGCTAATGAGCTTTTCGAGGGCATAATCAGCCGGAAGCCCACAGAAATTTCAGCATTACTAGGACTAGGACTGATACTTAAAGAACAAGAGAACTACGCTGGGGCCGTAGACTTCCTTAGCCGTGCGCTGAAGCGCAGTACTGATCTTAAAATCAGAGCAGAAGCGGCCTGGTGTAAGGCTCTGGATGGAGATGCCGGAACAGGCCTGCAGGAGCTTGAAGCTTGCCTCTTGGAGATGGAGGGCTTAGATAAGCGATCGAAGTCTTTCCGATCTCAAACCCTGTATCGGATTGGTATTTGCGTGTGGAATCAGGACAGGTCGAATACAGCACGTAAAAATCGAAATGGCGCATATTCACGATTTCTCGCTTCCCTGCAGGCAGATTTGAATAATGCCCCAGCATATACTAGTCTTGGTTTCTACTACGCCCATTACGCAAAAGACAAGAAACGTGCTCGCAAATGCTTTCAGAAGGCTTTCGAGCTCTCGTCTTCTGAGATTGAAGCAGCGCACCGTCTTGCAGAGTCCTTCGCGATATCGAGCGAATGGGATCTAGTCGAAGTCGTGGCTCAGCGTGTGATCGAGTCTGGAAAGGTCAGGCCGGCTCCTGGTTCGAGGAAAAAGGCAGTAACCTGGCCATTCGCCGCTCTAGGTATAGTACAGCTCAACAATCAAGAGTACACCAAAAGTGTGGTGTCTTTTCAACATGTTTTACGGACTACGCCGACAGATTACCACTCCTGGATAGGACTTGGCGAGAGTTACCAGAATTGCGGACGTTACATTGCAGCCACAAAAGCTTTCGAGCAAGCCCAGAAGCTCGAAGTCAATGCTGATGACGAAAGTGTCGAGGACAACTGGTTTTCGAAGTACATGATTGCGAATGTGAGACGGGAATTGGGTGAATACGATGATGCAGTCTCTGGATATCGGGCGGTCTTAGACACAAGACAGACCGAATTTGGCGTGTACATTGCTCTTCTTCAAAGTCTTGTTGATGGTGCTTGGCAGAACATTGAGCTTGGATTCTTTGGTCGTGCAGCAGACGGGGCAAAAGAAGCGATGAGCGTTGCCCAGGAGATTGCTGAATCACATAGTGAAGCCTTCAATCTTTGGAAGCTGGTTGGCGATGCCTGTTCCATATTCACATTCGTCCAGGCGTACGCTAGAGAGCTTCCCAGCCACAGCTTGAGATTGTTACTCGGAAAGAATGTTGCCCTTGAGGTATTCGACAGCGTTGCAGACATTGACGGCATAGGTCAAGACTCTTTAGAAGACTTTACAAAAGCGAATGCTGAGGCCGATTATGTCCAACTCAGCATTAGAGCGGCGATCCTAGCCCAGAAGCGCGCAATCTATTCTTGCGCCAACGATGTCCACGCCAAAGCCGTTGCGTGGTACAATCTAGGCTGGACAGAACATCGAGCACATGTGTGCGGATGTGAGAAGGCCAAACCATCCTCGAAAAGAAAGCCTTTGAGGCACCTTAAGGCTTCTGTCCAGTGCTTCAAAAGAGCCATCGAGCTTGAAGCAGGAAATCCAGAATTCTGGAACTCATTAGGCATCGTGACATCGGAGCTGAACCCAAAGGTATCTCAACACTCATTTGTCCGTAGTCTCTATCTCAATGAGAAGAACGCGAGAGTTTGGACAAATCTCGGTACGATGTATTTGATCCAGGAAGATAACCAGCTTGCGAACGAAGCCTTCGCTCGTGCCCAGTCCTCGGACCCTGACTATGCTCAGGCATGGGCTGGACAGGCTTTATTGGCTGATCGACTAGCAGACCCTAAGGAAGCTCGGACGTTGTTCACACACGCCTTCGAAATCGCAGATTCATCTTCTAGTATCATCAAGCAGCAATACGCGACCGCTACCTTCGACCATGTCGTTTCTTCTGCGGTCTCAAATCAGACAGTTGACGTTCTTCAACCATTGTTCGCCCTGCACCAATTGCAATCGCAGGTCTCTGCGGATCTTGCCTTTCAGCATCTCTCCTCACTCTTCGCTGAGCGAATAGGTGGTTACACGGATGCTATCTCAAGCAATAATCTTGTGTCCAAGAAGCTCGAAGCCGACTATGAGGCTTCAGAATCAGCCATTGTTTTGAAGCGGTTTGCACAAACTAAGGCCGGCCTCGCTCGTGCTCAACTCGCAGATCGAGATTTTGATGCCGCGGCTGAGAATGCAGAGACGGCGATAAACCTTGCTGATGATGAGGATCAGGAAAGCAAGGACCATCAAAAAATCAGACTTTCAGCATACGTGACCGCTGGTTTGGCGTATTACTACCAAGGTAATATGGACCAAGCTCTCAGCATGTTCCGAAGCGCGTTGGAAGAGACTCAAGGCGACCCTGACATCATCTGTCTTCTTGCTCAGGTGTTATGGGCTAAGGGTGGCGACGAAGAACGGAACGTCGCTCGAGCGCAATTATTCGATTGTGTTGAGAAGCATTCGGGACACGTAGACGCCATCGCACTTCTCGGAGCTATTGCTGTTTTGGATGACGACCAAGATACCCTTGAGGCAGTGACAGCTGATTTGAAAGATCTGCGGACACGGGACGATCTTACTGAGAAACAGCAGAGCAAGGTCGGCCAACTTCTTACAGCCATCGCCACCCTCTTGCCCCACAAAGAAGTCGCACACCTAGCGCAAGCGACTGAAGCAGCAACCGCAGTCATGTTATCACCTTCAAAACCACATGGTTGGTCGCAATTGGCTGAGTTAGGTTTGGTCGAGGATCCATATCCTGCTGAGATGGCAAATCTTACGGCAAGAAAGGCTGCTCCACCAGGTGGCACTCTTGACGCAGATGATCTTGCAAAGACTTTTATTGGAACGGGAAGCGTCGACGATGCTCAGCGTGCCGTAAATCTTGCTCCGTGGATTCCTTCCACCTGGGAAGCTCTTAGGTATGTATAAACGAGCAATGCCATGATGAGAACATTTGCAGCATTTTAGCGATAGACGGGTACCAGGCACCTAGCGGTTTAGCTCATCAGAAAGGATATCGGTGAGACATTGCCTCTCACGTTACGCTGTAATGTATTGCTGTTATGTTGTGGTTATGTGAACATGCACCTGTGTGCATTTATCCTCCATGGTTACACTGTGGGGCCTAAGGCCACTAAGGGAGGCCCGAAAAGCCCCCAACGCGTCGCAAACCCGTAGCGCGCGAATGATATCCACCCTCAACAGGACTGGCCATGAGGTCGAGCGATTTGCTGTTCAAGGTAATGAGTCCTTCAGTCATTGCACTGATGAAAAGAGCGAGACACTTGGAGGCAATCCACAGGTATTGATGACGCGATGAGGCCAATGAGACATCGCGAGGTGGGGTGGTGAGCTCTTCTTCAGGCCATCGCATGAAGCGACGACACCAATGAAAAGATCACCTTTAAGGTGTTGGCCATCAAAAATTCCGCCGGTGAGATGCCCGAAGACAGCTCAACAAGTATTGCCGCCGCGCTGTGCAATGCAGGGCTCTACTCATAGCAGACCCTCTTCATGATCAGGGTCGCTCCAACAAGGTAAGTATGAAGAGAGAAAAGTGAGGGAAGGGGAAGGGGGTTTAAGTACTCAACACGCCAACTAGCGGGGACGCTAACGGTGGGAAGAACTCACACGAGATAACCCGGCGTTCGCTTGTTCGGCGCTACGCCCCTGGACTGTCTGTGGCAAGTGAACGAGCTGTGTAGAACTTAGTGTTGAAATAAAACATTCTGGTCTCCACTTAAGACAAGCTCAACAACACAATTGATCGAATACGACTATAGTGAGACGATCTAACGTCGGCCAGAGGTGGACGATCAAACAACGGGGTAAACTTGGGTCAAATCTTGATTTCCACGCCAATCTACCTCGTCTGGCGAACCCATATGCTCCGCCTACCATCGACTTGATCAATTCTCCAGCTCCTGATATAGGTTGAGTTTGAAAGCTGCATTCTGGGTTTGATTTCTCTCATTCCTCTGTCTCTGTGGATGCTTCCATCATTTCATTTGTTTTGCGAGCTCGTGACTGCATGATCTGCACCAAAACCGTGATTTGACATGCGAGAGGCGAGAGACCCAGGGGGTAGATTCAGTAATGACCAGCGGGAGGACAGTCCGGGATTATAATCGAACGCTTCGAATGTTTTTCAGCAATGGATCGAATCTTTCAATTCCCGCCCATAATCCTTTCGCACTCGTCCTTCAACTCGTCAGCCCCCTGTACCGCTTTCCACTTCCCTAAAATCCCCTTCACTTCATCCCAATCCTTGAGTGCCTCCTCCTTATCTCCCTTATCAAGCAGTCGTCCCAGTCGTCGCGGTGTCGTTACGACCCACCTTACAGTATCCCTTTGCGTCCTCTTCCGCTCCGATTCCTCCTTCTCTGCCTCTAGTCCCTCTGGATCGCTCTCTTTTGCCTGTCCATCTGCCTGGGATTTCCCTGCAGACGCCAAAGTCGCAGCCGTTTCTGCAATGTATCCCACCGCCATACCCAAGGTCCCCGTTGTCGGCGTCAATGGATCCATGTTCGCTCTCATTTTCCGGATAGTATCCGTAGCCGTAATCAACTTTGAGTAGTTGTCATAGACCAAAGCCTTTCTCTCGCCATCTAGTCCTTTGATCTCATTAATCAAGCCTCCTTCCACTTTCAAGACGCCTTCAAGGCTTTGATTCGCCAGCACGGACTTAATGTAGGCGTCTGCGTCGAAACCTTCTTCGTCCAAGGGGCTAGTCTCAGTTTCAACTCCAGGACTTTGAGAGTGCCGCTGCGCGCCATTGTTAGTGTTGGTAGGGGAGGGTTTGAGATTGTAGTAGTCGCGGAGGGCGGAGCGATTGGCACGGCGGGTTGTGGGTGCGGGAGAGGAGGTGCGGGATGTTTCGGGGGTGCTATTGAGGGAAATCGAGGGAGCGGAAGGGCGCGGGGAGGCGATTGTTGACATCGTGAGCTTGGAGCAAGGGCGGAGAGCTTTCTTGTGGTGATGTTTAGATAAAGGAAGTATATACAGTGTAATGCACCTCTTGGCATGGCTTACAGGGTACTTGTCTCGGCTATGACTGCCCTGTCGCTCCCCGGAGCCGGGGCCGTGGCCTCCCTCGTGCAAGTGGTCTCTCCTCCAGCATCGATTTGACTGTTATTATCACACTCGCAAACACGACCAAGACTCTGTGAGACACCTAGTCATGCAGGATCTTCTCACTGCTTGAACACAGACTAGGCATGGATCTAGTCCGGACTCTGAGGCTGAGCATGGCCTGGTCAACCAGGTATGTAGGGCAGGTCAAATCTTTTTAGGCATCCATCACCGATAGGTTCTTCACAGTGACGCCGTCAACCTTCATTCTTTTATGCATCTGCTTCAGCTCTCTTCTCTACATATACGAGATTCGTACTCGTTGCGTGATATCTATAAAATCCCGTATCGTTTTTGTTGTATGTTCGTTGATTTACAAAACTTCCAGAGTGAATTATTTGATTCGGATTACGCTTCACACCAACCTACACTAATATGGATCCGGAGGCAAATTCGGTCCTTGATACTTCCTCAGGCGATGCGGCCACAAACACGACTCCTGTAGCGTCGAATGACAACTCGCCTTCGTCTGAGCCTCGCCTGGTTTCGCAAGGACCTAAGTATAAGTCAAAGAACTGGGAAGGTATCGAAGAGCAAATTGCACTGGATAGCTTCCTTAGTGGAGAATCGGAGAGACCTCTGATGGAACTCCTCTCGAGCTCCGAGGGATTAGATGTCAATAAAGCTCACCTGAGGTCCACTCCATTCTATGCAGCAGCCCTAGAAGATGGCTCTGAGCTAACCTTTCTCGGAGCAGTAGACTCCCACGTTGATCTTGAGACTGGCTATAAGTTCATCAATTATGAGGGGCCTATTGAAAAAGAGATTCTCCAGCAAATGCCTCCGGATGGTAAGGCCACGGTATCTGAGGATGTCACACCATTGAAGTTGGCGGAGACTCGCATGGCCAGCTCCATTCTCAAAGAACCTGAGGACCATCTCGACAATGAGAGCTATGAGGGACCACACGAAAGTTTCTAGTATTACTCTCTCCCAACCAACAGTAAGATGATTCGCTTGGTCTGCAGCGAAGCGCAATACGAGGAAGGGGTAATTTCCTCTCTGGAAATGCATACCTTTGATATAGATGCTCCTCCTACGTTCCATGCCCTCTCTTACGTCTGGAACAGCCCTCAAAGAGACGTATCAACAACATGCAATGGGCAGAAGCTCATGGTGACAGAGAGCTTAGCGTTGGCGTTAAAATGACCTGTAGTGTGGAGTCGTGATACCTTTCTCTGGGTGGACGGGATGTGTATAAACCAGGATGACGTTGGGTGAGCGTAATCATCAGATTAAATTTATGGGTGAGATATATCGACGCGCTTCTACGGTGCTTGCGCACCTGCCCTACCACAACCCAAAAGATCATCAACCGGGCGAATGGTCCTCCATCAGTCTCATAGCTTTACTTAACCAAGTTTGGGAGAAAGACGAGGACTATTCTATGAAGCCTGAAGAGGAGTGGGAGAGAATTCTCTCGACAAACTACAACAATTTCGATATGTGTGCGACTTCCCTCACATTCTGGATGAATACCTGGTTCACACGATGCTGGATTTTGCAAGAAGAAGTTCTCAACGACGTAGTGTTAGTATTCTTCGGAGCGGCTACTTGCAGCTTGAACGCAGTGACAACATTCTGGGATCTTGCGCGGCGCCGAGACGTCCCTAGGGTTCTCAAGCATGGCCCTCTAGCAGACGTTTACATCACAAGCCAGAATTTGAGCCAAATCGGATCTTTGAAGCGAATTCAAGAATGGCTCCAAAAGCCTTCTGAGAAAGGGAAGACCCGCGAATCTGTACAGACTCGTGTCAGGGCATATACTCAGCAAATAAGGGACTCCCATCTCAGTCTTTCTTAATCTCCTCATCATGTCGCGCACCAACGGTGCCACTGATCCAAGGGACAAAGTATATGCTCTTCTCTCACTAGCGAACGACAAGGCAGTTGAGGGAATAAATCCCGACTACTCTGACCAGAACACCGTAGCAAAAGTATACCTGGATGTCACACGAAGGTACCTTCGGCTGGGTTCCGGCCCAGAATTACTTCATTATGCAGGTAACGATCACCTCGTGGCCGACCTACCCTCTTGGGCAGTAGATTGGAGCCACCAAACAAGATCGTCATTCAATAAAAGGTTGTACGACTGTTCTGGACCTGCGATTCCATGCATGAGGACATCAGAGCCAGGCAAACTCGAAGTCCGCGGGGCCATTGTTGATCCAATTGCATACGTTAGATTTACTTGTCGGTACTATTCAATGGATGTTTCTCTGGATAGACTTCATCCAGTGCTCGAAGACCAAGCTAGCTCATTACCACTCGTGGATACCGACCATCACATGCGCCAAGTCGTCTACGCAACTGGCAAAATGTTCTGCGAGAACTTCTGCTGCACTGGTCGATACACGGAGCCACCGGACTTGGTCCTTGGTCGAACATTAGCGGCCGACTGTACGCGCTCCAGGCTGAGATCCGACACAGCTTTCTTTGAAAGCTGGGCTGCATACCAGCGTTACAACGATGATAG
>JAABUH010004996.1_pt1 | contig 10537 bp, 11 predicted proteins | sample 5559121 | NCBI WGS metagenome assembly JAABUH01 (sample SAMN10711871, study PRJNA513364) | rock metagenome | isolation source: Antarctica rocks | place: Antarctica: Victoria Land, Battleship Promontory nord | collected 2015-12-28 | reverse complement strand
ACACGACGGGTCCATGCGACAAGCTCCTGACGCCCGTGGGAGCGAGCCACGGGCCCCTTCAGCCTGCCACATGCGGCCCGTCATCGCTAGCGCCCCCCGTTGCACGGTTTACCGTAGCTGTACCAGCAGAGCAGAGAGGCCTCGCTACAACAAAACCGGGAAAATCCCCGTTAAGCGGCATGTCGATCACTGGAACTCGGACTAACTTGGGGTCATGGATCGTTCCGCGACAAGTTTTGGGGCCGAACGTGCCCGGATTCTGGCCCTCAGAGGTCCTACCAGCCCTATCTTGAAACCTTCTCGTCGTAGAACCATGATTCTACGACGAGTGTTCTGCGACGAGTCGACGCTACTGGCAGTTGTCGGCCTTCAATGTGACGAAAATGACGCTTGTTAGCGGGGATTATCCCGGCTTAAATGTTGAGACCCCAACCTCGTCGTCGTCCCGGTGGTCCTGGGCAACCGCGAGCTAGACGCCCTGGGCGGGATGCTGGCCGAGTTCCGCAACTTCCGCCTGCTGCTGATCCCCAACCGAGTGCCGACGTACCCGGACGGGCATCAGATCGACCGCCTCGACGCCCTGGCCAGCGAGTATGGTGTCACGGTGGGGCCGCCGATCCTCGAACATCGGTGGCTGCCCAGACGCCGGCACCGCACTACCCTCAGCTCCGTCAAGGACCCCGGCGAGCGCGTCGCCGCCGCGGTCGGGCAACTCGCCGCCGTCGTCGACGCGATCAAGGAGCAGGTCGCATGAGCGGACTCGATACGCTCCGCGGCATGGGCAAGCGTCGCGTGCCGCAGCCCTTCCACCCGCGCGAGCAGGATACCGCCGCGCCGGCGTTGATGGGGGAGGGGAGCGGTCCCGCGCTGGTGGAGGACAGCGCCGTGCTGCCCGAATTGAACACCGAACTCGACATAACGTTCCCGTCTCCGGAGGTCCCTCATTCCACGCGGAATACCGCGACGAGGAGAGCGGGGGCGACGGGTCGGCCGACGACGGCCACGCGCCGGGCCGCACCTGAGTCGGAGCCCGACGCCGGCGCGCGAGCGGGGGGAACCGCCACGCGGGCCTACCAGCACCGCGACGAGGAGCAGGTCAACCTCGGCGTGCGCGTGCCGCGCGAGCTGGACAACCGGCTCCTCGGTCTGGTCTACCAACTGCGTATGCAGGGCGTCCGGGTCTCCAAAGCCGAACTCGTAGCGATGGCCCTGCAGGAGCTGCCCGAGGACGCGACGCCGGCCTTCGTGCGCAAGGTGGAGCGGCGACAATAGTGAGTGTGGCCCTTTCCCACAAACGCGCGTTTCCGCGTCCCTACGCGCGCGATGCCAGGTCGCGGTCGCCGTTGATGGCTAAATTTCGCCTTGACGAAATGTAACGTAGGTGTTACGGTTGTAACTGACAGGAGGGACGGGTACACCTATGACCACACTAGACACCAGCTATTACAAGCGCCGCCGTGCTGAGCGCATGCAGGACCCCGAGTTTCGACACGAGTATGAGATCGCTCGGCGGCAAATCGATCAGGTTGATGCCGTCGTGCGGGCGCTTGACCATTTGCGCATTGAGACTGGCCTATCGAAGGCTGAACTCGCTCGTCGGATAGGGAAGGACCCCGCAGCGATAAGACGCCTCTTTAGCTCCGAGGCTAACCCGGAGCTTCAGACCGTTGCAGCCATAGCCGTTGCCCTTGATGCTGAGGTCAAGATCATCCCGAAGAGCCCCGCGCCGAACACGCCGCCGCGCCGCCGGTCGCGGCAAGCTGCCTGAGTGGCTTGATTTAGGTGGCCTGGGACATCGTATACTACGACCCTCCCGACAAATCAGCGTCTGCCATCGCTTTCCTTGATGCTTGCCCTCCCAAAGTGGAGGCTAACATGGTGGCCGTCTTGGACGCTGTCGCCGAGGCGCCGCCGCCGCAGTTTTCCGGCGGCGGCAAGTGGGAAGCCATGCGGCAGGATATGAGAGGCTATTACGAAGTGAGGGCGTCAGGCCCAAAGCGTGAACAGTTCCGTTTGTTCTGCATCCTCGAAAATGCGGATGCGGCAACGCTTGCACAGCGCGGGTTACCAGGGCCAGCGGTTGCTGTCATTACCGGCATGCGTAAGCCATGGATGACGACATTTACCGACGCCGATTATAGACGCGTACGAGGCTTGGGTGATGCCTATCTTGCGTCATACCCGCGCAGAATTATTACGTAGTAGAGCTAAATAAGAGCGCCTGTCCACTACGCCGGCAGTGGGAAGTGCAGCTTCTCGACGGCCTTGCGCTTGGAGGCCTCGCCGCGGCGGTCGTAGCGCGCCGTCGTCGTCACGTTGGCGTGCCCCGCGAGCTGTTGCACCGTGCTGATATCCACCTGGGCTTGGAGCAGATCGGACACGAACGAGCGGCGCAGGTCGTGCGGGCTGGCGTGCGCGATCTTGGCCTCGGCCGCGCGCCGGGCCAGCGCGTTGTGAACCTGGTCGATTCGATGCTCAGCATCCACCGCGACATGGACGCGGCCAAGCGGTTCTTCGCTCAGGCGCAGGACGTGGTCGGGCACAGCCCTGACAAAGTCACCACCGATGGGCACGACGCCTACCCGCGTGCCATCCGGGAGATCCTGGGGCCGGAGGTCGTCCATCGCTGCAGTCAGTACAAAAAACAATATCATCGAACAAGATCACCGGGGGATCAAGGGGCGCTATCGACCGATGCGCGGGTTCGGGAGTGTGAGGGGTGCAGCGCGGTTCTGTGCGGCGTACGAGGAGGTACGTGACTACTTTCGGCCCCGCACGCGACTGCACGAGGTGGTGCCGCTGCGGGTGCAGCGGGCGCAGTTCTGTGCCCGGTTCACGGCCCTGCAGGCCTTGGTGCCGGCGGCGTAGGCCGCCCAGAGGCCTGGGTCACCCTCCTCAGACACGCCACGCCGCTTGCACCACCCCTCTGTGCTCTGGAACTTGACGCATCCTGCGTGGGTCGGGGTGAAGTGCACGATGAAGTGCGGGTTCTCGGTTAGCCAGGCCTTGACCGCAGTGTGCTTGTGGGCGGCGTAGTTGTCCATCACCAGGTGCAGCTCGACCGGGTCGCCGGCCGGGTCGAGGACACCGCGGTAGGTCCGTTCGATCTGCAACCCGGCCAGTGCTCTCGTGGTGCTACGAGCCGGTGTGCAAGTGCTCGGCCCAGGTGACTGAACGAGATTCTCACCGACGGGCTGAAGTCCTGAAGGTCACCAGCCCACGGGGCCGTTCACATCGAAGAAGCTGCCACTGGGACCGTCCGCCTCGAGCGTGGCTGCGCGCACGACGACCTTCGCGCCCTCTGATGGATGCTGCGTTCCGAGGTTGTTGTTCAGATCGGTGGCGTTGTACCCCGGGCACACCGAGTTGATCTTGATCGGCGTACCCTTGAATTCAACGGCCAACCATCCGGTGAGCGCGTTGAGGAGGGTCTTCGACGCGGGGTAAGCGAAGACCGGGAACTGTCCCAGAGGGTTTCCTGGAGACACGAGCGTCGTGATCGACCCCATGGTGCTGCTCACATTCACGATGCGACCGGCCTGCGCCATCTGCACGAGCGGCAAAAATGCTTGCGTGACTCGCAGCGCTCCGTAGAAGTTCACGTCGAACGTGTGCTGGATCGTCTCCGGCCGCACGGTACTGGGAAGGCCTTCACCTTCCCCGATCGCCACTCCCGCGTTGTTGACCAGCACATCCAGCGCGCCGGTCTCGTCGCCGATGCGCACCGCAGCAGCCCTGACGCTTTCTGCGTCGGTCACGTCGAGGATGACAAGTCGAACGTCTCCGTCATCGGCAAGTTCCTTCGCTGCGGACTCGCCGCGCTCCTGGTCGCGACATCCCAACCAGACGGTGAAACCCAGCTGCGCGAGCTGACGTGCGGTCTCGAACCCAATGCCCTTGTTGGCGCCTGTGACGAGCGCCGTCTGCTTCGTAGTGCTCATGAACTCCATCCCAATGCCCTTGTTGGCGCCTGTGACGAGCGCCGTCTGCTTCGTAGTGCTCATGAACTCCATGATGCAGGACCAGGACGGTATAATCCATAACGTGACGTCTCCAATTGTTTACACATCGTCCGCCAAGGGATCACCGCTCGGGTCCAGCGATCCGATCGCTGATGCCATCGGTCTTCTGCGGCCCCTCACCGTGGTCGAAGCCGGCCTCCACGCTGCGGGACCGTGGGCGGTACGTTTCGATCCGTTCCCGCACGTGAAACTCGGCGTTGTCGTGCGTGGCAAATGCTGGCTGGCCCTCCAAGGGCATGAACCTGTGCTACTGCGAGAGGGCGACTTCTACCTCCTGGGCAACCCTCCGCCCTACGTGCTGGCCAGCGCGCTCACCGAGGAGCCGCGCGCCGCGAAGTCGTTGTGGGACAGCGCTACGAACGGCGCTGTGCGCATCGGGCCCGAGGCCGAGGAAGACACTTACCTTTGCGGTGGGCACTTCTCGTTCGACGACACGAACGCTTCGATATTGATCGATGTTCTGCCGCCGCTTGTGCACGTCCATGCCGCAGATCCTCGAGGTAAGCTGCTGGCACACCTGAGCGAACTGCTGGTCACCGAGGTCGAGACCACCGCCGTCGGCGGCTCTCTGGTCCTGGACCATCTCGCACAGATCCTGTTCGTCCACATGCTCCGCGCCCACGCCGACCAAGCCGGTCGGCCGACCGGCTGGCTGGGAGCACTCAGCGACGACGGCATCGGTGCCGCACTTCGCGCCATGCACGCAGACGTGGCGCACCGTTGGACACTCAAAGAGCTCGCCAGCATCAGCTGTATGTCACGCTCGGCGTTCGCCGCATCCTTCAAGAACCAGGTCGGAACTGCACCACTGGAGTACTTGATCGAGTGGCGAATGAGCCTTGCCCGCGATGCCCTGCGCCGCGGCACTCGATCGATCTCCGAACTCGCATTCGCGACCGGCTATGAATCCGAGAGCGCGTTCAGCACCGCGTTCCGCCGCGTGGTCGGCTCCTCACCCAAACAATTTCGCGATACAGCACATCGCGCTGTGAACAGCGAGCCGAGCCAGGAATGGGGTCTCAACATTTAAGCCGGGATAATCCCCGCTAACAAGCGTCATTTCCGTCAAACTAAGGGCCAACAAACGCCGGTAGCATCGACTCGTCGCAGAATACTCGTCGTGGAATCATGGTTCTATGACGAAAAGGTTTCAAGATAGGGCTGGTAGGACTTCCGAGGGCCAGAATCCGGGCACGTTCGGCCCCAAAACTTGTCGCGGAATGATCCATGACCCCAAGTTAGCCCAAGTTCCAGTGATTGACATGCCGCTTAGCGGGGATTTTCCCGGTTTTGTTGTAGCGAGGCCAACTATGTTGCTGTTTGGGGACAGCTCATTTGGCTCGGTCTGCATCTGGACAGGTCGGCGTTCACGCTTTCAAGGCCGCCCTCACGGCCTGCGCGAGGGTGGCGGTTGGCCGGCCGATCAGGCGGCGCAGGTCCCCGCTCTCGGTCGTTAAGTCTCCCCGGCCAATGCCGTGGTCGCCATCCGCCACGGCGGCAGCGGTCGCGGCGGGGAGGCCAAACCCGGTGAGCACGGTCGCGTACTCCTCGACGGGCAAGTCCCGGTAGGTCACGGGTGTGCCGCTCTGCGCGCTGATCTCGGCGGCCAGGTCGGCCAGACCGACGCTCTCGTCGCCCCCGAGTTCGTACACGACGTTCTCGTGGCCAGGCCCCGTCAGGACGGCGGCGGCGGCCGCGGCGTAATCGGCGCGCGTGGCCGGGGTGAACGTCCCCGCGCCCGCGCTGCCGAGGCGCGCGCCGCGCTGGAGCGTCGGGGCCAGATTGGCGGTGTAGTTCTCCATGTACCAGCCGTTGCGCAGGAAGACGAACGGCAGGCCGGAGACGCGGATCATCTCCTCGGTCGCCTTGTGCTCGGCGGCGAGCGACAGGCGGCTCGTGTCGGCCTTGAGGATGCTCGTGTAGGCGAGGAGGGTGACGCCCGCCTCGCGCGCGGCGTCCACGACGGTGCGGTGCTGTGCGACGCGGCTCCCAACCTCGCTGGACGAGACGAGCAGCAACTTGTCCACGCCGCGCAGGGCGGCCTTCACGGCGTCCGGCTGGGTATAGTCGGCCTGACGCACCTGGACGCCGCGCGCCGCGAGATCGGCGGCCTTGTCCGGGTCGCGGACAATGGCGACGATCTCGCCCGCGGTAACACCGTGGTCGAGGAGGGCAGCGATGACGAGGCGTCCGAAGTGGCCGGTGGCCCCGGTGATAGCAATCATGATAGCTCCTTTATATCGTGATCCGAGGAAAGGCTGCGCCGACGCGCGTTTTGCCGGGAAGGTTGTCGCGTCCTCACCCCCTTACATCGCGGGCCCGAACAGTGAGGGAATCGTCTCGCCCGATGTCCAGCAGCGGCGGCCGCTTCATCTCCACCCCCATGAGGGACGGCCTGGACAGTCGTTTAGTGCGTGGGGCGGCTGAGGGCGTGGGTAGCGGCGAAATCCCAGATCGGGTTGAGGAGCTGGTCGGGCGTTTCGATCTGGGGGAGGTGGCCGGTGGCTTGCAGCAGCTGGAACCGCGCGCCGGGGATGGCCGTGGCGTAGGCGCGGCCGTAGTCGGGGTCGACGATCCGATCGCTGTCCCCCCAGAGCACCAGGGCGGGCACGGCGATGCGCGCGAGGCGGCCGGCAAGGGTAGGGTCGGCCATTGATGTCCCGGCGTAGACGGCCAGGGCAGCGCGGTTGGTGGCCATCGCGGCGCGTTGCGTCTCCGAGAGGGTGGCGGCGTAGGCGCGGAAGGTGGCCGGGTCGTGGTAGCTGAGCTGCGCGACCTGGTCCATGGTGAGGGAGAAGAAGTCCGCGACCGGGTGGCCCGGGACCTCGATGCCGACCGCGTCGACCAGGGCGAGGCCGCCGAGGCGCGCGGGGTCGCGCAGGGCCAGCTCGGCGGCGATCCAGCCGCCGATGGAGTTGCCGACGACGGTGACATCGCGCAGGTCGAGCTCCGCGAGCAGCGCGGCGTAGAGGGCGGCGAGCCCGGCGATGCTGTGCAGGGCATCGGGCCGCGGCGTGCCGCCGAAGCCGGGGTGGGTGGGCGTGATGACGCGCGCGGGCTCCACGCCACTGAGCAGGGCGGCGAAGCCGGCGACCGATTGGGGCCCGCCGCCGCCGTGCAGCAGCAGGACGGGGCGCCCTTCGCCACGGTCGTCGATCGTGACGTCGACCGGGCCGACGCCGGCGACGGTCAGGGTGTGCGTGGTGGTGGTTGTGGTCATCATGGTGGCTCCTTACGTGGTAGGGCGCGTGAGATGGTCGACCGGTTCGAGACCGGCCGCAACAAGAGAGAAAAGTGTGCGTGTCGTGTCATACTGTCCCGTCACGACGCCGTCCGCAGAGCAGCGCGGCGACGGCGAGCGTGGCTGCGGCGGGCAGCGCGACCTCGGTCGCGGCGCAGGCGTGGAGGGCGGCGGCGTAGCCGCTACCCACGTCCGGGTGGGGTGCGCGCACGACGCTGATCGGCGCGTGACGTTCGGAGTACTCATACCAACAAGCTTATATCATTATGCTTAAATAAGCAAGTTGATGGGAAGCGGGGGATCGGCTAGGATGGAGACATGATGAGAACACGGCAGGACATCAAGCTGTTCGTGACGATGAGGATCGGCGGGGAGGGGGACGTGACGAGAACGTTGCAAGACATCGGACAGTCCGTGAAGCGGCTGCAGATGCATCACCACCGCGCGCTCAACGCCGAACTGGCGGCGCTGGGGATCAGCCTCGTGCAGTGGGACGCCCTGCGCCACCTCGACCACACCCCCGGCGCCTCGCTGCACGACCTGGCCCGGCTGACGTTCCAGAGCGACCAATCCTTCGGCGCGCTCGCCGGTCGCCTGATCGACCGGGACCTCATCGAGCGGGTCCCCGGCCCCGGCCGCGCCGTGCGCCATCGCCTTACCGACAAAGGCCGCGCGCTGCGCCAGGCTGGCGATCAGATCGTCGATCGGGTCTTGACCGCATCGTTCGCCCCGCTCACCCCGCAGCAGCTGGCCAGCTTCGACACGCTCCTCGCGCGGCTACTCACCTCTCCCGACGACGACGCGGCGCATGACGCACGGTGGTCGGCGTCGGAACAAGGGTGCGACAACAGCAACGGCAGCGACGGGGTGCGACCTCTAGGGGCTAATTGACGCCTGCGATGCCGCGTGAACGCCAACATTGGCCCGTGCGTTTTCGGCCACCGATGTTGCACGTATGCGTAGCCCCTCCCAAGGCGAGGTCTGCGACAACAGGTCATGATTTTTGGGATCCATGTTGGCCCGGTGTTACTGAAGCTACCACCAGCCGCAATCTGTGAGCGGTAAAGTACCGCTTAACGCCCCGGAGTTGGCATTCGACCGCGCTTCACGCCGTCACAGACGGTCGACAGCACACAGCAGCCATGAGCGTGGCGAGGGAAGTGCCTCCTCCCGTCTTTCTCGGCACTCGCCGCTACGTTTGTGCAACTGTTAGGTGTTATCTGTTGCGCAAGAGTGCCGCCAGATTGCGGCCGGTGGTAGCTTCGGTAACACCAGGCCTACCCCTACGCCCGCCTGCGCGACGCGTCGGGCGACCGCGCTGCGGAGGCGCCGGCGATCCTGGCCCGAGCGCGGGACGAAGCCGCACAGGGCCGCCGCGCGGTGGCGGAGAAAGGCGCCGACGCTGCGGGGGAGTCGCCGCGGGAGTTGGCCGGGCGACGGGCCGCTTTCACCCGGCCCCCGGCAGGGGCCGGCCCTGTGTCGCCCCTAGGCCGCGAGTACGCGCATCGCGCCGAGCGGCTGTTGGAGCGGTACCCCAATGCCGCGCTGACGGACCTGCACCGGCTCGACTGGATGGTGACGCGCGACCTGGCGCGGGCGCACCCCGAGTCCGATAAGGAGGCGCTGATGCGGGCGATCCGCGAAGGCAGCCCGCGCATCGAGGAGCGCAAGCGGGGCCATGTCTACGACTACGCGGAGCGCACGACGCGCTACGTCCTGCTGGACCCGGACGTGGAGCGCACACGGGGCGAGGCGGTCCGGAGCGCCAACCGCGAGCGGGATCGCTGGTTCTAAAGCGCGGGAACGTGCGTTCCTGCATTGCAGAGAGAGGGTGGCCCCACTTAGTGGGGCCGGGGTCTCGCTATCAATGGAACAGGTTTGTACGGTTAGGCGCTTTTGCCAGAGAAAGAGCGTTAACTGAAGCTTGTCACGAGGGAGTCTTTCACGTATACGACGAATAGTCCTGGGGCCTGTTCACAACCTCATTGTTTTGCTATCTGCTCCGTGCTATGGTCGTATGTAACGTATGCGAGGTAGTCCTGCTGACGCTGATCATGGCCAGGAGGCGGAGCGATGCGTTTGGCGGAATTTCCCGTCGGCACGGGCCAGACGCGCTACGTTGTCCTCGACGATCAGGGACAGATTGTCGCGCCCATCGCCCGGTATCTCAAGCACCTAGACCGCCGCGGGTGCGCGCCCAACACGCTGCGCTCCTACGGTTTCGCCCTCAAGCTTTTCTTCACGTACCTGGCGCAGGCTGCGACGGATTATCGCCAGATCGGTGTCGACGATCTGGCCGGCTTCATCCAGTGGCTGCGCTTCCCCTACGGCTCGACCAAAGTGTTGCCCCATCGCCCGGTCGCGCCGGCCCGGAGCAACCGCACGATCAATCATGTGCTCACCGCCGTCGCCAGCCTGTACGATTACCTCTGGCGTGTCGATGCGATCGACGCCGATCTGAATGCGAAGACGCGGGCCTACCTCTCGCCGCACGCGCATCACTACAAGAGCTTCTTGCACCACCTGGCGCAAGACCTGCCGACCTACAAGCATGTGCTCCGGCAAGCGGAGCCCCACTGCCGCCCAAAAACCCTGACGAACGCGCAGGTTGAGACCCTCGTCGCCGCCTGCGATACGCCGCGCGATCAGCTCTTGCTCGCGCGCCACGAGGCCCAGCACGGCCCGCCAGAGCACATCCACCGCCTCGACGACGTTGGCGCGGCCGACGTGCGCCAGGCCGAACTTGCACAGCCCGATCAGCGAGAGTACGCCGTAGAGCCCGTAGGCGAGATCTTGCATGTTGTCGAAGAACGTGCCCAACTCCCCCCAGCTTCCCCGGTCGGAGAAGTCCGGCGTCCCGGTCAATACTGCCACGAAGGGGGCGGCGACGGCCGCCGTCACCTTGTCCATGGCGGCCTTGATCCAGCCGCCGACCGCCTGGATCGCGCCGACGAAAACGCTCGTGAGCGCGCCGATGGTGTCGACACACAGGGGCGAGCCGAACGGCACGGGGATGTGGATGGCCAGCGGCCCGTCGCACCCGCCGCCGGCGCCGGCCACGCTGCCCGCGCCGGGGTCGAGGCCAACGGCACCCCCACCGATCACGACGGGACCAGTCACGTTGTAGGGCGCGCCGGCGCTCGTGTGATTGGCGCCCACGGCCCGCACCTCGTGCGGCCCCACCGGGGCGTCGGGGATCGTCACGTCGAAGCGGGTGTAGCCGGACGCGTCCACGTCGTGCTGGCCCAGCACATGCGGCGTGTCGTCCCAGTAG
>JAABUH010004994.1_pt1 | contig 10539 bp, 17 predicted proteins | sample 5559121 | NCBI WGS metagenome assembly JAABUH01 (sample SAMN10711871, study PRJNA513364) | rock metagenome | isolation source: Antarctica rocks | place: Antarctica: Victoria Land, Battleship Promontory nord | collected 2015-12-28 | reverse complement strand
GGATCTATGGGTTGCATGCGTGCAAGAGCCTGAAGTTGAACCTGCTCGAGCAGCCCCCGTGTCGCCATCCAGTCAAACAGTTTGACCCATACATATGCTCCAGCTGCTGCTAGCACAGTTGCTGTCATATCGTGGGCGACCCAAGGCTGGGCAGCGACTTGAAGTCCAGCATGCGAGACTGTGACCTCTCGTCTACGTGTTCTAAGGCGTCTCGCCAAAGCCTTGCGATGTTGAATCTGCGATCTTTGGCGCGCTTTTGTGCAGAAATGAGCGGCCGAGTTGCTGCCTATCAGCAAAGACCGTTGACAATAGAGCCGAGGGCCTATACAAGAGGTCAGACTGACTCGACTAGAAGGCAAACAGGTCGAAGTAATTCCTTGAGTGAAGTGTTTCATCGCATCACGCAAGGAATGGATGGCAACATCACGGCTCAACATGAACCTCGCATGCCGGCTGACTTGACGATGTGACACCTCCGACATGCACGAGCTTTCCTCAGATAGGCCATGATGGTTTCAGAGCCAACCTAACAAACTTACTGTGCGTGCCATTGCGACTGTTTCATCCGAATCTTCAGTGAATGGTTCTGCAGGGCGGATGTGCGTGTAGAAAAGTGCGGTACACGGTCGATGGAGGTAGACCACCTAGCCACTTCTGCCACTGCCGCATGTGCCAGTTAGCCACCGGCTCACCTGTCGCTGCCTTTTTCACTGTCCCGCGGGTAATCATGAAACCCACAACTCACTATATTTCACCTTGTTCTTTGGGTGTCCGAGCTCACATCAAGCTTGAAATACTGCAGACACAGGTTCATTTTGAAGGCAAGCTGGGCACATATCAGTCTAGCGAGACAGCTGTGCGGAAATTCTGCACTGAGTGCGGCACCCCATTAGTGTATCAGTTGCAAGGCAACTATGCCAACAAAGGCATGTTGAAACAAGAGGTAACTTTGCCTGCTTGTGTGTTCAAGCAGCAGAGGTGGCATGCCTACCACTGTCTTGGTCTTGATTTGGTATGAACTTGACACAGCTGACCTCTTCTGACTGACTCTTGTCTGAACACAACTGTGACTATGGGTGTCAGGCACCAGAAATTGAAATTTGTGTGGCCACCCTTGATACCCCCAGTGTCTTGGTACCAAGCGAACATTATTGGCTGAAGAGCAAGCAACCTTGGCTAGAGCTTGGAGACAGCTTGCCCAAACACTTCAAAATTGATCAAGAATAGCAGCAGATTGGCAACATACTGCTTAGCTTTGCTCTACTAACCAAGCTGACATTGCATCAGCCATTGTACTGCAGCCTGTGTCTATCAAAACATGCAATTTGACCCTCTGGAAGTGGGAAGATGGTTCATTCTGTACATGTGGTTTCGCACATAAGTATCACACGTGTATTGATCTCACTGTGCGTGCATCCATATGCTTTTCAACATATGCTGTGGTGAAGTGCAGCATGCTCTGCGTCACACCGCCGTTATAGCGCGGTTGGAGTTGTATACACGTGTCTTTGCAGCTACTCTTGCTTCATGCGCGGTCTGTCAGCCAGTCAGTCAGTCAGTCAGTCAGGGACATTACATGGTCATCATGACCAAAGGCCTTAGGGCCAGCTGCAGCGCTAGCCAAGACCAATTGGTCGGAATGCAGTAGCTTTATACATACATGAACAAAGTTGTCTGAATGGTAACTGATTCTGTCACAATGAACACAAGCATGAGAGCTGTTGATTCAACAGATGCTAGGATGGTGTGGATGGTGAGTGAAATAGCAAATATGCAAGATCCTGCGCTCTTCTTCAATCAAGTTCAGAAGCCCGTCTCGCAAAATGACAACAGACCAACAGACAAAACAGAAACCGAAGCTTAAGACAGCATTGGTCAGAATGGTATTGCAAGGCGGTTGTCAGTGTTGCAAAATTCGCTATACCGTTGATTTCGACGAAGCAACGGCTCAGAAGAACTTCTGTCACTGCCGCATGTGTCAACTAGCAACAGGTTCTCCAGTCGCTGCGTTCTTTACTGTACAAAAGGTACGCTAATCCGCAACTCAGTCGGCCGCAATTTCTGCAAAGCCAGCGGTTTCCGTGGATCTCACGCCCAGCACCGTGCGCAGAAAGATGTCAAGTTTGAGGGCACTTTAGGGGTCTACCAGTCCAGCGAGAAGGCAGTCCGAAAGTTCTGCACAAACTGTGGAACCCCACTCGTGTTTGAACTGGTGGACAACGCCAAAGAGGTACGCTCGAAGGAGTGTTTGCGTGCTACAAGCAAAACTCTTGCTGCTCAGCTGAGCGTTCTTGTTACACACTGTTTGCACTGCTGGCAAGTCTTGCATAGCTGAGATTCGCCGAAGAGGCAGGTGACTGCTTCTTCAACTGGCTTGCATTTGCCACAGCTTGCTGGTGCAGGCAAGTTGTAGTTCTGTTTGTAGGAGCTGGCTATCTACACAACAACCTTGGATGAGCTAGGCAGGGCTGCACCAACATCTCACATTTGGATGGAAAGCAGGCAAGCTTGGCTGCAGCTTGCTGATGACCTGCCCAAGTACCAGCAGGAGCGTTCAGGGGGAAAGTGAGACATGCTGTGATCAACAAATCTCACTAAGCACTTTGCAACCTATTCACCTCACGCATGTGCAACTGCTGATCCTTGAAGACTTTTGGACAGCCTGGAGGCAACCTGATTACACAAGAGCTTTTTTCGGCAACAACACCAGCTGCCCTAAACCAACAGTCAAACCAATACATTCCCATGTACAGGCCGACAGACCACTGGTAGATTCTCATGCTCAACCTATACTGCGTTCAATGATTGACAGACAGGCAGACACTTGGAACTTTGCTTGAGTGTACATGCAGCACATCCAGCCCAGGATGTGCTGCATGCAGTCGACTGTTGACATTTGCAGAGATCAATGTAAGCTTTGTACATGACCATCAGTTGTTGGGGACTGAGCACATGGCACTGAAGTCAGGAGTTCGTGTCATTGTGAAAGACATGGTTTTGGAAAGAAACTCTGTCCATTGCCAGGACAGTACCAGAATTCAGCATTAAATTCAATAATTCAGCAAATGCAACGGTATAAAACACAAGCAGACACATCACGCATTGAATATGCTTACTTTTGATCTTGGGAAACACACAGGCAGTTCCCAGCTGCAGGTCACAGGATCAGGACTCTTGAAGGTCAGGCGGCGTCCGTTTGTTCATTGCTTCCTGTGGTTCTACAGCTAATTGTGTACCAGGCAGCAAAGCGCTACCGTCATGATTCCAGTAGCAATAGCTGCCATCAAAGTCATGTGCCATCTTGGATTGCTTTATCTCCAGATAGTTCTTACTGTACGGCTGTGCCTTGACAATGCATGGTATGCGATCTGCCACCTGCACGCCTGTTGCCCTCAACAGTTCTATCTTGCGTGGATTATTGGTCTGCGACACAAGCATATGCTTTAGCAAAATGGTCAGAACATTCCTTTGCAGCTTATTTGCTGGTCAAACGCAGACTTGGTGTGCTTGCCCTACCATAAGATGTATGCTCTTGACACCAAGGTTTGCCAGGATGTTTGTGACAGATGTGTATTCCCGACAGTCATCTGGCAGCCCAAGCGCACGATTTGCATCAACTGTATCTAAACCTGTTTCCTGCATGCATGGTACCAGAAGTCAAGTCCGCCCAACAATGACCACAGCAATCATCACACCAGCTTTGCTGCTGTACAATGTGATCAACAGCGTCATGCATGAGCAAACATGAACTTGCTGCTTTGCTGCAACAATGACGGGCATGCAAGAGGCAGGGCATGTGCTGACACGGGCCCCACTTGCAGGGAGTAAGCGGCTATCTTGTTGGAGAGCCCTATGCCTCTTCCCTCCTGTTGAAGGTAGATTATGATACCATTGTCATGCTCTTGTATGTACTCCATTGCTAGCTTTAATTGCTCAGCACAGTCGCACTTCAGAGATCCCAGCACCTCTGCAGCCACACATGTTACATGATACAAACAATCATTGTGAACTGCTGATAGGGAAGGGGCGTGTGCCACAGTGACCCAGTCCGCAGCTGAAACAGCAAAATGTCTCAGAAAGGTGCAAACCTGATGTGAAACAAGCATCATGTACTCGCACTACCACCTGCAATGTGAAGGCAAACATGACTTGCGTTGTACATGATTAAGGCTGACACAGGTACCGAGCAGACACGTGCTGTTGCGTCACTTACATTTTCTAAGCCTTCTGGTCTGCCTGTCATTATGCATGTTGGTTCGGAAAATGTCCTGCCTCCATCAATCTGCAAAGACCATATGGTGATGTGCTGCATGCGTTGGCTGCATCTCAGCAAGAGCCGGCAGGTGTTGCTCACAACGCTACAGCTTACCGAGTGTGTATAGGCTCTGACCCTGTATTTGCCTGTCCTCGTTGGTAAACAAGTCTCTGCCACGAACTTAGTAATGACGAGGGATTCTGTCGAGAGTGGAATGTTGCCATCTGCTGTGACACTCAGAGGGATAGCATGTAGGGGCGACTGACGTTTTGACTTTCGCCTTCGCGAGGGCATCTTATGGTGTTGAAACGTGCATGTCTTCCTTTGAATATGGTTTTGCAAACCGCAGCTGTGATGGCAGGTAGATAGGCTGTCACTGCGTAGCAGCAGTTGGCCAGTCTGGGATGCATGGTATTGAGCAGAGCTGCCACTCGTGCTACGGCCGGCGCTGGACAGCACTCGCTGCGCTTGCTGCACAGACTGCATTGCTTACTGTGTCACCGCATGCGACAAGAAGCTCGCAAGTACAGCATTGGCATCTGTGCTGGTTAGTCTGAGACCTTCAAATCAAGCGGCAGATCAAGCGGCATTAAACTCACATTTCTTGGCTGTAAATGCTCTTTGACTGTCGCTGCAACCGTGGTTCCCGTGCTATCATACTCTGCCATCATATATCTGCGATGCACAAGCATAAGCCTTCAGCAAGGCACCTGTAGGCAGCAAACTGTATACCCCTGCAGTCTGCATGCATGCTTGGCAGAGCTCCTGTACTGCTGCTTGGGAAGCAAAACTTGGGAGCAACGCAAGCCTGTGGGCAGCTCAGAGGGCGTCAGACCTGCACACGCCCGAGTACGCGCCACGTTGACGTCGAAGCGTCGAAGGCCAAAAGAAAGCACGCAAAACCTGCCTCACCACAGCGTGAACCTGCAACTCAGGCGAAGGTTGGCTTCCAGCAGCCAGCGCCGATGCGTCTCACTGAATGCCCCTGAACCCCAAGCTGGATTGCAGGAGACTACCCATGTCTCTGCCCCGCCACGAATAGATAGCAACAGCAATGTGTCAGTCAGAAAGCAACAGTGGCTTGTAAAGGCCAAGAAGGTAGGACTTGATGATTGAACTGACAACAGAGACGGGCTCAAAGCCCGTATACGCCTAAAAAGTTATGTTTCGTTTGGTCCTGCAGGCTAGTGAGGCAGCGACACACAAGGTGCCATACAAGCAGACATTCCGAAAGAGCAAGCTTGATCCTGAGCAGCGTGCTGAAGTAAGATTTCTGCACTTTGCTCCTTCGTGAACAACTACACAGTCCTTGCAGATGCAGCTGCAGATCTGCTGCCCGTGTCCTGAGTCAAACACACTGCACTGCCTGATTGCGCTCTGTGGAGTGCGCAGGAAGCCAAAAGGCAAGCAGAAGCCGAAGAGATAGCTCAGAAAGCCTTCAAGAAGTCCCCATTGGCTTCCCTTCAGAACCTGTATGGTCTGAATGTAAGGGCACACTCATGCTGCCTGTGAACACGTTTTTGATGTTGACCATGTCAAGGCTTGAGGCGCTAAGTGCTTGCGCTTGTTGACAAAACATCCAGATGGATCATCTCACATATGCCCATTTTGTGTGTACTGCAATGGCTATGGACACCACCAAATTTGCTTATGCTCTTTTGATAAGCATCTTGCAAAATGTACAAGCTCTCAAAATCATCTCTACATTTAGTGCTCTGAGCCCCCTATGGTGCGCCTTTGCAACTGTACCCCCTTCAGAACTTGGTCTTCAAGCCTTGTACTGGGACAATGATATCGAGATTTTGTTTTTGCAGGGCACTGAGCGACCGCCAGTGCTTCTTGTGGATGGGTACAATGTGTTGCACATGTATGTGCAACACATGCAAGAATCACAACCTGACAGTGCTATGGCCACTGCACAAGTCTTTGAGGAGTTAAGGACTGGTTTGGAATCAGCAATGATCACTTACAGCCAGAGCCGCCGCATCAAAGTCGTGATTGTCTATGATGCAATGAATCGGTTGCCAGATCCTGTATATGTTGACATACGCACCTCTACAAGGTTAGCACATTCAGCATTCAACCTCCTCTCCATTTGTGTGCAGTACCCAGATGTTTTACAATGCAGTTTGTGTACTGTACTTTGCAATATCAAATATCTATGTATTAAAGATTCCAGGACACTCCCATGCGTCATAGACTCCAGGATGCCTCTGGAGATACAGCACTCTATACAATTGTGACTTTGATACCTGCTCAAAGGGTGTAGTACACAGTACAGAGGTGCTGGCGCTCTTGCATGCATTTTCATAGATCATCGTTTTCGTACAACCTCTTGCAATGCATCAATGATCAAGATTTTGTAGTGTCGGCTGACAGCAGCGCATGTTGATTTGTCTTTGCAGGACAACCATCCCAGGTGCTATAGATGTGGTGTTCTGCAGCGATCAATCAGCAGACTCTTGGATTGTGAGAGAGGTTGAGACCATCAAGCGAGAGGGCAAGATTCCCCATGTAAGGCTCTGGCCACAATCATTTGATGTTACGTACCCCCTCCTCTCTGTGTTAAACTGGAAATATAAATGCTGTCATGAGGCCTGCCTTGACATTTGACACAGATGTTTCTCAATGTGAACAGCAAGCGTAAAGGCTCAGCTGTTGATGTCACACATGTTATAAATGCTTACATTGTCGCTGGCATCATATCTGTGCTGACATGCCATCCAACATATCAGCGGCTTTGCTGCCATACACTTTGTAGCATTTGCATGCATGCGTCTATGCTCACTGCATGCATAGCTTGATGCATGTTTACGGGCAAGGGTATGAGTATCCCCACATTTCCTTTGGTCCTAGCTGCCAAAGGAGGAAGCTGCCATGCACACCCTGCCATGATGTATACCTTAGCCTAGGAGTACACAGTGCCACTGTTGATGCCTGTGTAAGGCCAGTTCAAGCTGCAGCAGTCAGTCTATGTCCATGGTTGTAATGTCCATGTCTATGTCTGTGAGTTTCATGAGGATGCAAGCAACATGCCCATCACAACACATAAGGGTTTTGGTTGCATAGCAAGGCCTGCACGCCTGATGGGAGATGTGTGTCTGTTGGCGAATGTCTTTGTCATGCAGGTGTTGGTGGCCACTGATGACAACGAGATCACATCTAGTGCAAGGTCCAAGGGGGGTTATCAAGTCCCCTGCCATGACCTCATTGGGGAAATTCTCAAGGTATGCAACATGCATCCACCAATTACTCAAATCAACCGTCACGGAGCTCATAGGGTTGATTGAGCCCGCTTGTCCAGTTACAATGAAGCAGTGGACCAGAAGAACCCCCCACCCCCCCCCCAACCCCCTTGACCTTGACGCCCACAATGTACACTGTCAGGTAGAGGCTTTGCTCAACCAGTCAAATGCTATGTGTGCTTGTGCTGCAGACTGAACAGGAGGTGAAGGAGAAGATGAACTCTGGGCATGTTACTATTGACCAGCTAGCCTACAGCATCCGCTCCAAGTATGGCAGGCCTTTCCAGCGTAAACCACGTACGTCAACATTTGGGGCATTCCAAAGCCTGCAAGATGAGAGGCAGAAACAAGTAGAAAAACGCCGCATGAAGCTTGAGCAGGAGCGAGCCAAAGCAACAGCTGAGAAGAATACCTAGGCCCTGCTGGTGTGCATTCTGGATTTTTGCTTTCAGGTTTTGGGAGTATGTGTGTTCGTTACAGGTTTTAGACGAGAGCATCACTTGTTTGTGTTTCTACATGTTCATGCTCTTGATTGTATGCGCGTCTGGCTGTGGGTTCTTCTGGCTGTGTGTGCTCCTGGTTTTGGACTGATGGCCCAGGCCGACATCAAGGCTGTGATGCTTGCTCATTGCTTCACACAGCCAGTGCAACACATGCACATGTTGATAGCACCTGAGTATATTGGTCAATCAGCATCTGATCATGTTTTTATGGCGTCCAACTTGCTCAACATAATCAGCTTGTCAAGAGAAGCTCAGGCCAACATGGCATACTTTACACATATTTGGTACATGCCCTTTCTTGTAGATTTGCAGCTTGCTGCAAGTGCTATTCATTTGCAAAGCCTCAGTCAGCATTTGCTGATATCGTCCTTATTGGTGTGTGCCCTTGTCTATATATGCCACTATCTACTCATGCTGCACCGCTCTTATCAGCTTGCCTTCGTTGGCCATTGTGGCACCTCAGGTGGGTTTTGGTTCGAGCACATCTGTTGCGAGGTTTGCAAGGCTGACTAATTGGACGAATTTAACAATAAGCGCCTGCAACCACATTGAAGAGAGGCATCGTGCGATGCAGAATGGCATCCAGTATGGAATTTTGCTTTGCCTGCAGGGATGGATGTAGGATGGCATAAAGGACTACACTGTTGACTGTTCATATGTTACGTAATGTGTTGAGGTTGTGATTATCGTGTGATGTGGCAGTATCATTTTACCTCCCACATGCGCATCACATTGCGAGGCCCGTACCTGGCCATACTGGCTAGAGTGGGCAGCTGCAGACAGCTTGCCCAAGGAGGTGAGCTTGTCAGGGGCAAGCTCAGGGGATCATAATGTGCCATGCAATAGGTTCTGGCAAGACCAAATTGATGCAATGCTACAGTAGCAAATGTGCAGCAAATGTTACCCTACCATGGACTCCAACGGGTTCACCCAGCAGTGCACACAATCTCTTAGCTCACACTATGGTCCTGTGCCCATGTCCATTTTACGCAAGCACTTCAGCACTCTGGACCTTCACCTCAACTACCTACACTACTCTACGGCTGTCTACCAACAATCACATGATGCAAATATACTGCCCCAAAATCCAAAGACTCTACTGAGCTATCCACCTGCCAACTGCCTAGCATTCCATGTGCGGGAACCTGTCAAGGTACAAGTACAACGGCAGAGCCACAAACACTCCTAGGACTGCTGTAGCACCTACACTCATGCAGACAACCACCACCAGGTGCAGAGGAATGCCACAGCACTGTGACCGGTGCTGCCTGCATGTTGCCCTGTTTTGCTTACGTTGCTTCCTCAGCTTGTTCAACCTGGCTTTTTCCAGCAGCGGTGTGAACTGGATAGAACTGTTGGTCTGCAAATCAGCAGCAGGAGCAGCAGGAGCACTGCCATTGCCTGTTTTGCTCTGGTTTCTGCGTTGCTGTGCATCTGCTTTGGCCTGCAGCTTCTCTTCCTGCCTGGCTATCCCCCTGAAGTAGTACCCAAGCTTGAAATCTGAACAGGGCTGACGATTTCCTCTGGTGTCATCTGCTTGCCCTGCATGTGTCAGCAAAATCACACTGCTGCAGCAGCAACTTTTAGAACAAGCAAGAACTGCTCTGATGCAGGGATGGTTTGCTTCTCATGCCTGCATGTCAGGCAATGGGTCTTTGCTGATTGTCACCTCTCTCAATTCTCTACACAAAGCACAGTTCAGACACGGCATGAGCCATGCTTCAGTGTGGTGTGCTAGTCGGGCAGACACTACAAAGCTTACTGATCAATACAACTCAGACTGGGCATTTCAGCATCTCAATACACAATGCTGCAGCTTTGGTCTAATGACATTTCAGCTGGCAGAAACAGATTCTTGCTGGCGCTGAACCTCACCTGCCGCCCCTCTTTGTGTTCCCAGCCTTGACGCTGGATGCCTATCACGCTGTCCTGCAAACTGGCTGGCTTGACTGTATCCAGAAACCTGCACACTGCGACCATCATCAAAGAGTTCCTCTTGCACATGTCCATCAGGCTGTCTGTCCGTCTGTCTGCCCACGGCCACTTCTGTCACAGCAATGGCATGCTTGCCGACAGACTCTCTGCTCCGCTGCTTGCCTGTTGCAACCTCTGCCTCAGCTGTGGCAGCTTGCATGCGCAGGTATGATGTCATGAGGGACTCGCTGTGCCTGTGTCTATGCAGCCGGCTGGACACCTTACGTATGCTATGGCTGATGCCCACTTCAGGGCGCTTGCGCTGTTTCTGTGACACTCGTTTGCCTGAGTTCCTTGACAGCAAGCCTAGCCTGTTGGCCAGCTTGCTGGCAGCCTGCCACCTATATGCAGCAGTGCGCTGCTGCATGAAGTACTTGCTGTCTACAGGGATGGAAACAAAGGTACGACTTGGTGTCTACAGGGATGGAAACAAAGGTACATAGGTGAGGGTCATTCACAACGGCAGTGTGATGCACAAAGATGCAGCTGCATGACTGCTTGTGATGTAATTGCTTGCAAAACATGGTATCTGCAAGAGTGTATGTCATGCCATGCTGCATAC
>JAABUH010004993.1_pt1 | contig 10540 bp, 10 predicted proteins | sample 5559121 | NCBI WGS metagenome assembly JAABUH01 (sample SAMN10711871, study PRJNA513364) | rock metagenome | isolation source: Antarctica rocks | place: Antarctica: Victoria Land, Battleship Promontory nord | collected 2015-12-28 | reverse complement strand
GAACCAGGGCGGGCGTATGCGTGTTTTCATCCGCGACCCACGTCCGCCACGGAGCGCGTCACCATTCGGCCGGCTGGTGGCGTTCCGGTATCCGAGCTGCGAGGCGCCGGCGAAACGATTCTCGAACTTCATGACCTACACAAAGAGTTTGCGGTGGCTGGCGGATTCGCGCATCCGAAGACCGGCTCGGTGAAGGCTGTCTCCGGAGTCTCCTTCGATGTTGCTGCGGGTGAAACGTTCGCATTGGTCGGTGAATCCGGATGCGGCAAGACGACCTTGGGCCGCCTCATCGTTTCGCTTGACGAACCAACCGCAGGCACAATTGAGTTTGGTGGTGCGGTATTAAGCTCACTCAAACACCGGCAGCTGCGGCGTCAGCGTCGGGACCTTCAGTTGATGTTTCAAGATACTGCAGCGGCACTCGATCCACGTATGAAAATTGGTGCTTGCCTAGAGGAACCGCTGAAAATTCAGCGGATCGGTGACCGTAAATCACGAAAAGCACGTGTCGCTGAACTGATGGACGCGGTTGGCCTACCACGCCAGGCGCTGCATAGATACTCGCACGAGTTTTCGGGCGGTCAGCGGCAGCGGATCGGGATGGCGCGAGCTCTGGCATTAAGCCCGCGGTTAATCGTTGCGGATGAACCCGTTTCGGCGCTCGATGTGTCCATCCAATCGCAAGTGCTCAACTTGATGAAGTCGCTACAAGATGATTTCGGCTTGACTTACGTCATAATTAGCCACGACTTGTCCGTCGTGAAGTACCTCGCAGACCGCGTTGGGGTAATGTATCTTGGCAAGCTCGTCGAGGTGGGACCGGCATCGGAAATATATGCTAGCCCAGCACACCCATATACTAACCTCTTGCTCGAATCCATTCCGGAGCCGGATCCGGTCAAGGAGAAAGCGAAGTCAGGAATAACTCCGCAAGGCGAGTTGCCATCAGCGAGTGATCCACCTTCAGGTTGCCGCTTTCGCACACGTTGTCCACGGGCACAGGAGATATGCGCCGTAGAGGAGCCTCCCCTTCGACCATTCGCTACCGGACACTTGGCGGCCTGTCACTTCCCCCTCCAGGAGCCGCTCGATATAGAGACGCCTCTAGCAAGGTAACGCCGCCAGCAGGGGAACAGCTAGAAGAGCGATTGGAGCATACCGCGCGAGCTAGCAATATGCTCTCGCATTGCCAACGTTGCCCTTTCCGAATCATGGCTGCTGATTGCAAGAAGCAGCTTTTCGTGGGAGAGCATCGACCCGTGAAGCGCTGGGCGTGTGGAAAAGTACAGCCGCCAGAATCGAAGGTTATGCAAAAGCAGGCGGTCGGCGGCGTCTTGCAACAACGCGTTGTCAATCATGTGGACTAGAAACGCATGAAAGGCTTGATCACCCCGAAGGTATTCCTCGGCTTTCGCCGCTTCGCGGGCAGCGTCGGCGATACTGACCAACTTGCGGAGGTGGGCCAGGTCGTCGTCCGTGGCGCGTCTGGCAGCGATGTACGCGACGCCGCATTCAATGGCTTCGCGCGCCTCGAACATGTCGACGACGTCCTTGAGGGCAATGGGTGTAACAACGGTGCCACGCCGCGACATAATTGTCGCCAACCGATCGGTGGCGAGACGCGCGACTGCCTCGTGGACCGGCATCCTGCCCAAGCCGAGCTCCGCCGCCAATGCCTGTTCGTTAATTACGTCACCTGGGGAGAGCCGTAGGTCCAGAATCATCTCGCGCAGCTTCTCATAGGCGCGGTCACTGTCGCGCACCCATGGAGTGCCACGTTTGCTTCTGGAGGCGGTCACTGCTGAAGTGTACATAATCCACCCAGGGATCAATTTGATTGGACCCCGGGTAGAACGAGCGATCGTCGGCCGCGCCGAAGCCGCTGGTGCTTATCCTCGTGATGCGGTCGCCCGCGGCGCGGCACTGACCCACCGGTCGCCACCTCGGCCACGCGGCAAGGACGACCGGCTGTGGGCGGAGAACCAGCGGCTGACTTGCGAGTGGGCGAGGAGGCCAGAACGCTTCGCCCGCCACGCGCGACGAACTCGTTTGCGGCTGTCCACCTACGTCGGCGGGATCACCCTTCGCCCTGTGGTCGGGGGGAAGTAGCGCCAGTCGGAGACTGCCGAACGGACCTGCTTTGTCACGACGATGCGTCCATCATCGAGCGAGGTTATCGACTGGGACCGCCCGTGCTGGTGGCAGCGCCTCTTCGGGTTCCGGCAAGAGCGGCTACCCGGAGCATCTCATTTCCGACGATAAGCAAGCCTTCGTCGCCGCCCATGCCGGGCCGAGCTAGGATTTGATCCGCCCCGCACGCCATTGCGATATTCGCGATCACCTGCCCGGAACGGTCGGTCTCGTTGCAGGTGCCCCCGCAGTAGGCAGCCAGGCCGTGGCGCCGCACAGTCAACAGCGCCTCCGCCGTGTTGTTGACCCCACCGAGGTCCGGTGTCTTCACGTGAATGACATCGGCAGCACCCGCGGCAGCGAAGAGCTCGATGTCTTCCAAAGTGTTACACCACTCGTCGACTACTATTTGCACGTCCGAGCCGCGCGCGCGCAGCGACGTCCGCAGGGCGGTGAGGGCGGCCACTTGTCGTTCGCGGCTGCCTGCGTCGACCGGGTGTTCGATCCGCAGGGTGAAGGGTGCCGCGGTCTCTCCGAGTACAGATAGGTAGTCGGCCATGCGCTCATTGTCGCTGCCGAAGGCGATTCCGATGGTGCCGTAGACGTCAAAATGCATAGTCGGCCGATAACAATCGTCTTTGCGGAGCGCCAAGATGCGGTCGCGTACCCAGGCGACATAGGACGCGAACAGCCCCCCATCCGTGCCGAGCTTTGTCTCCACGTTATTAATAAGCCCGTGCGGTAGGGCATGCACTCCCTTGAGGATCATCTTGTCGACCGCGTCGTACCGATCGTCCCCACTCTGCACAAACATAGGTACCGGCAATAGGGCCTGGCCGGTTTCGTACTCGTCACGCACGACCTCGGCCATAGTCAGCGCTCGGCTCTTCGCCACGAAATCGAGAATAGCTTGCGTTACGCCGTATCGGATCGCGGAATGCAACCGCCGACCGTCCACGATGAGACTGTCGATTTCGCCTGCCAATTCACGGAAACTTGATGCATCTCGCCCGATCAGGAGGGGCGTGACGTTTCGATTGATCTGCTCCATCGCCTCCACGGAGTTTAGCAACTGGTCCCTGCCTCCTACACCTGAGTACTGAACTGCTGCGCAGTCACCCTGCGCCACTTGGCCATCTCCGAGTATTAGGAGGACCGAGACGGCCTCTCCGGGCACCCGGATCGCTCGGAATCCTGGTGTCCGTGGGTCGCCGATGTATCGGAATCCGTCCTGTCGAGCGCCGGCGAGGATGGCGCTCTGATCGTCCGAGAAAAACCCCGCACGTACGGCGACGGGCAGCACTCCCGCGATGTCCATCCAGCCTCCAAGGAACTATGCGACATTCGGTAGGGAGATGTTTGCCCGGACTTGTTTAATGGCGTACACGTGCATCGGTTGTGAATTTGGTCAGTTCCGCGGTTGCCGCCGCAGTAACCCACGTGGCAGAAATTGCCGGTGACTGCGCGACGTCGAATCGATGACGCATCAGCAGCATGGATGCGTCGTGTTGCTGACGGTCGTCGCTGGCGACGCAGTCTTCTGCAATCACGACATAGTAATCGTTGAACATTGCGTCGCGGGCGGTCGACTCGACGCAGCCTTCGGTGGTGCATCCCGTCATCACGACGGTATCAATACCGTTGCTGCGCAGAATCATATCGAGATTGGTCCCCCAAAAGCCGCTAGAACGCCACTTGCGCACAACTACCTCGCCCGCACGTGGCTGGAATTCCTCGGCAAACTCATGCCCCGGCGTGCCCAACTCGGTGTAGCGCAGCGGCGCCCCACCGGCGCGGACAGATTCATGCATCCGCAGGTTGAATCGTATCTGCGCGGGCGAGTCGCTCATACGGCTACTCAACGTGGTCATCTGGATGTGGACGACGAGCAGCCCAGTGTCGCGGGCCGCGGCCAGCAGCCGCACCAGCCGGGGGCGCATGGGCGGATACATGCTCAGGTCAACGCCCAGCCGACCGAATTGCCCGTCGGTATCGACGAAGTCCTTCTGCATGTCCACCAGCAGGAGCGCAGCCCTGGCCGGATCCACCAGTTCATCTAGCGTAGTCAGGACGGCCCTCCCCTCGATCTCAATCACTGCGCTGCCTCCAGATCGGACCTTCCGATTAACTACAAATTATGCTATAGATTGGAAGGTCAAAGAGCAACATGTGATCTATCAGTGATAGCGAAGCTTGGAGGCATCGCACGTGGCACACAGCGAGGTCCGGAGACTTATCTTGAAGGACGGGATCGCGCTTGCCGGCGCGGAGTTGCGTGCGACGCCCTTCCGGACCATGACACTGTCGGATGATGAGATCGTCGGCTTCTCGGACAGCCGCGATGACGACTCCGGCGCGGTGGTCCTGAACCTCGACGGTGCGTACGTCCTTCCGGGACTGGTTGATGCCCACGTGCATTTCGACTTAGCCGCAGCCCCTGCCGCCTACACCCGATGGACCGAAACTGGACTGGTTCGCTCGCTCACCTGTCTACACAACGGCCTGGTGGCGCTGAAGGCCGGGATCACGTCGGTACGGGACCTTGGCTCGGTCGATTCTTTTGTCATCGATTACGCGTCCCACGTGGAACGGGGCCTCCTGATGGGGCCTCGTATCACCGCGGCTGGACGACCGATCACGATCACCGGCGGACATTGCGCGCAGTACGGACGTACTGCCAGTGGCCCAGTTGATGTCCGGGAGGCTGTGCGGGAGCAGGTCGGTGCGGGTGCGCGGGTCATCAAAATCATGGCAACCGGGGGAATCTCCACACCGGGAGACCCACGCAGTCCCCAGTTCACCCTGGAAGAGATGACCGCCGCCGTCGAGGAGGCACACAAGTTCGGCTTAAAGGTAGCGGCACACGCCCACGCCGCCGCAGGGATCATGCTGGCACTGGAGGCGGACGTTGACACTATCGAGCACGCCGGCTTCGCCGATGAAGCGACTCTTGACATGATCAAGCAGCGAAACAAGACCCTAGTGCCGACCGTGAGCGCATTGAACAACATCGCTGACGGATTCGGCATCCCGGCCGAAACGGTGGACAAAAGCCTACGCGCGCGTGAAGAATACCGAGCGAACACGGGAAAGGCTATAAAGTCTGGTGTCCGTATTGCTGCTGGCACCGACGCCGGGACCGCGCTCAACCCGATCGGCGGTCTGCTCGGCGAACTGGAAATGTACGTCGAGCGTGGCATGACCCCAGTCGACGCTATCCGATCCGCGACTGTTTATGCCGGCCCGCTGGTGGCAGCGAACCTGGGCGTCATCGAGACTGGCTACCGGGCTGATCTCGTGGTCGTGCCCAGCGACCCCCGGGAGAGCCTCGCAGCTTTGCGCGACCCATCCACCGTGATCGCCCGAGGCCGTCGCGTGCCGCAGTCCTGGGTGAACGAAACCCTGGAGGAAATCGCCGGAGTTGTTGCCGAATAGCACGGTCTGAATCTATCTACTGGGAGAATCGCTGTGATTATTGACATGCACATGCACATCGATGACATTCCTGCGCTTGGCTGGCGGATGTCGGCGGTCGAATGTATCGAACGCATGGACGAGGCCGGGGTGGACGCTGCAGCGGTCATGACGATAGCGGATCTCCCCGGAATCAACTCGAAGGCACTGGAACTCATCGCCGATGCCTGCGGCCAGTTTCCAGGCAGGCTGTATGGGTTCATCCGGCTTCACCCCTGGTATCGGGAACAGTCGTTGGAACTGCTCGAACACGCCGTGAACGAATCGGGCTTCCGAGGCCTGAAGTTGCACCCGGTGTCCACGCTCGCCCATCCGTCCGGCGAGGATACGATTGCCCTGATACGTAGGGCAGGTGAACTTGGCGTTCCGACTCTGTTTCACTGCGGCGACGAGCCGATGACCACACCGTTGTCGATCGCGCCGGCTGCGGCCGCCTGTCCGGACTCGCTGATCATCCTTGGCCACATGGGCGGCTACTTCCATGTCGATGAGGCCATCGACGTAGCCGAGCGCTATCCCAACATCGTCCTGGAGACCTCAGCGATGCCGTACCCCGCGAAGATCCTAGAGGCTGTCGAGCGAATCGGTGCACAGCGTGTCATCTTTGGAAGCGACGGCCCGGTGAGTTCGCCCGTGCTTGAACGGGAGAAGGTGGTGATTGCCGGACTGACGGCCGAAGACACTGCGCTCGTACTTGGCGACAACGCCGCCAAACTGCTGAGGCTGGCAGCATGACCATCGACGGACTCGTCTACGTCGGAACATCGCGCTTCGGCTATGAGCTCAGTGCGGGGGCGGTCCTTGAAGGCCTGAATCATAACGGGATCTCCGCAGCGATCACTGCGCCGATGCATCGGCCTGATCACGATTTCGACTCTGCTAATGCAGACATTGCGCAAGCCGCGGAAAAATATGGCGGCCGGTTGGTACCGATGGCTCGCGTCGACCCATGGGATGGGGAACTCGCGCGGCAGCAGTTGACTCGCGCGGTCGCCGAGCTCGGTGCGCGCGGGCTATTCCTCCATCCGGCTGAAGAGCATTTCCGGATCAACGATCCCCGCGTTCGCTCGCTGGCTCAGTACGCCGGTGAACTTGGTGTACCGATCGTCGTTGCGACTGGCTACCACGGGCTGTCCGAACCGGTGCAGATAACGCAGTTCGCGCGGTGGTGCCCCGAGGTGCCGGTCATTCTGACCAACGGTGGACAATACAACATTTCCGGCCTTGCGCAGACCGACGCGAATTTGGCTCTCCAATTGGATAATGTGTACGTTCACACAAGCGGTGTTTACCGCGACGACTGGATTGGCCTCGTTGTTGCCAACTTCGGCGCTGAACGGATCTTGTTCGCCAGTGCCGCACCCATGATGGACGTCTCCTACGAAATGAAGCGCGTCCAACTTGCTCACGTGTCCGATGAGGCTAAGGCGCTGATGCTTACCGGGAACGCGACTCGCCTCTTTGGACTCGGAGATGAGTCGCGGTGACGATCACTTACGGTGGGGATGAGCGAGCCTACCGAGGCGTGCTTTCTGGACGCACGGCTCTGGTCACCGGTGCCGCGAGTGGCATCGGCGCCGCGATCGCGGAGGCGTACGCGGTGGCCGGAGCAAATGTGTGTCTGGCAGACCGAACGGTCGGTGATGACCTCGAGTTGGTCATCGAACGATGTAGCGGGTTGGGTGTTCAGGTCATGAACGTGAGGGTCGACGTATCCCGGGAAGATGATGTGGTCCGAATGTTTTCGACCGCGGAAGCCGAACTCGGGCCGATCGACGTTCTCGTTAACAACGCCGGAATACTTACCGAGTGCCGAGTCGTGGATATGACGGCCATTACCTTCGACGAGATGATCGCCGTCGACCTGCGCAGCGTCTTCTTGTGCAGCCGTGCCGCGCTGCCGTCGATGACCGAACACGGTTTCGGCCGCATCATCAATATAGCCTCGCAACTGGGACAGAAGGGTGGTCCCGGTCTGGCACATTACAGTGCCGCAAAGGCGGGGGTCATCGGGTTCACCCGCGCCTTGGCGCGTGAGGTAGGTGCGAACGGGATCACGGCCAACTGCATCGCACCTGGTCCGATCGAGACGCCGCTCGGGCGTGGCTTGTCCGATGAGTGGACCGATACGCTGCGGGCGGGCCTTCCGCTCAAACGCTTCGGTCAACCGGTCGAGGTAGCTCCCACTGCGGTCCTGCTCGCCAGTGATCCCGGCGGAAACTTGTACACGGGGCAAACCCTGGGCCCTAACAGCGGCGACGTGATGCCGTGATGAGCCGGGCTGTTCTCGTTACCGGCTCGGCCAGCGGCATCGGACAAGCAACAGCGATCGCGCTTGCGGCCAGTGGTGCATCAGTGGCTGTCGGCACGTTTGCCGGCGACGCCCACGACGCGCAAGACACCGTCCGGATTATCCATGCCGCGGGCGGCGAGGCGATCGCGGTAGCGGCTGACGTGCGCTCCACCGCTGCGATGCAGGATGCCTGTCGAACCACAGTGGAGCGCTTCGGGCGCCTCGACGGCGCCGTCGCGAACGCTGGCCGGCTCCAGTTCGCTCTCCTCGATGCTCTTAGCGACGAGCTGTGGCACAGCGTGGTCGATGTCGATCTTACCGGCGTGATGCGCACTGTGCGAGCGGCGTCCAAATATTTGCCGCGAGACGGGGCCGTGGTTTGTATATCCAGCATCGCGGGGGGCGCCGTTGGTTGGGCAGGACATACCTCCTACACAGCGGCCAAGGCTGGCGTCATCGGCTTCATGCGCAGCGCGGCACTGGAGCTTGCTCCACAGGGCGTTCGAGTCAACGCGGTACTCCCGGGTGTCATCGAATCACCTCAGTCACTTGATTCTATCAACTCCGCCGGCGCCGACGGCCTCGAACGATCACGAATGAGGATTCCGCTCGGCAGGGTGGGTACTCCGAACGATGTCGCCGATGTGGTCGCGTTTCTACTGTCCGACGCCGCGCGCTATATCACCGGTCAGGCCCTCACTGTCGATGGTGGTGTGACAGCAGCATGGCCGACCTGACCAATCCTCAGCAATCCCCGAAGGTGGAGATCTAAATGCCCACAGTAAACAGCAAGCTCGATGAGTGGATCGATGCACTAGCCCTCATTGGCGGTAGCGGTAACCAGGTCAATCGGTTTGCGTGGACCCCGGAGCTGCTTATTGCCTCCGAGTGGCTCGTTAATCGTCTACGCGAGCTCGGTCTCCCGGCTGAGATCGATGCCGCCGGTAATGTAGTCGGACGTTGGCTGTCCGGTGAAGGTCCGGCGGTATTGGTGGGTTCGCACCTCGACACGGTTCCGGATGGCGGTCGCTTCGACGGTGCGCTGGGAGTGTTGTCCGCACTCGAGGCGATCCGGCGACTACAAGCCGAGAGATTCCGACCCAGTCGACCGCTATGGATCGCGGCCTTCAACGACGAGGAGGGCACCCGATTCAACACCACGATGTTCGGCAGCGGCGCGTTCGTCGGCGATGACCTGTCCGGGCTACGAGATCGTGTTGGTGCCGATGGGGTGCCTCTGGGTGCAGCTATGCAAGAGAGGGGTTTCGACTTCGACAGCGTTCCGACGGCGCGGGCAATCGATTCGGTGGGCTGCTATATCGAACTTCACATCGAGCAGGGTCCGCGAATGGAAGCTCAGGGATTGAACACCGCTGTCGTGACCGGGATCGTCGGCGTCCGCGGCTATCGCGTTGTGCTTCGCGGTCAGACCAATCATGCTGGCACCACTCCGATGGAGGTTCGTCGGGACGCGCTCGCTGGTGCGTCCCGTGTTGTCCTGGCACTGCGGGATTCGGCCCTGCACGCCCAAGACATCACCGCTAACGTGGGCCGCATCGACATCTCACCGGGCGGAACAAACGTCGTGCCCGGTGAAGCTGTGTTCCTCGTCGATGTTCGAGCCGCCGACCCGCAGCGGTTCGCGTCGCTCGATTCCCTTGTGCGTGAAATCGTTGCGGCGGCGGCGACCGCAGAGCGGTTGACCGCGGAGATCGATCCCACTCACACGCATCCGCCGATAATGATGGACACGCAACTGCAGCAGTTACTGGCGAAGGAAATGACCGCCGCAGAGTTAGAGTGGACTTCAATGCCCAGCGGCGCTGGCCATGATGCTCAAGTGCTGGCCCGGCACGTGCCGACCGGCATGCTATTCGTTCCGAGCAAAAACGGGATAAGTCATGCGCCAGAAGAGTTCACGTCCTCTGAGCAAAGGGAAGCTGGTGTCGCAATCCTCACTAGGGTATTGCGAAATTTATGTTCGGAAGCTGCATGAAGCCCCACGCGCCTGGTCATATCTTGGCGCGACCGCAACAGAGGCAGGCCGACGCTGCACATTTGAATGCTCTACTAGTGTCGCGTGGCGTAAGTGACTTTACGGTCAGGGTCCGGGACAATGGGGTATGTCTGTTGCTGCGCCGATTGTGTTGCGTCCCGGTGATGAGTCGAGATTGAGAACGGTGTTGCGGTGCTCCACGGCGGGTGCTGGTGTGGCCCAACGCGCCCGGATCGTGTTGCTCGCTGCTGAGGGGGTGCCGAACGCGGAAATCGGCCGCCGGGTCGGGGTGTCGCGGCCGACGGTGCTGTCCTGGCGGGGCCGCTATGAGCAGTCGGGCATCGCGGGGCTCGGTGATCTGGACCGGTCGGGTCGTCCGCCGGTGATCGATGAGTTGGCGGTCGTGGTGGCCACTCTGGCGGCCCCGCCGGAAGCATTGGGGGTGACGCACTGGTCGGCCCGGTTGCTGGGCACACACCTGGGGATTTCCTTCGCCTCGGTCGCCCGCATCTGGCGGGAGCACGATCTGAAGCCGTGGAAGCGGGAGACGTTCAAGTTCTCCACCGACCCTGAGCTGGATGCCAAGGTCCGCGACGTCGTCGGGTTGTATCTGAACCCGCCGGACAAGGCGGTCGTGGTCTGCATCG
>JAABUH010004990.1_pt1 | contig 10544 bp, 13 predicted proteins | sample 5559121 | NCBI WGS metagenome assembly JAABUH01 (sample SAMN10711871, study PRJNA513364) | rock metagenome | isolation source: Antarctica rocks | place: Antarctica: Victoria Land, Battleship Promontory nord | collected 2015-12-28 | reverse complement strand
AGTTTGGAAGGAGGTCTGCTGGAGAGTCCTCCAGCAGGAATGCATCTGAACACAAGGCTCAAGGAGTACAAGCTGATGCTGATTCTCAGCAGCAGCTGCACATGTAATATACGAGAGCAAGTACAGTTATGTATTGGCAGGGAGAGATTTTTCAAAGGACGTGTGTTATGTACAAAAAAATGAATCTGGACACCTTCATTTTGTGTGCTGCTTACCGAGTGTCGAACGAAGTGTTTTATTTGAGTGGTCTCTTTGTTCAATCGTTGCCTGTATGGCAGCTGGAAAAAATTCCTGATATTGTTTTCGCAAGTCCATCTACCTTGAATTTTGATTTGTGCTGGCTGTAGCAATTGTCGAACGTTGCAGTGATACTTGTTATGCATACTAGCCTGACGTCCAGCCCTTATGTCAATCATGCAGAGACTAGCCTGCTTCTACATCATAATGTTATTCAGACATTATGAGGCTCAGCACAACCTGCACCTTGCTTGGCAGTCTTGCAAACACGGATTTTGGTCATTTCTTTGCCGTATAGGTCTAATCCTGCAGATGCCAGGGCGCACTCACATGCAAAGTGACATGTCAGCCAAAGGCTCTCGCACATACAAGAAAGTTCATCTGCAAGACATGATGTCCTAGCCCAAAGGCAAGGCTCCAAAGTCATGCCTTGGTCTGAAAGCGCAGACTGGTCACATTCAAGTCACTTTTGGGCTTTGTTGCGGGCACTTGAGCCCTTTTTTCCTTTAGAAGGAGGCGCAACCGCTAGCTCAAGCAATCCTGGCGGTGGGCAGATGTGGATTGTCCTGTTTTCCTCGTCTATGCTTGGGACAAACTCCTTGACAAATGGCAAGAGCATGGTCTGCTGCTGCTGCTGCTGCTGATTCTGACTTTGGTCGCCTGCTTTGACAGAGCTCAACAAGATCTTGAGTAGATCATGTGCACCAGGACCTGCAATTGCAGCTACACTCACAGAGATGTAACCAAGCCCAGCAATTCTTCTTTCTGACACACTAGTTGAAACACTTGTTGCTAAAAGAGTGATTAATGCTACATTGCCTTTGTGTGCCAAATTGGAATGCCTGTGATGTAAGTCAAGCCTTACCTGTGCCATCAAAAACATCAATTACTGTGCCAATGCGTGTGTCTTCCTGATCTAAGAAGACTGCTGAGTCTATCAAATCCTGCATGCCAGCAAAGCACTTTCTTGATATGCTCTGCCCCTTTGGAAGGGGAGGCATGTTGCCTGAACCTCTGACACATGCTGCAACATTTCAGTTTGCAGCATGGCACCACAACAACATATATGTGGCAGACTGTACTTGTGTTGGTGTCGACCTGTTGAATGCGCCATGCATCCCGCAGTCAGACCTCATGAGCCAACAGTCACGTGTCTTGAAAGACTGTTCCGGTTCCAAGCTGCAACAGGCCAAACATGATACTGTGAAGCCAGTCCTGTATGCAAATGATACCTGGACCAGGAATTCATCCTCGTCTTCAAGCTCAGGCCTGTCTGTACTGCTTACCAGCAGGGTCTGACCTCGCAGGGTCTCTGATTCTGTCAAGGAGTTAACGCCCCGGAGCTTGACGATCCATATTTCCCGGCCCTGGGCATCGCACGGAATGATGCCCAGTGTCCTAAAGCCTCGGCAAGCAGTGTGGAATCATTGAGATGAGACCCACCTTTGACACCATGCCCCTGCCACCTTCGAGGTAACACTCTCTCACAGGGCCTGCATTGCCGGTCTGCAACCATCTGCAGAGCAGACGAGTGGTAGCATCGCCTTTGGCCACAAGCTTGCACAGGATACACCAAGGCTGGGTTGCTACTGATTACCGTTTGCCAGGAGTAAGCAGACGCTCTTCAGGAAAATCAGTCAAGGCTTGAACTTTGAGTTCACCCTTGACACCATGTGTTGTCAGAATGACACCAACTTCGAGGTGCTCTGGCTGTGCACTGACATGCTGCTCTGGAGTTTGTTGATTCTGGCTTGCAGATGCATTGGCTGCTGATCTGCGTGAATCACAAGCTCGCAATTGTCGTGAAAAAGCAAACTGCCTGCTGCCGAATGTGCCAGGCTTGTTATGTCTGTGCGGGCGAGCTGTTTCGCAGGAAAGAGTTACGGTGTGTGCCGCAACAGGTCGAGACTGAACAAGTCTGCTTCGCACAGCGATGACCATGCACACACCAACACATTCACAACAAGCTTGTCACGACTCTTGAATGCGTTTGTCGACTCGTCATCGCCGCTAGCGTCCCCGAGCTGCGACACTTATGGTTTCGGAGTAGAGAGGTGTACCTTGGTATGTATGTGGATCCGCTGCGCCCGCGGATCGGCACATTGGTGTGGCGAACAACATGCCAGATATAGTGGCGCCGGATCAATTGCACTTCCGCCAGGCAATCGCGACCGATGTTGACGTGCTTGTTCAGTTCAACCAGGCAATGGCAAAGGTCGGTTAACAATGTCGACTGAGTTGAGCAACGAGCAGGCCTGTCCAACGCTGAGTACAAAGATTTGTGAAGCTGTGGTGATGCGTCAGTCATGACGTTGTTTTGCAGGAGACTGAAAACATTGCTCTGCCGTCAGCAACTCTGAAGGTGGGTGCTGGTGCTTTGACAGGACAACAGTTTGTACATGACAGGACAGTAATTCGTGACCCTGATGAAGGCAGGAGTGCTGGGTGTCATCCAAGACCACAGTAAGGGAACATACCACATTGGTGAGGTCAGTCAGGGTGTCATATTTTGTCATTGTTCATCTGCTGTAATGCTGCATGTTGAGGTGGGTGGAAATGCGGCAGTTGCAGGGGGTTATTGTTGTTGCGCTGATGATCACATATGAGTGGAGCGACTGGTAATAATGCATAGCAGTGTTTGGTCTTTGCTGCCCACATGGCTGTCAAGACTGTTTTCAAGCTATTATGCTATTATGCACAGGAGAAACCGGCAACTCTGGTGGATTCAGTCGGTGTATGTGCATCCTCAACATAGGCGAAAAGGGTACTTCAGGCAGCTGTACATGCATGTCAAGCAGCTTGCACAAAGTCAAGAAGCTGGAGGACTGCGCTTGTATGCTGACAGCACCAATGTCAGGGCTCACACAACTGTGAGTAGTCACCCATTTTCACTTGAAGATGCACTGTGCAGGCTCATATGAATCATGCGCTGACTTGTCATCAAGTGAGTCCTGCCATGATCCTGTTTTCACAGACTTGTCGATGACACCTCTTGCTGTGGCATGCAGTATGAGGCTCTTGGCATGACCAGCCATTATAAGGTCTTTGAGGACATGTTCTAGAGCAGACTGGATTCTCAACCCCTTCACAGCATTCTGCTGACTCTGTGCCCAAGCAATCTCTTTTGCTGGAAATGCACATCAGTGTGGACTTCATGCATCAGCATATCATCAGTAGAATCAAAGCAGAAACGAAGTTCCTGATCATTCTTGCTTGGTGATTGAGATGTACAAGGCTGCTTGCTCAGAGTCTGCACTTCGCCCTTTCAGGGTGTTTCTGTGGCAAATCAGGTCGAACTTGAAAGCAACTGTTGTATACGAGACTATATGTGTCATGTTGCATCACGAAACAGCCTCAGGCCTGAGAAGCTTCTCAACAAGGGCAGCCTTGGCAGAGGCAGAAGATTTCTATCAAGAGCATAGACTGCACATGTCGATATGCTTTGCTCTCCTCTAGAGGGAGAGGGGTCATACTGCTTTCAAGTCTGATCACATGCTGAAGATGACAAACAGTCTGCGAAAGTTTTTAACACCAAAGCACCAAAAACAGATTTCCGTGCTCCGAAACCATTGTACACACAAACTTGCAAACTGGAGCAGGGCCAGCTTAGGGCTGCAGCAAATCCGTGTTGCAGGGCGAAACGACCGACGAGGCTCGTGTCGGATTATGATGTTATGGCCTGTGTATTCCCCGCTGATCGCGCTTGCCTAAGCCTGAGTGGCCGAGCTGATCAACCACCCGACCATGGAGATGACGCCAAGCACACTGCGGGATATCTGCAAAGAAACCAAGCTGTACAAGACACCTTCCCTCAACGACAAATTGTATCTTCACTTCAAAGGCTTCCAGAGTGTGGCTAATCTGGAACCCTACACTGGTCTCAAAGCACTGTTTTTGGAGGGCAACGCACTCGAGTCGCTAGAGGGGCTACCTCCCTTGTCCGAGCTCAAATGCCTGTGAGTCTTACATGTAGCTTTGCTCAGCTCCGAGAGGTCCTAACAAGTCAAAGCATCTTGTTTTGCGCAGATATGTTCAGCAGAACATCCTGGACAACCTGAGCGGCGTGGAGATATTGCCTGATTTGGACACGCTGAACATCAGCAACAACAGGTTGCACAATCTGGAGAACATCTCTAGCCTGACAAGCCTACAGACGCTAGTCTGTACATACAACAAGCTCAAGAGCGGGAAGTCTGTAGCTCAGCTCAGGCACTGCAGCAGTCTACAGACTTTGGATCTGCAACATAATGAGCTGGAAGATCCTGAAGTACTGGATCTGTTCAGAGAACTGCCAGATCTGCGCTGCTTGTACCTAAGTGGCAACCCCATGGTGTCCAAGATCAAGAACTACCGCAAGACAGTAGTTGCTGCTCTGAGCAAACTGACTTACCTAGACGATCGACCCATCTTTAAAGTGGAAAGGCGATGTGCTGAAGCCTGGTGAGCATCCCATGCACTGTTGCGCAGCAACCATCCCAGACTGTCCCTTGCCAGTCACAAGTCTGCACAAGTGGCATATGGCGTCACAAACCATGCCTTCTTGTTCATCCTGCAGTACCATGTCCACTGCAGCAGATTCACATCACCTCATGCTGATGCTACTGCGTGTGCTCCAACCTCTTTTTGCATTCAGGTCAAAAGGCGGGCTGGATGCTGAACGTGCTGAGCGCATCAAGTGCAAACAAGAGGATATGGACAGGGATCAGCGAAACTTTGAGGCCATGCAAGTATGCTTGCACTCACCCACTTTGACCATCACCTCACCTTGAATTCTTACCCTTACCACCATCATTTTCACTCTCGCACTCACTGCCACTCACAACTCTGCTTCAAAGGAACACTGTGGGCCCGGTACTGTGCCTTCCTGTCCTTGTCTATGATCAGAACACAGCCAAGTGACTTGCTCTATGAATTGCAGCTGTGCAGTGTAAGTAGAAACGCTCAGCACATGTAAGGTCTGCATGTGTGCTTGTCAAGCCTAGCCATGCCAGCTATTATTTTCACCGCATCCATAGTGTGATGTTGGTCAATGGCTGCCAGGCAATTCGGCGTGAGGGCTTCAGGAAGAGACGTGCAGCGTTGGGCCTACCGCCTGGGGACACAGACCCCTACTTCGATACCATGAATGATGACGAGTGGCAGGTTATCTTACACGTGCTGCAGTTTAGCTGTCCAAGGCATGCAGCTTGCCTGCACCTTGTAGATTTCTACACCTTGATATGTTCTGAACTGAGGCAGCACAGTGAATGGCATCGCCCACTGATGCTTGAATGCGATGATAGCTAGCAGCCTGTCGCTACCAACCATGATCAACAGCCTGTGTGCAGCTGTTGTGTCGATCCGGTTGACCTTGGAATGGTTCATATCTGCATACGCAGAGACTTCATGCCATGTGCACCTTCCATCTCAACACGTATGTGCAGACTTGCCCACCCAAGCAGTTTGCTCTGCAAGACCTCTCAAGTTTCAGTGTTTGGCGTAATGAGGACCGCTGCAGAGTGCTTGATGAGCACTATTGCAGTCTGGTCTGAGCCTTGAGGATAGCCGGGCTGCATTGCACGCACAGCCAAGGTGTGGTGTGTATGTGCAGCCAGAACAAGAGCCGGAAGAGCTGATTGCAGCAAGAGCCAAACTGGACTCTGTCTCCCTTGCACAGCAGGAGGTTGTTACAGCCAATGCCAAGCAGACCTCTGCTCCATCTTCACAGCAGGAAAACGAACCAGCAGGTATGCATATCCTGTTCTTTGTTGGTCAAAGCAAGTGTGCGCCACATTCATGCTCACCTGGTAGAAGCAGTGCATGGACATGACCTGCTTCCATGGGCGATAGCCTAGTCCTCACCATGCTACATTTTGATGCAAATGCACCTGTGTTCGGCAACATTTCATGAGCACTCTTTTGCGAGTACTGGTCATCCTGATGGCTGTTCTGGTGAGTACTTTGGGTTGCGAATGTATCTCCAGGTCAGCTCATTGAGGCTAGCGGTCAAGGACGATGGCTTTCATCGCGACTGCAAGTCACTGCAATGCTGCTGCTGTTGTAAACATGCTTGTCATTGCAGGCATCAGGTCTGCAGGAGGTACCAAGAACACTGCAGAAGAGCCATTGCAGACCAAGCCAGCAGCTAGCGAGAATGTTCAGGCAACACAGAAGAGGGTACCAAGCAAAGCAGCTGTCCCCTCTACATTTACCACAACAGACAGAGCTTTTGCTGTGCCGTCTGCTGGAGCAGAACAGGCAGATCAGCCAGCAACAGCAACTGCAGGTTCCCAACTATTTGCCAATGCTGGTCATGAGGTGGTATCGGTTGTTGCTGATGATGACGAAGATGATGATGTCAGTGATGATGGGAGTGGTACAGCAGACAGTGCAGGACAGCAGACCCTCAGCACAACTCCGTATGATGAGCTGGACTGAAGGCATGCAGCCTTGAAAAGAGTGCATGTATACGAGGCCATGCTGCATCTACATCCCATGGACTCAATCTTGACACTACAGCCCGGTGGACAAATTTTGCTTTTCAACTGATGCAGGCTGCTTGACATTGTTCAAGCACAAATAATAAGCAACGGTTTTCCTTTGTTGTACTATTTGATCAATCAAGTCTTAACGTTTGCATGGCATTGCGCTGTGGCTGGACTGCACTGGACTGCGTAAAAACATTTCAGTGTCATCACAAAGGCTGCATTCATTTGCATAGCTCTGTGAAAGCAATTTATCACAGTGAAAAGATAGCTCTTCAGCTCATGTCAATTGACTGAAAGAAAGAAGGACGCAACACAGGAATACCACCTTCATCACACATCCGTTTTCAAAATTTAGCTATCCTGCGACCAAGCTAGTGGCACATCTACTGACCCTTACTGCAAGGCACTGCTGGCACAATCTAGCAGCAGCTGTGCATATGAGACTGACTTAGATCCTGGACCTGGATTGTGATTACGGACAGTAAGCTGGGAGCAGGCGTCTTCAACTATACTTACTGACACTAGCCATTTGGCATACCTAGTCTGTGCTGCCTGCTGCTGCCTCTCGTTTCTAGAAGGCCGCTCACCATCTTGGTCTGCATTGACATGCAGGTTGACAGAAACAGTGTACTCCATATGACTCAGCTGACAGGAAACAAGCTGGTCAGCAGCATGCTCATGTTCCTCCTGATGGTTTGCCTCTGGGTACTGTACACAATGTACGTCTTCAGGAAGGGAGTCCTGCACGGCGTCCTGATGCTGCTGCTGAATGCTCATGCTACCAGATTGCTGCACCCACTTTGCAATGTGTGCTGTTTTTTTGGCCAGATCAGCCTGCTCTGCATCCCTGCTTTGCTTAAAGTCTGCGTCTTCGAGGCTTGCACTGCTACTCCTCGACACTGACTGCAATCTAGCTGGAATCAGCTGTCCCTCTGCACGGCTGCTTGCATTGCTATGCCTACCAGATCTTGTGTGATGCTTGTACATAGAGGCATGAGCTGTGTGAAAGTGGGACTGCTGTGCCATTGCCTCGTGAAGCTTGTCTTCCAGACTTTTCAAGGATCCGGCAAGCTGACATAAAGTTTGCTTGCTCTCAAGCTGACGTTGAGCAAGATCTGCTGCATGTTGCTGCCTCCAATCAAACTGCAGCGCACACCTGTGTTCCATCATCCATGATGTGCTGCATTGACTGACAACAGGATGCCACTTACATGTTCATCTGCCCATGAAGTGGTATCACTGCAGTCATCATATACTGACGGTGCAGCACCACGGGGGTTTCGCGAATGGCCACGTTGGGACTGGGGCAACTCTGAGGAGTGCACATGCTGGAGTCTCGAAGCAACTGCTTGTAAAGTATGATGCTGCTGCAACCTTGTGGGTGCGCGACCTCTTGGGGTGGAAGATATGCTGTCAAGCACGCTACCTGCGTCGCTGCTGGCTCGGGAAAAAGCATGGGAAGACTTATTGAAGCCACCTCTTGTGTCCTGCATACAGCATGTGCCGATCAAAGCTTGTGCACAGCTTGCAGCGGCACGCGTGGCCCTTCATGCGCACCGAAGCACTGGCAGCTGCCGCGACTTTCGTGCGGCTATCCCAACCGTGCCTTGCCGATTCTGCCGTACTCCTCCGAGCGCTCCGCAATGGAACAATAGAGGCACGTGTGGATGTCGAGTCTACAGCATTATTCTGACTGATGCTGTCATGTGTTGGCGGCATGGCGTGTGGCTACAAACGCAGGCTAAGCGAACATGTGTAACGTATGCGGGATGGTGCGGTGTGTCGCGTCCGCTTGCGCTGTGATCAAAAGGCTGTGCGATTGCATTGAGAAATTACAGCACTAGCTTGTGGGCAGCAAACTGTGGTGCCAGAGTCGTGGTTCGCGCAGGCTGCCATCAACCCGTCATCCATATAATGAAGAGGTAATTCTAAATGCATATACGCCATCACAACATTCAGGCGTACACATTTTGTCTCATACCAGTTATTGTATCGTTCCGATTGGGAGCATGGTCACAGCGGGATCATGAAATCACAAGACATTCAAGGATGGCGAAAAGCACTCAATCAATTCAATGTCAGCTATACTACACAGTAGTGAGCTTTGCTAGCTACAGTCCATAATCTAGACATTGCAGAACATGCAAAGACTTCGAAGTCTTTGCATGTAGAATTCTAACGGAACGAAATGTCAACTCAAAATCAACACAGTCCTGAACAACCCTGCACAGCAGTAGCAATACTGACCTACCAGAAAGTGCTGATATGCATTCACCTGCTTATCTGCTCAGGGGAAATAAAGCTGCTCAAAAAGTACAAAAGCTTGTCTGCAATACACCCTGCAAATGTGGGGAAGAAAACAATATGAGGCGAAATCATTCAGTTCTTACGTAGAAAAGCATATAGGCACAGGGGGTCACCACACTCTGGGGTGACAGCTTTGACACAGCATCATCATTGAAGCTGTACCACTGCTCTCTACCACCTGGTAGGCCCACTCTGCATGCGGCTGTGTAATGCCCTCCTGCCATGCTGCCGTAGTGATTACTGACTGCATACAGGTCGTAACTCGCGTTTGAGTCAGCAGGTGAGCTCACGTCAGACACAAACTGGCTCAACTTGAGGCCCTGCAAAGAGTAACAGCTTGTTTAGCGCTTGCAGAACACAGGGGTGAAGTGCAGGGTTTGAAGACCCACAGTTTACATGTGGGTGGAGATACATGCAATTTTGGTTGCTTGAGTCGCGCAGAGGCAGCTCTTGAGCTAATATCACGTGGCGTACCACCGCATGTTCGACCCATGCTGGCAGGGCAAACCAGCGTCCATGAGCATTCATCAAATGCATTCATTCATAGCCAAAGCATGCGCACTGGTGTGCTCAGTCAGAGCAGCACAACCCAGCAGAGTTGGCTTCAGACAAGCATGAGACAAGGCCTTGTTGCTCTGTTGCTTGCTATGATGGATGCCTGCAGCCACAAGTGAAGAGGAGGATGAAGGCCAGCAAGCAGCAGGAGTGTACCTTGACAGGGAAGCTGACATTGTTGGTCAGCTTCTCTCTGGAGCTGCCGGAGTACTTGAAGCGCTTGATGTGCAGCAGCAGCACCTTTGGCAGGCGGTAGATGCGCAGCCGCTTTGTGGCCTGAGTCTTCTCGCCACACTTCTCACACTTGAAGCTCTCATCACCCTGAGCAGCAAGACACACAGTCTGTGCACTGTACCCCTGCACATACTGTGTGTATTGCAAGCATGGTATGTTCTGAAAGTACTACATGGTCTCAGTGTATTCTGCATATATTCTCTGTAATCTCATCTCAAAAGTTACCTGGTATGTTCTCAAACTCCTAAATCGACTGTACAAGTTGTGCATCTCATTTGGAGAAAATGCTCATTGTCCTTGGAACAGCAGGGTTGTTGGAAACACTTAAGCCAAGGCAATTGACCCCACATTGAGATTTACTGCGCCATAAGCAACCCAGATCACCATTACAGGGTATTTTGTGCAGCCCTCTGTACATGGGTGATAATGCTCCTGCTACTTCTGCCTATAAGAGCGCATACCTACTTGATCCACTATGTGGGCCAAGCTTGAAGTGGAAACTGTACCCTGACCATGACAGCAAAAGCATGCGCCTGGTGTATAAGTTCTGCAGGCGTCTGATATTGCACATCCATGGTTGAATGAGCCTGAGCAGTGCAGTGAACCATCACCTGTAAGAGCTCATCTGAAGTGAAGGCTTGCAAGCAGTCCTGGATGGAGGTGGGGTCCTTCTTCCCACTGAGCCAGGCCCCAATGCCCCCTTTGCCTTCCTTCACAATGGGCAGACTGAGGTCCCAGAAGGGC
>JAABUH010004988.1_pt1 | contig 10547 bp, 11 predicted proteins | sample 5559121 | NCBI WGS metagenome assembly JAABUH01 (sample SAMN10711871, study PRJNA513364) | rock metagenome | isolation source: Antarctica rocks | place: Antarctica: Victoria Land, Battleship Promontory nord | collected 2015-12-28 | reverse complement strand
GCGCAAACCGGAACGCGAGACGCCGAAGAGGACGAAGATCTGCCAGAGCTGCGGGCGCACCTTCGCCTGGCGTAAGCAGTGGGAGCAGGACTGGGATGCGGTGCGCTATTGCTCGGATGGGTGTCGCGGGCATAAGCCGGACGAGCGCGACCGCGCTCTCGAACAGGCGATCCTGGAGTTGCTGGCCGAACGTGGACGCGATAAGACGATCTGTCCATCAGAGGCTGCCAAGCGCGTGGGCGGGATGGACACACGCTGCGACTGGGAGGGATTAATGGAGCCTGCGAGGGCAGCCGCGCGCAGGCTGGTGGCTGCGGGGCAGATCGTCATTACGCAGCATGGGCAGTTGGTGGATGCGTCACGCGCGAAAGGCCCGATACGGTTGAAGCTGCGCTGAGTTTTGTTCGCGGGACTGTAATCTGTGTTCGATTGAGGGTAGACCTGCCGATTGCGAGACGCCTCTAAGGGTGGATGACGACCGCGAAAAAGACTCCAGCAAAATCCACGAAGAAGGCACCGGCTAAGAAGCGCGCAGCGAAGAAAACAGCGACGGAGGCAAACCACTGCTGGCCCGGCTTCAAGCCCGTCGCCGGCAAAATGTCTGGCGAGAAGGGCAGTTGCGAGAAGAAGGCTACCCAGACGAAGTCTGAAAAGAAGGCTGACGGAAAAGCGGCTGCGGCGAGCAAGCGGGAGAAGGGCGGCTAATTGGGCGATATCGGGGAGGCAAAGCAAACGCAGATTCCCTGCGGGAATGACAGCTAAACCAATACAAAACGCGGATTCCTTTCGGGCTAAGTCCCTGCTCTGTCTTTCGTTGTCATTCCCGAAGGGAACCTGCGTTGCTTTAGACTTTGCGTTGCACTGGCTACTGTCTTCATGGACCGACGCGGGTCGATGCTTTGCCTGTGTCGATGGACGGCAGGTTCGGGGTCATGTGGTGCAGCAGGAACTCGCGGATGATGTTGCCCGCAGCGTTCGTGCCAAGGACGATAAACGAGTTTCGTACAGTAAGGCTGGCACTCCGGTCCTGGCGGGTGCGGTAGAAATTGGCGAAGCCGGAGTCGGCAAAGTCGCCCAGTACCTGCGAGTAGTTGAACTCACGTTTGCCGTTGTCGCCACGAGTGATGAGGACGGACTTGATGGCGTAGAACGTGCGCGATGGAATGCTGCCGGTGCCACGGTAAAAGTAGCGCGGATCCTGGTGCAGCAGCGAGGGCAGGATGGCGCTGCCCACCATGCGTCCGATGACCGTATCCCCGTATGCCGCGCCGTAGCGTTTGGCGTAACCTCCTGGTCCGCGCCCGTAGCCCGGGAAGGTGTTGTGCCACTGCTCCACGCCTGCCACGCCACCTGCGACCAGGAAGGCAAGCGGGTCATCCAGGGTGCGCACAGCCAGTTTGAATTTCAGCTTCGAGGACAGGGGCGCGGCGTCCCAGATGTAACTGGTATAGAAGTTGGGCAGGATGCCGAGCACGCGCTGCTTCTCCGCCAGATGCACCTGCGCCTGGGCGACGGAGTCGGGATGCGCGAAGACCGTGACGCTGGTTTCGGTGGCGGCAATGGCCAACCTTGCGGGCGGGAGAACGCCTTGCTGGCCGGCAACGACCGTGACGTCGGGGGACTCGTAGGTCTGGATGTCCTGCGCGGAGATAACGATGTGGTACGTTCCGGGTAGCAGATTGGTGAAGATGAACCGGCCCTGGTCATCGGCGCGCGCCACGCGGACTGCATCTGTGCCTCCGCCGAGCAGCGAGACGGTAACGTGGGGAATCGCCGAGTCGCTGACGCTGGTGACCACGCCTGAGAGCGAGGCAAGACCTTGGCCCGCAGCGGCTGTAGCGCTCTGGGTCTGGGTCTGGAACCCCGGCGCATCGGGCAGGCTGCCGGAGGAGTGCGACGCTGAGGCTACGACCATGTTGCCTGCGCTAGTGTCGAGGTTCTGCGCAGGCAAAGACGGGGTGGCCACGAACCCGCACAGGAAGAATGCAACGGCGCTGATCGAAACCTGCGCGAGCGTCCGGCCGGGGCGCGATGACAGGGCGGCAGACGGGAGGCCGGGGCGTGCAGGTTCAGTGAAATTTTCCGTAAGCAGTACAGGTGGAAGGTGCAAACTAGGCCTCACTCAGGTTGGTCGAAATCGGCGGCTGGCCTGTGTGAACCCGCGCACTCTCCGAAAGCTTGCGGAGTCGGAAGGAACGCCGGGCCAGCCTGCCTGTTTCCGCACCCTGCGTTTAAGATGCACGTTTGCGGTTAAGACTAGCTGAACCCGCCCTAAGCAACCAAAGTGAGACGTTCGCGGGGCCAGAAGGATGCGCCCCTACACCCAGAGGGCAGCTTCAGGGCTGGGCGGGAGTGTCGGGCATCACGGCGCCTGCGGCGATCCACTGCGAGATGACGGCGATGTCCGCGTCCGAGATCTTCGGCTTTTTGGGCGGCATCGGCATGGGGTCGTCCTTGGGACCTTCATGGCGGATCAGCTTGACGAGCAGCGAGTTAGCGGGGTCACCGGGGACGATGACCGCACCGTCGTGGCCACCTTTCAGCAGACCCGCGCGAGTATCGATGTTCAGGCCCCCACGGTGGTTCTTCCCCTCGTGGCAGCTGGCGCAATTGGCGTCGAAGATGGGCCTGACCTTCTGGGTATAGAACTGCGGGCTGGCGGCTGGATCCTGCGCGGCCTGCACCTTTCCGGGGAAGATGCTTTGCGAAATCGTGAAAACGATCGCGGCAGGGACCGCGAGAGCGAGCGCAGCGAAAGCGGGCAGAGAACGAGGCATGCGGAAGATCCTCCGGAGTGAACAGTGAAGTAGACCCAGAGTAGCGCGAAAGGTGGCGGCAGACATGTTGGCCAAGCGAAAACGTTTCGATACGACGCGAGATCACACGGGCAAAGCTGTTAGAACTAGGCCAGACTGGTAGATGATTGCAGCCCGTCTAGGGATACAGTCTGGAGTCGACCGATTGAAGTTGTCTGGAAGCATGGTGCGGTGGGCAGGGGCATTGATTGCCGTCTGCGCATTGATGGGTTGCCGGGCCACACCGCCTGGCAAGGCAGAGGCACGGGTCGCGACGTGGACTAAACATCACGTCACGGTCGGCGGCCGTAAGGACCAGAATCCGCTGCAACCAACGGCTGAAAATCTCGACCAGGGTCAGCAGTCGTTTACCTCCTACTGCATGGTGTGCCACGGTCTGGACGGACAGAATACGGGCGTACCCTTTGCGTCGGAGCTATCGCCGCAGGTGCCTTCCCTGGCGAGCGCGGACGTGCAGGCGTATACCGATGGCCAGCTGCACTGGATCATCCAGAACGGAATTTTTCCTTCAGGGATGCCAGCCTCGAACGGAGACTTCTCGAACAAAGAGATGTGGCAGATGGTCCTGTACATCCGCCATCTGCCGAAGGCCGGCAGCCTGGGTGCGCCTAAGGTTTATAGCGGCAATTGAACGCCGGGTAACGCTCCGTCGAATTGAGGAAGCCAGGCGACCTACTGGCTGATTTTGAGGGTGATGTCGAACTCGTTCTTGCTGTCAAAGGAGCTGATGGAGCGCGTATTGCTCTTGTTTCCGCCGCTCTGAGCCCAGACCGTATAGTCGGTGTTCTGGGAAAGCTGCACGAAGCGGAAGGAGCCGTCGTCATCCGAGATAGCGCTCCTAACTGAAGACGTGCGTCCATCCCTGACGTAAACGACTGCGCCCTTGATCCCCTGGCCGTCTTTGGTCTCAACCTTGCCGTGGATGGTGCGCTGCACTGGACCGCGGGTCTGCGCCAGCGCAAAGGGCGCTGCCAGAGTTGCCGGACCGAGGACCGCTGCCGCCAAGGTGAGGTTCAAAGCAAGCGCGACGGCGGTACGGGCAATGCGTTGGGTGGACATCATGTCTCCATTCTACGTGCGTAGAGATAGACCCCTTGGGTGCGCGGAAGTTGCTCCACAGCAGCACGACTGCTTGCGTACAGGGCTGCACGTGCGTCGTGGGTTTGGGGGGAGGAACTGCGAAAGAGAGCGCCTCAGGCGTCTTCGTCGTCGTCTACGTCGTTATCGCCGACCAGGTCTTCATCGTCGTAGCCCTCGGCGTCCACCGGGGCGATTTCGATGGGGTCGACGGAGACTACTTCCAGGTCGGTTCCGCAGTCGCTGCACGTAATGGTATCGCCAGCTTCTACTTCGTCAACGTCAAGGTCGAGCGGGTTATCGCACTCCGGGCAAACGACAGCCATGGTCTTCCTCCAGAAAATTGTTCTGCTGCACGCACGTTGGGATGTTGAAATGGGACCGGGCGTTGGCCTGCTCATTGGTTTCGTTTTGGTTGAATGCACAGCCCGGCCAGAGCGCGGTGCCTCTTCCGCCTAGTATCAGAAAAGCTGGGCCAGTGGGCGGCTGGTTGCATGGTCCGCCACCGCTTCCTATAGTATCGGCACACTGCGTTGCGCAGCCATTGCCTGCTCCTGAAGGGAAAATTTCAAGCTATGTTCCACGCTCACCCGCGTCGATCGACCTTCCTGTTCATCCTTGTTCCCGCTCTTCTTGCGTGCGCAGCGGCTAGCCGTCCGCTTGCCGCACAAATGCAGGATACTTTGCCCGTCGCGCCTGTAGACCCGGCGATTGCGCGGGCGATTGCAGGCATCGATCCGGCGCACGTGGAGGCGGATATTGCGAAGCTGGTGAGCTTTGGCAACCGCTCCACCCTGTCGAGCATGGACAAAGACCTGCCGCCTGGTACGGGCGTCACAGCAGCCGCAGACTGGGTATTCGGGGAGTTTACCCGCATCTCGGAAGCCTGCGGAGGCTGCCTGGAGGTTAAGCGCGATGATTACATCGAGACCGCCAAGACTGGCAAATACTCGCGCGTGAAGCAGGACACGCGCCTCCAAAATATTTACGCCGTGCTGAAAGGGACGGACCCGGCGCAGGCGGCGCGGCGGGTGCTGGTGACCGGACACTATGACTCGCGCAACTCCGACAACTTCAACACACATGACCCAGCGCCGGGCGCCAACGACGATGCGTCGGGCGTAGCGGTGTCCTTGGAATCGGCTCGTGTGCTATCCAAGCTGAAGTTTCCGGCGACGATCGTGTTTGTTGCGGTGGCCGGTGAAGAGCAGGGACTCTACGGCAGCGCGCATATGGCCAAGCTGGCAAAAAGCGAGGGCTGGGACTTGGAAGCAGTGCTGAACAATGACATCGTCGGCGGCGACACCACGCCCGGGCAGACCGGCCAGGATAAAGAGGCCGTGCGGGTGTTCTCAGAAGGTGTTCCGTCCACCGCTACACCGCAGCAGATGCACATGATTGAGCTGCTGGGTGCGGAGAACGATTCGCCGTCGCGCGAACTGGCGCGTGCCATCGAGGAGGTCTCAGCGACGTACTTCCATGCGCACGGGGTGCATGCCGGGCCAGCAGCCGAAGGGTCTGCGCGCAGTCATGCGGTGCACATGGAGCAGGCATTCCATCCGGTGATGATCTTCCGCAGCGACCGCTTTCTACGCGGCGGCGACCACACCAGCTTCAACCACGAGGGATTTGCAGCGGTGCGATTTACGGAGTGGCAGGAGAACTTTAATCATCAGCATCAGACCCCGCGCATGGCGGAAGGCACGCTGCAGAACGGGCAGACCGCACAGGTGCAGTATGGCGACTTCCTCAAGTATGTCGACCCTGCGTACACGGCCAATGTGGCGCGGCTGAATGCGGCGGCGCTGGCGACGTTTGCCTCCGCACCGGGGGAGCCGGAAGATGTGCACATCCTGACCAAAGCGCTCGATAACAACACGGAACTGACCTGGTCTGCGCCGGCCGGTGCACCGCAGGGAACCACCTATGAGGTAGTGTGGCGGCCGACCGAGGCGCCGACGTGGTCTCAGGCGCGTTCCGCGGGAAGCGCGCTGACGTTGAAGCTGGCGATCTCAAAGGATAACGTGGTCTTCGGGGTACGTTCGGTGGATGCGGCCGAACATCGCAGCCCGGCAGTGCTGCCCATGCCGGTGCGTTAGAGGCGACGCGCGGGCAGGCTGCGCGATATTCCAGCTTTGCGAATTTTGCATCCTCTACTTTGCGCACGCTTTTTGACTCTGCCTAGGCTCCGGTATCGAACGATAGGTGTGCAGGCTCCGCGAATACGCCTAGGATAGAAGCACGATGGCTCGTACAGGCCCCACCACGTTGATGCTGCCGCCGTTCTCGGGTGCGACCCGCAGGCTGATTCTCGCCAGTGTGGCGATCTTTTTTGCGCTGGCTGTGCTGGGCCTGGTCTCAGAGGGCAGCGCGGCATTGCTGACCATTCACCTTTCTCTGGTGCCTGCGCTGCTGGCGCACGGCGAGCTGTGGCAACTCGCAACGTACTCGTTCGTCAACGTCGGGATTATTTCCACCTTGTTCGCGCTGCTGACGCTCTGGTTCATCGGACCGATGCTCGAAGGCAGTTTTGGCGCACGCTGGCTCTATGAGCTTTTCTTCGCCTCAGCAGTGGGCGGAGGTTTGCTGGCGGCCATCATCAGCTTCACCAAAATTCTTGGCCTCACCCCGCGATTTGCGGCAAACGGACCCTATGCCGGCGTGTTTGGACTGCTGGTGGCAATCGCAATTTTCTTCGGGGAGCAGGAGTTGCTGTTCGTGCTCCGCATGAAGGCGAAGTATCTCGTCGCCATTTACATCGTGATTGAGCTGGCGCTGCTTGTAAAAGGTGGCGGTGCGTTCGATGCGCTGGTGCAGCTTGCGGGTGGATTGTGCGGGTTCGCGTATGTGAAGTTTGCGCCTCGGCGTGGGCTTGCCGGCGGCCTGGCAGAGCGCTATTACGCGATGCGCAATGAGTTCTATCGCGCCAAGCGGCGGCGGGCGGCGAAGAAGTTTGAAGTGTACATGCGCAAGCAGGGTACCGAAGTCCACTTCGACAGCAACGGACGCTACGTCGATCCCGATGACCGCAACCCCACCGACAAGAAGTGGATGAATTGATTCGGTCGAGGACCCAACAAACATAAGCTGCGTTCTACATGCAGCTTGCCCCGGGTGGCCGTGTTCGGTTGGCACCTAGTGTTCGTTCGAAGCTCTCACGAGAGGAGATTTTTCAATGCAGATGCGTAAGGTGGGTAAGTCGCTGATTGAGGTAGCGCCGCTGATGTTTGGCGGCAATGTGTTCGGCTGGACGGCGGATGAAGCGACCAGCTTCAGGTTGCTGGATGCTTTTGTTGCACGTGGCTTCAACTTTATCGATACAGCGGATGTGTACTCGGCGTGGGTGCCCGGACATGAGGGCGGCGAGAGCGAAACCATTCTGGGCAAATGGTTCAGACGATCGGGCAAGCGCAACCAGGTGGTGATTGCGACTAAGGTCGGCATGGCGCTCGGGCCGCTCCAGGGCGGACTGGCGAAGGCGTACATCATGAGCTCGGTAGAAAAATCGCTCAAGCGGCTCCAGGTGGATTGCATCGATCTTTATCAATCGCACAAGGACGACCCGGAGACGCCGCTGGAAGAAACGCTCGAGGCTTACGCGCGACTGATCGAGCAGGGCAAGGTACGGCTGATCGGCGCCTCCAACTACAAGGGTGAGCGTGTGCGGGAGGCTGTGGAGTTGGCGCGGCGTGCAGGGCTTCCCGTGTACGCCACGCTGCAGCCCGAGTACAACCTGTATGACCGCAAGGACTTCGAAGAGGATGCGCGCCCTATAGCCGAAGAGCTGGGGCTGAGTGTGATTCCATACTCCTCGCTGGCGAGCGGATTTCTGAGCGGCAAGTATGCGTCGAAGGAAGACATCGCAGGCACCAGCCGGGAGAAGCGGTTGGGAGGCTACTTCAACGAACGCGGCATGCGGATTTTGAAGTCGCTGCGCGAGGTAGCCAACGAAGTTCACGCCGAGCCCGGGGCGGTGGCACTGGCATGGCTGATGGCGCAGCCCACAATTCTGGCGCCTATCGCAAGTGCAACTAGCCTGCAGCAACTGGAAAGTAATATGCAGGCGGCGGAGCTGGCGTTGAGTGTGCGGCAGATGGGAGTGCTGGATGAGGCGAGCGCGTACTAGCGAAATGCCCTCGGCGTGGAACGTAAGTTCGGCGCTGTTTGAACCTGGTTCGCTTACCGAATCAGGTGGATGCGACCGCCGGGAAGCACGTCCAGCCAGGCGCGGTCGGCTGTATAAACTTCCGCATCGAGTTCGAGCGCGAGGGCAAGACAGGCACGATCTCCGAGTGAGAGACCTGCGCGGCGGGTGAGGGGACGGAGTTCGCCTGAAATAATTGCCTGGGTAGAGGTGAACGGCTCAATGCGGTCTAGCAGATCGTCCATACGGGGATATGGCACAGGCTTCAGATCGGCGCGCTTTGCCCGCACCTCAGCGTAGTTCACTGCACTCATCACGGCTCCCTCGAGCAAACCGAAGATGTCGGGGTGGATCGCCTCACCTTGAACAATGGCCAGAACAACCGAAGCGTCGAGGACGACCTCACTCACCTGCAGATTCCAGGCGCCGTTCGTCCGTCAGTTCCTGCAGTAGATCCCGACTCTTCATGTTCATGGCTCCGAATTCATCTTGCGCGGCTTTGATCAGCGCCATAACCTCTTCGGGGCTCCGTCGTTGCGTGCGAGGCGTCTGAGAGGCGGCCGCAAGTGCGGACTTCAGAACGAAGCTGTTGATGGAACGGTGTTCGCGGCCGCAGCTTCGGCGACCAGCCGATGCTGCTCCCGGGTGATGCGAAGCCCGAGGGCGATCCGATTCAATGTCGTTGCGGCCATGCAGGCAGTTTACATGCGAGGTCAACAGAGCAGACCGGCCGGTCAGGAGTGCAGGATTTGTTGCAGATCCACAATCGCAACCTTCTGCTGTTGGCCCGTCGCAAAGGTTTTGATCGTGGCGGAGTTCGAGGTTATTTCGTCTTCGCCGAGAATCACCATGTGGCGGGCGATTTTGTCGGCGGCGTCAAAGCTCTTTTTCAGGCGGAAGCTGCCGTCCCCTATCTCCACCGACAGGCCCGCGCGGCGGAGGTCACGTGCGAGAACCAGGGCTGCGGCGTTCTGCCCCAGGCCCATGGGTGCGATGTAAGCGTCGAGCTTTGCTGCAATGGCTTCGCCCGCCTGGGCTTCGAGCGTCAGGATCAGGCGATCTTCGCCAATGGCGAAACCGATCCCGGGCGCGCGTGGGCCGCCGAGCATCTCGCTTAGCCCGTCGTATCGTCCGCCGCCGAGCAGAGCGTTCTGCGTGCCCAGGCCGCTGCCGTCGGGAACGGTGAACTCGAAGGTGGTGCGGGTGTAGTAGTCGAGGCCGCGGACGAGACGCGGATTGACGTGGTAAGGAACTCCGCAGGCGTCGAGCGCGGCGAGCACCTGGGCAAAGTGATCGCGCGAGGCTTCGTCGAGGTAGTCGGCGATCCTGGGCAGCGCGTTGATCAACTCCTGGTCTTCGGGAGCTTTGGAGTCCAGTACGCGCAGCGGATTAGACTCCGCGCGGCGCCGGTTGTCCTCGCACATGCGGTCCTTGACCGGGGCGAGCGCTTCGCGGAGGGCGGCGAGATAGCGCGGGCGATCCGTAGCCGAGCCGACGGAGTTGACTTCGAGACGCCAGCCCTTGACCCCGAGCTCATCCAGCAGCGAGGCAAGCATTTCCAGAATCTCGGCGTCGCGGATGGGGCTTTCGGCGCCTGAGGATTGTGGGCCAAGCACCTCACAGCCGATTTGCCAGAACTGGCGGTAGCGGCCGCGCTGGGGACGTTCCCGGCGGAACTGCGGGCCGATGTAGAACAGCTTCTGAAGCTGGCCGGTGTCCCCCAGTTTGTGCTCGATGTAGGCGCGCACGACCCCGGCTGTGTTCTCGGGACGAAGCGTCAGGGATTGGGAAGTGTTGTAGAAATCCCCCGCAACGTACTCAACCTGAACTTCGCCAACATCGAAGGTTGGCCTTTCCGAGCTATCGGGAACGACAATTCTAAGGGGCGGCCCGAATTTCCTCAGGTACTCGATCCCACCACTTGGAAATTCGATGTCTTTGATGTGTTTTTTCGCGTCAACTAGTTGGCTCACGTCGGCTTTTGTGACTTTGCTTCTGACCGTCACGAGCTCCGGCTTTTCTGGATTGCGTTTGCCGATCACAAGATCGATTCTGAACTGATCGAGAACCTGAAAATCTGGCACGGACTCAACGATTGAGCCCCGTAGGCTCTCTTGGGAAAGCCAGGTCGTTCTTAGAGCTTTCCGGTCGAAGCGCTCACCATCATTCCACGTAAACATCTCTTTTGAAACGATATCGGTCTCTTCGCCCACGCCGCGCGCAAACAGTTCGGTGACCTCGAAGATGGGCGTGCGGATCTCGCCGAAGCCGTAGCGGGCGAAGACCGCGCGGGCGGTCGCTTCAACCCGGTTCCAGAGCTGGGTGTCGGGCGGAAGCAGGTCGCGCGTGCCGCGAACGGCCTTGAGAGAGGACATGGGCTAAGTCTAGCGGATTGTGTGCGCTGGCCTCCGGTTGCCGCCCTCGGGCATCTGTTGCCGTCCAAGCGGGCATCTGACCTTATTCCGTGGAAGTTCGGAGGAGTTTATATGAATAAGAATTTAGGTTTTGTA
>JAABUH010004987.1_pt1 | contig 10552 bp, 11 predicted proteins | sample 5559121 | NCBI WGS metagenome assembly JAABUH01 (sample SAMN10711871, study PRJNA513364) | rock metagenome | isolation source: Antarctica rocks | place: Antarctica: Victoria Land, Battleship Promontory nord | collected 2015-12-28 | reverse complement strand
AGGATGCGTCAGGACTCGGAACGCAACCATGCTGTGGGACGTGTTAGCCTGCCGGCGGCCGACCTCATCTTGCCCTACGCCGCCTGCAGCACGGCGCACACCTCGCCCCACCGCTCCTGAAACAACCGCCGTTGGTCAGCGAGGGAGACCGCCGCGTTCATGTGCTGGCGAGAGCGGAGATGGTCGCGCAGTTCGTCGTGGGCCGTGCAGAAGCGGGCGGCTGCCTCGAACGAGCCGAAGCCGCGCATCGGGTAGTACCGTTGTTTGACGCCCCGGTGGTCCTGTTCCATCCGATTGTTCATGTACCGGCTGGTCCGGTGCTGAACCTCCGGCCCCAACGTCTCGCGGATGGCGCGCGGATAGGCGTCGTGCCCGTCCGTGGTCACCTTCTCAGGGGCATGCCCCACGACGGTGCGCGCCCGCTGGAAGAAGCGCTTGGCCGCCTCCATATCCCGCGTCTCACTCAGCATCGAATCGACCAGATTGCCGTCGGCGTCGATGGCGCGATACAGGTAGCACCAGCGTCCGTCCACCTTCACATAGGTCTCATCCGCATGCCACTTTTTGCCGGCTTTGCCCCGGCGCTTAGCGCGCAGGCGCGCGGTGAGCAGCGGAGCGAAGCGCTCCTCCCACTCCCGCACCGCCTCGTGGGTGAAGGTGAAGCCCCGCGTGAGGAACATCTCCGCCAGGTCGCGCAGGCTCAGTTTGTAGCGTAGCCGCCAGAGCACGACAAGCAGGGCGATGTCGGTGGGGACCTGCAGGTGGTTGAAGGGCGTGCCCGTCCGCTCATTGAAGGTGCGGCGACAGGGACGACAGCGGAACAGGCGGTACCCCAACGCCGTCGCTCGCTCCAGTTCCTGTGTCGCGTCCCCCTGGCAGTACGGGCAGCCCATCGTCCCCTCCTCCATGCACCGCTATAAAAGGAGGAGGATACCCGACCCGTTGGCTCCCCACCACCCATGATTCTGAGTCCTGACGCATCCGGTCGCTACCGCTCTTCTTCATCGTTTCGACGGATTGCTGAATCAAACCTCCCTACCTGTGCCCATTCCTCGACCAAAATCTGCAGGCTTCCCGACGCCTTTCTACATTAGCAAGGAAACGGCGCAAGCGATTCTTGCCCGGTCGGGTGTTGTACTCTCTCAAGTGGGCGATCTATTAGCTAGGGAATGGATGATCGATGCCCAAGAGGAATATCGTTCATGGTTGAAAGCAGCCGTCACACAAAATAGAAGTGACCATAGTAGGCCTCTCCATTAAGACGCCGATGAAGTAGTCCGAATCTGGGTACGTTGTTCCTCGCGGTCAGACGACGTACAGCTACGACGGGGCGGGCGCGGCAACGGGAGCGACGGGCCGGCCACCACGAGCGGGGCATGGGCCGCGTGCACGAAAGCCGGGTGCGTGCCTGTGCGCGCGCTGCTTCCCGGCGGGGACGTAGGTGGCGACGCCGCGTGGGCACACCCGTAACACTCGATAACCGTAGGGCGGGAAAGTGTTTCCCCGCCCTACGGTTTGTCGGGTGGCGACGTGGCGACCGGCGCTGTTGACAGATACGTTTACTGCGCGGCGCCGGTGAAGTGCAGGCCGTAGTGCAGCAGACGGGGCGTGGCGGTGCTCGCCGGCTGGGCGATCAGGAAGATGTCGTCGCTGACGAAGCCAGCCGGTTGCTTCGCCGGCATCGCCGTCGCGTCGATGATGACGTTGACGGTCGTCGGCGCGTTGGCCGCGATCGTCGCACCGGCGAGCGGGGCCACGGTCACGCGCACGCCCTTGAGCCGCTGGCCATGGACCAACCGCAGGCTGGCGTTGGCGACATCGGCGCTCGTCGTGAACGTGGCGGTCTCCGTCACGATCTGGCCGCGCGCGATAGCAGGGAAGGTGACGTAGTTGCCGCCGTTGTTCCAACTAACGGTCGTGGCCGGGACCTGGTCGACGTCGATCTTGAAGTGCAGGCCGTAGTGTAGCGCGACGGCCGGGCCGCCGAAGGGGCTCGCCTTGACGTAGAGGGCGGCCGGGTAGCCGGCGATGCGCGCGCCCGGCGCCGCGCTGATCGTGAAGTTGACGGTGACCGGAGCCCCGACGGGGATGGTCGCCGGCGCCACCGGCGTCAGGACGGTGACGACGACACCGTGGTTCCCCGCGCCGCTCAAGTCGCGCACGATCTCGGCGTTAGAGAGGGCCAGGTCGCTGGTGAAGGTGGCGGTCTCCGTGATGGTTTGGCCGCGCTGCACGGTGAGCGTGCCCAGCCCGTTGGCCGGCTGCCAGTGGATGGCGGCGGCGACGGCGGTGACCCGCACCGCGAAGTGGAGGCCGTAGTGGAGGATGGCGCGCGGGCCGCCGGGCTCGGTCCCGACCACGTAGAGGTAGGAGGGGTAACTGCCCACGGGCGTCCCCGCGCGCGCTGCGAGGGTGAAGGTGACGCTGATCGGGGTGTTGGCGGCGACGCTGGGCAGCGTGGCCGGCGAAACGACTGCGACGCGCACGCCGCGCTCACTGGCGTCTTCGCCCAGCGCGCGCCTGATGTCCACGTTGGTGAGGGCGACACTGCTGGTGAAGGAAGCGGTCTCGGTCACGGTCTGCCCGCGTTGCACGGCAATGGGGCCGAGATTGTCGGAGGGCTGCCACTGGACGACGGCCACGTCGCGGCGCACCGCCACGCGGAAGTCGAGGTCGTTGCCCAGCCGGGCGTAGCGCCGGTTCGCCGTGGCGGCGTCGACGCGCAGGTCGGCCGGGTACGCGCCGAGCCGCGCCGCGGACCCCGCCGACACGGTGAAGACGACGGGCACGGCCGTGCCCGTCAGCACGCTCGTCGGCGCGAGCGGGGAAACGACGCGCACGCGCACGCCGTGGTCCGAGGCGTAGTCGCCGAGCTCGCGCGCACCCGGGCGTTGGTGAGGGCGACGTTGCTGGTGAAGGAGACGGTCTCGGTGACGGTCTGCCCGCGCTGCACGGCGATGGCGCCGAGGCTGTTGGCCGGCTGCCAGCGGATGACGGGCGCGATAGGCCGGGGCCGGGGCCGAGGCTGGGGCCGCGGGGCGGGCGCGCCGACGACGCGCACGATGACGTAGAGGTTGGCGCCGGTCTGAACCACGCGCCGTCCCTGCAGGTGGAACAGGCGGCCTGTCCCGAGGTAGCTGCCCGTGCGCGTCCGAGCGGGGACGGACACCGTGAAGGCGAGGTCGTGCGCGCCGCGGCCGACCGTGCCGAGGCCGGTGGACGTCGGCGCAGCGTAGAGGCCACCGTTGAAGCGGATGGTGAAGGTGGCGCGCTGGAGCTTCTCGGGCGTGTTGAAGCGCGTGGCGATGCCAAGCCGGTGGAAGCTGCCCGCGGCGACCGTGCGCTCGATGACGCCGGGCGCCCACTGGACGGTCTTGGGCTGCGCCCGCAACGGCGCCGCCTGCGCCATGGCCGGCGCGAGCGTGCCGCCGAGCAGCGTGGCCGACAGCGCGACGAGGGGGATACGGCGAATGAGTCCGTGCATGTGTCCTCTGTCCTCCTTGAGATTGAGCGTGGCGCCGCGCAATACCGCGGCGCCCTACAGTCACCAGGTTACAGACGACGTGTTAGCACCGTGTTGTCGAAATGTAAACGTTGCGCGGACGAGTGTAAAAAGACGGTAAACGCGCGCGTTCGCCCTGAAGCGGCGGGCATGCTACCATGGGGCAGGTTTGGTCTGGACGCGCCTCGCTGCTACGCTGTGTATGGCCGAGACGCGGGCGGGTCCAATCCAACCACTGCCGTCCCCCCGATCGCCTCACCGCGTCCCCGCGCGCCACGTCCACCGCCTATCGCGCTACGTGTCGCTTTCATAGCACTGCAAGAAAGGGTCGGCATACTCATGAGGGGCCTGTTTGCGCGAGGGGCGCTCGCGCTCGCCAGCATCGTCACCGCCGCCGCCGTGGCCGGGCACGTCCACGCGGCCAAGCCAGCCGGGCCACCGCGGCTGCCCGTCCCGCCGCCGTATCCGACGCCCGCGCCGATCGCGCCGCCGCTGTCGCTGGCGCCGGCGCGGGGCCTGGCGCCCGGCTGGCTGCACACCGACGGCACGACCATCGTCGACGCCTACGGCCGTTCCGTGCGCCTGGCCGCCGTCAACTGGTACGGGGCCGAGAGCCTCGATTTCGTGCCGGGCGGGCTGGCCTACCGCCCCTACATGACCATCCTGCGCACGATCAAGGGCCTCGGGTTCAACGCGATCCGCATGCCCTTCTCCGACGAGCTGGTGCAGCGCAACCCGGTCGTGCGCGCGCACCTCGAGGCCAACCCGCAGCTGCGCGGTAAGCGCGCCCTGGATATCCTGGACACGGTGCTGGACGGCGCGCGGAAAGTCGGCCTGATGGTCATCCTCGACAACCACCGCTCGGACGCGGGCTGGACGGCGCAGCGCAACGGGCTATGGTACGTCCCCGGCTCGGCCCACTATACCATGCAGGGCTGGGTCGCCGACTGGGTTGCGATGGCCAGGCGCTACCGCAGCAACCCGGCCGTGGTCGGGTTCGACCTGCGCAATGAGCCGCACACCGAGTTGGGCGTCGAGGTGCTGGGCGTGGGCTACCTGCAGCATGGCGCGACGTGGGGTCCCTTCCAGGGCGTCGACAACCCCCTGAGCGACTGGCGTCTAGCCGCGCAGCAGGCCGGCGACGCCGTCCTGGCGGTGAACTCCCACATGCTGATCATGGTGGAGGGCACGGAGATCTACCCGACGAAGATCGCGCCGGGGCAGGCGTATTGCCCGGGACATGCCGACCCCTCGGCCGGCTACTGCCCGGACCTCTATTGGTGGGGCGCGAACCTGGCCGGCGCGAAGAACTATCCCGTCGTGCTCAGCGTGCCGCATCGCCTCGTCTATGCGCCGCACGAGTACGGCCCCGAGATGCACGGCCAGCGATGGATCACCCCGACGTTCGGCGAGTACGACTGGCAGCAGCAGATGTACAAACATTGGGGCTATCTGCTCCAGGCGACGGGCCCCTACGCCGCGCCCGTGTGGGTGGGCGAGTTCGGGACGCCGACGCGCGACGACAGCGGTGTGTTCAATCTGCGCGGAGACTCGCAGGGCCGCTGGTTCTCATCGCTGGTGCACTACCTCAAGCGTTACCCCAACGTCGGGTGGGGCTACTGGGCCATCAACGGGACCAGCTCGGCCGCGTCCGACCGCGCCTACGGGCAGCGCGATGTCTTCGGCATCCTGAGCCGCGATTGGTCGCACGTGTCGCGACCCATCCTGATACAGGCGCTGCGCGGTATCCTACCGAAGTAAGCCGTCAACCATCCAAACCCGCGACCGCGGTCGCATGGCGGTCGCATGGTAGACCACGGGCGCCGTGGCGCCGGAGATAGACGAAACGTCGATGCTCCCTGCACCCGACCGCGGCCGGCGCTTGTTTGCCATGCGACCGCGGTCGCGGGCCTCTCAGGTCAGTAGGAGGCGAGCAATGGCACTGGAATCTCGCGAAGAGAGCAGGGCGCTCATCGTGGTGGGTAAGGATAGTGACCCGCCATCGCCCGTAAACACGGACGTGGCGCCCGCGGGGGCGGTGGCCGTTGGGGTGCTGGCCGCCGGCCTGACGGCGGCCGGCATCGCCCTTGGCCGCGCGCTCTACCGCTCGGTGACGCGCGCGCGGCGGACGGAAGGGCCGCCCACCATTGCGATACGGGCAAGCGACACGGAGGGCCTGCGCGGCGACGGCGACGGCGGCGCCATAGTGCGGGTGACGCGGGTCAGCATGGTGGTGGTCGAGGAGTGGGTTACTCGCGGCCGAGCAGGCGGAAGCTGAGGCTGGCCACGAAACCCTCGATGACGCCGACTACGCCGGCGGGAACAAGGCCGCCGACTCCGACGCGGATCAGCCACGTCGCGAACGGGTAGCCGCCCGTCCCATGCGTCAACAGGGCGATCAGGGCCAGGACGACGTAGAGCAGCACGACGGCGACCACGCTCGCGACCGTGCCGGCGATGATCGGGCGGCGCGACAGGCGCGTGCGGTAGGCCACGACCAGCACGAGCAGGGCCTGCGCGCCGAACAAGATAAGGATGCCGTTCTCGTCGCCTATCGGGTTCATACATATAAAGTATAGCTGGCGCCGCTACGAGAGCGCCCCGCTATACCCTATAATCAAACCCATGGCCGATTTCGTGTACAACCTGCCGCGCCTGCTCGCCCTCCATGAGGCCGAACGAGAACTGGCGGCGTGGTCGGGGCCGGCGCTCGCGCCCCTCGCGCCCCTCACGCCCCTGCCGCCGCCCACGCCGCGGGCCATCGGCGTGCTCTCCGGCTCGTTCAACCCACTCACGCGCGGGCACGCGGCGCTCGTCGAGGCGGCGTGGCGCGAGGGTATCGACGGGATTTTGCTGCTGCTGCCGCTGCGGGCCGTGGACAAAGAAGCGGTGACGCGCGCCTCGGCCGTCGACCGCGCGCTCGTGCTCACAGAGTGGGCGCGGCGCCATGCCGGGACGGGCGTCGCCCTCGTCAACCGCGGGCTCTACGTCGAGCAGGCCGCGCTGCTGGCGGAGCGCTACCCGTCGAGCCGCATCGTGTTTATCGTCGGGCACGACAAGATCGTGCAGATCTTCGACCCGCGCTACTACGAGGAGCGCGAGGCGGCGCTACGCGCGCTCTTCGCGCGGGCGACCTTCCGCGTTGCACCGCGCGCGGGCCGGGGCGACGCGGCCCTGCAAACTCTGCTGGCACAGGACGGGAACGCACCCTTCGCCCCGGGAGTCGCCGCGCTCGCGCTCGCGCTCGACGCGGACGCGGACGTGGACGCGCTCTCCTCGACAGCGGTGCGCGAGAAGGTGGGCGCCGGCGAGCCTTGGGAGCTGCTGGTCCCCCACGAGGCAGCCCGCTTCATACGCGAGGCGCGGCCCTACGCGCCGCCCCAATACGTGCCCGACGGCGAGGAGCTCGACCCCTACGGCCTGCGCCTGAGCATCCTCGCCGGCGCCGCGACGGGGCGCCTCGCTATCGCCACGGCCGCGGACTTTGCCGCGCTCTACCGCGCGGCTCGCGCCGAAACAGCGGAGGGCTATCGCTGGCGCGCGTTCCTCCGCGAACAGCAAAGCCCTATTGCTTGAAGTGGCCCACGCGCTGGCGCGACAATAGCGCATCATCCATCCCCACCGATACATGACCGGCACATGGTGCGCGTTCTGCTCACCCTCGTCCGCCGCGTTGGCTCTGCCCCGAATGGTAACATTGACAGACATACTGATGATGTCTCCCGAACAGCGTTAGACGACACCGGGAGCTTGTTTCAGGCCGCCCACAGGTACGTGGAGACCTATCCATGAATCTACAGATCCGGCCCTATTCTAACGATGATATCGAGGGCGTGATCCAGTTATCGCTATTAGCGTGGGCGCCAGTCTTTAGCTCATTTCGGCAGGTGCTCGGCGTTCGCATCTATACGGCGATCTACCCGGATTGGCAAAGACAGCAACGAGGGGTCGTCGAAAGGGTATGCGCAGACGACGGGTTCACCGTCTATGTCGCGCAGGTGGGTGAGACTGTCGCCGGATTCGTAGCTTATGCCGTGAACAGCGACGACCAAACCGGGGAAGTCGAATTGCTCGCCGTACATCCCGGCTACCAAAATCGCGGCATAGGCACGGAACTGAACACCTTCGCCCTCGAGAAGATGAGGGATGGCGGGGCACGATTGGCCGTCGTAGGGACGGGCGGAGATCCGGGGCATGCGTCGGCCAGACGATCTTACGAGAAGGCCGGGTATACGGCGCTACCTCTAGTGCGGTATTACAAGGCTCTGTAAGGGCCACACCAGGCTGTGAAACGTCGCCCGCGCCCTCTCTCCCGCTTGGGGGGATGGCTTCCCAGACCTCGCCAACCATTGTGCGTGCGGGTAGACGAGCGTGGCCACCCCGACAGTTCACAGACCCTGAGGGGCCACAGACAGCACGCGCATGGGCACGCTCACGCGCGGGAACGAGAGACTTGCGCCCGGCGCGAACACTGCCCTGTAGCGTTACCTTCGCCCCGGGTGCGAACACCCCCGTGTGGCCCGACTCACGCCGGCGGCGCTGCGTCCTCGTCGCCGGCCTGTTGGGCACGTCCATCCTCGAACGCCTCGTGGCGCATCCCTGACGGGGATCGTCCGCGGCACCGACCGGTTTCCGCCCGCATCCCTGGATGGAACCACGGCGGGGATTCCGGTGTATAAGGGATGATAGGTCATCTCATGCGACAGAGGAGGAGGTTTACCCATGGTACGCCACCTGCGTTTCGGCGTGTTCTGCGCGCTCGCGCTGATGCTGCTGATCCCCGGCGCCGTCCAGGCTAAAGGAGCACCGGCACGCGTGATTATTACGGGACCCGGACTCGCGCATCCCCTCGACGTGCGCGGGCCGGCGGTCGGTGCGCTGGGCTGGTATAGCCTCGACGACGAGCGCCATCCGCTGCGCACGGCCCCGCGCCAGCTCGGTCCCGGCTATCTCGTGACCCGGTATGACATCGACGGCTCCACCAAGCGGTATTTCGCCTGGGATCATGTGCGCTACTATCCCAACCCGCGCGGGGGGGCGGGCTACGTCTATTACATCGGGCTGCTCAACGGCGCCTCCGAGTTCGACGGCCGCTGGTTCCAGGCCGGGGCGCGCGGCGAGCGTGCGCTGCGCGGTCTCCTCGCGGACTATGGGGTGCATCTGAAGGGGCGGTAGGGCAACGGGCCGACGCCCTGATGTGTGGACGATCGTCGTTGGCTGTTGGCACCGAGGGGAGGGCCGGTCGCTGGAGGAGGGTACTCTCATCGAGGCGGCGCGCCGCGGCAACATCGCCGTGTACGAGGGTCTCGTGTTGCGCTACCAGGACCTCGCCTGGCGGACTGCCTACCTTATCGTGGGTGATGCCGCCGAGGCCGAGGACGCCACGCAGGAAGTGTTCATGCGCGCCTTCGATGCCCTGACGCGCTTTCGGCCCGGTGCACCCTTTCGCCCTTGGCTGCTGCGTATCGTGGTCAATGAGGCCCGCAACCGGCGCCGCGCCTCAACCCGGCGCCGTGCCCTGGCCGTCCGTGCCACCGCACGCTACCCTGGGGAGGAGGTGACCGTGCTATCCCACTCGCATCAAGCTAATCCTGCCAAGGAGGGCTCAAGGAGGAGTTGATAGGTGTTGGGGGCCTTTTTGCGGCGGTTGAGGCGGCAGCCGGCCGCGACGCAGCGTTGGACGACGGAGAGGATGTGGTCCAACAACAGGGGATCGGCCAAAGCACTGGCAATAGAGAGGGCGTACTGCCGCAGGGTCTGGGCCGCTTTAAGGAGGCTGCGCTCCGGGAAGGACCAGCAACTGACCAGGAGGAGCCAGTGTTGGACAACCATGGCGAGGAGTTTCGCGAAAACCTCCGTGAGGACGCGCCAGGGGTTGGCGCTGCGCGACTCATCAATGTGTTTTCACACCACAAGGAGACAATGAGAGTGTATCATCGCGCCAGGGGTTGGCGCTGCGCGACTCATCAATGTGGCCGTGACTTTTCCAGAGCTTGAACAGGAGTTCGATTTGCCAGCGCGCGCGCAGCAAGACGAGGGCCTCCCGCAGGGAGAGCAACGTGGGCGGGACGCTGGTGACCACGATGGTCCAGGCGCACCACGCGCGTTGGGCCGCGCTCGGTGTGCGCCCCCGGCGCGTGGCCTCCGCGCGCAGACGGCGCCGGCGCTGGTTCGCCACCTCCTCCGGGACGCGCACGGCGCGCAGACGGGCGGGCAGGCGCTGCGTGACGCCGAGGGTGACATCGAGCTCCACCGTCGATGCGTCCTGGGCGGTGAGCAGATCAAGGACGTCCCAGCGCGTGCCGTCCAGGGTATAGACGGCGGTCCCCGACACCAGACGCGAGAGCCAATAGACCCCTTGGGCCGTCATGGCCGCGAACACCCCGAGGGTAAAGAAGCCTAGATCGCTGATGCGCAGCGCGCCCGCAGGCAGGGGCGCGGTCTGCAGCACGGTGCCGCGGTCGGAGAGGCGCCCCTCCTGCACCACCAGCCCGCTGAGCTGACCCCGACACAGATCATAGCGCACAGGCAGCGTGAGCGCGGCCGTCCCCGCGCTACAACCCGGCCACCACAGCGCGAGCGCCGCGGGCAGGGTGACCGTCGAAGAGTCCAGGAGAACGACCGCGGTGAAGCGCTCCAGCAGGGGGATGGCGACCGGATCGGCCGCGATCACCGTCTGCACGGCCCGCGCCAGCAGATTTTCCAGGAACACCGCCGCCCCCTCCGTGAACCGTTGATCGAGTCCTTGCGCGCTGATCGTGACCCCCACGGCCGCCGCCGCTTGGGCCAACGCCTCCACGGACGCCTGCGGATTAGCCAGCCACCCAAAGACCAGCGCTTGCGCAAAGGCAGCGCCGGTCAGCTTGGACGTCCGCTGGACGAAGCCGGTCCGCCGGGCCAACAGATCCGCTGTCGTCGTCAACAGGGCCTGCAACGCCTGGGTCACATCTGCTACGGTAGTCATAGGGACGCTCCTTTGCTCCTAAGGTCTTCTACACCCTTATGATGCCAAACGAGTGTCCCTCCTCATTTCTTAGCTTGATGCGAGTG
>JAABUH010004986.1_pt1 | contig 10553 bp, 12 predicted proteins | sample 5559121 | NCBI WGS metagenome assembly JAABUH01 (sample SAMN10711871, study PRJNA513364) | rock metagenome | isolation source: Antarctica rocks | place: Antarctica: Victoria Land, Battleship Promontory nord | collected 2015-12-28 | reverse complement strand
TTGATAAGTATGGCAACAAATCGCTAGTATGACGACTTGAGTTTTTCGCTCCTAAAGATAACAGCTCAACGGTCGGAGCTTGACCTCTGCTGACACCTTCTCTTAGAATGACGCCTGCAGTACGTATGCCATCCTAATTTGACAATAAGCAATAATTACCAAGATCTTGGGATACCGCTCACCTTTCGAAAGACAACCAATCGCTTTGGAGAGAACATTCGTTTGCCGACGGGTGATGCTACCAATCCCAAATGCAAATCTTGAGTCGCTGACTGAAAGGCCGTTGCGGCAGTATGACATTCGTCGAGGTCAATGTCACAGATAGGACACGGCTCTCGTTTGACTTTGGCCAAGTCCAATTCGGAAAGCTTGACCTGTTTCTCCTGTTCCGGAAGAAGAGCCTGGGTGGCATTCTCACTAAAGCTCCTCTTAATCATCTCCTCGATTCTCAATGCTTCGACTCGGAGAAGATTGAGGATCATGTTGTAGGTGAGGCGAAATTGTGAGCGGAGCTTTGTTGGATCGCCTAGAATCATTTGCCTGAGGGTGGCAGCAGGAGGCGCCTCGTCGCTGTTCGAGTTCACAATGATCACGCTACCCACCTTGTCAATCCCGCGTCTACCAGCTCTGCCAGCCATCTGGGTATATTCGCCAGGCACCAGGTCTCTGAAAGCTCGTCCGTCATGTTTTCGAAAGCCCGAGAAAACGACTGTCCGCGTAGGTAGATTAAGTCCCATCGCAAAGGTTTCTGTTGCGAACAGGACTTTGACGAGTGTCTTGGCAAATAGTATCTCTACAACTTCTTTCACTATCGGGAGCAGACCGCCGTGATGCACCGCAATACCCCGGCTGAGTAGCTCTCGCAGTCGCCGAATTTGAGGTAGGATTCGGTCGTCTGGCTTGAGCCTTGCGATTGAGCGCTCGATGATCATGTGAATGGTGCTCTTCTCAGATGCCGTACAAAAGTCAAGATTAGACAAAGCATCGGCATTCTGCTCGCATCGCTTTTTGGAGAAGACAAAGATACAAGTGGGAAGAAGGTCGTGCTTCTTTAGGTGCTGGACAAGGTGAACCCAAATATTTCTGTCTTGGGCGGCACTTGTCCTACCTCCACCGCGCCCAGTTCGTGCAATGTTCCCGGTACCTCGCTGGGTTTGGCCTCTCCCACGCTGCTGCGATCCTCCTCGCTGCTGGGCACCACGCTGAGTACCTCCCCGGCAAGGCTGGCCGCGCCCTCCTCTGGAAGGCATACCACCGCGCTGATTGACAGTACCGTTGGCCTCGGCTGCCGGCTGAGTCTTGTCTCGGCCTGACATGGCCAAGTTGGCTTCCTTCCAACCCCTTTCTAGAAATTTCTTGTCCGCGTCGACTATCTTATGCATGGCTTTGTCGGCCCAGAGATAATGTTCCAGCGGCACTGGTCTCTTTGGTGTAGAAATGACGTAGATGTCCTTCTTTTTCGTCCTCCCAACCCAAGAAGCAAATTCATAGGTATTTGGAACGGTTGCAGAAAGGAGAATCAATGTAACATGCTCAGGAAGCATTATAATGACTTCTTCCCAGACAACACCGCGCTCTAAGTCGTTGACGTAATGAACTTCGTCAAAGATAACGTATTCTACATCTCTTATGAGATCTGCCCCACGGTAAAGCATACTCCTTAATATCTCCGTGGTCATGATGAGGCAGCTTGCCTCCGCATTGATCTGGACATCGCCAGTGAGAATACCAACGTCTTGAAACTCAGTCCGAAAGTCTCGAAATTTCTGATTGCTCAAGGCTTTTATTGGAGAGGTGTAGATAGCTTTAGTCATGTGCCGGGCAGCCAAAGCTATCGCATATTCAGCTACAACAGTCTTTCCTGCAGAAGTATGAGCGGCAACAAAGACCGAATCGCCATTTTCAAGATGATAAACGGCTTCTTTTTGGAATGTATCAAGCTCGAATGGCCAAGTCCTTGCCATCTCAGGGACCAGTTCTTGGAAGTTGGAGATTTCTCTCTTCACATCCACCATGTGAGCCCATTCCTTGCCGCCTCTTCTGGTAGAGGAGGTGGCTAGTATGCCGTGGGGCTCCAGGGCTGGAAATTCTACCGGCAACAAAGAATCGATGTCTTCATCCTCTCCTTCGCCAGATTCGCTATCATCAGATTCACGCTCACTTGACAGGGTGCCGTCAACCTCAGACTCTCCCGAGGTTGCTTCGAATTCGTTAAACTCATTTGGCTCTGCTCCTAGAGATTCTTCGACCTGGATTGCAGTATCCTTATCGACTTTTACATGGTTCTTGGTGAAATCAAGCCCTCTCGTAAAGCCTGGAGGTACAGCGAGCAAGCCATCATGAGAGCCAAAATCAATCACACGATCTAGTCTGCTGACTTTAGCATCCTTATGTTGGCGATCTCCCTGGATTACCTGATCCTCAAGAGCTGCCACAGCGGTGACGCCGTCAAGTCCCCCTGGTGCAAAGGGAAAGAAACCAGCAGCACCACGTACGAAATCGGCTCGGTTTGCTGGCTTTCTCAGTAGCGAGGTAGAGTTTTTAGCGGTGGCGCTATTTGCAGGCACTGTGACCTCCTTGTAGCCAGTGACCCTACCTTCCAGACCCTCTCTCGTGAAACGAATGACGGTCCGGGTTTGCGTTGGTGCGAGCTCGTAGAGCCCGCTGTAGTCTGTAGGGATGTCCCATCGCCCGTGAAGAGTGTCAGCCAAAGCTCATAGCTTCCATTTTAATGACATACTGTTGAAGCCTATTCAACCATTCAGGTCCAAATGATGTCGGCGGCGTCAAAAAGTCGGATTCCAATTTTCTCTTCAGAGCCTCAGGATCACGCTGGGACCGGGCTTTGGGTCTTTGGCTGGTGAGCCTGTCATCAATACATCCCCCGTCCCCTTCCTCCGCTCCAATCACGAGCTCGTTCACCGCGCGGAGAAGGTCCGTAGTCATTGCGGAAGCATTTCGGTTACCTTGCGTGCATCAGATATTACACCAGCCAGACTGTTGGCCTACTGCCGGGGTTTATAACAGGTCCATGGAATTATGAAGGTTTTCTGATCCGGATAGCAAAGTAATACTGATCGAAGATCATGAACTTGACGCAAATGATGGACATTCCGAATTCTACCGTCGGTAAAGCGTGTGATAGTTGAGTGAAAAGTGTTGGAGGCTATGTGATGACGGATGTCCCTACGAATAATCCCACATGTCTAGGTCATACGTACATGGTGTCTTTTCCCCGCCACACAACATGTCACTTTTCATTATCTAGGAGTATTTGGGCGCGTTGAGGTTGGCGCTGATCGAAGGACTACGTACAGCACTTGGTCTTAATATGATCTAAATTTACAGCAAGTTCTGCATGTCATGGACGGGGAACTGAAATAATCATTTACCAGGCCAGATGTCGACTTCCAATCCGCGTGACCTTGACTCTGCTATTACAGAAGTAAACGCTGCTAGGAGAGTGAAGACCCCGGGAGCGCCTCGCTAAAGTGCTTGCAAAGGGAACATTCAAAACTAAGTCTACCACATGTCCTCCATACCTGCCATGGCTTCCATTTCATCGCCAAAATCGTCTTCTATTCTCGGAGCATCTGCAATCGGCAGAACGGTCTTAGGACTTGATGCTAGCTTCGTCTGGTCCTCTGCCAGTAATGCGTCCAGATCATCTTCTGGTGGCTGGTCATCTAAGTCCTCACCATCTGACACAAAGAGGCTCTCTGCCGGATGGGTTCTATCATTAATGCTTTCCTCAACATCGTGTGGCTTCGGGGTAACTTCGTGAGATTCGTTGTCGTTGTCTCCAAACACGGATAGTTCCTGCAACCCCATACCAGGGTTTGCCACAGTCATTTGATCTTTGCTAGCTTGTGAATCTGGCGGCCTGATCGCCAGCTTTTTCGGAGCGGTTTCATTCCCCGCCATTCTATCTTTAGGTTTTCCTTCGTTAATCCACTCCCGCCTCATTGTCTGCATTCGCTTTGAGTGGCCCAGTTTCTCTATCATTGCAAGACCATCCGCAAATTTGGCTCTAGGATACAGCTCATCCAGCCACAGTTGATAAACATTCAGTAATCGAGTGACACCTGAATACTGATATCAATCGTTCAGCCAGTGTCATTGGAATTTATGTGAAACAACCTACCTCGTGCCCTTTGCCCTTAAATCTTAGGTGGTCCTTTGTAATTCTTCGCAACTTCGGAATCCCAGCCGGCCCAAGAAGCCTAGACCAGAATGAGTAATCGGAGCTGCAATCAGAATCAAGTGGAGATAGACCGGTTCTCATCCAGCTTTGGTACAGGCGCTCTTTTCTTGATGACCTTGATCTCTTCATCAATACCCAAATCAGCCACGTTCTCTTTTCCTCTCGCTCTAGAAGCCGGCTCCTGCGGAGCAGAAACATCGATATTGGTGTCGACGTCACGGAAAGCGTCCCCGACATCGTAGTTGAAGAGGTCATCCAGATCGTCCGCTGCTGGTACCGGAGGTACATTTCGAGCGCCCACATCGACAGCGGCCATATTGCTTGCGGGATGTGATTGAAAGACGAGAATCTGCCACAAGGGTTTTCAATGGCAAAATTCAACTAACGTAAATGCATTGGCACTCTGAAGGTGGCGTGGCTCCGATGGTAGAGAAATCTCGCGTACCGTCAAGACGCGTCGGTCATGGTATGCCAACTCAGCCTTGGTATGACGACACCCCTCCGCAGACCATGAGCTTCGAACACCAGCCCATAGTCTACGGTCTCAACGCCGACCCCCTCACTGGCTGATCACAATCATTATGACTGACCTCCAGCGGCAGCCCTACCTGCCTCAAAAATCGCTGAACACGGGGTATCCGGTCAGTATGTTTCAATGGACCAGGGAATACATGTTAATAATTTTCTACAGCTCATTGACAGTGACCCGTATGTACCTAACGCTGAATCGTGCCAGCTCTCGTCTGACCTTTCGACAGCCATTTCAAGCGAGTCGTTAAATATGCGCGTCGATCCGACTACGCTCAGGGCGCCGCTATGGCTACTTTGGGTCCTGGCATGATGCTGCTATGGGAAAGGATAGCACCATCACAGGTTAGGAAAGGAGGATTTGCGTCAGTCATGCGACTCTCATGCACTGTTGGGGCTGGGTTCGGATTTCTCTGGTTCTATACTTCCTCGATTCGTACGTAATCGATGCTTGTCTCTGCTGGGACTAAAGCTGATCGAAGAACAGAGCGATTTTACGGCATAGCAGAGAACAAGCGGGAAATTGAGATGGACATGCGCGAGATGGTTGATAAAGTCAAGAAGAACGAACCCTTATACGGCAAATCGACTCTCACTCCATACATGCAGGGGGTCGCTTCACGGAATTCAAGGTATTCGGGGATATGGCTTCACGTCATTCCGTGGTTCAACTTCGTCAATCACGATCAGGTATTTTTTTGTCTATCAATAAGCTATATCTCCCATGTTTTGCTGACACTCGTTAGCATGGGGTGGACACAGCCAAGTATTACAGGCAAGCAGAGAGAGAGCTTGCTGCAGAGGAAACCGAGAAAGCCCAATGAAGTTATTGTAAATGTGAGGCGTTTGGTCCATTGAAAGCATATTCGAGTCTCTCCAGTCCCTTGCATGCCATCTTCTTGAGTGGTTAGTGAACTTTCAGAAACCGAGCAAATAGTTCTTCTCTTTGAAATTACCAGGGAGGATCAAGAGCCTTCAACTGTGCATCGTCGCCCATTTTCCAGGAACAGTTCTGTATACTTCGAATCTGAGGTACTTCTTCCAATTCTATCGAGTCTTTTTTGCATGAGGTAAGATATTCCTAATGCTTCTCTTAAAGTGGCAATATTTCCGTATTGAGCTGTCGGTCCTTCTTTGGTTTCGGCTCTGGAGCTAACCCCAAAAGAATCAGCACGACTATTTGGACGGGCTCACACATGATGGAACCTTTCTCATTTTCTTGAACATAAAACCGCCGCAGTAACATGATTGCTTCCTCGCGAAATAACCCTCCATAAGCTGGGTAGGGGTTATTGACATTAGGGCTGGAAGGATTGATCAGCCGATTCATGTAGTCGCCCTATGCTTCATACACACTCCGAATGGACCGAAAGGACTCCGCCAGTACCGCCGAACCGATCATTAGAACAACCATAATAGACGGCTCTGATTCCATACTGGCGCAGGGCTGATGCGCACATTATACATGGTTCGACGGTGACATATAGATCTGATTCCTGAAGTACTGAGAGTGGATGATTCTTCATTAGATCACTGATGGCTAAAAATTCGGCATGTCTGGTCCCCTTCACTTTGCATTAGCGAAAGTCAAGTAGTCAAGGACAATACTTTTGATTCGTAGATAAACAGTCGCACATTCAATGATCTATTCGTATCGTTCATGCCTCGGCCGATAATCTGGCCGTTGTGCACAAGCACACATCCTACGGGAACTTCATCAGAGGCCAAGGCATGCTCTGCCTGTGCGTGTCAATTATAGAAGTTCAGTAGCAAACAAGTGCATCCTACCAGCGCGAGTGCTGCTTGCATATAGTTGACATGGTTGTCCTGCCAAATCAAATCGGTTCTTTGATTTCTACTTTGCTCACTATGTGCCTCCATATCTACGAAGACTCAACTTTAGACCAAGCCTGACCTCCAGAATACATGCCTCGGGAGTCGTCTAGAAGCTGGATTTTACCATTTTTACGACGTCATTAGCAGTTTCATTTGAGGCAACACGCCCAGTCTGAATGAAAACGAAGGTAGGTAGAGTAGAATACGTAGGAATACTCACACTGTGTGGGAGGGAGCATCCCAGTGCTGTTGACGGCAGCCCAGGAACAGAGGGCGGCGAAGGGAAGGCTAGCCGGATGCGGCACGCCTTACCGGATGAGGGAACTTAACTACCCAGACTACGCGTCTTTGCTATGCACCAGCAGCCATGACTGGCGGCCCAGAACAGACAAATAAAGGACAGGGGCTTGACCCACAATGGCTCGCGGTGTGGCACGGACAAGCTCAGGTCGAGCTGTGTTCAGTGACGTACCGCAGAATGGGGACGCCCCACAATCTACCCTAGCAGCACAGCTGGTAAATCATCTTACGGATGGCAGGAAACATTCCAAAAACCAAGATCAAGAGACATTTCGCCAATTGCTTGGTGAGATACTTGGTGCTGAGAGCGAGAGTGGCTCTCAGGTTCAAATGCACGAATCAAACAACGACGATGGTTACAAGCTTATTTATGTGCTTGTCAAAGCTGGCCTTGAGACAATGATAAATGAAGATCCGTTCGGCGATCAAGGTGAGCTCTCTCAGCAAGCTCTTGACAGCTTGGCTGCCGTAGAGTCTACTCTCAGGAGTAACCCAGAGGTTCTCTTTGTCGACGCCCCACGGCATGTACCTGGCACAGATCGCCATGGACCTTTGTTTTTGTGGCTTGTTCCCAAGGTTATCGCGGTCACGAGCCAAAGCATTGAGAAGGAACTTAGGCAAGGTGTTCTTAAATTATTCAGAACAATCCTATCATTGGAGAGAAAGATCAATAAGTGCGGAGCGAGGAGAAATTCAATACTAAAATACACGAGAGGCTGTGTCAAGGGTGAGTCTGCGTATTGCTAAAAGCTAATTACAGCAGCTGACAGCTTCCAAGATCTCCTTACTTCCCTCGAGGCTCCTAATCCTGGGTCGGTGTCGTATCAACATTCAGCACAGTTGAGTATACCATCGGCTTCAACAATCTCAAGCGTCTACCCACATTATCCAATGGAGGACAGCTTGCAGAAAGTTGTCCAAATTCAATGGAAACGTAAAGCCCAGGCGATGAATATGACTCTCTGCTTCTTGAACTTGCTTACTACTATCTCACCAACGTTTCGGGACACTCTATATGCTAACACCCCGGTATCCTCCGAACGTGGTTCAATCTTTAGTGATACGATAAGATTCTGGCACTCTACCCGTTCGGAGCTTTTACAATTGGATCATGATAAGAGTTCGGCTCCTAGATTAGTCTTATTCCTCGATTGTATTCGCTCATTCTGTATGTCTGTCACTGCGATTGAATACGCATCGGTACCTTCAGCGATAACGACGAGGCTCTCAGTATTGCTTGCTGAAGTCGTGACTCCACTGCTCAGAGATCTACCGCTACCCTTGCCAGGTTCTATCGAGACTGCACTTTGTTTCATTCTCACTGAGATTACTGCTCCCAGTGGGCAATCTGTTGTCCTCCGTCAGATCTTTATCGAGTACCTAGTGCCTGACATTATGAAAGATAAAATATGTTCAGATCGCTTTGGTGGCTTTGGTTCGGAACTTCAGGTACGATATGACAATGTAATTTGAGGATCTAGTTGACCCAAGATAATCTTAGCGTTTGATATCTTTAGCTAGCCATCTACACGAAGAGTACACTCGCAAAAGCCTACCGTTATCATCATATCAAAATCCAGATGCGCAAAGTGTCCATCAGGATCGCTTTCGTCCGCCCACCCCTGACTCTACACGGGAAGACAGCCCCAGACCCCACAAAAGAGCTCGTACTTCTACTGCCGTAGGAGAGGCCTCTGTCTTCAGTGCCCGTCTACAAATCATCCACCGGATAAATGATTTGTTGGGAATCCAAGAGAGCAGCACGCTCATTGGCCTCGGCAAAATGTACGTAACAGGTCAGAAGTACGCTTAGGGATACACTAATTTATGTAAGCGATTCTTATCAAAAGTTCTCCGATGAAGAGAAATGCTCTTTTCTCTCCTTCATGGGACTAGTAGCTTGCACTAGCGCCCAGAATCCTGTTACACTGTCAAGTATTGAGCAATCAGGTTCCCAGGGGGTGAACTGTCACCTCTGCGACGGCGAGTCGATTGGTCTAGTCGCGGCTGCAACTTTGGACAGCCCCGAACTGGAAGAGGCTTTCTCCGCAATCACAAATATAATCAAGCTTCCAAGGACCCAGAAGGAAAGACGACCTCGTGTTGCGGCCATGATGGCTTTGAGACGCCTTCTTACCCACACGGGAAATGCAGAGCACCTGAATCTGGCGACCTCTTCCTATGGGCAATGGTGCTTGCAAGCCTTACGTAGCTCTGTTCGAGAGCTCCGTATAGCTGCTGGGTAAGTCCAGACCCTCGCTCATATATTAGCAGCTTACACTATACAGGCGAACGCTACCAATGTTCTTGCGAAGCAGTCCGCAACTCACCACTCTCTCGGAGAACCGCCTTCTTATTTTAGATTTCTTGCGTGGCCTTTCGGAACAGAGCAACACTTCACTTCAGGAAACATGTATATTGGCTTGGGGACAGATAGCTCGGTAGGACCAATATGAAAGCTTGATGAATAAGCTGACTCCTTGGCACAGTGTCTCAGCTGGTGATTTGATGAATCTTGTTCTTCTAAGACTCGTGGAATACTTGGGCAATACGAATGCACTGTTGAGCGGACTTGCCTATGACGAGGTCAGCGCCTTTCTCACGCAGTCTGCCAGAGAGTAGACATTAATCTTACCTAGATTCAACGACTATCCAATCACTCGCCCTTCTCGGCAATGAAACTCTTTGCCCCATATTGGCGTACTATTGCTGTCAATGTGGTTCAAGACCTGAACCGCCGCCCACAAATTGCTCAGCAAATTTCGGATCTGCTAGCGATGAGTGTTTCTGACTTCCTCTCCATGACTCAAGTCTACACAGTCCCCGTTTTTGTCTTGACTAAGAGACAAGATGTTCTGCAGCGCATTGCTAATGCCTGTGGGGTTTCGATCATGGTACTCTGCAGGGAACATAATAATTTGGCAGCGATACTATCTTGCGTTTTGCTCAAAACACCTAGTGACGCTGAAAGCCTAATCATGAACCTGCTGAATGCAGTGTCTCCAGAATTCAGCAATGTCGACTGTGCGGAGTTGCTGAAATCAGAGCCCCAAGCAACCGCCTCTGAGCTGTTAAGAGCAGCTGGCGAGAACAAAGAGGCAGAGACGTCTAAAGTCAGTACACGACCTCTTCCTTGGGCGTCTGCGCTAATCTCATCTAGGCTCATCAGGCCCTCCATTTTCTCGCGAGCGTCACTCACGGCAAGCCAACATCCAGCCGTGGGACAGCTCGAAAGATGGATGCGATCGGTCCATTCTTTGAGACTCATGTTCTTGGCATTATGGCCAGTCTTGCTGACACAATAAATGATGGGAAGGGTCCACAACCGACAATAGAGAAGATCAGATGTCTGGGTGCCATCCGTGAGATGATCAATCTCGCCAAAAGCTACATTAGCAACGGCCTTCCACAAGTATGAGCAGTCCTGTACGAACCAAGCTGCGAAAGCTGATAGTGAACCTTAGATATGTGCATGTTTACGATCTGCAATCGAAAATAAAGATCTCGCCAACCAAGGTCTTGACACCTGGATTACCATGATGAATTGCCTTGGAGAGGATGAGATCGCGCCGCTCGTGGATCCAACCTTTGCCATTCTTGTTCAGTACTGGGAGTATTTCCTCCCCGAGCTTCATGCCCGAGCATATGACATGATCGGTCACATAGTGAAAGCGCACCCTTCGAT
>JAABUH010004985.1_pt1 | contig 10555 bp, 8 predicted proteins | sample 5559121 | NCBI WGS metagenome assembly JAABUH01 (sample SAMN10711871, study PRJNA513364) | rock metagenome | isolation source: Antarctica rocks | place: Antarctica: Victoria Land, Battleship Promontory nord | collected 2015-12-28 | reverse complement strand
AATATTAAATTATTATCTTTAAGAAGAATTTAAAATAATAATAATAATAATAAATTCATACATTCTTGTGACATCGATTAGATTGACTCATAAGAAACTTTATGCTATTTGTATCAAGTGAACAAAACTCTCTGAAATAGAAAATCACTCGCAGTTTATATGATTGCTTCATGCAGTTGAAACAGTGAGTTTTGAGACTATGTATCAAATTTGTTCACGTTGATTGCATGTTAAAGAACGAATGTTCTAGTCACTTTGAATTGCTTCAAGAGTTTCGTTTTCATCATCATCTTCGCTACTGCTTTGAGACTCTTCATGATGATGATGATTATTTGATAGTTTAAAAAGTCAGCATCTTGTAGCATTCTTGATCGCAGATGCAATCAGTTCGAGCAGTGCATGAGTATATGCTTCGTCGTCTGATGACTTCATTCGCAGTCACATTGCGAGCTATTCATGTCTGAAACATTTCTAAAGTGCAGATAAGCATTCAAATCTATGCGTTTAATTCTGATGTGCATTGCAAGAGTGCTTTCTGCTTTCTGAAAATCATCACGCATCTTTATCATCTTATTGCTCAAATGCAATCTTTGTGCTGAGATTGCATTGATATTTGCAACGCATTTTCTGTACTTTTCTCATCGTTGATTTCATTGATCTTTGTGATACTGCGTTATTATGATGTTATCGCTTGTTGAAATCATTGTGAAGAAGAAAGTGCATCATCTGCATCTTGACTGTATCTTCACATCTTCTTGAATAAAGACATTCAGAAGTACTATTTTCTTGATGATGAATGAGCGAGAAATGACGTGATTAACTCTCATCAAACGAACGTGTATTAATTCGCATGCTTGTCTGATTTCTTGTGTTCAATCATTAATTCAACTGTGTAATGTGATCTTGTTCTGTAGCATGTTCAGATGAACATGTAATGAATTCATGTATGTTTCTGTCTTTAAAGTTTCAATGTTTACTCTTTTGAATGCTTCTGCTACGTGATGCAGAGTCTGATTCTGAAGTGTTTCTAATCTGCATTCTTTGCTTAACAGTTTATCTTTCTTGTCACGCTGATGTCAGACTGACGCTTTAAATGCAATTTCTGATCTCATTACTGCTGAGTATACTTGTTTCGCTTTTGTGAAGATAACTCTTCATGTGAAGACTTCAAGATGACTAAGTGTCAGCATTTTTGTGACATGATTTATTTCTATTTGTCGAAGATACGCGTTTCATTGCAGTTTCATGTTCAGTTGCATTTTTAGAACTCGTACATCTGATTTCAATTTGATAATTGAGCTTTCTATTTGTATGCTAGTCATCATGTTGAATCTCTTCGATTTTCTAGTGAAATGCGTAAGCTCATACTTTTCTGATGTGAACGTTGCGTCATGAGTGCAAGCTCATTTCGCGCAGACGTCGTGTGCTTTGCTCAATGTTCTGCAGATTTCTTCAGTGAATCTGTCGTAGACTAGAATATTAATATCATTTATGAAGTCAAGCACTTCGATTTTAATTTTCAGTGCTTCGCATTTTTCAATTAAATTTGCGTTGAAGAATAGAAAGAGAATCGATGAAATAAAAGATCTCTGTGATATGTCTGCGTTTATTTCACGTATGTCACTCGTTTGTTTATTGAATATTAGCAACGTCTTTCGATTCTTTAGAAAGCTGCATGTTCATTCAATTATGTAGCTTGATGTTCTTTTCATTTTCAGTGTATGCAGAAGTCTGACGTGTGAGACTTGATTCAACACTTTGATGATGTCTAAGCTTAGCATGAAGATCACATATTTAATTTCACAGTCTCACACTGTGTGAACTTGATCTATTAGTAAATTTAACGTCAAGATCATGAATCATTTGCATCTCACTTTCATTTGAGCATTTGATAGCATGTGATGAATTTCAATTATGTTACTCAGTCTTTTGATCATGATCGACTTCAGCGCTTTGCTCATAATATCAAGCAAAGCAATGAGTCGATACGTCTTTGAATCAATATAATCACTTTTCTTTAATTTGTGTAGTACTATTGTCTGAGTCTTTTTGAACTGCTTTGAATAATACTTGTATGTTATGCATGCGTTAAATAAACTCGTCAATACTGAAATCAGTTCTGCAAGACTCGCTTGAAGCGCTTTGTTTGAAATATCTGAAGTATTCAACGCTTTGTCTGCTTTTACTCGTCTGATTGTCTGCTTCACTTCATCTTCTGTGATGCATGAATTGAATGAGACTGTCAGCAATATGAATGATTTTGCGATGTCGTTAACATTTGCTTGAGAAGATGAGAAAAAGAACTTTTCTCGCAGTATCTCGATTTTTTTCTCGAACGTCATTGTTATATGATCAATGTTGCTTCACTTCAGTGACAAAAACCGAGAAAGCTTTTTAGATAGTTGACTTTCGATTCTAGCTCATTTTGCAAAGCATCATATCAATTTGAATGCTTCGCTCAACTCATGCATTTGTGATCTGAAATGTGCGCATTTCATTTGTCAAATGATCTTGTTTTTATGATCATTGTGCTTCAAATATTCATTTCACGCTTCTAATGTGTCTTGCGTTTTTCATATGATTTGTAGTCGTCTTGATTTCATTACTACTTCGAAGCAGCTTTGATTCAAATTTAAAATAATTAAAACTGTAATAATTAAGTTTATTAAATGAATAAATGAGATTTATGAGAATAGTATGACAATGTAATATTCTAAGCAGACATAAAATGAATATATATTATGATAAAGCTAATTATTAAGAAGCTCTCAATAACTTAAGAGAATTGATTGATTATAAAGAGTTTATTAAGCATTGTCAAGTTAAACATGACATAATTTATGACATATTAAGTTGAAGATATGACGTGATCTAAATGATGTCTTGACAAAGTCACAAAGTCTCAAAGCTAACTCAGATCTGATCTTCAACTCAGACTTTGATTTTAGTTTCTGATTTAACTTTTATGTATCAATTCATCATGATAATATTTATAGTAATCAGAGAATTATACTGTATACAAGTGATTAACGATGTTAAGAAAATGTTTATTCACAGTATAAGTATGAACAAATATTCAGCAGAACATGTTGAAAGCAGACTATAAAATGAAATTTATTAAACATAAGTGATAAATGATGTTGAAAAGATGTTTATTCATAATGTCAGTGAAAGAAAATATTCAGTTAATCATGTTGTAAGATGAAATTTATTATACATGAGTGATTAATGAAGTTGAGAAAATGTTTATTCACAATGTCAATGAAAACATGAATATGTATTCAGCAACGCATGTCAGAAGTATGTTGCTGAGAATTATGATTTTAGCAGTGCAAAAAACGCATTTAAATGAAGTACATTTCTTAAAAGATAGAATTTCTCAACTTGAATCAACAACTTCAAGAAGAACAAATGTTGAAACATTAATTCATAAAAATCATAACATAACTGAGAAATAACTTAATTCTGTTGCTGAAACTGTTGATTGCAAACAACTCATTTCACATGCAATTATCAAAGTATTAATAATTCATGAAATGATATACAACTTTAGTAGTAATTTCTTTTTTTATTTCTTCATTAAGTGCATGCAGTTTATGACTATGACATTGTTTAAACGCTGTGTATGTGCTACGTTACATGTAATCTGATCAAAGTCACTGCTTTATATCTTTTCATTGATCAATCACATTGATAGTTTGCATATACAAGTGCTTTCGCTTCAACTCTCACAATCATACTTTCGTTTTTCTTTATTTCTTTGCATTCTTCGCGTTCTACTCTTTTGTTTCTAATAATCATTTTCTCGTCGTAATTCAAGTATTTTTCAAATACTTTAGTGTTATGATTCTTTCAATCTTGATGATGAACAATGTCATTATAATGTCTGTGTTTTTGAGCTAAGCTTTTTTCTTAAGCTTTCTCTGCTTTGCTCTATAATATCTGCAGTTCAGCAGTAAATGCTTCGACGTTTGTCTTGCATTGCATATTTCATAGCATTTATTCGAATTATTCTCTGATAATCAATGCAAATAACTCTTGAAATAGTCATGTTTCATTTTCAGCTGAATAAAGATTGAAAACGTTAGTCTATTGATTTTTCTCAACTCTTTTAGTGATTTATGACTTAGATTCAACCAGCGATGAAACTCATCTGTACGCGATGCTGATTACAAACCTACTGTTTAACTACAGTAAAGTTTAAAGATTATCAAAAGTTTGAATGACATTGAGATGCTGCGTGATGATAAAGCGCTGTGCGTTGATCGCATGCAGAGTTTTCGCGATCACGCAAACTTCGATAATCTTAATGCGCATGCTACAAAGCAATTTGCACGCAAATGAAAAAATCAAATAAAATGCAGAACTACAAGAGAAATCGCTTATAAAAATCATTCAATTCAGCATCTTGTCGTCGTGATAACAAGAACTGAAACAGAACATTCTCATGTTTGATTTGTTGAGAGTAATTAATAGAAAGAACTTGTATCATGAACATTCTTTAAATCTACATGTTAACTACGTATAAATCTTGTTAAGACTGCATGTTTGTTACTATGATACAAGTAACTCATGAGTCTCATTAAGTTTGACACAAGCAAACTTAAGAGTCTTGTTAATATTGTTTAACAAATGTTCAAACACAGACATTCTATACATAGATAATACATTGATGAGAAGACTTCATTAAGAAAAGAGAGACATAAGTAAATTAGTAAAGAATGATTGAACTACGCTATCTGATTAGAAGTGTAACATATGAATATTTCTGCAAGATACAATCAATTTGCACAAGAAAAATCTTTACAGATAACATGAAACAGATGAGTTGCACGTCTTATAAGCGAAGCGAGCATCTGCAAGATGTGATATACAATGACGATGATTGTCAATCTTAAGAATTTCATCTCTTTATTGAACTCTGACTCTTGAATGTCTTGATGATAAAGTCAATCTCTAGTTGAAGACATTGTCTGTATAGCTCAAAAGAACAGTAATGTGTATCAATGTGATTAAAGAAGAAATCGACTGCAATACACATGCATATTGCTGACAAAATGTTTGCAACTCATGCTTAAGAAGTAAACTGTCGAAATCTGAGCAGTGAGAGATTTTGCTCATCTTGAACTGTGAATCTGCTGCAAGAAACTATCTCTTGCTAAGGGAGAAATCAGCATAGAGATCGTGTCTTATGTATGTTGCATGCAACGTATGCAACATATTTTCGATAGATCAAACGTCAGAGCATTTACTACTAAATTGCAAGCATTATAAATTAAAGTAGATAAAGCTTAAGAAAAAGACTCAGCTCAAAAATACAAACATCATATTGATGCTATGCATCATCAAAATCGAAAGAATCATAACATTAAAGTATTTGAAAAATACTTGAATTACGACGAGAAAATGATTATTAGAAACGAAAGAGTAGAACGTGAAGAATGCGAAGAAACGAAGAAAAACGAAAGTACGATTGTGAGAGTTTGAGCGAAAGTGCTTGTATGCACAAATTATCGATGTGATTGATCAATGAGAAGATATAAAGCAGTGACTTTGATCAAATTACATGTAACTTAGCATACATACAGCATTTAGACAGTATCATAGTCATAGACTGCATGCACTTAATGAAGAAATAAAAATATGACTTAGATTCACATTCAATATGTTCTTTCAATACTGATTTTTCTTTTTGAGACTGCTTTTTCAGATCTTTAATCATTGTACTTTCATCTTTTTGCAAATTTGCTTTTTGACGAAGCTTATGATGATTGCTTTCATGTTGTTGATAATTGATACTTCTTGAGCAGCAATTTTGATCAATTGATTTACTTTTTCATTCTCAATAATGCTTTTGCAACTCGATATTCACTGTATGCAAATTTGACACTGTTTCTGACGTAAATTGATCAAATTTTGTCGTATGTCATTGAATAATCTTGCATTGACGTTGCTCTTTGCATTTAGTCTTTGCAAAGTTATTTGACTATTCATGTACATTTAAATTTCGCTGTTTTTGAGTGCTTTTTCGCTGCATATTACGATTGCATCGTTAATAACTTGCAATTTCGCTTTCGTTATGATGATTTTGTCTGAAATGCTTGTTGTTTTGCTGCATCTAACGAGTTCATGTGTAAATATCATTATTATTTTGATTTCTGTTTCAACTTCTGCTATCTTTTTTCGAATTTGCAATGCGTTTATGTATATCACTATGTTTTTCGCCTTTTTGATAATTCTTTCTAATTTTCTATAGTGTGTATTGATTGTATTGCAAGTTTCGTCTTTTGCAAATTCGATTTGAAGTTTTGCTAAATGCTCAATTTCTTGCTCTCACGATTTCTTAAAGTGAGAAATTTCGATTTCTTTTATTGAATTCAGTGTACTTTAGTAGTAAATTTATAGTTAAACTCATCAAAATCTTATAGCAAGAAGATGAATTTGCTGTAAAATTAAAAGTAAATGAAATGATGAATATATGAAAGAATGACATCAAAGCTTGAACATTGAATAGTTAAGAAATGATAAAATACAATAAATCATGATATGTTTCAGAAGATTTTTCTGTCAGAGAAGAATTATTAAAACATCATCATGATAATTTTTTAACAAGATATTTTGATGCTGACAAGATTAATGAGTTGTTAAATTGCAAATATTACTAAAAAAGTATGATCAAGAATGTTAAAAAGTATATAAATATTTGTGATATATATCAGAAAGTAAAAATGAAACATTTTTTATTCTCTTAAACTGAGTCGAAATGAAAAGATAGTCGTTTTCAAGAGATTTGAACGCTGTTTTTACGCTCTCTCTGCATCGATCTCTTGATCATGCTCATGCCGCTCTATATTTTTCATGCGCTTGAGATTCAATGTCTGCGATTTTTTAATTCTCGCAACGTCACGTTGTCTTTGCAGTTAATTTCACTTGTGTCTTCAATTCATCTGTTCAACATTCGAAGCTCGATCTTTCATGTCTTGTGCGAGCTCGAATTGTTCACGAACGTTGCAACATAAAGCGCGAAGAATGAAAAGAAAGAGAAGTGCAAGAAAGAAGAGAGAAGAAGAGAAGACGAAATCACGTTAAGTGTCGCATTCGTTTCTGAAGCACTTTCACGTCTATAAAGATCGATCTTCTCTTTTCTTTCTCTTCAACTGACTTCTTTCTTTGCATTAATGTACTTGAGAATCTTCTTCTGTTCAGTCTCTACTTTGACTGCTCTCAGAATCATCTGAGATAATTCGTTGAAAAGCATCGCTTCAAGCTCAGAATCGGCACTCAAACTCGTCTCATGACGCGTTCACTGAAATCAAGCTCTTCGCTTGAGAATATTACAATCAATGATTTGAGAAAATCGATAGAAATCATCGATCGATCACTCTTTACGCTGATACGATCAATCTTCACATCGATCGTCTTGAGAGATTGTGAAGAGAGTCAATCACTTTCAATGTTTGTTCTCTGATGATTTTGCTCACGTTATGAATCTTCTAGATATTGCAAGATCGTCGATATCAATCTCTACTACACACTCAAGAGATCTACAGAGAGTTGAATCAAGAACTTTTTTCATTGATTGTGTAATAATTACTCTGTCAAGAAAATCAGTTCAATCGAAATCTACTGACATCAACTGAGTCAGTTATATATCAAATAAAAGAATCGATGAATCAACTCATTGATCTTGAAACAAATCTTCGATGTAAGTGACAGAAAACATTGATGCTTCGACATGATTGACAGAGAAATAGTTCATCAACGATTCACTGATCAAAGAACACGATCTGAACGACAGCGAAATCAACAAGTCTCTCTTGAACGCGAAAGATTTTCTGAAGATTTTGCGCTGTCATTGAGTGATGAACACAAACATCTTTTCTCATGAATGACAACGAGTTCAACTTGCAATAATCTTGCTGATCGCTGCGTTCACTGAATTTCGATCTGAAGTTCTTCTTGAAATCATCTATCAAGACTTGAATCTGTTCATTCAGCGTGATAAGATCATCAAGAAAGTGATGCTCATGTTGCAGCTGAAACTCATCAGAATCAAGTCTCGTAAGAAACGTAAGAGATCATGAGTGAAAGTCTGAAAATTGAATTCATCAATCTGACTAGCCTGCAGTAAAATCTACACGTTTTTCATCGATACGAATTCTGTTTTCTGTGCAATATCTCACATCATTAGTCTTGTCTGCGATGATGATGTCTTTCTTGCTTTCAACACGACTCTCGAGAAAGTTCTGACGCTGAGCGTTCGAAAGAAACTGAACTGTCAAGTCATTTCTTGAAAAGAAGACATGCTAGACGTGTCGATGTTTCGTGAATCAAAGCAGATCACACAAGAATTTTGAATCTCGTTCGATGAAACACTCATCTACGATAAGTATCACGACTGAGTGAAACGTTTAGAAGAAGAGACAGGCTTTGTTCAAATCATGACAATCTATTGTCTTCAACGAGCGACTGAAAATGTCATCAACGATGAGTCTTAAGAGTTCTGATTCAAGAAAGCAATGATGACATGATTATTCTTTAGACGATTTTAATTTCAATGAAACTGTTCGCAATCTGATCATGAATCAAATCAGCTCAATTATATTTCATCGCAACTATCTGTTTTGCATGATTCAATACGACACTCAAGTCGCATATCGACGCACGAAGTCTCATATGAAGTCGATTCAAGCTGTCAATCGAATGAGTCAACTGATCGATTCGCGACGATTCAAAAGACTGACTGATGAGCAGAGAATGAGTCTGCGTCAGAAAGCAGAAATCAAGAAGCTGTGTCATCATCGAGATCAACTTTATCATTGCATTCGAACATCGAAGTTCAAGTTTCTGTATCAAGCAAAAGAAGAGTCGATTCACGACGAGTATCAGAAAGTCAAACGCGTCGTGAATCGACTCATCAAAGCATGAGAGTGAACGCTCAAGAAGCAGGTTCAAGCAAAATATGACGTCATCGCTTCGATGAATGATATTCAAGCGCAACTCGAAGAAAATGCGAAGTCAATTGATCAAACTGTTTTCATCTTTGAATCGATTCAATACGCTTTCGTGAAAAGAGCTTGCATCGCTCAGATCTTCTTCAATTCATCGTCAGCATTCAATGTCGAGAACAACGTGAGTTGACGAGTCTCGATCGTGAATGATCTGATGTCGCTGTGTTCTCTGCAAGAGAGTCGATTTCGCAAAGTCAGTTGAAGACGAAGAATTCAAGTTATCGAATGCGATCTGAAGAATGTTGATGTGAAATATATCTTGAACGCTGTAACGTTCAAGTCAGCTGAGTCAGAGTCTCAGATTTCTCATCTCTTTTCACTGAGATGCAAACAGTATCAATGTCTTCATTGTCTTGAAAATCGCAGTCTATCTTTGAACGAGCGACTTCATAATCTTGATAGTAAATTTTCGTTGCGACGACATTTCGACCGCTGTCATATCTTTCAGTCAGGCAAGTTCTGTTCGTTTTCTCGTTTCGAATGTGCTGTCGTTACGCTCAACAGCATGATGCATTTCAAGAATCATGCGATCAAGATTCACGAAATTTACATGTTGAAGAAGATGTAATCTGTCTCGACGTGAGAATTTTGATAAGTCGATGCTTCATCTCGCTCAGTTGACTGCATGAGTTGATTGTAATATCTTTATATTACGTGATAATCTTCGTATTATTATGCATCTCTGCGCTTTGTAGAATTGAAGTAGAATTTTCTTAGCTGTGATGTGTCGTTTTTCTGTTCTTTCTGATGTGTTCATGAACCTACTTTTTCTGATCATCTGACCTCTGAATTTCGTTCCTGAACTCGAATTAAAATCTTAGTCTCTTATTCGTTGATCTGTATGAATTAATTGAAAGATTCCTTACAAATTAAAAGCTGTTCAAGCCAATAATATGCTACAATGTTTCAGTAAATTAAAAGAATTAGCTCGCAATCGCTAATGAAGTAGGGGAATGAATGCCTCAAGAGATTAGATGGCGTAGGGAATTAGATGGCGTAGGGAATTAGATGAAGTAAGGGAATGAAAGCCTCAAGGAATTAGATGGTGTAGGGGATTAGATGGCGTAGGGAATTAAATGAAGTAAGGGAATGAAAGCTTCAAGGGATTAGATGGTGTAGGGGAGTGAATGCCCCAGGGTCTGACTCGCCCCAGGGCCTTTTCTAACCTAGGGTCTATTTCCCCCCAGGGTTTTCTAGCCTCAGGGCCCTTTTTGCCCTAGGGACTTTCTCGCCCTAGGCTTCTCATTTTTCCCTGAGAGGGCGTGGCTCCTAGGAAATCACTCCCAGGAGAAAATTCCTAGGAGCCAGTCGATCCTAGTAGAGAAGGATTCCGAGGAATTTTTCTCCCAGGAATCATTCTTTCCCAGAAGAACCGGAGTAAAACAAATCCGGTGAACCTAAGCAGAAGGCTTAACTAATCAACAGTGCTAACTACTTAACATTCTGCTTCTTAATCGCAATCCTTTTCTGAGACTGAAGGGTATATTATTTCCTCAAAGGCTGATAACTCAGTACCAACTACTAACACTTTGCAGCTTTCAAAC
>JAABUH010004984.1_pt1 | contig 10556 bp, 19 predicted proteins | sample 5559121 | NCBI WGS metagenome assembly JAABUH01 (sample SAMN10711871, study PRJNA513364) | rock metagenome | isolation source: Antarctica rocks | place: Antarctica: Victoria Land, Battleship Promontory nord | collected 2015-12-28 | reverse complement strand
CGAGCACGCTGGAGAAACCGGACCGCGACTTTACTGCGTGTATGCATGTATGAGGCATCTGCCTCGCCCGCCTGTGCCCCAGCCTGTGCATGTGAGCAGAAGTCCTGCATGCACTGTCGCGTGCGCGCGCCCCCTGCCAATATGCCCCACCCCGCACTACACTCACACCCCACCTTGCTGTCAGGGCGCCGCAGCTGGGCGGGGCTCGCGCTGCAGGCACACCCAACCCTGCCCTGCTGACACTTTGTCCGGCTGCGCGTGCCAGGTCTGCCGCGTGCTCTTTGACGTGAACCGCTTCGCCCTCGTGTGGGCGGGTGCGCTCCGTGCCCCGCTCGCTCTCTCTCGGGCTCGAGTAAAACGCGGCCTGCCCGCCCCGTCCCATGAGCCTTGCCGATGACCCATGAGCTGCCGTGCCCCTATGGATGCTGCCGCGCGCACCTGTCGCATGGCGCGCTGGCCATACAGGGTTGGGATGCGCGGGCAGCATGCGCTGTGTGTCGGCCGTTGTGATCGCCGCGGCCCTCACCCGCGCGCGCGCGCCCCGCGCAGCGCTGCACAACCTGCCGGAGTGGGGCATCATCGCGCACCTGGTCACGCCTGAGGCCGGGGTGCGCGCGCCGCACGGGGCGCTGTTCCTCTATCACAATTGCCCGCCTCGCGTGTCATCACAGTTGGGCCACCGTCTCATAACATCCAACGTGCTTGCTCCGCATGCGCCACTCCTGCCATATCCGTCAGCACACAGCCGACCTGCAATTGCAAGCGGGTCCCATGTATGTGCAGCTCCGTTGACCTGCATGGCAGTGATCCTTTGCTGATAGCATTCAGCACCGCATGCATGGAGCTGTTGACATGCTTGAGGCCCCCATGATCTCTTGACGCAATAGATACATGTCGTGACGCGGCCCGGGCGGCAGATGAGGACATGTTCAGGCGCATGCTGCTGTGGGCCTGGCTGGCTAGCGAGCCGGATCGGTGCCGTACTGCCCCCCTCTGCCTGGGCAGCGGGCGCGGCTGGCGACCGGGCTGACCCTAACCCTATCCCGGCCGCAGATCCCCAAGTTCTGGGAGCGCGCGCTGCTGTGGATCTGGCTGGTGAGCCAGGTCGTGCTGTTCGCGCCCAACTTCAAGGTCGGCGCGATGGCCGAGCAGGTCACCGGCATCTGGTGCGCGCCCCGCGGCGGCGTCCGCTCGGGCAGTACAGGCCTGAGCGACTGGCACGGCTTGCCCCTGTGCTCTGCCTGCTCTGCTGTGGGCTCAGCTGGCGAGCATTGCAGGGCTGTTTGCTGCCTCGCCGGCGCCGAACGGGTCGCCAGCGCGGGGCGTGCGCCGCTGGGCAGGGCCCTAGGGGCAGCCGCGGCGCTCAGCATGTGAATGCGCGCACGTGCTCTGGTTCCTTAGTCTCCACACTGGCCCAGCCGGCGGGCACTAGCGGTCCCTTTGCGGCGACACTTGCATGCGCAGTGTGCCCCGCCCGCACCGCGCGCCGCACGAGGGGGAGCCCAGACCCAGGGCCCCGCCGCGCGCGCGCGCAGGTGCGACTGGCTGCTCGTCAGCCTCTTCCTCTACAACAACCTGCGCAAGGACCGCCGCACAACGGACAAGGTCAAGAAGGTGTGCGCCGCACCCGCGCGCGCACTTGCGCGCGCCCGCGCTGCAGGCGCCCCGCGCTCGGCGCCACGCCCCGCCCCGCCGCCGCAGCATGTTTCGCCAGGCCCGCTCGCACTCTGCACCCACACAGCCTGTCTGCCGCCGCGCTCGAGGTCACCGCGCGCGGCGGGCGTCCCGGCAGGGGCGTTGGCTGTCTCCAGCGGCGCGCCCCTGCACGACGGCACCCACGCCTTTTTGTTTGTTTAGGATTTTGTCCATTTCTCCTTCGTCGAAAGTTAGCAAGTCAGTCCGCCGAGCTGACCTTGCTATGGCTGTCTCTGCGACCTTGTTCACTCCATCCACTCACCTGCGGCAGTCGTAGTAGGAAGGTCCGCGTGCGCGCAGGTGTACCGCATGGGCCTGATCGGCGCGGCGCTGCACATGGCAGAGATCCTGCCGCTGGTCTCGCTGCTGGTCGGCCTCATCACGCTGCCGTCCATCCCGGGCTCCATCCTCATTGCTGTGTCCGAGCCCGTCACGTGGGGCCCGGTCACCCTACCCTATCTGGCCCCGCGCAATCCCTGCCCCGAGGCCGGCCTCGCCCATGCGCAGCCATGCCCCCGACCAGCGGCGTGCAGTCAGGCCTGTCTCGTGATGCGCGCCCGGGCCCCGCGTCGCTGCGTGCTCGGGCTGGCCGTGCGGCCGCCAACACGCTGCGCATGCGGCGCGGTTGCACTGAGCGGGCGAATGATGGCGCCGAGTCACTGCCGACGAGAGCCGGCCTTTGCGGCCACTGACAAGCTGCGCATGCGGCGCGACTGCAATCGCTTGCGTGAGCGTGCGCACGGCGGCGGCGCGCGCGCAGGTTCATGCATCTGGTCGTGAACAGATGAGGCCTGTGCTATGAAGCAGGCGCATGACGGCGCCGAGTCACTGCTTACAAGAATTGGCCTTGTGGCCGCTGACACGCTGCGCATGGGCGCGCAGCTTCTACCTGTACTACCAGTTCGCGCTAGAGTGGGACCGCTCGCTGCTGCAGCCGAGCGAGCTGCCGCCGCAGCCCGCGGGCGACGAGGACGCGCCCAACGGCACCGCGCTGCCCAACCAGCACGAGCAGCCGACCGTGTACATCGCCGGCAAGAAGGCGCGCCGGCGGCCCGACTCTCCGCCTGAGCCGCGAGCGCGCCTTTGCGGGGCCCTCGACGGCCGGCGCGAGCGGACGGCGGTCTCACCCTGCTGCTGGCTTCGCCGCCCCCGCCAGCCTCCGCACCGCGCTGGGCGCCATGCTTGAGCAGATGCAGAGAGGAGTGCACTCACTGGGGCTCTTTCGCATTTTGTGAACATGGGTGTGCTACAAAAAGCCTTCTGATGCTGACCCTGGTGCATGACCTTGTGGAGTGAGTTGGTAAAGTGGGCATGCATGCATGGCCTGCTCTGCTCTGATTGGGATGCAGCGGTCCTGGGGCCAAGCCGCAGGCAGGGTCATGGCCGTCCCTGGCTCCCACCCCACCTGGCGGCATCAGCCCAGCCCCAGCCCCGTGCCGCCGCGCTGCAGGACGACGAGCACCCCGGGACGGAGCCGGCGCTCAAGATCAAGGCCGCGTTTGCGGCGGGCACGTTCGTGCTGGGCCTGCTCACCGTGGCCGCGCCCGTGGCCATCATCCCCACCTGCCAGCACCAGTCGACGCCGGACTTTGCCCTCTTCCGGCCTGTGGTGCGCGCGCGGCCCCCCGCGCACGCTCGGGCGCATGCGGCCCGTGCACCCAGCGCGTCTCGCGGCAGCCTCTTGCGGCAGCCTCATGCCAGGAGCGCCTGGGGCGCCTGGAAGTCGTGCGCCGGGCACGATGAGTGCAGCAGGCCCTGACGCAAGCCTTGGCACGCAGCTTGGACGCGGCGGTGCCCAGCCCCCTAGCTTCGCGGACGAGATGGGCGCATCGCTGGGCTCCCGGCCCGGCGGCGGCATGACGGGCGGCCCGGCTGGCGGCCTGGCCTTCGGCTCGGCAGGCGGCCCGCTCTGCCGCGCGCCGCAGACAGTGGAGGGCACCACGTTCATCTACGCCCGACACGGCCGCTCCAACGAGCTGGCCACGCTGCTGGAGTCGCATCCCATGTCGGTGCGGGGCTGCGCTGTCCCCTGACCCTAACACTGACCAACGAGCCTCTGAAGCCTGTGCGCACCGCCGTCGTCATGGCGCATGGAGCAAGCGTGCAGGGTGTAGCGCTCACCCTCCCACAGGTTATAGGGCCTAACCCTATAACAGACAGAAGACGCTGTAACAGCAGAAGCGCTGCAAGCGTGCAAGGCGTGCTGCCGCACAGACCCTGTGTGGCTCAGCCTTGCTTGCTCTGGCACGGCGCTGGGCGCTTCTGAGGCTTGCCAGGTAGAGTGTGCTCCTGTCGTGCGCACCCAGGCTGTGCTCTTTACTGTGAGGCTTTTGCAGCCTGCGGCGCACCTGGCTAGGCACTGCTTCGCTCACAGGACACCGCCCGGGTCGCCCACATCCGCAGGCGCGCCGGCTCCCATGCTGCCACAGCCAACAGTACCTCATGCATTGGCCAGCCTCCTCACACAGGAGCGACCCATATTTGGCAGGGGCAGAGCGGCCATCCGCAGCCTGGCTCAGGTGCGCCGCTGGCGCAGCTGGCCCGAGATGGCGGCCGCTGAACCGTGGCCCGCGCGCCCGGCAGGCGCACAAGGACGAGGGCAACCTCAAGTTCGAGGTGTCCGAGTCGGACGACCACACATTCCGCATCGACGAGCGCTGGACCTCCAAGCGCACCATGTTCAAGTGCGCAATTTGCAGGGCTAGGGTAGGCCACCCAAAGCCTAGGACATTGCAGGCTTCACAGCGCGCCGCCTTCGCACGGCGCTCCGGGACGTGCCTCTGGATGAAGGCTTAGCATGCGCTTGAGATGAGGTGCACTCGTTGCGTGCGCTGCGCTCCCGGACCTTGCCAGAACCGCCGGCCTGCTCTGGCATGTCCGCCAAGCCAGCCGCGCGCGCGCGCCTGGCACACCCCGCGCTGGCAGGCTGGCGCTGTCCGGCACGGCGTGCCGGGGCGCGGCCGCTGCCCCGCCGCGCCCCGCGCGCGCGCTAGCCGCCCGCTCGCGCTGGCGGCTGGTGCCGGTGCCGGTCGGGGGAGTAAGGTCTGTGTGCTGCCTCGAGCTTCCCATGCGTCCCGGATCAACCCTAACTTGGGCCCAACGCTGACCTGCGCCGCGCAGCCGCTTCACCAAGCCGGACTCGCGCACATACCTGACGCCCGCCTTCCACGACCTGGTCGCCAACGTGAGCGTGGCGGGGCCGTTCCACCCGTTCATCCCGTGCGCGGCCGCGGCCCAGCAGCCGCGCGAGCACTTCCTGCGCGAGCCGGTCATCGTGGACGCGCCGCTCGGCTGCGTGTGGTGCGCCCTGCGCCTGCGTAACCCTAATTCTAAACTTGCATTTAACCTAGCTCTGACCCTACCTCTGCATGCGGCCTCCTTGGCGAGACATCACTCAAAGCACCGTCCAGCGGCGCGGCCTTGCCGCGAGCGGCATATACACCGCCTGCACCCGCCGCCCGGCAAGCCCAGCACGGCTGGCTGCCTGCTGCTGTGCCTCTGCGGCCATTACGTAGTAGTGCAGCCTCTCCACAAGGGTGTCTGCCTGATGCGCGACGGCAGAGCGCATGGTTGGCAGGGGGCCGGGTGCGCCGATGGCGGCATGCCCGCTGGGTTGCTAGCTCCTGGGGCACCAGCGCATGCAGCCGCGCGCCGCGCCAGCGCTCCACGGCAGGCGGCATAGGGGCTATCCTAACCCTAACCATAGCGCTGCATGGCCCGCCCAGGGAGCAGCTGGACAACTTTGCCGACGGCAGCACGAGCGTCGGGTGCCTGGCGTCCACCGGCGCGCTGGAGGGCAACGCCGATCTGCGTGCCGTCGTGGAGCCCTTCCCCGCGCCGCCGGCCAACTGCACGATGCGCCAGATGCGCCAGCGCGTGCCGCGCGTGCCGCAGCCTGACGGCGGCCACACGCTCATCTACCACACGCTGTCCGGCTGCTGGGTCGACCCCGCGCGCGTGCGCCCGCGCCCTGGCGGCCTGTGGGGGCTGCGGCGCCCCCGCGTTGTGCACCCCCCCGCCTGCCCTGCCGCCTGCCGCGCCTTGTCAGCGGTGACATGCGGCGCCTCCCTGGCAACCGCCTGGGTCTCTTCGCGCCCGGGGCTGCTCGCAGGCAACCCTTGCAGGCAACCCGCCTTGTGCGGCGCCATTGCGCCCGGGGCTGCCTACAGCAGAGCAATGCATGCATGCTTGGCTCCTGCTCGTTGCTGGGCCGTCGCTGCGCCCAGGGCAGGCGCGCGCGCCGGGGCGCCCAGGGTGCCACCCGCGCGCCCCCGCCGAGTGTCTGCTTGTGACAGCAACAGCGCATCGCATCGCTCGGCACGCACTGCAGCGCACCTGATGAGCACGCCGGGTACGTAGGATTAGGGTGAGGACTGAGATCTGGCGCTGCGCAGGCGGACGCGCTGGTGGAGACGCAAATCACGGAGATCATGGTCACGCCGCACGAGGGCTCGAGCGCCACAACTGGCAAGACCGACCTGGTCTACACGCTGCGCCTGTCGCCCAAGACCATCGACGGCACCGAGGTGCGGCGGAGGCGCCTGCGACTGCCGCCCTGCTCGCGGCCCTACTCCCGCGTCCGCGGTCAGCATGAGAGGGTTGTTTCACGTGATGCAAAAGCTGAGCCGACAGCAAAAGCTTGGCATCACGTTCGGCGCACTTCGGCGACATTGCGCATGTGTGCTGTTCACATTACTTGGCAGCAAGGATGATGGCACGCTTGTATGTTGGTGCGGTGAGGCCCTCATGACTGTAGTCTTGAGGGTTTGTGCTGCATGGGCGCCGAGCGCGCCCGCCGCATGCCCGGCACGCTCTTTGCACGCCTGGCGATTCGCCCTCGATGGCCTGCGCCATGCTGGTGCCGGGCGCGCACGCCGTATGCGCCAGACAACCTCCTGCAGGCCCGGCGAGCCTGGGCCCCGGCGTGCAGGCAATGCTGGCGGCCTTCCGCGCCGGCAACGCGGTGCACGTGCCCGGGCTCAAGAAGCTGCTGGAGCAGCGCTGCGCGGGCGCGCGCATCTCGGCGCTGTCGCGCGAGCTCGCGGCGGCGTCCGGGGTGGCCTTCCCTCTCTGAGGGCACCCCAGGCATGGTTCGGAGGACACCCCGCACACCCCGCGCATTTTTGCAACACCCCGGGCGGCTGAGTCCATGTTGGTGAGGTCTCCGGAGCAGCATCCGCTGGCTTGCGCGCGCCACCACGATGCCTGCCAAGCTGACGAGGATGGCCGCTCGCGTTCAGGATGCAGGCCCTGGAGAATTGAGGCAATCAGGGGCGTGCGCGCTCCCGCAAGCTTAGCGCCAGGTTGCTCTGCAAGAATAATAATTTTGTTGTTCATTCTCCATTGATCAGCTTGGGACGGAGTGTGGCGTGGCAAAGGCATGCCCGCTGTGTGGCAAATTTTTTGAGACCGGTGGTGGCTGTACGTGTGACAAACCTAGCAAGGCAGCAGTGTGCTTGTGGGTTTCCAAGTCGTTGTTTGTGATATGGTTTAAGGCCGGTCTTTTTTGGTGGGTTGGCCTCCTCAGAAGCATGGGGCCATGCCGGGGTTCAGCTGCATCACAAGCGTCTGTCTGGTCATCTTTACAGTAAAGTTCAGCATACATGAGTACTGCGGCGGTGCACTTGCATGCAGCATTGTGCTGGTATGGGATGCAGCGGTTGCCACACAGCGCAATGCATTGGGTGACGCCTACCAATGACTGACGCATGTGCACCAGTGGTGAGTGGTGCTTCCGGCTGGTATCAGCCTTGCTGCCCGCACATGTGGCACAAACGTCGGACAGCATGGTCAGCAGCAGAAGGCCAGATTACTTATAGAGTGATGGCAGTCCCTCGGGCTGGCCGATGATACGTGTAGGTTTCTCAGCGTGTGCTGCTCGCGGAGGATGTTGGAAGGGCGAGTGTTCTGTTTGGCGGTGTTTCTTTTTGGCGGTGTTTGGCGCAAGTGCTTGAGCATTTCTTACGGCAAGCATGCCCCACATGGGCTGCATCTGAGAGCACTCATTCAACTTGCCTGTGTATATCCCCTCTGCATTTCCTTCTGACGCGTTACCATTTTGGGACTTCAACCTTGTGATTGTAATGCCGACTGCCACCTGCTGAGACGCCCTGGTATCAGATCCTTAGCTCCACGGCTCGAAACAATGTAAAACAAGCGGAGCCTAGCAGCTTGTGACCCAGCTGTTGCGCATCTCAAGATCTTATCTGCATCTCAAGATGCTTACCATTACATTCGGCACACCCTCTAAGTCAGGCACCAGGCACTTGCATGCGCCAAACCCACACAACCTAGAATCAGAGCCCCCCTCTCCACGCTCTTGCATGCCTCAGCGGTACGACTTCTGGAAGCGCGCGCGCGCGCCAGGGCCGCCAAACCTGAGCAAGGACAGAAACACGGTTACGGCTGAGAAGAAAATGGATGGATGCAGCATATGCTGAAAGCGCTGCAGATGTGCAATCCCACGCACATCCCCAAGGTGCTCCCTGGGCAACTCAACACGCCAACTGCAGCCCACACATGCCCTCGAGGTCAGACTCAGCAGCACGCGACCAACAGACGTCGCTGTGCCGAGCACAGCTCGCTGGTAGAACCACCCCTGAGAATGAGAGCCCCAACAGCTCAAAGAACAACCAGTGATGCTCAGTGCGGCCGGTGCTGGGAGGCCGGGGCCGCACTTCTTGGGCTCGCAGCGCCGCGGGTCTGCGACAAGCAGCGTGCGGTCATACTTGACCAGCACCTCCTTGATCTCCTTCTTCGCCTGCTCGTCCACGTCTGCGCCAGGGACACACCGCACGTGAGCCAGGTCCACAGTGGCGCCAGCGCGGAACGGCGCAGGCCGGCCGGCTCTGCAGCGGCCCTGCGCTCGCCTCCGCACAGGCGCCGCCCCGGCGACGCGCCAATGTGCTGCAGGTGCACCGCTTGCCAGACGCCCTCCGCATGTCACATCCAATCACAGACGGAACCACCAGGTCCGTCAGCACGTCAGCCTCCTCGATGGCGACAGCATTGCTGTATGCATACTATGGAATGCAAATAAACACACGCCTTGGCGGGTGCGCACATTTCTGGTAGAAGGCCACCAGGCCCTTGGCGATCGCTTGCCGGATGGCTGCGCGGCGCACACTGTTGTCAGCAGCCCAGCGCCGCCGCGCGCAGCGATGCACGCTCCACATGCATGGCCCAGCGGACATCCTGACACATAGGCCAGAGACCCCAAAAGCATGGCAACAAGAGCGCCCGCATGTGGCCTCGGGCCCAACACAGGAGGCTGCGGATGCATGGTCATGCATGTCGTGACAAATCAGGCAGCGCGTGCAAATCCCTCGAGCTCGCATGCAGGGTCGCCGCACACGAGCGCATGCTGGTGCCACCAAGCACCAGGGGCACACTCGGCCACGAGCGCCCTTGTGGCACCCCAAAACATAGGGCTTGCAAGCAGTGTAGAGGCATTTGGACTTTGCTAGCAAAGTGAGCACACCCGCGACACGCATCTCACTACGCCAGCTCGGTCCTGCGCGGGCTCAAGGACCTTCACCCTGACCCTCGAGCCTGAACCCCACGCACCGTACGCCTGCGACACGTGGCCGCCGCCCTTGACGCGCAGGCGGATGTCGACCGCGGCAAATTTCTCCTTGCCCAGCAGGTTCACCGGCTCCATCACCTTCCAGCGCAGCGTCTCCGGCTGCAGCAGCTCCAGCGGCGACCCTGCGCGGCCGCGCCGCGCTGCGCGCTCAGCGCGCGACATCCTATGCTGCGCGCTCCTGCTGCTGCGCACTCATGGTCTTCCCCGCCCCCAGCTCACTCGCAGCGTCTGCGCTGGTGTTAGCGGAGCACGCCCGGCTGCAGCAGCTCTAGCGGCAAGCCTGCGACTCACCACTGTGTGCAGCCTGCACACATCTGCTCGCAACACGCTTGGCACCTGCTGGTGCCCGCAGTGCCAACCGCAAGCGCAGCTGCTGCGAAGTAACGCTTCCCTTCTCGAGACAGTGCTAGTACACTTCTCGAGACAGTGCTAGTACACATATCGAGACAAAGCTGCCACACATACACCCGTGCTGCCAGACGGTGCCGTCACTGAATTGCACCCAGGAGAGCTTGTGCGTGAGCTGCGAACAAGTCGTGGGATGTTGAAGCACTCAAGGGAGCACCAAACATAGCTGAAGCCTGTAAAGAGGAGGCTGACTGTTAGTGCAACGCCACCAAGGCAAGTGCTTATCAAGAGTGCAGCCGAAGGCTGCGAGTGTGTGCTCAGACCACTCCCTGAGACCTCACACGCTCAACAGAAGGAGCCAGATGCCCTCCGCTGCAGAAGGCTCCCCGGTTGATGCTGCACAACGCACCATTGAGCTTGAGCAGCCCGGTGCCGCGCTTCACGTACGCCACCGCCACCGCCGTCTTCTGCGCGCACAGCGCAACGCGGCGTCAGGCTCCGCAGCCGGTGATCGCGCCGCCCGGCGCGTCACGGCCCGCCGCTCGCACAACGCGCAGGTCCCAACATCGGCCGCCAATCGCGCACGCGGCGGGGCGCCGCACCTTGCGCCCAAAGGTCTGCACCGACTGCGCGCGCAGCACACGCACCCGTCAGCAACTCGGCAGCATGTCGACCAGCGCATGCACGGCGCAGGCGGGCAGCGCACCTCCGTCATCGTGGCCAGGCAACTCTGTGCCGGCGGCCTGGCTCCCCCAGTGCTTGAAAAGGGCAGGCCGGTTGCTGCTTGTTGCGGTTGACGGCTGGGGTAGGGAAACTATCGACTAGGGCCACACCAGGTTATGTTTTTCCTCCTCTTCGAATCGAAGACTTCGATATCAATAGCGAGCTCGACGTCCTTGCCTCCCTTGGATGATTGCTGCGCTGTTGA
>JAABUH010004983.1_pt1 | contig 10559 bp, 20 predicted proteins | sample 5559121 | NCBI WGS metagenome assembly JAABUH01 (sample SAMN10711871, study PRJNA513364) | rock metagenome | isolation source: Antarctica rocks | place: Antarctica: Victoria Land, Battleship Promontory nord | collected 2015-12-28 | reverse complement strand
TAGCCAGTGCACCCTGCCACGAGGATTTTGTGGTTCAAGCAGTATGTCGCAGTGAGCAATCCTTGATTTGGCTTACCAACTCCACTGACAACAATCACAGCTACCCAGATAGCAACCCCCTCTGTCCATGAGTGCTGCAGACGCTCTTCGCGGATAGCTACTCCAAGCACAGTGGAGACCTGTACAAGCAGACGCATCAGCAGTGATGCGCAGAAAACAGGAAAACTTTGCAGTCAAGTCTGAACTGTGGGAGCAATGTTGTCAAATTACCAGAGCAGCAACCATGAGTAGGATCAGTGTTGGATCTTGCAGGTTCTCAAACAGCAAAGACCAGAATGCTTTCTGCTTGACTTCCTTGAAGGCATTTGCACCAAATATGCGCCGTCTGTGCTCAAGGGATAGATCACCCTCAGGTGCTGAAGTGATGCCATCAGTAGTACTGGTCAGAAGGGACTTCGCAATACCCTGGACCCCGCCACAAGCTTCGAGTTTGCTCAGGTCTTTGTTCTGCACGGCGTGCAAGAATGGTCCAACAATGGTGCTGTCTGACAAGCCTCAGACAAGGACAGTGGGGTTTACCTCGTTGAGCTCCGTCAACTCTGTCAAAGTGACCCCATATACAGACGATGCTGGCTGAAAGTCGGACACCAGAGGCTCGTCCTGCCTGTGGTAGGCCATAGGCGTGCCTCAGAAGCCAAATATGATCATGACAAGCTGTGCTCAGCAAGGGTCGTTCGAGGGCGGCCAGCTCGCCACAGGTTGCAGACTGCCGACACGGACTTCTGCTGCTTTGTCAGACGCTGAGGCTCAGTAGCCTGTGAGGGCGACTATCGGCGAGACTGTTGCAGTCAACAAAATTTGGAACTCGGAAGGTGGGAATGGTTGAATGAACACACAGGAAGAAGAGGATTGGCCTAACTGTCTGGAGAAGCAGCTCACAAGCGATAGTCGATTGGCGCTACGCTTGCCGCTCGGGTTGACTGAGGTCGATGTGCAGCTGGGGATGATGCTTTCTGTGCGTGCATGTTGAGTCGAGCGTGCGGCAGACTGCGGCGCAGTTCGACTTGCGCACCGTTGTCTATAGCTTAAACGGTCTGCACAGACGCCGTGAGCATCCCGGACCAGAGATCATGAAGGTCGTTGTAGTCAGTGGTGTGACAAGCGGTGTGGGCAAGACGTCCTTGACTGTTGGCCTTATGGCCGCTGCCAGGTCGGTCATATTGTGAAGGATCGAACGTTGACCGTTCTTGTCAGTGAGCGAGTTTGTCAGCAGCACAGATACCAATGCTAGCTCAAATTACCTGCGTGTTTGCAGGAGACGGGGCTTCAAGGTACAAGCATTCAAAGTCGGTCCCGGTGAGTCAGCTTGTAAGCTCAAATCCCAACAGATGCAAAACCAATCTGCAAATCTTGTTCCAGTCAACACTTATGCTGCAGACTTCCTTGATCCTCTGCACCACGAAGTGGCTACCGGCAGACCCTCAGTGAACCTTGATGGGTGGATGCTGAACAAGCAGCAGAATCTGGAAAGCTTCCACAGGCACGCTGCAGATGCAGACATCTGCATAGTAGAGGGAGTGATGGGGCTGTTTGACGGCAGAGATGGCATGACAGAAGCTGGTAGCACAGCAGAGCTGGCTAAATGGCTAGGTGCTCCGGTACTGCTTGTCATGGACTGCTGGAGCGTTGCACGGTCAGCGGCAGCCATGGTCAAGGGCTATCAGGAGTTTGACCCAGACCTCAACTTAGCTGGTGTAATCTTCAACAAGATTGGCAGCAAAGCCCATACACAGTGGCTGACAGAGGCCGTTCAAGCCACTGGTGTACAGACAAAGGTCTTTGGTGGCATCCCTAAGGTATGTCAAACACCATGTGGCTGCAACTTGGCGGACTTACACGCAAACAGCAGCAACCGGCCCGGTGCAAATAGCCATTGATGTCTTCATGGCAATTCTGCTGACAGCTGCATTGCGGCAAGCCATCAGTGCTAAGTAACAATTTCAGTTGAAGCTTTTGAAGCTTCTTTTCAACTCTGCTGCCTTATGTCAGTCTGCCCTGCCGAGTATATCTCAAAAGCTATGCTCATGTGTATGTCTGCACATGCATCCGCAGCCACATGGCACAGTTGCTTGCTGCTTGCAAGCTATACAGACCCTCATGGCAGCCATTGGCACCAGCAGTGGATGCTTTGCAGGACGACAGCATTGTGATCAAGGAGCGATATCTGGGCTTGCACATGCCACATGAAATGCAAGCGCTACAGAGTCACCTTGCCAAGTTGGCAGACCTTGTGGAGGCCCACTTGGATATGGAGCAAGTCTTTCAGACTGCTGCAACAGCTCAAGTGCCGCCTCTGCCAAGCAGGAAAAAGGCAACAGGGCATCTGCAAAATGGGCGGCAGCCCGTGCGCATTGGTGTTGCAAAGGATGGTGCCTTTGCTTTCTACTACAATGAGTAAGTAAGAGCAATGGCAGTGCCTGCCCAGCTGACGGCCCAGCAGGCCTAAGCAGACTTATCATAGTCAAGGGATTGTGTCTTCTCACATATGCTGATGCTGCTACATATCAAATCTTGGATCATCTCCACACACCATATATTTCCAGATTGCAAGACGGCAGGTGTGGTGCATGCATGTTGTCAATGCAGCAGGCAAGTATACAGCTCTAGGTAATTGGGCTCCAGAAGCTTCAGATTGATGTTGAGCGCATTCACAATAATATGCATGAAGGTGCAGTTATACAAGTTTTGAGCCTCAGTGTTCTACTGCAAGGGGCAGCTGCTGCTTGACACGTGCAGGGCTACTAGACACGCCGCATGCAGTGAACAAGTGGACTGACTCGATTGTTGTGTTGCAGCAATCTCAGGTTGCTGGAGGAGGCAGGAGCCGACCTAGTCTTCTTCTCCCCCATTGAGGACTGCCTGCCAGTGAACCTGGCAGGGCTGTACCTGGGGGGCGGCTACCCTGAAAAATATGCTCAGGAGCTGTCAAAGAACAGAATGCTGCTGGTTGCTGTGAAGGCCTTTGCAGAGGCTGGGGGTGTGGTGTATGCTGAGTGTGGAGGCCTCATCTATCTGTCGCAGAGCATACAGCCCATTCAAGAGCCGCCTGCTAGCATGGGTGAGCTTTGTGTGTGTGAAAGCATATCAGGTAGCACTGATGCATCACAGGTCAAGCCAGTTTTGAGACCATGTCAGCAGCAACACAGGGCCCTGTGTACAAATGTGAAGCTCAGCCGGGCTGGTCAGCATCTCTTTGTGTTGAAAGGATGGAGTGACATGCGTAAGGCACAATGCCTGCCTCGGTCTGCACAGTGGCCTGCTGCTTGTGACCAGGCAGAAAAGGAATGGCAACTGAAGCGTGAATGAGCTGTATGCATGCATTGTGAAATGTTGGCTGGACAGATATCGCAGTCAGAATCTGTCCTGGGAATTGCAATAGTTCTTGCCAATTTGGACCCCAAAACAGTCTGCACTTGCATTGCGTTGACCCGGACCAACTTTGAAGCAGGCCTTGGAACCTACCAGGCAATGTGGTCAGACCCGCTGTAACATGGCACGTATTCACCATGTAAGTGTGCATTGCAGCTGGTCTGTTTCCTTTCCGGACTCAGATGACAAAGGACAAGATGAAGATGGGGTACATAGAGGTGGAAACTCAGCAGGGGTGTAACCTGTTTCCCCCTCACTGCAAGGCCCGTGGCCATGTTTACCACTACAGTGAGATCTTGCAAGAGAAGGTCGTTGGGGGCTTCACAAATGGTAGACACAAAGAGCTGGAGTGGGAGACAGGCTATCAAGCCACCATGCAGGTCTTCGCCGCATGATACAGCATGTTGCCAAACTGCATTTGGGACGATGCATGATGCTGAGCTGCGGTTGGGCGTCAACGCTTTCTCTTTTGATTGCTTACATCATTCAGAGCTGATTGCCACCAGCGGCATGCACCTCTTGCAATGCTTCAGCATCCATAAGGGTGTTAAATTGTGCAGGATGTCTGCTTGAACAAGTCCTGTGACACATCAACACTGCAAGCTGAAGCCTGGCAATGCAGCAAAGTCACCCTGTCTAAGTGCACAGCGCTATAAGCTGAAACACTGATGAATGCCAGTGATTGCCTTTTGCAGGTGCCGGGCGCTGAACCGGTTGCTGAAGGCTACACCTGGAAGAATGTGCTTGCCAGCTATGTCCACCTACACTTTGGCAGTGCTCCCGAGCTTGCGCAGTCCTTGGTAGACAGCTGTCACGGCGTGGATCTGAACGCTGTCAATGCTGCTGCTGCAAGAGCTTGTCACCAGGAGCAACATGCTGCAGCTGCTGCTGAGCAGCAGTCAATCATACACGGCGGGCACATGAACAGCCTTCATGGCATGCAAAACGGCAGCTTGCATTCCCAGCCACAACTTCCCAAGATGATGTCAGTCCCTGACTTTGCCGTGCCTTTTCAGTCTTCTTCCCTGTATCGGCCATCCAATTTGGTTCGGCACTCAGCTGATGATGCAGAGATCCCATGTGCTCATTCGCAGCTGCAGCAGCAGCAGCAGTTTATGCAGCAGGTGCACCAGCAGCATCTGCCCAGGAAGGTGAGATACGACCCTGACGGACGCTTTGTGGCTGTGGATGTCTTTGCGCAAGCATACAATCCAGCAGACTATCAATCCTTGTCACCACAGCGTACATCAAGTCTGCCTATATTCTATAAACCCCTCAAGCCCCACTCCCTGCCCACCTCCCCCCTGAATGATGTGGCAGAGCACAGCAGCATGGAGGCACCCCCTCATCCGCAGGGGAGCTACCCCCCTTCTCAATGGGGCCAGCAGGCACAGCATCAGCACTCACAGCTAGTGTATCCACAACAGCAGCTGCACCAGCAGTCGCATCAGCAACCACTTCAGCAACTGGGGCAACAGCCGCAGCAGCTGCACTCGCCCTTTCACTCACCTGTGCAAGGCTCATCATTGCATGGCTCCCAATCCCCCACATACCCACCCCCCCTGGAAGCCCCCCACAGCGGAGCCCCACCCATGAATGCCATCCTGCACCCCAATGGCACACTGCTTCCTGCTGATGCTGCCATGCTGACCAGCCACAGCCTGATGTCTGCAAACAGTGGTTTGCTGTCTGTCAACAGTGGCATGCTCCCAGAGGGCGCAGTCTACAGGCCAAACAGCATGACTGCACCTCATCCTGGAGTGTTGTCAGCACACAGCAGCATGCTACCAAATGGCGCCGTCAGCTGTAATGACAGAGTCAGCAGCCTCATGCATGGTGATGGCATTTTGTATAGAAATGATGACACCAGCACGGCGTCCACGTCTGGCAGGATGACTCATGGGTCACATGGGCATGACCAGACACAGTCCCGGTCTTCTTCTAGTGGGCTGCCGCCTGCCACTCCAGGTGCTGTGGAGACGGTGAATGCAGATGCCATTGTGAGCTTGCTTCCCAGTGGTACTGAAATATTGTATGCTCTGGGACTGGCTGACAGGTACTGCTCTGGCGCGTCACTGCATTGTTGTGCACTCACTGCCATGCCTTGCATGACATGCATACAATTCATTTAAGTCCTGCAATTAACCCGTCCTGCAATCAATGTTCCATGAGGATGGCATGACCTGCCGACACTGCATGCTCATTCATCTCATAAACTTGTGTGAAAAGTTGGTGTCCGTCATCACAGCAGACTGTAAGGTTGCACATGAGATCGACAATCTGTGCTTTGCGCATGCACTTAATTTTGGTGGTGTAGCATGGCATAACCTGGCTGGCTAGATTTGAGTGCTAGCACCATGGGATGCATTAGTTGCTCAAATGGGCAAACCTACGCACGCTCGGAACAAGCCTGTCTGGGGAAGCAAAATGGGCCCTACCTAGCTTGTGCTAACACAGCTTTTGCTTAGTATTATTGTTCTGGACAGGCCCATGTACATCCATGTAGGCTGGTTGGTGTGAGTGATCTGTGTGACTATCCGCCAGAGGCCGCGTCTAAGACAAAGGTCTCGCATAGCTGCATCAACTCAGCCGAGATGACATCAGCAGAGGTAGTTGCCCTCAGCATTCCATCCCTACCCAATGGATACTGTGCAAAGCACCAAGCAAGCACTGTGTGTATGACGACATACCATGACGCTGTTCTGAAGGCTCTTTGCATTACAGCACTCAGATCCAAGCTGGATGATGTCTACTCGTGAGCTGTACATGTATACAAGTACGATGCATGATGCTCTGTCAAATTACTGCGTTTAGATCCATGCTGCAATGACAGTCTGTCATAAGCTGTAGGTTGTGTGCAATGTACATGGCCCATACAACCATAATGCATGATGCTCTGTCACCAGCTGCCCACCAACGCAGTGTGGAGTGGCTGAAACTTACGGTGAAACTTTCTCAAGAATGGTGAGACTTACGCTGAAACTTACTCAAGAATGGTGGAACTTCAGGTGGAAGCACGGATGCAGGAGCTGAAGGCCAGGCAGCAGTCGCCCTTCACCATTGACAAGGCCTGCCTGGCACAACAGCGGCCCGGTCTGCTGCTTACACAGGACGCCTGCCAGGCCTGTGACGTTGACAGCAGCGCTGTTGCTAAGGTATCAAATTGCTCACTGATCACTAAAGGGATGCTGGGCCCTCTCCATGCTTTCCTTTGTAGGGTTTTCCTGGGATCACTGCTCTGCTGATCATCTTCATTTCCTTGCTGTTCTGTAAGTGTGGTGTGCTGCAGGCGCCATGCCCTGTGCCTCATGTCAGCAAGTTCTTGCTCAACCAACAGCTACGCTTTGAGTGGTCAATGTGCTGTTACAGATGCTACAGATAAATATATCAAGCATCTTATGCCTGACCTGAATGTAGATCATGGCAAGCATCAGCTTGAGTGTACATACTTGCAGGCCCTCCATTTTGCTACTCTTGTGCAAAGCAGCTGTGCTGCGTGTATCACCCTGCATGCGATCCTCATGCAACAGCCAAGATTGCCTTTGGCACTGACTCGTCTGCCATGTACATGGCTGCCCAAACTCATACATGATGTAATATATACTGTGCTGACCAGACTCACACAAGGTGTAACATGTACGTCGCTGACAAAACTCATATGCAGTGTAACATGTACGCTGCTGACCAAACTCACATGCAGTGTAACATGTATGTTGCTGATCAGACTCATTCGTGGTGTAACATGTACATTGCTGACCAAAGTGAGACATGTTGTGACATGCAGGCGCTGCAGGAGGCTTCACCCCACACACAAGCCCTGGTATTGTCCCCTAGGACCCTTGCAGACGCCCTGCAGGACATCGTTAGAGTAGGCTGTGCAGCTGATGTGGAGTCAGAGGCACTGCAGCTGGTTGACAGCCTGCAAGCCCGCCTACGAAGGGTAGTGGGGCTTGTTGCCAAGGCCAAGAGGCCCAAGGTCTTGTCCTTAGAAGGGCTTGAACCACTGGTCTTGGGTATGTTGACCTCACTGGATGCAGAACCCATTGTCACATGTGCCTGTTCTTGCCCAGCTGTCTGTGCACAGTGCAAGGGTTGTTTCTGCTTGTATGCTGCTGTTGCTGTTGCTGTGTGCATGCTGGCAGTGCTATGCTATGCTGTGGACTTAGAGTGACAATTCATTGTGAGGCATGTGTGGCATGTCCAGCAAGCACTGCTCCTGCAGCAATCTTACTGCACTGTACCTTAATCGGTAATGATCTCGGCATCTTATACAGTCTGCTGCGCAGAGATGCAGCAAGCCCTAAAGATGCAGCTCAGATGTGTGGGCATGTTACAAACGGCATGCAAAACATTGAGTAAGAGTGGCGTGCGTTGCCTTTTGCAGGTGGGCAATGGTTGCCAGACATGAAGGGATTGGCAGGCGGCCGGGATGAGTGGCAGCAACCTGGGGATGCCCCTCAGCGTGTCACATGGGAGGCTGTACAGCGTTATGCCCCAGAAGTGCTCATTCTGTGTCCCTGCTCATCCAACTTGGAGCGTAGCCTGGGCGAGATTTGCAACCTGGCGGCACAACCTGGTTGGTGGGCCTTGCCTGCTGTCAAGGCTGGCCGAGTCTACATCTGTGACCACAGCTTCTTCAGTCGTCCTGGTCCAAGGTATGTCATACCACTGCATTTTTAATTTTCATGGGTCATCTGCAATTTTCCCCCTTTTTCTCTCTCTTTTTAGGTGCAAGACAGCCAAGAATACATCGAGTATTCTGCGAGGATTGAGACTTCAATAAATGCTGCAAGACTTTATGCACCGAACTGGGCCCATTCCAGTCTCGTCTACCTCTGGATGTAACCCTTGCAGCAGCAAATGACCATTGCGTCTGTCTTGATGCAGGCTTGTGCACGGCGTCGAAGTGTTGGCACGCATCTTGCACCCTGACCTGGTTAGCAAGGCAGCACCCGTTAATACTGTGATGAAGCTTGCATTGCATGGTGGGCAGAGGTGTAGACCTCATATGCTGCAGAAGTACTTCAAGCCATACCACTGATCTGCTTTTTTCAGCAGCTTCGAGTTGTATTGTCTGTTGTGACACATCTATGGAGTGTATCGGTGTGCTGGTTTGCATCTGCATCTACCAGCGTGTACATTAGAGTGCATGACGTTTGTGCTGCTAGCTTTGTTCAGTCAAGTAGCTATCAGCTGAAATTCAGAATTTTGCAAGACTAAGTGAGGAAGATGTTTTTGCTTCTTCTGCTATGGTAGGTAGCCAATAACTCCTTTTGTACACGTTCAGCATCAAGCAAGCGTCTTTATTGTTGAACTTCGGTGAATTCATGTGCTGGCCTTCAGTCATTGTGTTAAAGCTAGGTGTTGCTATTGTATCATAAGTCTTAGCATGCTCAATGAAAAGTAGAAAGATAATCCTGAGTGTACTCGCAGCATCCTGCAGATTCTCACAACAGACCACATGACTATTGTCCTGCAGTACATGACACGGAAGCTGATAATGTGCAAGCAAAAAAACCTGATCCATGTGGTCCGCACATCTGCAAGCCCTCCTTGTGAATAAACATGCTATTGTCCAAATTTTGCTACCACAGATTTTCCTCCACAATTGCCAACATCTTCTGATAGATGGCACTGTAAACAGTGCTTGTCTTATCTGAACCTTCTGATCCTGATGCAATATCTAAGGGGAATATTGGCAGCTTGTTGCTCTTGGCCACTGCCTCTATATCCGCCTTCAAAATACAGGATGTGCTTATTGATCATGCTTGCGGACTTGGCAAGGTGGCAAGAGCAAGTGCAGGCAGCTCACCATAGTTACACTCCAGGACTGCACAAGGTCGCATTTTGTTGCAATTGCAATACAGGGTGTTGGCTCCAACTCTGCCTGACATTCAGGAAGCTGGTTGAAGCCAGCCCTGTCTGTCATTGAAAACACAAGCAATGCAATAGCCGAGGACTGCTTTGCAGCTGGTAGGAGCGATGAGTCCTTCAGAGCAGCTGCAGACCCCACCTGAGGAGGTCCACTCTTTGACATCGAGTACCTGACACATGGTCAACAATGTTTTGGCTGAAAATAGTCTGCTTAAGGCTTTACCTCCCAAAACTCAAATATTGTTGGAATCTCATCCTGTTGAAGGTGCTCTGTCTGTTGGTTGGGCCATCTGAGAGCTTTCACTTGCAGACCGAGTGTCTGTTGTGGCAGGAGGGCAGGACAATCGACGAGCCGGTTGATAAGCTGCGTTTTACCACAGCTTCCCTTGCCTGAACCAAGGACAAAGACTGTCTGATCACTGATGATCGCCACACTCATGAGCTTGCTTCACAGCCTTCAAAGATCAAAGCACGCGAAACAGGTTCCCCCCACGGCATGTGCACCCAATCAGACATCAAATTACTAGATCAGCTCGGAGCCTTACCAAGCACGCATACTTTGATCGTTTGCTGAGGTCTTTCAGGTCTGTCAAGTAATCCTACGTGACAATACGCTCCTGGCATGCCTCAGCGTTTAAGAAGCGTTCCCTTTACAACGATCTCCTCTCTTTCTCTGAGCTTGACCCGCACTTTCTGGCTAGCACACAGCGCACGTCTACCCATTTATGTTCGCTGCAGGTGCGATGTTCAGCATTTCAATCACCAGATGTTACAAATTGCAGAATCGACCAAATCTCATGCGTTGCTGAGTCAAAAAAAAATCTTTTCATTGAATGGGAAAACGTTTTCATTGAACTATCTACAAAGCCAAAACCATGTACAGTGTAACATAGCCAAAGCGCACTACGCTGTCAGAGCAAGTCAGACAGAACAGCACAAACACCCTTGTCAGGGCCATTGCAGAAAACATCACTAGAAGCAGGCAGTAATCTATACAATACATATGAGATGGGTGCTGCAGCATCTTGCTGGCTGTGCATGCAGCTGTCACCTGCCAGGAGGCAAGTGAGCAGCTGGTGCGCCAATGGTTGGAGGCGGCAAATGAGCAGCTGGCGCCCCAATGCCAGGAGGGATGGTGCTGGGGCCTGTGCCTGCCTGACTGGCAGGGGCAGGCAGAGCAAGAGCAGACTGCTGCCTGCCTTCCTGCTGTCACCAGCGCGCATTGGTCAGCTTGCCAATGGAAGGCCAAGCATACA
>JAABUH010004979.1_pt1 | contig 10561 bp, 12 predicted proteins | sample 5559121 | NCBI WGS metagenome assembly JAABUH01 (sample SAMN10711871, study PRJNA513364) | rock metagenome | isolation source: Antarctica rocks | place: Antarctica: Victoria Land, Battleship Promontory nord | collected 2015-12-28 | reverse complement strand
CCTGCCGGTTAGAGCGATTTCACGCGTGGTAGGGCCGCGTCAGGGGCCACTCACGGCCCAAAACCGTCTCACCGTCCACTGCAAATATGTGTAAAGGGAATCGTGGCGGAGCGTGCTCCAGGAAGTGGCCCTAGACTGCCTAGTGTCCCCGCATGGGGACGAGGAATGGACTAGGGACGATGGGCGCGGGATCGGGACACCACTGGGCGCGACGATCCATCGAGGAGGAAACGGACATGGCGAACAACGATCAGACCCGCACGCGCGGGGCGGCGCTCGGACGGGCGCCGGCGGACGGCATGACGGCGGCGCCCGTCGAGACCGTGAACGACGGCCAGGAAACGCGCGAAACGACGACGCGCAACGTGTCGCAGGTGATGAACCTGCCGTCCGACCGGGTACGCTGGGGGCCGATCTGGGCCGGCTTGCTCGCCGCGTTCTTCACGCTGCTTGTGTTGAGCATCCTGGGGCTCGCTATCGGGGCGTCCACCGTCAACGCAGGGCAGGCCGCCCAGGGCACGGGCAATCAGAACGCGGGATCGTACTCGGCGATCTGGGCGGGGATCACCGCGATCCTCTCGTTTTTGGTCGGCGGCTACATCGCCGGGCGCACGGCGGCGGTCCACGAGCGCGGCTGGGCTGCCCTCAACGGCGCGTTGGTCTTCTTGCTGGCGCTGCCCATCCTGTTGTGCCTGGCCACACAAGGCCTGGGCGCGCTCATCGGTAACGCGAGCAACATCGCCGGCGGGCTGGGCATCAACCTGGGCCAGCTCGGCTCCACGGCCACCGGAGCGGCCAAGAGCGTCACGGCGGCGCAGGCGCAGCAGGCGGCCGACACGGCGCGCAACACGGCCTGGGGCACCCTGGTCGGGCTGTTGCTCGGCTGCGGCGCGGCCGCGCTCGGCGGCACCCTGGGCACGCGCCACGCAGCGCGCGGGACACAAATAACGGGCGGCGCCAACTAAGGCTCGCGCGCCTACCACTCACCCACCACACGGGCGGGCGGCTCTCCTGTGAGCCGCCCGGAATGTAGCGATCGACAGATCATCGAGGAGAGACAGATGACGGGACAACAATTCTACGAGGGCGCGACGGTCACTGATATGGCGGGCGAGAAGGTCGGCACGCTGCACGCGTACGACCCGCAGGGCGGCTACATCACGGTGCAAAAGGGCTTCCTGTTCCACAAGGACCTCTACATCCCCGTGAGCGCCGTCCAGAGCACCGACGCCGACGGCAACGTGCAACTAAGCCTGCACAAGGACGACCTGGCGGACAGCCACTACGACAGCCCGCCCGCAGGCGGTATGGCGCGTGAGGATAGCTACGCGCAGACCGCGACGGTGGCCGAGACCACGACCACGACGCGCGCGCAGGCCGCGCCCGCCCCGACTCCGGCCCCGGCCCCGGCCCCGGCCCCGGCCCCTCGCCAGGCTCAGTCCACGGCCCAGACCAGGACCGACGACACCATCACCGTTCCTGTGTTCGAGGAGCAGTTGGTCGTCGGTAAGCAGCGCCAGGAAACGGGCCGCGTCCACCTGCACAAAGAGGTCGTGACCGAGCAGCAGAGTATCCCGGTGACACTGCGGCACGAAGAGGTCACGGTCGAGCGCGTCGCGTTCACCGGCCAGACGAGCGCGGCCGACCTCAAGAACGCCTTCCAGGATGAGGTCATCGAGATCCCGGTCATGGGCGAGGAGGCCGTCGTGGGCAAGCAGGCGCACGTCGTCGAGGAGGTGCGGCTGCACAAAGACGACACCCAGGAGCAGCAGCAGGTCACCGGCACGGTGCGCAAGGAACGCGTCGTCGTCGACGAAACGGACACGACGCAGAGCCAGACGCGCACACCGCGCCGGGGCTAAAGCCGGAAGGCGTGCCACGAGCGTCACGAGCGTGAGGATCAGACGCGCGATGGGCGCAAGGCTGGCCAGCGGCGATCCAATGGACGATATGAATGAACGGAGGATGACCATGAGCGGCACATCCATGGCAAACGATGCACAGAGACCAGGGCCGGTGGAGACGATCGAGCCGGGCGTCGCGCACGTCGAGATCGAGCCGGGCGAGCCGACCGAGACCGCGGGCCGAGGCCAGCTCCAGGTCGATGACGAAACGGGGAAGCACGCGCCGGCGGAGCGGCCGGCGACGGGCGCCGAAGGTCAGGCGTGATGGCCGGCGGTTTTGCCCACCGGCCACGATAGAAACGGTACAAGGAGCGCACAATGTTTCCGTTCGATCAGAACAATCAACAGCACTATCAGCAATACGCCCAGGCCAGCGACTCCGGCGACTATAGCCAGGTCGATCCGAACCAGGCGGCCGGCCATGTGCAGCAGTTCGCGCAGAACGCGCCGCCCGAGATGCAGCAGCAGGTCTACGGCCAGGCCTTCCAGCAGATGCCACAGGACCAGCGCGAGCAGTTCGTGCAGCAACTGCCCCCGGAGGCGCAGGGTCAGATGGACCCGAACGACCCGCAGGGAATGGGGCAACAACTCCACCAACTCGGTCAGCAACAGCCGAACGTGCTCCAGCAGGTCTGGAACAATCCGATGGGCAAGATCGCCGCAGTCGGTATCGCCGGCTTCGCGGCCAAGGAACTGTTGAGCCGTCGCTAGGCGGTGCGACACCTACCGAACGGCGCGCCCTGCGGCGATGGGGAACGACGATTCGCCCCCATCGCCGCGGGGCGCGCGTCGCCTATTTATGTATATATGTATAAAGGAGAGATACGTATGTTTGTCATCGCCGCCGGCGACATCGGGCAATACATCACCAACGGCATCGGGGTCACCGTCGCCGCGGCTGTCCAACTGATCGGCCACATCGTCGTCGCGCTCGTGATCCTGCTCGTCGGCTACATCGTGGCGCGCTTCATCCGCGCGCTGCTACAGCGTGGGCTGCAGGCCATCGGCTTCGATCGCGCGGCCGACCGCGCGGGCATCGGGACAGCCTTACAGCGGGCCACTATCGCGCTCGACGCCGCCGGAGTGCTGGCCGCGATCGCCTACTGGTTCATCTTCCTGTTCTTTATCGACCTGGCGGTGCAAGCGCTTGGTATCGCGGCGGTGACGACGCTGCTGGGGTCGGTCATCGCGTATCTGCCCAACGTGTTCGCGGCGATCCTGATCCTAATCGTGTTCGCGCTGATCGCCAACGTGGTCGCGGACATCGTACGCGGCGCGGCGGCGGGGGCCGGTCTCCCCTCGGCGGGATTGCTCGCGGGCATAGCGCGCTGGGGCATCCTGCTCTTCGCCTTCAGTGCGGCACTCTCGCAACTCCAGATCGCCCAGTATGAGGTCAACGCCCTGTTCACGGCCCTGCTCGCGGCGGTCGCCATCGCGGGCAGCATCGCTTTCGGGCTCGGCGGCGTCGATAGCGCGCGCAACGTATTGAACCAGGCATCTGGCTCGGGCGCGCTCCCCGCGCCGAGCGACAAGCAATCCGCGCAGACCGGCCGCTAATCGTTTCGATCCAACGCCCCGCTCCCTGCGCCGCACGATGCGGGACGCACGCAGCGCCGTGGCCCGCGGACCGTTGTGCCAGAATAATAGCGTGGCGCGCCTGATCGCGCCGAGGACGTGATACCAGATGAAGGGAATCCTACAGTTCGTAGTCGCGCTCGTGCTTCACCCTGTCGCCCTCGTGTTGGCGTGGGCCAACATCGCGAGCAGGTCCGATCTCGGGGGTGGGCAGAAAATCCTCTGGGCTATCGTCAGTATCATCTGGGGCATTGGCCCCATCCTATACATCCTCGTCGGTGGCGGCACGTTATGGTAGCGCCGCCCGTCGCTCGAGAGAAACCATGAACAGCGCCCGTCCCTCCGCGCCGATAGGCGCGCCCGTCCGCCCCCTCATCGGCCGCCCGCTCCAGATCTTGCTGACCATTATCGCGGGGACCATTGTCGCCGTGATCGCGTGGACCGTGATCGCGCACTTCCTGCACATCCTCATCCTGCTGCTCGCCAGCTTCATCGTCGCCTTCCTGCTGCTCCCGCTGGTCAACCGCCTGGAGCGCGGCGGCGTGCCCCGCTTCGCCTCGATCTTGCTGCTCTATCTCCTCCTGTTCGGCGCCCTCGCCCTCGCCGTCCTGCTGCTGGCCAATCCGCTCAGCCACCAACTGCAAGGGGTCATCGCCAGCCTGCCAACGTACTTCAACAGCCACGGTCACAAGAGCGGGATTGAACTGTTCCTGGCGCACCACGGCGTCAACGTCACTAACGCGCGCGACCAAGTGGTCGGCGCGGCCAAGGCGGCGAGCGGGGCGATTCTCGGGAATACGGTCGCGATCGTGAGCGGGACGATCGCGACGGTGACCGACATCTTGCTTGTCCTGGTCATCACGTTCTATTTCCTGCTCGACGGCGGCGCCATGCGCAATCGGTTCGTGCGCCTCATCCCCGACCGCTACCGCAACCGCTGGTTCTTCGTCGAGGCCACGCTCAACCGCGTGCTCGGCGGCTACATTCGGGGGCAGGTCGTGGTGGCGGCGACAGTCGGACTCGCCGCCGGCGTCGGCTGCTGGGCCATCGGCGTCTACTTCCCCATCGTGATCGGCCTGCTGGCCTTCCTCTTCGAGTTCGTCCCGATGCTCGGCCCCGTCCTGGGCATGCTCCCGGCGGTCGTCATCGCGCTGTTCCAGCCGCACACGCCGGTGGTCCTGGTCATCGTGTTCTTTATCATCCTCCAGCAAGTCGAGTCGAACTTTATCGTGCCGCGCATCAGCGGGCACGCCGTCGGCCTGCACCCGCTGGCCGCGCTGCTGGCCTTGCTCGCGGGCCTCGACCTGGCCGGCATCGGCGGGGCGCTGCTCGCGGTCCCGCTGGCCGGTGTGCTCTACGTCCTGCTGATGGCGCTCTACAGCGACGCCACGGGCCAGTCGGAGGTGCTCGTCGCCCGGCCGCGCCGCCGCCCGTACGACCTCCTGGCGCGTCAGATCGCGCAGCGCCGCAGCCAGGGGACGGGTGGGACCACCCCAACCGCGGCACGGGCCGTCGAGACGGCGCCGGCGGCGCCGCCGCCCTCCAACGAACGTCTGGCCACGATCCAGGAGGAGGGCGCGCAGCTCCGGGAGCGCTTCGATGCTGACCAGGCGGAGCAGGCCGTCGCCGAAGCGGTCGCGCCGGATGTCGCCCCACACGAGCGGCAGGCTCCCAACGACCCCAAGACACCCAACGTGGGGTTATAGGACGCGGCGCCCCGTGTCCACGTCTGCCGCCGTGTGGACGGGCTCAGGGCGACCGGCGTCTGCAGACCGCACACAACAGCAGATAGCACAAAGGGAATTTGCATGCCGCCTAAAAGCCCGTCCCCACCCAGCATAGGACGACGTAGGCAGGGCCTGCTGGGGCTCCGTCGGAGGCGGTCCGCGCCGGGCGCGGTCGTCGACCAGGCGCCCCCACTCGAGGCGGGGACGACCATCGTCGGCGACAGCGTCTTGCCGGAGGCTGGCACGGACGGTGGCGCGCTCGCGCCCGTCGCCCCCCACGGGGAGGTCGTGGATGTCGAGGGCAGCGCGACCGCCGCCCCCGGCGCCCCGCTGGAGACGGTTATCGCCTGGCTATTTCGGGCGGGGCAGGAGCCGGTCGCGGTCGCCCCCCAGGACGTGGCCGCGCTCGTCGCCGTCGAGGAGAACTTCGTCTGGGTCGACCTGTCTACCTACAGCCCGGACGGCTTGCGTGAGGTCGGTCGCCTGCTGGGCCTGCACCGCAAGGCCGTGCATGCCGCGCTCTCGCTCTGGCAGCGCCCGCGTTTGGCTGTCTACTCCGACCATTTCTTCACCAGCGCCACCGTCGCCCGCCTCGACCCCGCCGCTTACCGTGTGGGAGCCGGCGAGCTCGACCTGTTCGCGGGGCGCAACTATCTCGTCTCCGCGCACAAGCAGCCGCTGCCCTTCGCCGTCCACCTGCTCGCGCGGGCGCGTTCCAGCCCCGAGCTCGTGACGCTCGACGCGGCCTTCATGCTCTACGTCGTGCTCGACGAAGTGCTCGCCTACTACGAGGAGCTCAACGAGCACATGCAGGCCGAGATCGAGCGCATGGAAGAGCGGGCGCTGCGCGACACCTCCGACCGCTACCTGGAGGACCTGATCCGCTTCAAACGCTACACCTTTGCCCTGGCGCAGCTTGCCGAGCAGCACCGCGCCGTCTTCACGGCCTACCTGCGCCCCGACTTCCCCTGGGTCGCGGGGGAGGAGGTCGAGGACTACTTCGAGGATCTGGAGGGGCGGCTGGCGCGCCTGCTCGACGCGCTCGCGGACAACCGCGAGGCGGTCAACGGCAGCTTCGAGATCTACGTGTCGCAGATGGCGCACCGCACCAACGCGGTGATCCGCACACTCACGCTGGTCTCGACCGTGCTGTTCTCGACCTCAATCGTGATCAGCCTGTTCGGCTCGACCATCCAGGGGCTCGTCACCGACACGACCAAACCGATCGGGTTCTTGGTCATGGTCGCCTGTATCGCGACGGTCGGCGCGACGACGGTGTGGGTCTTTCGCCGACGCGGGTGGTTGTAGGTAGACGGCCCGTCTCTCCCGGCGACGCGCCACAGAACAGGTCGAGCACAACCAGGGCATCGGGATGATCAATGCGCCGTTGCCAGGCGGCCAGCGCATCTCCATTGATCTCATCCAGTAGGGGTTTCAGTGTGATGGCTTGTCCTCGATGGGTGGCAAGATGGATGCGTCAGAACTCAGAATCACTGGTGGTCGAGGGCTAACTGATCGGGTATCCTTCTCCTGTTATAGAGGAGCGATGAGGAGGGGACGAGACGATGGGCTGCCCGTACTGCCAGGGGGACGCGACGCAGGAGCTGGAGCGAGCGACGGCGTTGGGGTACCGGCTGTTCCGCTGTCGTCCCTGTCGGCGCACCTTCAACGAGCGCACGGGCACGCCCTTTAACCACTTGCAGGTCCCCACCGACATTGCGCTGCTCGTCGTCCTCTGGCGGTTGCGGTACAAACGCAGCCTGCGGGACCTGGCCGAGATGTTCCTCACGCGCGGTTTTACCTTCACCCATGAGACCGTGCGAGAGTGGGAGGAGCGCCTCGCCCCGTTGCTGACCGAGCGGTTACGGGCCAAGCGGCGCGGCAAAGCAGGGCTAAAATGGCACGCGGACGAGACCTATGTGAAGGTGGACGGGCGGTGGTGCTACCTGTACCGAGCCATCGACGCCGACGGCAACCTGGTCGACTCGATGCTGAGCGAGACGCGGGATATGGAGGCGGCCAAACGCTTCTTCGCCCGCGCACGGACGGTGGTTGACCATGCACCGGAGAAGGTCACGACGGATGGGCACGACGCCTACCCGCGCGCCATCCGTGAGACGTTGGGGCCGGAGGTCCAGCACCGCACCAGCCGGTATATGAACAATCGGATGGAACAGGACCACCGGGGCGTCAAACAACGGTACTACCCCATGCGCGGCTTCGGCTCCTTCGAGGCAGCGGCCCGCTTCTGCACAGCCCACGACGAACTGCGAGACCATTTTCGCTATCGTCAACACCTGAACGAGACAGTGTCCTTGGCCGCTCAGCGCCGCCTGTTCCAGGAGCGGTGGGGCGAGGTGTGCGCGGTGTTGCAGGCGGCGTAGGGGTCATCAGGCAGGGGCCACCGTAGGCTGACGCGCGCTACCGCTCGTTTGCGTTCCGAATCCTGACACTTCCCCCGCGGACGGGCGTGCGGGCACCACCACGGTTTCGTCGCGTTAACCAATCTTAGAAAAGCTAACTATTGCACTAAAGCGTATGTTTTGCTATGCTTGTGGACGCACCGTGGTATCACGGCCGCATATGACCGCCACAGACCTGGCGCGTGGCGCGCGTCCCGCCCTAGCTTGGCGGGCGGTTGATGGTCGATTGAAGAGAGGAAAGCTGTGCGTCTGCTTCCCCGTTCACATAGCCGCAGCGCCTGGCGCACGCGGCGAGCCTGCGCCGCGTGTGGTGCAGCCGCCCTCTCGGCCACGCTGCTGGCCAGCCTAACGCGCCCCCCCGTCGCCTATGCAGACATCGCCGGCTGCCGCTCCGACCCAGCGCTGCTGCTCTCCAACCTGGTCGAGCTCGACGTGAGCAGCACCATCGCCGACACCGCCGCCGACGTCCAGCAGGTCACCTATACCGTCCACATCCCCGTCGGGACGCGCCCCATCCTCATCGTCGCGGGCTCGCTTGGCGCGCGCGAGGTGTGGCGCGTCGTCGCCGACAACCCGCCCGACACCTACGACACAAGCACGCTCGTGACGACTTTCACACACAGGGTCGGCGTGCAGGCGACGACGCAGGCGCTCGGCCTCGTCGGGGCGCCGCTCGTCACCATCGCGGGCCAGGATCACCAGGAGCTTCACGCGCACGTTTCCCTGTAACGCAGCCTGCCCGGTCCGGCCGGGGGCTTAGCCGGGAGATCGAGAGAAGGATGTGAGCGTGCACACACGGACCCGCCTCCACCACCTCTGGCCCCAGCCGCTCGTGGGGGGTGGGACGGCCGTGCTCGCCGTCTTCGCGCTCGCGGCGGCCTGGATCAGCCCAACACGCGGCGGGGGGGGTGAGGGCGTGGCGACCCTGGCGCTGACCCTGTGCATGAGCGTCGCCATCGTCGCCGCTTACCACTTCCCGCTCCACCTCCGCGGCCACGGCAAGGTCCACATGGCCAGCGCCCCGTACTATCTCCTTGCCGCGCTCGTGTCGCCGCCCCTGGCGGCCACGGCGGCCGCCCTCGCGACGCTGGTCGGCGAAGTGTCCGTGCGCGCGGAGCGCGGCCTCTATGCGGGCGATATCGCGAGCCAGGTGGGACGCCGGACGGTGGTGGTCCTGCTTGGCGCCCTGGTGGCGCACGCGCCGGGGAGCGGGGCGGCGCCCGCGCTCGCCCTTGTGGGCGCCGCCGTCGTCCTGGGGGCCGGGGACATCGTGACCTGCCCCCTCGTGCTCTCGCCCATGGGCGGCGCGTCGCCTCGCCGTGTCGTGGCGCTGGTGGCGCGGGAGACCTCCCTGACCGAGGGCGCGCAGTACGTGCTGGGGCTGTTGGGCGTGCTGGCGGCGGAGCACCACCTCTGGGCTCCGCTCCTACTCCTGCCCCCGACGGCGTTGCTGTACCGGGCGCTCAAACGGGCGCAGGAGCTGCAGGCGCGGACAGAGCAACTCCTGCACCGCGCGCAGGTGGCGCACGCCCAGGCCCACGCGGCGCAGGGGCAGGCGGAAGAAGCGCAGCGCGTGGCCGAGGACGCCGTGCGCGTGCGCGACAACTTCCTCATCACGGCCGCGCACGACCTGCGCACGCCCCTCACCAACATCATGGGGCGCGCCGAGATCGTGGGGATGCGCCTGGACAACGCCGGCCCACCGGCCGACGCCTGGCTGCGCGCCCAGACGCATTCGTTGCACACCTCCGCCCGCCGCATGGCGGCGACGGTCGAGGAGATCACCGACGCGGCGCACCTCCAGATGGGCCAGTCCCTGCCCCTGCGCTGGGAGCCGGTGGATGTCGGCGAGATGGTGCGCGTGCTCTTGGGGACCAGCCCCTGGATCGACGCGCCGCCAGTAGCTCTGGACGCGCCCGCCGGCGTGGTGGTCGCGGGCGATCGCGCGCGGCTGGAGCGCGTCGTCCAGAACATCGTCGAGAACGCCTTCAAGTACAACCGGGCGGCGACACCGGTCCAGGTGGAGCTGCGCCGCCAGGAGCGATGGGCCGCGCTCACCGTGCGCGACGACGGGGTCGGCATCCCCGCCGACGAGCTCCCGCACCTCTTCACACCCTTCTATCGCGCGTCGACGGCGACCGGCGCGCACGGCACAGGCATCGGCCTGGCCGGGGCCAAAGCCATCGTCGCGCAGCACAGCGGCACAATCACGGTCGAGAGCGTCGTCGGCCAGGGCACGACCGTCCGCGTGCTGTTGCCCCTCGACGTGGAGATCCCGGGGCGGCTCGCCGACGGAGCGCACACACCGCCCGCGCGGGCAGTGGCGGTGTCACGACAGGGCGGAGGCCGCTGATGCCCCACGGGACGGTATTGGTCGTGGACGATGACCCCTCCATCGTCGACCTGCTCGAGACGGCCCTCACCGGTCAGGGGTATCGCGTCGAGAGCGCCGTCGACGGCGCCGCGGTGCAGCGGGCCCGCGATCTCCAGCCGGACGTCATCCTTTTGGATCTCATGATGCCAGGGATGGACGGCGTGGAGGTCAGCCGACGCCTGCGCGCCGCCCCGGAGACGGCCGCTATCCCGATCGTGGCGATGTCGGCGGCGGAGCGGCTGGGGACCACCGCAGCGCAGATGGTCGTCGATGATCGGTTGCCCAAGCCCTTCGAGCTACGACACGTGTTCGCGCTCGTGGCGCGGTGGGTACGGACGTGACGAGGTCCTGTTGGATCGTGTTGGACGCGGCCACAAGGCGCAAGCTCGCGCACACATAACGTGAAAACGACGTAGCCCGGAACGAGGGTTTATGTCGATAGAGGGCGTTTCCTAACTACCCGGTATAGCCACACGCAAGCGTGATCATGCGGCGGACCTCTCGGGTGGTACGGCGGGAGGCGAGAACGGGAGGACGCGCCCGCGCGCGGAGGGTCGC
>JAABUH010004978.1_pt1 | contig 10562 bp, 16 predicted proteins | sample 5559121 | NCBI WGS metagenome assembly JAABUH01 (sample SAMN10711871, study PRJNA513364) | rock metagenome | isolation source: Antarctica rocks | place: Antarctica: Victoria Land, Battleship Promontory nord | collected 2015-12-28 | reverse complement strand
TGCCGCTGCTGGCGCGCAACTACGAGGCCAACCTCTCGCCGGCGGCGCTGCGCGTCGCCGGCAGCGACCTGGCCGGCGCCGTGGGCGCTGTAGAGGTGCGGTGCTCCTGCCTGAGCTCGTCCCTGAGCTCATCAGGCACGAGCCGGACTTTTGCAGGGCTGCTTGCGGCATGCATGTGAATACCGGAAAACGAGGTAGCGGGCTGAGGCATGGTTGGCGGGCGTCCAGGTGCGCGAGCTTGAATGGCTGCAGCCACAGCAGGTGCAGCCCTGCCCCCTCCTGCCGCCTTGGGTGCTTGGAGAGCAGCACTCGTGCTTTCTGCTCCAGCCGCCATGCAAAAAAATAGGGTGCGGTTGCATGGAACCTGAGTGCGGAGCGCACCACTTGTCGATGGCGCACCAGTGCAGCGCGGGCAGACCGTGTTCTGTACGCCCCCACTTGTGGCATCGTGACAGGGCTGCGCGCGAGGCCGTGCTGCTGACAGATCTTAGACAAAGGTCCAAGCAGCCTATGGCAGCCCAGAGCTAAGGCAGACGCTGCGCTACAAATGGCTGTACAACATAGCTGCAGCGGCGCGTAGGTGGAGGCGGCGGGCGGGCCGTACGACTTCATCCTGGCGGCCGACTGCGTGTGCGCGCCCTCGCCCTCCCCGCAACACCTCTGCTTAGGAGGCCCGCGCCTGTTGCCTGCTTCTTTGTCTGCCCCTGCCGGGCAGTGAGCATGCGGACTGCAGCAGCCATAGTGCCATGCCGTGTGTGGCTGGCTGAGCGCGTACCCTTGTAGGCTTCCCGGTGCGTTCCTCGATATGCGTCAAGCCTGTGGGTGCTGTGCTGGCGCAGCTGCATCAGACTCGCACGGCCCGGGATGCAGTGAGAAGCAGGTGTGATGTGGCATGCAGGTACAATGAGGCGCTCGTGGATGACCTGCTGCGCGTCGTGCTGGCCCTCTCCGCAAAGCGCACGGTTGTCGTCATCGCCAACGAGCTGCGCTCGGTGCGCGGCGCTGTGGCCAGCAACAGAGAGGCAGCTGTACCCTTGGGACAGCAGGAGTGCAAGCAGAGGCTTGCTTGTATGTATCGTCGCAGTCGCAGGCCTGTCATCCGACTCGGGTTCAAAGAGGCGGGTGCTGTGTTCTTGGGCAGCATATTAGTCTGGTAACCAGTCGGCAGAACGTTGAGTTGAGCTCAGCATGGCGTATGGGAAGCCATGTCGAATGAAGAAAGAGGGCAGTGCGCTGTGCGGCGGCAGGAGGCAGTGCATGAGCGCTTCCGGACCGCCTTTGAGCGCCACTTCCTGTTCAAGCGCGTCCCGCACGCCAGGATGGATGCCGTGCACCAGCACGCGCTGATCGACATCCTGCTGCTGCGGCGCCGCAGCACGCCGCTGGTGGGGTAGGTGCAGGTCCGGCATAGTGCGTTTAGGTCAGTGTGCAGTGCTACCGCATTGCTTGTTAGATTGCTTGTTTGAGCAAGTATGGGTGAGCCCGTGAGCATGTCGCTGCTGAGACAGGTGCACCGATTCTCAAGTCGTGGGTGAAGTTCTGTCGTATTCCTGATCTGGCTACTGGCAGTCTACTGAGCGGGCTACTGGAGAGGAAGTGCTCTGCAGGCTCCAGGTGTCTGTGAATGCATGGGTATCAATGCTGCTGCGGTGTTGTCACATTATTGTTGCAGTGCAACAAACCCAGGCAACGGACATTGCACCTGTGACACACCCGTGCATACGTGCTTGCATGTGCAGTCTACTCGAGGGACTAAAACATGTGCTAGTGCAACATCATAACTGATTTGTCTCTCATTGCAGTCTCAGCACGCAGCACAAAGTTCGCAGAGCCTGACCCAGCGCAATCGCGCTTCGTGCATGCCTGATGGTTTTGTGACGTGCCTGATGGTTTTGTGGCACTTCACAACAAAATGAGGGAGACAACCTTGCCTCACCTCAACCCCACAACCACCAAAGATCTCATCTCCTGACGTCAATACCTCACCGCAGGTGCACTGCAAGAGTGCGACACTTGGAGGCTGCTGGAAGCACCGGTCGCTCGTGCGCCACAAACCGTAGAAGCTGCCAGTCCGTGACCATATATATATAAAGGGCCGCTCGCCAGCCATGACAGGCGTGTATCGTATAACTCGCAGCCCCAGGGAGCGCTTCCAACGCGTCAGAAGCAGCCATCGAGGCCGCATACAGCATAGTCTGCGTCTGCGCCGGTGATGGGGACCGCCCATTGCCCTGCCCCGCAACGCAACCATCGGAGTCAGTGCATTCGAAGGTCCCACACGCAGACCGCTGCATGTGACCGGGCAGGGCTGACTGCCACACGGGCCAGACAAGCAATCTCCCACATAACGGCTGCCTGCAGCAGAAAGCGCAGAACAGAGCCACCAGCAGCACCGTGCCTGTGTCCCGCTTGGCCGCAGAGCCGGCGCAGGGAGAGCAGGCAGGTCGAGGCAGACATGATGCATGAGCCAGGGGTGCAAAACAGGCGGCGCGGCGCAGGCCTGGCCCTCCAGGAGGCCCGCACCCAGGTGCGCGGTGTAGTTGGCGCAGCGAACCACGCCCGCGCTCAGCGCCGCGGCTTCGGGCGCGTCGATGCCGGCCGCGCCCGCCGCCGCCGCCACGTCCGGGAACTCTATCACCGTCACGCTGCCGCGTCCGCCGGCCCCCGCTTGGCTCCGGCAACGCAGCCGGCAGCCGGTGCATCCGTGAAGGGCCGCTGACCCAATGTGAGCCATGCGTGCAAGTGCGCAGCGCGCCTGCGCGTGCTTGAGCAGGCGCGTCTGGGCACAAGCGGTCGCAAGGGGCGGCGCGGACCTCCCGGGGGCGGAGCGGAACAGCGACAGCCGCTCGGGCCCCAGGCCCAGGCAGCGGCAGAGCATGGCCGAGATGATGGCCGAGTGCGCGACGAGCGCGATGGTGCGCCCGCCCGGCGCGTGCGCGGCCGTCGCGGCGCTGTTCCAGACGCCGCCGGCGCGCTCCCAGAACTGCGCCAGCGGCTCGGCGGCGCCCTCCGCCTCCGATGCGACCTGCGCCAACAGGCCGGGGGCAACGTGTGGGGCCGCGCGCGCAGGCACGCGACGCTCATGCTTGCATGCGCGCTCGAGGGGCGCGCTCGTGCATACATGGCTTCGGCAGGCGTCGTTCGGACGGCGCTCGGGCGCCAAAGCTCAGGCCTGCCTCAGGACTGCTGCCATGCTCGGGCGGCGCAGCCGAGGGGGAGCTGATGCGCGCGCGCCTGCGCCGCAGGCCTGCCCGCCAGCGCCCCCCAGTCGCGGTTCCGCAGCGCGTCCGAGACCTGCACCGCGGCCACCGTGCGGCCGGCGGCGCGCTGCGCGGCCGCGACCTCCTCCGCCGTCTCCCGCGCGCGCGGCTGCGGGCTGCTCAGCAGCTCGTCCACCTGGCGCGCAGAGGTGCCCGTCAGAGTGGCTGCTCGGCAGGCGCATGACTTGTGGCCCGTGACCGGTATCAGCGCACCGTGCCGACCGCAGCCGCTTGGGCGTGCACCCTGTTCTGCATCTATCGCACTGGAACTGAGTCGTGAGAGTCGAGGAACAGAACAAACAATGCACCAGAAGAGGGCTAGGCAGCACACCCGGAGCGCCCACTTGTACGCGCCAACATTGGCTTGTCACGGAGGGTTCACGCGCAGGTATGCCGCAGGAGGCCGCGCGCCTGCAGGTCGGTCAGCAGCGCCGCCGCCTGGCGCGCCTGCTCGGCGCCCAGCGCGCTCAGCGGCTCGTCGTTCACGCCAGAGAGCACGCCCGCGGCCGTGGCGGCCGTCGCGCCGGTGCGCACGAGCACCAGGCGCCCGGGGCCCCCGCGCGAGCCGCCCCGCAGGTCGCCAGCCGAGCCGAACGGCGGCCCGGGCGACTGCCGCCCAGGCCGCGTCCGGCAAGTCAGCACTGCAGACGCAGCTGGTACGAAGTCTTCTCTGTTGCTCTGCTTGCTGGACTGCCTGTATGAGCGGTTGGCTTGCTTTGGTGTGGCGGTATGGGTGTGGTATAAGCAAGGGTTGATGCCCGTCGCATCAACACTTTGCACAAGCCAGCACGTCACTGTCCAGCTGTGGGCAGATTAGTGCTTGTCGATGCTGACCTCAGCGGGGTCAGTGGCAGCACAAGGGTGTTGGTGCGGCCAAGCCTGCCGTCCCAGTGCGGAGGACAGGTTCGGTGTTGACAGGCAATGGGGCGGTCGAGGGAGCACGAGGGGCGTGGGGGCCGCCGCGGCGCGCCTGGTTGAGGCGGTCCACGACGAGCGTGGGCGCGCCGCCGGCGCCGCCGCGGCCGGGCAGAAAGTCCAGCACGCTGCTCGCTCCATTGGACTGCACCAGGCGCCGGAAGAACGTGGGCGGCAGGCTCAGCGCCGAGCAGATGAGCGCCTGCGCTCCACGCGCGCGCGTCGCGCCGCGGCAAGCGCGCTCGCTCGTGCTGCCACACGCCGTGGCGCCAGGTGCAGGTCCCCCGCGACATCAGATGCGCGGATACCGACATTTAGGTGCCAGCGTAGCAGCACTGTACAGGTTCGCTACCCGTGCTGGTGGCGCATTGTCAGTCCTTCCATGCAATATGTGTGCAAGGCCTGCTAATGGCTGGCGAAGTAATGGCATGGCAACAACCGCAAGCCTGACAGCAGCGTCATCCACAGCGGCGAGTATGCCATGTCCGGCACTGCGCGCCATGCGCGCAATCCCTCACGGCATAAGCGCCGATGCGGAAGCACCTGGTTGACGGCATTGTGCGCAACCACCAGCGCGCACGCCGCGCCGGGCTCGCCCGAGGCAGCGGCGGCGTCCGTCGCGCCCAGGATGTCCTGCCACGCCAGCGAGGCGCGGTACCACAGCTCCCTGCCGCGCCGGGCCGCCCCTTAACGCCCAAGTATAGGTTCCATGGCCCCGTGGCCCCAGGCCAGGCACCCTTGTGGCCCATCTCATGGTGCCCGTGACACGCGGCTCCAGCTGTTCACCTGGGGGCGCAGGTTTGATGTGAGCACTGGCAACCTGCGGCGCCAACAGCTCACAGCAGCATCTGGACTCGCGTCGATGCATGCTGCAGGACCATGTAGACGAAAGCGCTAAACATCCTTGAGCTGTGTCAGGTGCAGCGAACCAGACGTGTTTCACATGCACTGGGGCGGGGTGGTCGGCATGCTCTAGTGTCTCTAATAGCAGGTCAAGACGCCCCCTGTGGCTCGGGTGTCTAGAGCAGTGACGGGCAGCACTGCGCCGAGTGCGCGCAGGGCCGCCAGCGCACGCACCGCACGGGCGCCTGGCCGTCAATCTCAAACTCGGCGGCGCGCTGCTGCCAGCACCGAAACTGCTCCCCGTACAGCGCCTTGCCCTCCGCCTTGGCCAGGCCCTGCGCAAAAGCACGGCGCTGCACCTTCTCCGCAGCCCCCTTGCGTGGTCGGCGGACGCTGCGAACGCCAGGCAAGCTTGCAGGGACCTGGTCGGCGGACGTTGCAGACGTCAGGTAAGCTTGCGAAGAGCAGGTAGGGCGTGCTCTGACACGCCGAACGTGGCCTGGCTCCGCCTCAACAGCAAGCGCTCACCGAGGACAGCGCCTGGGCTTGCTGGTACTGGTGTGCAGCAGAGCGGCGCGGCCCTTTGCGCTCGAGCTGTGGGCGGGACCTGGAAAGAGTACAGGTCGACCTCGCGGAGGCTGGGCAGCACGGAGACGGGGCCGCTGCGGCTGCCCCAGATGATCTCCGCGGTGCGCGCCGCCCGGCTCAAGGGGCTGTGGAACAGCCGTCCAAACACGTTGCCATCCAGCTGCGCAGCACCGGCCAGCGCTCGCGGCCCGGGACCAAGGCGCTCAGGGATGCTCATGCATTGGTCACTTCAGTATGGCACTCACCGGCTCTGCAAGCATCTGCTGCAGGCAGAGCTGCCAGACGTGCCTAGTCTCATGCGAGTGCGCACCATCTGGCGTGTGGTGTCTGCCTGCGCCTCTCCCTTGGGCGTGAGCACCGCAAAGTCCGAGCTGCCCTGGATGCGCACCAGAACCACCCGCAGCGGGGCTGTCACCAGCGGCAGCGGCAGCGGCTCAACGTCCCGGCGGTCATTGAGCTCCGAGAACTGGTCAATGCCCTGCCACTTGTAGGTGCTCTCCAAGGTCTCTGCGTCAGCCACAGCCGCGGCACAGGTACAGCGGTGCGGCATTGGCGGCTGGGCCACACGCGGCGCCGCTGGGGCGGCCCGCATGCCGCCTGCTCGCCTGCCCGCTGCTCTGGGATGGGGCCAGGGCACGCACGCGGCGCCCAGCGGGGCTGAAACCTTGAGCGCCATGCGTCGCTTGATGTGCTTCTGTGCCCCTTCACGCGCTTGGCGCTTAGTGCACCAGTGATCCATCTCCGGATTGCCTCAAAGGGCTTTCCCAGGGCCAAACCAGGCTTCCCAGCATGCAAGGCATGAGCATTCCCTATGCCCATGTCAAATATTCATTGAGGCCGAAAAGTGCCCAATGCATCCCTGATGCTGTACCAGTCATCGTATTACACATACACCTTGTCAATCCTTACATCTGACTCGACTAGCTGTTTGCACAAACCTGCCCTGGGGAGCATGCATTCCTTGGTACAGCAGCACTGTGGCAACGCCCAATGCATGCACCTTGCACACGCTGTCAGCAAACGAGCGCTTGCAGGCCTGCACCTGCATCTGCCGAGCACAGCCTCGGCACGCTGCTGCTGGGACACCTTCATGCGGCCTCGCGTCGTGTCTGCCTTTCTACTCCTGTAGCATTACCATGCTCCTTGCAAAAGACCGCTTGGCTAAAACACGCAGCGGGCAGCGCCGCGTCTCAACTGCGCGTCCTTCACATATTTGCAGCCTCAGGTGCACTCCAGACCCCGCGACCCTCCGCGGGGGCCGACTAGCGCGCAGCCGCGGCGCGCGTCATCTCGACGATGATATCCTTGACGTCCTTGCGGCCCTCGGCCGGGCGCACAAAGGGCAGCCGCGCGCGCAGGCCGTCGCCGCCGCGCCGGCAGGCCAAGTCCAGGCCCAGGCGGTCGACGCCCGTGATGCGCGCCTCGTCCACCGTCAGGCCCGCGTAGTGACGCAGCATCGCGGCCGTGGACTGCGCCGTATGCCGCGCAGCACTGTTACAGAAAGCAGGTCTGCAGACGGACGTGCTTCGTGCACAGCATTGCCTTGCAGCTGCCCTGGCAAAGCACAGTCGCCACAAAAGCCTTAAAGCATGCCAGACGCAGTACTCGTGACGCAACCAGGGATCATGCAAACAGCCTTGACGTGTACATGTCTTGTGAACCATGGTGATGACCAGCCGGGGCGGCATGTCTGGTTCTATTGACCTCTGACAACAAAGGCCCCACCTCAGCATGGTCGGCGTTCACGTGTCCCGCGATGGGCGCCGCAAACGCAGCAACAGGATCCGCGCGCGCCGCCAGGTACTCCTCCCCGCTGAACTGCGCAAGGCAAATCAGAAATCTGAGCGCCGCACATGCCAGCACTGCAGCAAATACGTGTTTCTGCCCGGATATGAACAGCAGCAACCCCTGCTGCACCTGCCTGCGCCTGATGACTCTGTGTTCTGTGTATTTTGGGACATGCAATACTCTTATGTATAGGAACAGGGCTGCAGACCCGAGGCATCTGCAGCATGCAGCATACCACAGTGCTCAGGGGCGAAGTGACATTTGATCAATGTTTGCGCATCGCAAGCATGTGCAAAGCGCACCTGCTTGATGCGCCCAAAGCCGCTGATGAGCCGCCCAGTGACGACGGGCTCCATGCGGAACCAGGTGAAGTCGCCTGCGCAGGGCAGGGCATGGCCGCAGGCTTGTCTGCATGCCTTTGGTGTCCAGTGAGGCGCTGACACCAGCAATAGCCGGTGCCATACCCTGCTTGTCGCACCGGCATGCTGATGTTTTAAGCTCACTCCGCCAGAGCCTGAGCACCGTCAGCGCGGCGCACCGAAGTCCACCCAGAAGCTGTTTGGGTACTTCGCCGTGAAGACCTTGCGCGCGGCGCTGGCCTCCTCGTCGCCGCTCAGCGCCTCCACCCGGCCGGAGATTGTTGCCCGCGCGTCCGCCATGCCCTGGTCACTTTGCCGCGCCTCAATGGAGGCCGCCCTCTGCTTATGGACTTGATGCGGCACATCCGCTCGCAGCAGGCTTGGTTCCCAGGCCAGCAGAGGGCAGAAAATTGAGCAGCGCGTACGCTGAGAGGCAGCACATGTGCTTATAGCCAAGCGAGCACATTTACGCTCTGCCCGTGGCCCCAACTACTCGCGGCTTTTCACCCTCCAACCTGACCCACACTCATCACGGCAAACTGTGCCCATGACGTGCGTGTCGCATGTGAGGAGAGTGCGCTGCGTGCCTGGTACCCTCGCGCAGTCACGGTGAGGGAGGCGCGCGAGTCGCTGCGCAGGTCGGGTGTGTGACTGGACAGCGAGCTGAAGGCAAACACAGGCCGCCCTGTGTCATCGGCCTGCCAGACACCGCACACACCACAGCATCAGGCGATAGACAGCAGAGCACGCAAAGCACACCGAAGAGTTGCTAACACTGTAGGTTTTCTTCACGAGTGGAGCAGCCTTGCGCAGGGGTGTGACGCGCCGCAAACTCGCAGACCGTGCCCACGGGGTAGCCCGTCCAGGCGCCGGAGCTGCCTATGGTGGACAGGACTCCGTGGCTGCAGCGCACAAGCGCCGCACTGTCAGTCCCAGAGCTGGCAGTGCCAGTGTCCGGCACTGTCATGCCCTGTGGCAGCCACAGCAGGCAGGGCTGTGCAGCACACCCGGCTGTGGCAAAGAGCACCCGCGCCTCCTCTGCGTACGGCAGGCGCGCCGCATCACGCTGGTGCGCCTGAAACGCTTCCCACTCGGCGTTATCGTGCCCGCTCGCCTCTCCAGCAGCCGGGCTCGCCTCTGGCAACACTGTCGTCTTAAAGCAGTGCAGCGTGACACAACGTGTGCCGGTGGTCAACGTGATGACCGGCTGAATTGGCTCATAAAACAACAGACATACCGGGCGACTCCTTGGTCTGCGCAGCTCCCATGACTGTGACTGTGAGAGTACGCTCGCTCTGCTGCTTGCGCAGGACGCTGCCGCAGCGCAGCCTCACACTTGCGCGGCAGGACGTCAATGCCTACGCACATTGGACGCTTTTCATAGCTCAACTGACTGGTGGCCAGTTACAGTATACATACCAGGCAACTGACGGTCAGTGAGCCCGCGCCTGAACAGCTCCGCCCTTCAAGCAACTGTGCGGGACCTGCAGAGCGCGCAGGGTAGATGTCATCTGCCTAGCAAATTTGACAGATAATTACAGAGAAGCTTGCCACACCAAACTCAAGCGCTCGAGGAGGCACCTTGCTTCCCGAGCTGGACACGCCCAGGCAGGGTTGAGAGGGTCTGGTCCGGTCGACTTGCGGTTGCGACGAGCGCGAGTTTACCCGTCACTCTCCTTGCTCGCCCCCAGCCCTGTGTGGTTTGCATCCGGGCAGGTAGAGCATCTCTAAGCAGGCTAGTTGGGGAGCCTGTGTTCACCCTCCTCAGCAGTGGACCACACAGTTTATGCGGCCCTGCAGAGGCACGCCATGGAAACAGGGAGCGTGGGCGTGGCAGCACGGCAGCCGTATGCGTGGCTCACAGAGTTGCAATCAGCAAAGGTGCACATATACATAAAAAGATGAGCTTGCAGCGCTGTGCTTCACCCGGCGTTCGGCGCACCTGACCTGTTTGTCCTCTTCTCATTGACAGGAGGACGCTGCGAGGGGCGTGCGAGCGAAGGTGACTGTTGCGGAGATATGCGAGCGCGCAAACGGTGCGTGGCGGCTGTCACTCCATGAAGACAGGGGCAGGCTGAAGGCCAGACCAGCACTGCCGGTCCTGTCCTGCGTCAAGCGCGCCTGCTTGGGCTGGAGGCACACACCCTGGCCTGGCGCTGTCAGCCATACACGCTTTTCGTCTGCCGAGCCCTGGCAGCGCTCAGCCAGGCGGGCCGAGCTGCTGGAGACCAGGCCGATGAGCACCAGGAGGCGCTGCGCGCTGGAAAGCGCAAGCAGCAAAGTGGCAATTTCTGGGTCGTGCTGAGCTGCGAGGCAGGACGTCCGGGTGCACCTGGAGACCCTGCAGCACTGTGCGCGGCAGACCCTTGCCCGCTGGGCAGCCTGGAGCCGGCAGCCTGTGCTTGAATGCGAGCCGCGCATGCGCAGTAGAAAGTGGGCACACACACCAACTCGGCAGCACTGTTCGCGGCAGACCCCCGCGCGCTGGGCAGCCTGGAGCCGACCAGCCCGCGCTCGGTGGAGGCGTGCCTGCGCCTCGGCATCGAGCCGGCCAGCCTGCAGTTCCGGCCGCTGGAGACGTTTCAGCTGAGCCGCGAGGCCGGCGACCTTGCCCAGCTGGCGTTCAACTTCAATGAAGCAGTCCGCCAGGCGCGCCTCGACACCATTCAGCCGCACTTGTCTGGGCGCACAGCTGCCGTGTTACGACTTCATTCGCATAATACAAAGTCCGGGCTGCAGCACAGGCAAGTGACGGTGCAAGTACAAACATATGCAAATATGCAAGTACAGGTGGTCATGGCCAGAGCGG
>JAABUH010004976.1_pt1 | contig 10563 bp, 11 predicted proteins | sample 5559121 | NCBI WGS metagenome assembly JAABUH01 (sample SAMN10711871, study PRJNA513364) | rock metagenome | isolation source: Antarctica rocks | place: Antarctica: Victoria Land, Battleship Promontory nord | collected 2015-12-28 | reverse complement strand
GGTGGCCGGATGTTCACGCGGCACATTGCATGGAGCTGCGTCCCCGTGGCCGTGCCCGGCCTGCTGCTGCCGGCGGCTGTGTTTCTCTATTGCACGCCCATGCTGGCTTCGGCTGACGCTTGCCGCGGCGCGCGCAGCTGCCGGCAGGCGCCAACGCGACCTTCGTGTGCGTCGGCGATGAGTGGCACCGCCACCCGTCCGCATTCTTCCTGCCGGGGCCTGCCTACCGGCAGGCCTTCGTCGCGTCTGGGTTCCGCGGGCTCCTGCCGCGCGCCTTCGACCTCGCGCAGGCGCGCAGACGCTGCACTTGCCCGGGCCCAGCAAAGCTGCTCGCATGACGGGGGCGGACTTGCTCGCATGGCGGTAACGACACAAGCGCAGTGGGGGCTGCAGGGGCGGCTCCCTGCAGCATAGGGACCTGGCTGTCGCCACCAGCATGGGTCCAGGAGGCAATCCTCTGCTTTGTGGAGCGTTGCTCAGCGTGCCAAGGTGCGCACGCGACACACACGCATATCTGACAGACTGAGACAGCGCGGGCGCTGAGCAGCTTGCCAGGGGCGAGGACCGAGATGAACTTCGAGCCTGTTCTGGAGCCCGTGTGCCTATCCCCTGTCTGTCGCGTGCGCCCAGGGGGGCACGGCGGCGGCGCCGCCCGAGCTCAACGACCGCAACCGTTGGGAGCCTGCCAACGTGTGGCCCGACGCCGCGCGCTGCGACTTCTTCGTCGGGCTGCGGGGCGCCGGCGAGCCGCCGCTGCAGGGTATGGCCCAGCCAGCCTGCGTGCCGCCCGCGCAGCAGGGCTGGCGCGAAGGCCATGATGCAGCTGCGAGCCCGCTGCAGACTGATGCAGCCGCAATCGCACACAGAGCACATGCGCCTGCTCCGGACAGCACTTTGGCAAATTGTGTCTGGGCCCAGGCCGTACTTTTGGCGGACTCTGTCCGGGCCAGCCCGCATGCAAGACGCAACTGGTGTACCGCACGTGCGTTGCCTGACCTGTGTGTTGTGGCGGCATACGCTTGGCCACGTGCTGCGCGCTGGGCCGCGCTCATGCAGACCCGGCGGACTGGGAGCTGCTTGCGGCGAGGGTGCTCGTTGACGTGGCGCGCTCGCGCCCGGCCGGCTGCTGCGCGCTTCTGAAGCTCCACTCCATGTCTCGCGCAGACCCGGCGGTGTGGGAAGAGGTCGCGGCGCGGCCGTTTGTGGATGCGGCGCGCTCGCGCTCGATGCTCGCGCGCGCTCTGTACCTCCCGCGGCTCTCGCGCAGCCGCAACCACTGGGTGCAGTACACGCTGCTGCGGCGCATGGAGCCGCCTCGACAATGCCATGCGGATGGTGAGCATGGGGGCAGCCGCCATGCCGGGGCTGCAGAGGATGAGCAAGCTGTGTGACTGTGCCGCAATGATGAGCACACCTGACACCTTGTGTCTGCACCACATTGAAACAAATGATTACACAAAACCCTTGTTTACTGCAGCCCCTTGTCAGCTAGAAGAATGTCCAGCATCTCCCGGAGCCCCTGCCATTCGTTGGCCGCAGGCGCGACCAAGACGTTCATGTTGCCGCTATCAGCACTTTGTGCTCCTGCGACCAAGCCTATCCTAAGCGCTTTAATGCCAAAAAACCCCTTGCAGCGCAAGGCTTGCGCCTTTGTTCCGAACCTTGCTCTGAAGCCAAAAGCCAAAAAACCGACTCCCACGTTACCCACGATGAGTGAACCTGGAGAGAGACATAGCTAGGAGCAGACCCTGGTCACTCCCCAGCACGGCACAGCCGTCCCACGTCTGGTCTATAAACCGAGCCAGTATGAGGCGTGTAAAGTCAGGCCCCAAGTAGAGCTGGGCATTGCCCCACCAGCACACACACACACACACGCCCGCTTGTTGGTCTTCGGCTCTGGGCCAACCATGAGAATTCGGCACGCTCGAAATGCGCCCACAACAATGTGTCGCGTCTGTGCAGAGCTGTGTGCCTCATCAAACCAAGCGGAGCACGCTGGCCAGTCAGAACCCGCTAGTAACAGACTGGAAGGACACGGCATGCACGCTCCTGAGTTTTGGGCCTGGGGTGGGCCAGATCACAACAGGCTCGCCTTGCGCTTGGGGTACATAAGGCCGCGCCTGGACAGCAGAGCTGTGTGCTGCTCCGAGCGCAGCATGCTGGCCGATCAGAGCCTACTCAGTGCAAGTAATTGTGATGGAGACATGCATGCCCGGAGCATCCGGCCTATGGCCGCTCACCCTACTTGGCGCGCTCGCCTCGCGCGCCCGTTATACGGAAATTGCGTGTGGCAGAGCAGGATGCCTCTCTCACCGAACAGGTGACATGCCATCATCAGTGCTTCAGCGTACATAGCGTTTCCCAAGACAGACACGCTTGCTCTGAACCCTCTGGCCGAAAGCCAAAGAGATACGGCTCAACAGACTCGCCGTGCGCCCGCAAACAGCTGGCATTGGCCTGGGCGGGGCTGTGTGCCTCATACAGAAGTGAGGGCAGCGTGCTGGCTAGTCGAGACCGCACCACTCCTGTGCAAAAGCCCCGCGGGTTGCCCTGTGCTAGAAGGCTCTCCGATCAGTTTCAGGGGCAGCGTCTAGCAAAGCTGCGGGCTACGTCCCATGATGGGCAGCCGCGCCACCACCACCCTAGTCAGAGAGGGCTGCATCAGCCAGACCTGGCTGCGCGAGTAAACACGACACACGGAGATGGTGCCCTATCGCGCACCCTGCTCCCCGCCTCGCACACGTACAGGCACACCTTGGCTGCGTGCCAGGCGTTATCGCAGGCTTTCTGCAGGCCCGGCTAGCACAGCTGCAAGTTCAGGGCATGCCCAGGCCAGACGCGCCATCCCCCGGGCAGCTGCGCGCATGCCGCGCAGCGCCCCCATCATCCTCCCCGCTCAGCACCCCGGGGGCGCCCTCCATTCCCACAACTAGCATACCTGCCGGCGACTGCGGGGCGCGCCCCCAGCAGCGCACGCCGGGGCTGCCGGGTCGCGCGCGGCGCCGCCGCCTCAGCAGTTCAGCAGGAGCAGCAGGCGGCACGCGCGCGGGACGCCGAGGCGCGCGGCCGGCAGCACCGCCGCGGCGACGGCCGCCGCGGCCGCCGGCAGCGCGCGCCGCACGGGCGGCAGCGAGACCGCCAGCGCCAGCAGCGCGCCCGTCGCCGGCAGCCGCGCCGCGCACAGGCACAGCACCGCCGCCGCCGCGCCCACGCCCAGCACCCTGGGTCGCGCGGCGCGAACGTCACGAAGGCGCGTTGGCTGAGGACGGCAAGCCGGCTGTGTGCAGCGCTGCTTGGGCGCACAGCGGCCGCGGCCTGACAGGCTGCACCGGCGCGGCGGCCAGTGTCAGAACAGCAGGACACCACAGGTGACCAGCGGGCGCCAGGCGGCCATGGCACCACCGTGATGCGCTTAGCTATGAAGCTCCCTGATAAAAAAAACCACTCATGAGCCCTTGTCGCGGCCATCCTGAGGAGGGCGGGGGCGGCACCGGCGCGGCGGCCGGCGCAGGAACACGAGCGGCAGCAGGCAGGCGCAGGCGTAGTTGAGGCTGGCCGGCGGCGGCGGCAGCAGCGGCAGCGGCTGCCCGCGCGCGGCCAGGCGGTCGCTGACGTGCAGCGCCTCCAGCACCAGCACCAGGACGAGGTTCACCTGCGCGCGCGCATGGCCTTGGTTGAGTACTCTGTGCACACTCTACACCCCCAGCCACGAAAATCGGGCTCCGGGGTCACCAGTGCGCGCATCAGGCCCTGATCAGGCAACACACGCAGTCCCCCCCTAGCGCGAGGTCGGCTGCTGGCACACGGACCCCAAGCACACGGACCCCAAGCAGGGCTAGCTCCCTCGTGCGCACGTGCGCGCCTGGGCAGCCAACACTCGCGCGCGCAGGCTCCTCCAGTGCCGCAAGCATGCGCGCTCACAAGAGGCTCACCAGCACTCTTCACAGCGCACACTCAGCAGCCAAGAAGCTGCATCGGATGGCTGAACAGAGCTGGGCAGGCAGGCGCGCGCTGGAAGCGCACGGGCAGCGCGCCAGCAGCAGCTTGACCTCGTCGATGCACGCCACGTGCGCGCCCAGGCGCCGCGCCAGGCCGCGGCCGCGGCCCGGCTTGCCGGCGGCGGCGTCCGCCGCGCCGGGCGCGGGGCCCGCGGCGGCGGGGCCGCTCGCCGCGCAGCCGCCGCGCTGGTCCGCCAAAATCTCATCCTGCAGCTCGCTGTCGCACGCCGAACAGGCGGAGGAGTCGTCGTACGCGTCGTCGTCTGCGGCAGCACACACCCCAAGAGGTCGGCCGCATTGCAAGCGCGCCTGTGCTGAGGCCAAGAGCAGGCGGCATGCAAACCTGCCTGCTCCGCCCATGGCCTGCTTCACCTGGTACGGTTTGAGCAGGTCGGGCTCGCGCGCTGCCAGGCGCACGGAGGCATGCACTACGTACTGGACGCACGCGGGCTTGGTGGAAAGTGAAGGACTTTGGTACTGTGATGCGCTACTATATCATTTACCCGTTAAGCAAGCCACCGGGCCCCAGGACCATGCTTGCGCCGTCACCCTGCGCGAGCGCGGTCGGTGAGTCGGCGACCAGGACGCACCGTCGGCGAGTGCGACTCTCGCTGCGCACAGCGCCTCGCGCTTCAGCGCCGCGTCGCCGCGCAGCGGGGGATGCGCGCCGCGATGCTGCGCTGCAGCCTGTTCGACTGGCGCGCCAGGTGCGGCGCCATGAGCTGCGCCAGCAGCAGCAGGCGCGCGAGCAGCCTGCCGCGGCAGCGGCGTCAGTTGGCTGCACTATCACCCTCCAGACAGGGCACCCCTGCCCACGCACAGCGCCAGCGCTCCTCCCCACGACGTTCTCCTGAAGACGGCAAGACGCGCAATGTGTCAAGGCAGAGCCGCAAGTTATGACGCTGGCGCAGAGCAGGCGCAGCCAACGACTCGATCTGTTTGCAGGGCAGCACAGGCAGCGCCTGCACTGCCCGCAGCGCTGTCCCGCCGCCAGAGCGGCAGGACAACAGGCGCAGGTCACCGCACGAGCAGTCAGGCACGGGACACGGCGCCAGGCCGTGGGGCCGCACGGCGCATCCACGACGGCGTCGCCGTCGGTGCCCAGCGTAAGCACGGCGCACGCGCCGCCCTTGACGCCCGGGCCGGGCAACCCTGGGCCCGGCACGGGCGCGAAGACCACCGACTCGGCGCCCACGGCAAACGCATCCTCCAGGTCGCCGTAGCGGCTGGGCCTGGTGCAGCGCAGGTGGCAGCTCGATACAGGCGCTGAGCGAAATGCATCCGTCCTATGGGCCACCAGTGGCTGAGCAGGGTGCTGACAAACAAGGCGCGCATTCACGCGAGGCGACAGCGGATGAGCAGATGCCAGGGTGTGCCACGCAGCCCATGGCGACTCTCCATGGCGAGTCGCAGCCGTGGCCTTGAGCGTGCTTGCGTGGTGAGGGTCATGCAGCAACAATAATTCGCGGGGAGCTCAGACAGCTGGTCCACATAGAAGGCAGCGGCCCGGAAGCGATTGCGCAATGTACTGCTCGGTACCGGCAGAAACAGACGTGCGCACCGCCGGGACTCGGCAGCGCAGGCGCAACAGGCCACAGCAGCCAGGCAAGGCGGCGTTCCCAAGAGCCAGAGCGGCGGCTCTTCGCCCAGCAATAAGTGACCGGCCGGGCGTGCAGGGGCGCGCCGGTGCAGGGCGGCGCGCGCGGTGTGCAGCCAGCGGTTCTGCAGCAGCGAGAAGCCCGCGGCGGCGGCGGGCAGCGGCAGCGCGCCGAGGCGCAGCGCGCCGCCCAGCATGTTGCCCGTGCTCAGCACCCAGCCGCGCCCGCCGCTCAGCGCGACCACTCCCACGCTGCACCGCCCGCGCCCTGCTTTCAGGCGCCACTGGCTTGAAAAAACAGCCGAAGAGGCGCCTGCGGGCGCACCTGAAGAAGCGGGCGCTGGGGCAGAGCTCGCGCAGCGCCGCGGCCGCACCCCCCGAGAGGCGCCCGCTGCCGAACGCGCGGGAGAGCTGCCGCGCCAGCCGCTGCTGCATCCGCAGGTACTGGCCGCCGTGCGGGTCGCCCGCATCCACTGCTGGCCCGCAATGCGGGCCGCGCTGCAGGCCATCACTGCAGGGCTGCTGCGCCATGCTGTCCTCGGGCCGCTGGACAGGCTGCCCGCTGCCCTCCCCTCGGAGAGAGCAGTCCTCCTGCTGCGGCGCCTCCCTCGGCCGCTCAAGGCCGGGCGCAGGCATGGGGCTTCAAAATGGTTGCACGGAAAGTTGGTTGACGCTGAGCCTGCACAAGTGCTTACACTTCACGCGACGCCTGGCCGAGCTGTACGCCTGAGACACAGCGTGGAGCCCAGCTAGGCCGGAAGTGTACAACAAACACGCGCTTCCGGCAGTACAATCTCAGGAGGACGACGGGAGCAGCACACCTCGCGCTCACCTCGCCAGTCGCTAGACCTTCACACACAGCCGTGACGTCCTTGCATTGCTGTACTTTATCAATATTGATATTAATATTGCGAGTTCAAGGCCCAGCTCGGCCCGCTACAGCGCGGCCCCACATCCCAGGCTCAGCCTGGCAGGGTTTGCTGCTGTTTGAATCGCATCAACGGGCAAAGGGAGAGGCTGCGAGCATGCTGAATGAGGACAATCAGCTGACACAGTAGCCATCCGCTGACGGCCTGGCTATCGGCGCACAGCATCAGGTCGGCGCAGCCGCGATGCCCACCGTACGCGCCTGCTGCGCGGCGAGCAGGCCGCCCGCGCGCGCGTCCGCCCACACGCGCGCGTCCCGGGCGCGGCTCGCGGCGGGCCGCAGGCCCGTCGCCGTGCGCGCATTCCTCGGCGGCGAGGAGGCCGTCGCCGTGCCGCTCGACCCGTGCCAGGCGCTGCGCGTCAATGGCGCGGCCAGCCGAAGCACGTGCATCCGGGCATTTGATGCGGCCGTGCACGACCCGCCCGACGTCGGCTACAGCCACGTGCGCGCGCCCGCGCGCGCCTCGGCGCAGGGAGCCGCATTGCGCTCGTTTGACGCGGTGCTGGCACCAATGGACAGGCCTGACACCTGACCGCGCAGGATCTGCTCTGCGCGCGCGCGGCGGTGCTCAAGGCCGCGGCGGACGCGCTGATGGAGGACGCGGCGCGCCGCCGCCGCGATGCGGTGCCGCAGCTGTTCATCAGCTACGAAGACCTGCCAGGCGCGCCTGGCGCAGGCAGCGGGGCGCGCCTAGCGCGGCGCAGCCGGACGCCCTTCTGTGTGCGGGTGGGTGCGCGGGGCACGGCCAGGCATGGCTGCTTACCGCTGCTGCAGACCAGCCCGGGCGGCGGGTGTAAAAATGTGGGCGTGAGCGGTTGCGCACGGTCGTTGCGCTTTGCTCGCCATGCAGCCGGGCAGACAACTATGTGCGCCCGGCCTGGCAGGCGCGCTGGCGCTGATGCAGGAGGTGGGCGACGCCGACGTGGTGCGCCGCTGGGGCGCCGCGTGGCTGGCCGACAGCGGGCGCGACCCGGCCGCGCCCGACGTTGCGCTGGCCTGCGCGCTGGCGGCGTCAGATGCCGCGTCGGCCGCGCTGGGCGCCGGCGACTCGCTGGGCGCCGCCGCGCTGCTGGAGGAGGGCCTGGAGGTGCTGCGCGCGCACGGGGCCGCGCCTGCGACCGCCGCCGAGATCGCCGGCGCGCTGGAGGTGCGGGCGCGCGGGCGCGCCCGCGCGCTGTCGTGGCACAGGCCGTGCCCGGCGCGTTGTCACCCACCGCCGGCCCTCCCTGAGCCGCTGGGGGCCCAAACGCAGGAGCGGGCGGCGCCGCGCCTGCCGTGAGCGCCGCTCGCCGCTCGTCGTGCAGGCCGCGCTTGGCCCAGGTGGCACAGCCTTTGGCGTGGCGCGGGCCCCATGAGAACCCGGCACTGGTCGCAGGAGCTGGCGGCGCCGGTGGCGCTGCAGCGGATCGCGCTGGGCGCCGACGCGGGCGAGGCGCGCGGCGCGGGTGTGGCCGCGCTGGCGCGCCTGCTGTGGGCGGGCGGCGCGCCCGCGCAGCGCTTCCCGGGCCTGTCGCACGACCGCGCCGGCCTGCTGGCCGCCGCGCGCCCGCACCTGACCGCGGCCGAGCAGGCAAGCGCGCGGCCCCCGCGCCGCCCGTCACGCCGCGGCGCTTGTCTTGGAGCCTGCCAAAAGGCAAGAATCGGGCGTGCGCCTCACGCCGACGTTCGCCCGCATCGACCGCCCTGCCCGCGGCCTGCCCATGCCCAGCACATGGCCCACGACACCCGCGGATTGTGCCCTGCGTTCAGGCGAGACTACGTGTGTGCCATGTACGGTGCAATTGGGGTCTTGCGCACCGCCCCGCACCGCGCGACGGCGGCACCGCCGCGCCCAGGTGCACCTGTGGGAGGCGGGCGGTTCGGCGTGCGCGGCCGTCGCCGACGAGGAGGCCTACGACGCCGCGCTGGCGCACCTGGCGGCGGGCGTCCAGGCGCGCGCGCCGCGCCTGGTCCGCTCAGCGGCCGCGCTGCTGGCGCGCCTGGACGGCGAGCCGGGCGGGTGGGCGGCCCGTCAGGGTAGGGTTAGGGTGTAGGGGCAGGGACCGTGCAAGCGCACGTGATGCAGTAGTCATGCGCGGTGCGCGCACGCTGCGTGAGCACCTTCGCGGGCGTGCCCGCTTGCCGCGCCTGCCGAGGGCCTGGGGGAGCAGTCGAGTCCGGCGTGGCGCCCTGCAGCGGCGCGCGCGCGCGGGCCTGAGCGGCGCTGCGGGGGCAGGCGGGCGCGTGACGTATCGGTGGATGCGGCGGCGTGCCAGCTGCTGCTGGGCGACGCGGCGGCCGCGGAGGCGACGCTCGGGCTCGCGCCGGGCGCGCCGCGCGCCGCGGACCCTGGCGTGCGCGACTTTGTGCTGGCGCGCTCGCCTGGCCCTGCCTCCCAGCTTGGTTGTGGCGCCGGGGCCGCCTTGTGCGGCAACCAGGGGCAAGGAGGCGGCGGCGTGGCAACCGGGGGGGCGGGGAGTCAGCGCGCGCGCAGGCTGCAGCACGTGGCAGCAGCCTGAAGGCGGCCTGCATTCGCAGCGGCTCATCTAAGAGATGTGGTGACGTACTCCAACCCTAACCCTGTTGGGTGCGGCCGCAGGCGGCCGCCGCAGGCAGCGAGGACCTGCTGCCGGGCGTCTGCGCGTTGGTCCTACTGCCTTAACCCTGACCCTGATGTGTGTGGCCGCAGGCGGCCGCCGAAGGCGGCGAGGACCTGCTGCCGGGCGTGTGCGCCCTGGTCGAGGCGTGGCTGGGCGACGTGGTGCTGGCGGGCGTGCGCGACGCGCCCGCCGCGCCGCCGTCGCTGGGCGCCTGGTTTGACGACCCGCGCGTCGCGCTCGACCTGCGGGTGCGCTGCCCCTCGCACGCTGCGTACCCTCGAGCAACGCTGCACCGCCGTCTATGGCATGCAGCCTGACCGCCTTGAGAGGGATCGGCCGCAGAATGGCGCCTTGCAGAGTTGAGCCAGGCTACATGAGCCTGCGGGCTGTGAATAGTCTGCAGGCGCGCATTCTAAAAAAAAAAGGGTCGTGTGCGGAGGCGGCACTGGCGCAAGGACCCGAGCCAGGGCGGGGTTCTGCGGCGCAAGGTGTCACGTGCACGGAGATCCGCACCTACGCGGCGCGCTCGCCCAGGGCCATGACGTGTCCCGCGCCGGGGCCGCCACAGACGCGCGGCGCCCTGCACGGCCTGCTCGGCGGCCTCGGCGGCGCGTTGCGCAGTGCGGCGGCCTCTGCTGCCGCCCTGCTGCGCACCGTCACGGCCGGCGGCGGCGGCGGGCGTGCTGCCGGCGCCGCTGCGCTCCCTGCGCCCGCGCCCGCGCCCCCGACGGCCCGGGCTGCGGACCCTGCTCGCGCGGCGCGGGCCGCTGACTGTCCCGGCGCGCCCGCGGTGGCTGCGGCGGCGGCCGCGCCGGCCGGCGGGGCTGGAGCGGGGCCTGCCGCTGCTGCGGCGGCGGGCGCGTCGGCCAGCGGCGCAGGAGCTGCGGCGGCGGGCGGGGAGGCCGGTCAGGACCGGCGGGAGCCCGTGCGCATGCGCGCCCCGCTCGCGCTGTCGGCGGTGCAGGACTCAACGGTGGGCGAGCTGCAGGAGCTGGGTGCGCGCCCCTGGCGCGCGCAGCGTGCACCGCCGCAGACGGCGGCGCCGCCGGACTGCCGGCTTGAGCTTGATCACCATTGCATTGCTGTCCTTGGTGCCCGCCTACGCGCGGACGCTTCGCTCGTTGGCTGTGCAGGCAGGCTTCGTGGCGCCGTGTCTGGACTGCTCAGCAACGTGAGTGCTCCGGCACTCCAAGCACTGAGGCATGTGTGACGGGGCGGTCACGCTTGCCCAGCGCTCCACAGCGGCCGCGCGCGCAGGCTCAAAGCACGCAGAGGGCCTGCCGGACGAGGCGGCCGCCGGCGCCGCCCCCGAGCCGCCCGCCGCGCCGGCGCCCGCGGCCGCAGCGCCCGCGCCGGCCCCGCCGCCGCCGGCCAAGCCGCTCGACCGCCTCGCCGCGCGCGAGCCCGACCCGCCGGCCGGCGGCCCGCCGCCCGCCGAGCCGGTGGCGCGCGAGCGCGGCC
>JAABUH010004973.1_pt1 | contig 10567 bp, 12 predicted proteins | sample 5559121 | NCBI WGS metagenome assembly JAABUH01 (sample SAMN10711871, study PRJNA513364) | rock metagenome | isolation source: Antarctica rocks | place: Antarctica: Victoria Land, Battleship Promontory nord | collected 2015-12-28 | reverse complement strand
CTCACAACTTCACCTCCCCATCCAGCTCCAAGTCCCACCTCCAGACCCTCCCAAACCTTCCCTCCACCTCCTCGACCTAACACCCTCCAAAGAATCCCGACGATCCGCCCAGCCCGAACTCATCACCCCTTCTTCTCATGGTCCAGACTTCAATCGATCCTCTATCACTCCTCATTCTACATCTTCCTCCTCATTATCGGGGTACTTCTCGTCGGTTCAGCTTGGGGATTAGGGGAACAAGCTTGGAGGACGAAAGATCAGAGGAGGTGGAACACAGTCATCTTCGTTGGGGCTTATATCGCCCTGGTGAGTCTCCTTCTATAACTAATCATGTCCCAAAGATCGTTATACCATTGCTCTTACTCAACTCTCCCTCTTTCATTCTACTCTGCTCTTTCCCTACTTCCTCTTTTGGGTAATGTCACTACCGTTTACCTCGTGGAGCTGATAATGAGGCGGTGTTAGGCAATCATAAGCGTCATCCACGTATGGTCAAGACTGCTCTCCGTCAAGAAGATCCTCCGAACCATGCCGAAACCGTACATGCCCACGAAGCAGATCGATATTCCCAGGGTCAGTCCCGCGACTCCCCGTACACCTTGTTAAGGACGACGAGGACATCGCTGATCCGCATCGTATGCAGAGAGTAGCGGATCATATCATGACTGAGTACTCTAGGACGGCTGTGATTGCGCATATCTCGCAAGCTACGACTGGGCAACAGGAAGGATGGGGTCGGCCTGGTGCGGATCTCATAATCTCTCTTTCTCTTTGTACTCGCTCAGACCAGACTGATGCTTCGAATAGGGACGAAATGGGAGAATCGACATTTCCGGACATACATCCTCAACACCCTCCCAAACATGAGTGAGTTCCCTCTGCTCGTCATCATGAGAATCAAATTGACGCTGGACGTCCCAGAGCAAGCCCTCGCTCCTGATATCCGCGCCCCACCCCTCTCCCTCAACCCGCTCTTCGAAGCCGCCGATAAGATAGGCGATAACGGCGCGATCCGATTGTTCATCAATTCGTATGCAAAGATTATTGATCTAGCGTGGTTTGGGAGAAGGGAACCGAAGGAGGAGGATGCGGCGGCCTGTGAGAAAATTGTGGATGTGGTCTTGTTGACGTGGGTGGAGCTGCGTTTGGGTTGATTGGTGCTGATGGGTCGCGATAGGCTTGAGATGAAGAGACGGAGAGAGGCGGGTCTGAAGGGGGATGGATAGGTATCGATGCTAGGCGATGATGTTGTATGCATACATATGGGATGGTCACTAGACAGCAAATTAGCTGGTAATACATTACAGCATAGATTACAGACATTGTAGCCACTCACGACAAGACAGCTTGGCTCAAGAAATCACACCCCGCATCGACAATCACAGCAGACACTCAGGCAATCGGCCTCCCCTCACTCCGAGAACCCCGCCAAGCCCACCACCTCCTCATCCTTCTTCTTCTTCACCTTCTTCAGCTTATCCTTCTCCCCGTCAACCCCCTTTTTATCCTTCTTCTTCTTCTCCCAAGTCCCATCCTCCGCCTTCTTCTTCTTCTTCGTTCGATCCGCCTCATCCTCCGGAGCAGGTCGTTTCTTCTTCTTCTTCGGTTTGTCGACATCTCCTCCTCCTCCTCCTCCATTGATCGTCCCGCTACCCGACCCATTACCCATCCCATTCCCATTACCCATCCCATTCCCATTACCCATCCCGTTCCCATTACCCATCCCATTACCCATCCCATTCCCATCACCCATCCCATTCCCATGGCCATTCCCATTCATCAACCCTTCCGACAACCTCTCCCTCGACCTAGCAACACTCTCCATCCTCTCCTTCAACCTCAAGATCGACCAATTCGGTTGGAAGTTGTTATTCCTCTCCCCAGCTCGGAGCAACTTCCTCATCCTCTCGACGGAGGAAGGTTCGTCAGACTCGTTCGAAGAGGTTGAGCGGAAATTCCCATCTGCGGAGAGGTTTGGTCCTGCTGGTGAAGTCAAAGAGAGGGCTAGGACGGCGTTTCGGGTTGCTAAGATTGATGTGCCGAGATAGAGCGGGGGTGAAGTGGCAGCCTGGATACGCGACGTCAACTATGAGTTCTCGCTAAATGAGTTATAGAGAGAGTGTGCTGTATGTATGACTTGATAAGAGAGATGAACCCACGATAATCCTCGATTCCAACTCCAAAGCCATCTGTACATCGCCACCTTCGCCCCGTCGCTCAAGCATCACATCAACGGTCTGAGCCAAAGTCTCCGCAGCAGGCCTCATCACCACTCTCGATCTGACTTCCGAATTTAGATTCGAGTTCGAGATGGGGTTTGGAGGAGGAATCGTCGTTGTTGTTGTCATCGCCTTTCGATAGTCTTGAATCTCGACGACGAGACAACCGTCTACGAACGATATAGGGGGTCGGATGTCGTAAAGGAATGGAATGAGGCCGGCTGGGATGACTTGTGCTCGGAGAGCTAGGAGGAAAGGTCGCATTGGGCCTTCGTACTGGAATGTGATGGGCTGAGGAGCACGAGCGAAGCGAGTGCTTGTCAGCGAGGCAGCCATATTCGATGGGACAAGAGACCTCGGCGAAAGTAGAGTAAGAACGAGGAACATCATGTAGAGACAGGAGGCAGTGAACAAGAGCCCCCGATACGAAAGAAAAGAGACTCGGGGAAGCATTTGAGAGGAGTGAGTGATTGAGGACGACACTCACCGAACTCTCGAACCGCCAATGAAACGGGTAGAGCTGAACGACGAGTGAGGCTTCCCATTTTCGTGATTTCTTGAGAACAGCGCGGGCGAAACGTTGATGATTGTACCCAGATGCGCTGGCCATGGCGCGAGTCTAGAGTATAACACGCCAAGCAAGAAAGTATAAAGAAAGCAGGGTGAATTTCGGACAAGGCCAAATCTCAATTACGACCGGTTCTTAACCCGACTTTTACTTTGATTTCACGTTGTGATTTCTTTCATCAGTATATACTTTTGGGCAAGATGAGCAACTCAAACTTCTTGGATGTAAGCGTAGCTCTCCCTCGTCTATGAAGAGGTAGACATGGATGCTGATGTCCCATAGAAAGCCATCGCCATGGTCCAAAAGGCCATCGACGAGGATGTCAAGCAGAACTATACGGTGCGTCGAGTCTCTCTCAGTCGAGTGGTATTGAAGAGACGTAGGAGGCGTATAAGCAATATCAAGATGCTCTGGATTACTTCATCTTGGTGAGTTCGCACCCTTTGTCCTCGCTAATAAAACAAGGCTATGAAATGTTGGTCCCTCCCTCAAACCAGCCGCTCTCTAACCCAACTGACCCACCCAGACGAGAAGAACGACAGACTTAAATCGCTCATCCGGAACAAAACGAATGAATACCTCGCCCGAGCTGAGAAGCTCAAGGAACATATCGCCAAAGCCGATGAGAAACGGACGAGGGCAAAAGTTGGCGCTTCAGGCGGAGGGGGAGGAGGTAGTCAATCCGGTGGACCCGAAGTAAAGGATGACGATGATCCGGAGATCAAGAAACTTCGACAAGGTCTTCAAGGTGCCATCTTATCCGAATCACCAAACGTTCAATGGGACGATGTAGCGGGTCTAGCTCAGGCGAAGGAAGCATTGAAGGAGGCGGTTATATTACCGATAAAGTTCCCTCAATTGTTTACCGGGAAGAGGACGCCTTGGAGGGGGATTTTACTTTATGGACCACCTGGGACGGGGAAGAGTTTCTTGGCCAAGGCGGTCGCTACGGAGGCGAAGTCTACGTTCTTTTCGGTGTCGAGTAGTGATTTGGTGAGCAAGTGGATGGGGGAGTCGGAAAGGTAAGCGGGCGAGCCAAGCGAGCCAAGCGAGCCGAATTGTCGCTTCATTCAGTTTGATTTGGGTGAGCTGACGGGGTCTCCAGGTTGGTGAAGCAGTTATTCACCATGGCGAGGGAACAGAAACCGGCCATCATATTCATCGATGAGATTGATAGTTTGACAGGGACGAGAGGGGAGGGGGAATCTGAAGCGAGTCGGCGGATCAAGACGGAGTTCTTAGTGCAGGTCGGTCGATTCCTTTGAGGGGTTTACTGATGGCAGATCAACGGGGTCGGGAACGATGAGAGAGGGGTGCTGGTGCTCGGAGCGACGAATATACCTTGGCAGTTGGATCCGGCTATCAAGCGGAGGTGAGTGGTTTTACTTGCCTTGCAATGCGCCAAAGTCTCCCCACTCGAAAATCATCTCTCCTCCATGCTGGCTATCGTCTCGTGCTGCTCTGATGACCCTCGCTGACGTTTGAAGGTTTGAGAAACGAATATACATCCCGTTACCCGAACTCCAAGCTCGAAGACGAATGTTTGAGCTCAACGTCGGGAACACACCACACGGCTTGACGCCAGCAGACTTCACGGCATTAGCAGAACAAACAGATGGGTAGGTCGGGAGAGTATTGAACCGCGCTCAGGGACTTTCAGGTATTCTGGGAGTGATATCGCGGTGATTGTGAGGGACGCTTTGATGCAGCCTGTCCGGAAGGTCCTATCGGCGACGCACTTCAAGGAGGTGAGTGGGGTGTGCGGGTCTGGCCGGAGCTGACCAGGCTTCTCTGTCCAATCTCGATCTCGATACCTTGCCCATGTTGGTTTCCCCAATCTCGACCTTATCACCCTCGGCTCGTTCTCGACTATTCGATCTTCTGCTGCGTTCACGCGACTATCTTTCACGACATTCCTTGAACGTTATGGCACATCATCATCTCCCCCGCTCTTGCTTGCTTTGCGTGTGACATTAATTCACTCGATCCATCCAACGTCCCTTGTATAACCCTTCACCTCTCTTACGGCCGCTCGCTCCGGTCGCTCGCTCAACAGGTCACCGTCGAAACCCCCGAAGGTCCCATCACAAAACTCACACCCTGCTCCCCCGGCGCTCCAAACGCAATCGAAAAGACATGGACAGACGTCTCATCCGATCAACTCCTCGAGCCCTTGTTAAGCGTTGTGGATTTCGAGAAATCGATTCAGGTGAATCGAGCGACGGTATCTCAGGCGGATATAGCGAAACATATCGCTTTTACGAACGAGAGTGGGCAGGAGTGAGGGGGTGGTGTTCGATAGGCCGGAGAGGTTTGGTTCATTGTTTATGCATGATTTCACGTCCAGAAGCCTGAGTTTATCTGAAGAAATACCAAGGTTAGCCTGGTCTTGATCCGGGAATCAGGCTTTCTTTCGGTAGTTTCGCACTTCTGCTCGAGAGACCATCGTAACCGTACGTTTGGCTCCATTTGCGAGATCCGTACTCCAAGTCTGTCCAGGACATAGTTGATCCGTCGGATGAGCCTGACTCGATGAAGCTCAACAACGTAAGGGTGTCTCATAGAGTGAGTATATCATGAAATCCTTCTCCATTGCGGCCTTCCGTCACGATGTCCGTGCACCTCGACATATAGATGTCTCTCGCTTAACTCCTCAAAAAGCCGGACGCTAATTTCATCGTCCATCATCATTCTGAAGGCGGCGTTCCGAAGCATAGGCCCAGACCAAATCACCCATCACCTCAAAACTCACTCGGCCGCCGCATCGAGAACTCGAGCAAACACCGGAACATCACCCAGACGGCGCCACCTTTAAGGGGAAAACGAGTGTGTGGCGTTCGGGGGTTATTTGGTTGTTTGTGTTTTTGTGTGTTTCACCTGTTGGGTTATATGGAGAAACCCTTGTCAGAGGGGCAATCCGGTGTTCTGGATCGGGATCTCGTGATTTGGGAGTGGGAGGGAGTACTCGTGGGAGGTGGATGGCGGGTTGCGGTGGAAGCGAGGAGTTGGGGGCGGGGAAGGGGAACGAGAAGGAGGGGAGAGAGAGGGGGGGAGAGTGGGTTGCAGAATAGGGTGTTGCAGTAGTCTAGAGCGGTTCAGTGGTGAGGGACCCAAGTGAAGGTCGGTCCGACTTTATGAGGGCGATTGAGTAGATGATGTTCAGCTGTAATCGCGTCTAGGTGATTCGTATTGGTAAAGTATTTTGGCTCTTGCGTTTTCATCGTGACGGACTGAGCACTCATCTATCCGTCGTTGGCATGACGAACAAAGCCGCTCCCAGGCGAGCTTCTTGACGAACTCTTCTCATCAAGAATTGCAACCCATATAAAGCCTGGCCGCGCGACGCTCAAAGCTACAATAATGCATAGACTAACATCGGCTCCTTCTCGGATATGACCAATCATCTTGATGCTGTCACAAAATCTGAACCCATCGGGGTCCCATGAAGTCTGGCGTCGGAAAAGTAAGACCAGTTGCAATTCTTTCCTACGCGTCTAAGGAAGCCGATCAGGGACGAAAACTAGGCCACGCCACCATTTAGGCTTTTGGGCTATCGAATAAGAGAGGAGAGAACCGACCGAAATTGCCGGATGAGGGGAAAAACATCACCACTCTTTACAGGGTCTTCATTCAGCAGGGAGGGAGTTCTCCTTTCGGAGAGGGGGGACTGAGCGTCTTCGATTTGGGTTCTTGAATACTCACTCGGTCCCTTCATTCACTTAGAACACTTGATACATTGACATTCGATATAAGCAACACTACCGGCTCTTGTTGATCGCTTGTATCACACAGTGATATTCCGGGTCCCGATCTCCACTCCCCGCCAAACAAACTCGTGTCTCGCGGCGACCAACCGGGATCTAGCCCCCTCGTAATCGCCAGCCACGATTGGACTACAAGTAGCCAAACGTTTCGACCATCTCGAGCCACCCAACCATCGCCATCGTAATACCAGTCGAGGTTCCTCTTCGTTGTATTCCTACCGCTGCACGATCAGAATTGGAGAAATCGCTTCGTGGAGTTCGCGCAGAAAGGAGAGATAACAAAGGACGAGCTCGCTTGGCGCGCCAGGTGAGTCATCATCGATGTCTCTCCCTCCTGCTCCAGTCTGTCACTGCCATCACGTCACTTCTCGTGCATCATCGTCTCGCTTTATGCGATAGTCATCGTTGGTTGAACGCGTGTGTCGCCGTGCTCGAATCTCGGCAGTCTGAGACATAGAGACTCACCACGTTGCCATCTACCCGTCGTTTCATCCCAGTGGCTGACAGCTGTTTCTCTTGCTTTCATCCGACGTCCATCCTCGGTCCGATACTTGCGTCAACAATAGATCTTCCTCTCGATCCGCTTATAATCACCTTGTTCCCTCTCCTTCCCACCTCAGCGCGAATACATCACCAGATCGGCTCATCCGACTACACCTTCATTCGGACCCCATCCACCCCCTTACACTGCTCAGCTTTACCGACCCCTCCACCTCCTCGATCCGCTCTCGCCGAGGCCGCTTAGTGCTGGACGGGCGAAGTAGCCTCCTTCGTCGCCCATACCCAATCCCGTAGGCATCCTTCACCATGGGTAACTGTTTGTCCTCGCCAGAGGAGCAAACACGGCCCATGCAAACAAAAACACCAAATCCCGCCCTCGTAACCACCGCCCAACCATCCACCACCGCACCATCCACATCAGCACAACCACAACTCAACGGCAATGGTGATGCCGGACCCTCCAATCCGAATGGGTCGAGCGCACAGGCGATGAGCGCGGCGCTAATGGCGACGGAACCTACTGCACCGGCAGATCGGAATCGGAGCAACGCGATTGACAGGCAGATACAAGATGATTCGAGAAAGTTCAAGAAGGAGTGCAAGATATTGCTGCTAGGTGAGTGATGAGTTGCTTCGGCAGTGCTGATAGGTAGGCTCCGGGGAGTCAGGGAAGTCGACGATAGTGAAGCAGATGAAGATTATACATCAGAATGGGTATTCGAAGGAGGAGCTCTCCCAATTCCGAACGATCGTGTAGGTCAATCCTGTGGCCAATGGAACTCGCTGACCCGTATAGCCATAAAAACGTGCTCGACTCGGCACAAGCATTAATCATGGCGATGCGGAAACTCGGAGTAGACCCAGAAGAGCCAAACAACCGGGTGAGCTAATCAATCAGATGTGACATCCTCACTCACGCTCGCAGGGTTACGCCGACCGGATCCTCGAGTACCGGATGGACGCTGAAGTCATGGCCGTCCTCCCTCAAGAAATCCTCCACAACATCGAGTCCCTCTGGCACGACCCCGTCATCCCATCCGTCATGGACCGATCATCAGAATTTTACCTCATGGACTCGGCGACATACTTCTTCGCAAACATCCGGAAGATCGGAGCGCCAGATTATGTTCCGGATGAGGCGGATGTGCTTCGAGCGCGGACGAAGACGACGGGGATAAGCGAGACGAGATTGAACATGGGGCAATTGAGCATTCATATGTTCGATGTTGGAGGGCAACGGAGCGAGAGGAAGAAGTGGATTCATTGTGAGGAAGCCGGGCTTAATTAGGATCGAGCTCATGAAATTAGGCTTCGAGGCGGTCACATCGATCATCTTCTGCGTCGCGTTGAGCGAGTATGACCAGGTCCTTCTTGAGGAGAACGGACAGGTAAGCGAGCTGGCGACTTTGACTGAACTATGCTCACGCTCGCAGAACCGGATGCAGGAATCACTTGTCCTTTTCGAATCAGTAATTAACTCCCGATGGTTCCTCCGGACATCCGTCATCCTCTTCCTCAACAAGATCGACGTGTTCAAGCAGAAGCTACCGAAAGTCCCGCTCGTGCAGTACTTCCCAGAATACACCGGCAGGTCATCTGGGCGCAAATTGGAGTTCGTGCTGATTGGCGTAGGCGGCGCGGACATCAACAAAGCTGCTAAATACATTCTCTGGCGGTTCACCCAGACGAACCGAGCACGGCTCAGTGTCTACCCCCATCTCACACAGGCTACAGATACCTCAAACGTGGTTTGACGATAGGCTGCCTAGACTTCGCTGACCCTCATTAGATCCGATTAGTCTTCACAGCGGTCAAGGAGACCATCCTCCAAAACGCCCTACGAGACTCCGGTATCCTATAGTCGGCATCACGTAGAAGCTCGAACCCGACATCCTACACCTCGGTCCCAATACACCCTTCCTCCGAACCCCGCCGATACACCTCCAGGTCGATCCCCCTCAATAAACATTTGTATCCGATTCACCAAATACACCAGTAGTCGCTCCCCGCATTCACTTGTATCGCCATGCCTACGCCACTCGTCTCCTACGATCATCCTCCTACCAACGTACCGTCCACCTTCTAATCGTCATTTATATACATAAGCCGCTTCTCGACCATCCTCATCATCAACAATGGCTTCTCCGGCGACCATCTTAATGCCGAAACCCAAACATCATCCTCAGCGGCATACTACCCTCCTCTCGCACATATTCTCATACCTCCGCCATTCTCACCTATACAGCATCCTATGTTTTTCGAGGTTTCCTTAACATTCCGGCGCGATTCGATGGACGTGGAATGTGGACGTGATGTCACGATTTAGCAAATTGTTGCGATGCAGACTCGCACGCTCAGGCGATGATCCATACACTGATCTGTGTACTACACGGCTGACAAGCTGCTGACCAGATCAAGGCTTGGGCGAAGGTTGAAGTGGGCATTGATGAGAGGAGATTCCCTATCGCTCGTGCCGGTGATGCTCTCCAGCAGGAGACATGGCACGAGTTTATTGCCGATTCGATGCATAAGGAGATAAGGAATGATGGGGGAAGATGTTAAGGTTTTGATGGCCAGTTTCAGGTCCGAGCGTTTTGAAACGCGTGACACCAACCGAATCCATCCTCTTGCTTCTTTTTCCCTGCATCAATTCTTCTCGAGTCGAAGCATGTCGGGCGGGCAAGCTGCTGAGTAATCCCTCTCTTCTGTCAGCGCTTCTTGTAATGTCGGCGAGATTTAAGTGAGGCAAGCTCTCGATAGAGATCCATTCTTGTATTCTGAGAGACCCTCAAATCAATCCAGGTTTTCGTAGGCTTTCTCAAACTTAGTACTGTCAGGTGACAATGTATCAAGCCACAGAAGTCTGATCGGTGGCAAAGCAGTCAAACTTGAGGTAATTACACAGGCTGTTGAGGAGGTCAAAGCTATTCATGAAGGCCATTTGATACTGACTAAGCATTAGGTGTTGTGTCACAAACGACCTGTGTGTCACGATCGTAAATCGTTGGTACAGTTACCTCACATTGGGGCGCCTATAACCGGGATTGGGAGCATCAGTAAAGCTCCTAGTCATTGCTACCTTTTGCTTGAAGGGTTAGGCGGGCTACAAGACCTAAGGATTACCTAAATTGGTCGGTTACCATTTAGTAGTATGACACTGTGAACCATAGCTATCGAGGAAGTCCACTTGGTCACCCTGCCTATTCCTTTATCTGACAAAAGCTATCCTCATGAGGAGCAGTATTCAATTGGTTGGACCGCCTCAAACATGTCACGGTCGGCGTGGCCCGGTAATCCACTACTGAGATGTCACTAGGTAGGCTTTGCAGTGTAGTAGGTCGAGGTGGGTGGCATGCGATAGGGGTCTTGTCCCTGACTTGTCGATGAGTGTCATGAAACAAGAGCGACATCCACCTTACGTGTCAACAACGCTTCCTTATCACGAACGCGTCCCTTTCGCGTTCCTCCTTCTCGTGCCAAGTACGCGTTCTCGTTTCCGTATCGATATATACAGG
>JAABUH010004972.1_pt1 | contig 10568 bp, 15 predicted proteins | sample 5559121 | NCBI WGS metagenome assembly JAABUH01 (sample SAMN10711871, study PRJNA513364) | rock metagenome | isolation source: Antarctica rocks | place: Antarctica: Victoria Land, Battleship Promontory nord | collected 2015-12-28 | reverse complement strand
AACCAACGAAAGGGGTGTTGAAGGACGGTGAAGCATGCAGGGATCATTATTACACCTTGAAGAGGTGGTGGGCTGCAATATCGGACTTGGAGGACGCTTCTGGGTTTGGCTGGGCTACCGACATCAACATGGTGGTGGCAGAGGAATATGTTTGGGATAGATATCTAGAGGTAAGCGCTCGAGTTCAGTATTCGTCTTTTGGGTGGAAGGGTGTCTAAGGCTATCTCATGCTGGAATCATCCTGGAGACTTGTACTTCCGTACATACATAGTATAAGGCGGCCGTGTTGGGCAGACAGAAGGACAGGCTGAAAGGATCAGCCTCATAATCTATTAGCGCTGACATGTTGATTTCAGTCACACCCCAATGCGAAGATGTGGAGAGACCGCGGTTGGGAGCATTACCTGCTATACAAGGAGGTTTTTGAAGGGACTCGAGCCATAGGGTCCAACGTTGTCCGTCCTGGTCAATTAGCAGCGTTTCAGACTCGAGAATCCAAAGGCGGAGACGAGAATGAAGAGTTAGAGCAAGACGAGACTTTGATTGCTTTGGGTGATCCCGATTCTGTAGGTTTAGTTGGTCAAGCTTCAAATAACACCGGATCTCAGTTGCTCAGTGCCATGGCAAGCTTCGGTGCCTCGCAGCCACCCACACCTCGCACCCCGCCGCCGGCAACGTCTTCTCAGAGAGGTTCAAATACTAGTATCCCCAAAAGGCTTCGCGGAAACACCCAGGACAGTCTGTTACTGCGTGCTGGTGTCTTAAAAGACAGCAACGATCTGGCAGCAGCCCAAGGCAACCCTGCTATGCATTAATCACCTCGCATAGCCCGTCGACGTCGAAGCAATCGAGCTGGTTGCAGCAAATGCCAAATTCCTCGATGATGAGAAGATTGAGCTAGTAAAGCTGTTCACCAGCGACAGTGACAAGGTGGAGACTGGTCTTGCCCTGGAGAATACAGATTCGGGGACGTGAGTAATTAGGGATTGGGCGTCTGAGAGGTTTTAGCGGGGAATGTGCACGGGTAGGTGTACAAAAGGAGGTATGTGCGCAGTGTGGCAGTATGTCTGATGGTGGATAAGTTCCTGCATTTCTCAAGTTCATCCCATATGCCGAGCTAACCTGTATGACTGGTAGGCCACCCACATCTCCTGAGCTACCTTTTCCCGCTCCGCAATCATTCCTTGCTTCTCCTGCTCATCCGTTGTGCTTAAGTTGTAATCTTCCTCCTCTTCGTCCGTCGGCTGGATATGACATTGGGGAGGTAGTTGGCCCCTGCGTATGCGTCCATCGCTGGGACAAGGATCGGGGATGGCCATGTCAGTATTCGAGTACTCCCGAATTGAGTTGTGCAAAGCGCAAAGTGCCAGGACGATGCCAGACTGAATGTGGATGTCGAAATTGCAGCTTCGGTCAAGAATCTTGAATCTATTCCTCACCACGCCGAATATGCGCTCAATGACGTTCCTGGCTGATGAATGACGGAGGTTGAATGGCTCTTCTGGGGATTCAGGCCTGATATGCATCAACTTGCGTTGTGTCCCGTCACTTACCTTAGGTTGGCTCGCCCCCACTCTTTTAGATGGTATTGGACACCTCAGTATGGTGTGAGCAAGGCTCTAGTGGGCGAGTATCCAGCATCAGCCAGGTAGAAGCGTCCTTGAGGGATCCTGAAGTCCGCAGCAACCGCTTCCTTATAGACTCGATGATCGTTTGCGTTACCCTCCCAACCGGCATGAATGTAGCAGAATCGCAGATCAAAGGTCAGCAGGCAAGCGTGTTGATGCACAGAGTCTTCTTCCTAGTCCGATAGCGAGCATGGTCAAGGCGCGGTACGTGAGCGGGGATGAAGGTCCCATCGATAGCGCCCAAGCGGTTTTTGTGCCATGGATCGAAGCGTTTGTCGTCTAGAAGGCTTTGAGGAGGGGGCGTGGATACTGTAGGCATGCGTACCCATCGGTAGTAGTAGTTGGGATGATTGAATGCGCTGACAACGGCTTTAAAAGAACTGACATGTAAGCAGAGAGTTGGAAGGGATGGCTCACTTTGCGACGGTTTCAAGTCCCCGTTGAAAGCATTTTCCTGCATGTCGCACACCCAGACCCTCCCTGCACATGTACAGAAAGATAGCCAGCTGGATCCGGGATGACATATAGTGTGTAGGAGCTAAACCGCCTAATTCTTCTAGGTCGTGCAAGACTAGCCGAAAGGTTGTAGGTGAAACGCCCAGTTGTGAATGCCTGAGCTGGGATGAGGGCGTAGCCATTCGAACACTTTCATCTCTCCCGTCATCATCGCATTGTGCAGTCGTCGCTTCAGTAGGCGACTTGAGTATAGGCGTAAGACGTATTCGACGATTGCTGAATTCAGGAGGGGGAGGACGTTGGTGAAGGCAGGAGGATGAGCGCTACAGGCATGGCAAGGCTTTGTACTTTTCTGAGAAGTGTGGGGAACCATGCGGATGTATGAGAGGGTTTGTGCGCAGGGTGTTGACTAGAAAATCAGAGAACGATGGATTTGATGTAGATTCATGCTTCAACTGAATACGAAGTTGAGGTGAAATATTGTGACGTCATGACATATCTAGACTCCCCCCAATCCCTTGTTATCCGAACGCTTGATTCTTTGCCCAATGACGCCCGGTTGGTCCAGTACCAACCGTTGGCGAAGCTTTGGATATAACATACGAGTTTTGAGCACACATCTCGTACCACCGCTTGATACGGCAGTTTGATGGCCGATGTGCTTGGTCAGCCAGCGGGTGACCTTCTTGGGAAGAACATCTTCTCCCTTCTTCCCGGCGGCGACAAAGGACCGCCATCCCCCGCTCTGATCGAAACCGATCCCACATCACCCGTCGGCCTCCTTCGCTTCCGCCCTTCGCTCTGTCATCACCGGCGAGACCGGTCATCGGGCGGTGTCCCTCCGGCTCAAGATGTTAAAAAAATCAGGAAGAGTGATCGAGGTCGTGTCCATCATATACGCCCCTCGGGACAACGCTAGATTCGGATGACTCCGGCCCCACAAGTGCCACATCCCGCCCACCAAGCGACTCGTCCTCCTCGACTGTACACCTTTGGAACTCAGATCGTAAGCCACTCCGAATTGCCTTGGCCATACTTCCTGAGCGTCTATTGCACGTTTCTCGCCTCTCGCATCTACCGCTGATCCCCGTTGTTCGCTCAGAGCCTCGCCGACCTCCAGATCATCTCTTGGATCAACCGTCTCATTTCCGTCGCCCCGTAGGGAGAAGCCGACGAAGCGGGCTTGAAAGCTCTTCAGGGTCATGTGGACGGCTGGATCATGGGTCCCAGGGTACAAAGCTTCTGGTCGGCATGGACGAAGAGAGAGAGTTCAGGCGGACACTCGTTCTTGCCAGTCAGGCGTTTGAGGCTACAAGGGGTGTGTCCATACAACTGCTGCAAATGGAGAGCCGGAGGATGCAAATGGCTTCGAAGCCTGGGGATCGACAATGGAAGCGATGTTGGACCACGCGAGTGCTTTCTCCCCATCAAGCAAGACCAGGACTGATCGTGACACCTTTAGGATTGACGAAATTCTTTTGGGATAGACAGACTGGTAAGTTCATTCGGGGATGGGGCGGAGGGGAGAAAGGGGGAGACCAGCATCATACGATCATGTATCATAGAAACCTTGCCTGCGTAGAGGGATCAACGTTATCGCATCGCTTATCAACGCTTTTTGTGTCCTGTAGGACGTATGCCGTGAGTATTTACGGTGTTCGGGATCATTGCAAGACCGTTGAAAGCATTTTCGCTTGAAAGCATTTTCGCACCAGGAGGCGTAGTACGGCACAGGCGGGTATTCAAGCGGACGAGGGGCCACGGTGGGGACATATCGCCCATGCTGTCCACTAAGAATCTTATCCTGGGATTGGCTCCTAGTTCCAGCCCGCCCAGTTCCCCTAGCCAGTCGGGCCAGTACCCCCACGACCAAGGATCCCTATCATTGGGGGTCATCCCTTCACTTACGGCTTAGCCAAGCATATCCTCTTGTACCCCTGATTTTAAGGCTATGCACGCATGAAGAAACCAGACCTTGATATATATAAATGCATGAGCAAGGGCCCAAGAGCCATGCTCAGTTTTCGAAATAAGCTTTAAATTGAACGCTAACTACTGGAGGGCGAACCGCGCGGGGGGGGGGGGTGTTTCTATGTCAAAAGTCTTCGAAATCGGTGTATTTTGGATTCATAGTTAGGGAAGGGAACATATCAGAGGAAGTACTAGAGAGTTAAGCTCGCGTCACGTCGCGTTCGTTCTTAGTTTGACTAGTTCAATTCGCTCGATTTACCTTTATGTATTCATCATAAACCTACAACAGCTTGGAGGAGCCTTCATGGTATTCCAGTCGCACCCGGATCCTAAACCGCACGCATTCCGGTATTTGCCTCAGAATCACCCAAGAAGGACCCTTCCTGGATCGTGATGAAGATGGGCGAAACTTGAGGACAAGGCGGACGTGAGTTCACTCTTCAAGAACGCTGCTGGCCATCATCTCGTTTCGGCGAAAACCTATTTCATGCCTCCTTTACAGTCTATCATGGGCTCATAGAAGTCTCAACGTTTTCCCTTGTGTTTTCTGGAGCCGGCGCCAGACGGAGGTGTCCGAGTCGGCACGTTATGGCAATAGTAGCAGTCGGAACTAGCTCGAGGCGGGTAATCTAGGAACATATAGACCACGAACGGACCAGGAATGATGATTGGGACTTGTGACAAGCAAAAAAGATTGAAGTTGATCACCCTTGCAATAGGCAGAGATTAGTTTGATCGAATCCGTTTGCCGCGGCGAATGCTAAGCCTTTGCTTTATCAACCCAGGATCAAATTTAGGCGATGAGGAAGTCGCTAGTGATTCTGCAAGGCCTCATTCGGATCACATCAAACGGACTGATGGCTAAAGGTCGCTGAGGGCGGCTCTAGCTAGCCAATAGAAAGCCATTGGACATACAGACCAACTTTACATCCTGGTCTTCCTTTCCGCCGCTCGCGTGATCGGTCGTCTGGGATTCCTTAATGATCTGTGGACGCATTGGAGATGGCTCCGAGCATGCTTACCCCAGAGTCAGTTCGGAGCCAAGTCGGTGAACGCTGCGATGGGAAACATCAGACTGGTGCGCAACTCACGCCACAACTTTGCATTTATGATGTTTCAGCCCGAAGCTATTCCCATAATCTGGAGAAGGGCATATCCTGCCGCAAGGAGTTCCGGATCGATACCGGTGGCATGGCCGCGACACCATCGGTGAGATTGATGTGCACGTTCGTATGTTCTTGCTTTTCGGGCATTGTGATAGGGGTAGTCAATCTTTGCCATTCTCTGCCATCCGCTGATAAAACTGCGTCCGGTTTTCAATCTATTGCGCCGTGGGAACTGATGAGTCGCGGGCAAACGGAGACGGACGGTGGGATTTCAGGCTTCTGAGTTCCACTTATCACGATTCTTTTCAAGCGGATGGCCGAGCGCACACGGCGCAACCAACCCATATGGTATTTTGCAAGATAAATATGGACAGCTACCACTCTTCATCTGTCGAAAATCCGCTTTCAGTTCGCAATGAGGGTCGGAAAACTCGTATCATCCGCTATCGAGTGGGCGCTACAGCTCACTACTATCACCAACCCTTCACACGATGTTTCCTTCCAGGGAATCCGACTACCTGACACCATCGTTGTGAGGACAGATTTTTCTCTCAGATGCTTACCACGCTGAAGCATTCCTTCGACGGCTAGCCTCGTGAATACGAATTGACCATCCGGACCGATCTCTTAAACAAACGCTTTCATGGAGCAGAGGTCATCTCGTACGTTGTTGTAATGGTCGAAAACCCAATCTCACCCCTCGTTTAGCATAGAGACGCACAGACCCACCCACACCATCCAGCTCCATGCGGGTTGTAACCTCCATCTCCATCTACTCCGGATATGCACGGCCGAGGATCAGTGCATGGACGTCGGACCGGATGGATACTTTCGAGACTGTCATGCTCAGACTTTGACTATTGATACCGAGGGATGGCTCATTTTTCAACCTGGAGACAGGTTCCACCTGATCGCGCAATGGGAGAGCGGGATCAGCTGGGGAAGTGATGTAAGTTGTTGGTCAAGCGGGATTGAATGTCACATCAACATTCTTGCATCTGTCACAGGGCTACATCCTCTCCCCCGATGTTGGCTTTCCTACTCCCGGTTTCAGCGCCGTGACGCGCTTTGATCCCATAGCGGCGAGGAAGGCTTTCCCTTGCATCGACGAGCCCTCGCCAAAGGCGAATTGGTCAATGACACTGATAAGTAGGAATGAGACGGTGAATCTGGCGAACGTGAGTTCGCGGACACGGATCAGCTTTGATTATTGACAGCATGGTCCCCAGATGGACGTATTGTCTGAGAGAGATCTTCTACAGGACATAAAGTTGTCAATGCTGGAGGAGTTACTCGTGCTTGGGCTGTCATTGGACGGCAGTTGGAAGATCACGCGATTCAACACGTCTCCATTGGTCAGCTTTGATCGGGTAGCGATGAATATAATTCTGACTGTGAATCCTCAGATGTCACCCGGTAATGTAGCCTGGGGGAACGGACGATTCCAACATCTCGACTCGTCTTACTATAGCAAGCTTCAGAATATGACCATCCCCACGGCTGTATACGGTGAGCGCACAGCTCACCTGACTCACTCGCTGATCCGTCCAAGCGAACTACGCCGACGTTTCTGCTCAAGCTTGGATGCTCGAAGTCATGACTCGTGTCACTCCCATCTACGAAACCCACTTCGACCTCGCATTCCCACTTCCCAAGCTCTACTGGCTGGCGACACCCGCATTCGGGGGAGCCATCGAACATTGGGGACTGATCACTAGCGATTCCGCATCGACTTTGTACAATGGGAAGGATGGTTTGACCAAGTACCAGGTCGCCTGGCTTGTCGCTCACGAGGTCGCTCATCAATGGTAGGTTTGTAAGCGAGTTGCTACCCCTGATCCGCTTGTGTTCAGGTTCGCAAATATGGTCACGATGGTCTGGTGGGATGATCTATGGCTCAACGAAGCCTTTGCATCCTACGTATCGAGCGGGTTGATCGGCCCCATCCTTCTTGCGGATTGGGATGTCTGGATGCCATTCCAAGAAGGTCATGTCGAGAAATCAATGTCTCTCGATGCGACGACCAGTCATCCGATCATCACTCCGATCACGGAAGAATCCCAGCTGTCCACTGCTTTTGACATGGTGACTTACGACAAAGGCGCTAGTGGTGAGTAGTTCTAACGGGACATACTCGAAGTTTCATGCTACATAGTCTTACGAATGATCTCGCACGTCCTCGGCCACGAAACCTTTCTCAAAGGAGTCTCTGGTTACCTCAGAAAGTACTCTTACGGTAATGCCGTGGGTCAAGATCGTGAGCTGTCATGCATCATGACAACATAATATGCTTATGACAGTGTGGGACGAGATCGGTCTTCTAGTTGAGGAGATCGACGTAACCGCTTTTGCAGATGCCTGGACCAAGCAAGCAGGTTTTCCTGTTGTCTGTGTCGAGAAGCTCGAAAATTCTACCTTTGGATTGACCCAGCAGCGTTATCTCGTCAAGGGCTCTGAGGATAGCGAGGGAAATAACCAGACATGGTGAGTCCTTGCCGCAGTTTCGTCTCAACTGCTAAAGACCATGGGATAGGCCCATCCCCCTCTTCACCTCGCCGTCCCCTAACGCCGGATCGAGAACACCAATTATGACTGGCCACACCATGGTGATCTCGGCGCCCCATGTGATCCAGCTCGTCCTCAATCGAGGAAGACTTGGATACTACCGAGTCCAGTACGATAAAGCGGGATATAAGTGGATGAGAGCAGACTTCATCTCGAAATCACCTCACTTACCTGGTATCGATCGTGCAGCCTTCGTATACGACCTGTCGGCCTTCGCTCGGTCAGGTCGAACCCGCACGGTCGAAGTGCTTGAGCTGGTTCGATATGTCGTTAACGACACGGACAGTGAGGTCTGGGAAGCCGCTTTGACATTCCTGCGGGACCTCGAAAGTCTTCTCTGGGAGCAATCGCAAGACGAGCAGAATGCTCTGAAGCGGTTCTCTGCCAGTATCGTTGGTGATACATATATGACGCTCGGACTTTACGCTGGGAAGAACGAGACGGCTACTAAAGGAAAGATGCGACAATTGATCTTACCTGTTGCTGGACGAGCTGGGATACCATCACTTGTCGACGACTCGCTCAAGATCCTCGGATCAATATATGATAGGGAAAATGGACTTCCTGGTGCGGAGTTGCCGGATCTGCCTGCTAATTTTATGGCAGTGACATTGGAGACCGTCAGTCTTGGCGGGGTATGGGTATCGGAAAAGGTATTGACGTGGGTGTAGGCGGTACGACATGGTGGTGTACGCGAATGGGAGATGGTTCGACGATTGTGGGGTAAAGATAAGCTTGGGCCTATGGCAAAGCTTGCTTTGAAAGCTCTCGCACAGAGTCAAGGTCTGTGGACCTTAGAGATCGAACATGTAGAGCTGAGTTGTCCAACTGGCAGATTCCGCATTCATCCACCAGTTGCTGGATGACTGTAACGTCACGGACGATATCCCCACCCTCAGACTGGTCTTGACCAGCTTGATGACTAATCCTGCTGCTCGTCGTCCCACAACCAACTGGATATTCAAAAACCTCGACAAAGTGAGACTTGTATCTCCCGAAAGGCTTGGATCGCGCTGAATCGTTTGGGGTCAGGCTCTGGCGGGTACAGACGATCTATCGCGGAATCACTGGTTGTCAGCCTTCTTCGCCTCATTATCCAGCAATGCGGATCTGGAAGCGTTGAAGCGGTTGTTCGACAGATACTCTACATGGCAAGGTGGTTTGAAGCCTGTGTATGACTCCATCGAGGTGTCGACGATGTGGTTGGCGAGAGATGGTAGGGAGATCGCAGGTTGGCTAAATCAGCAGAAGCGTCACGGCGACGGGTGTTTGTTGGAGGTGATGAGGACTTCCAAACCGTAGTTATAATAGCAGCGGATATATGTCCGTCAACTACTTTGAATCTTGAGACGGGAATGTCCGATGGATAAGGGCTCTCCCAGGAAATCTGTTTCCGACGTTCTGATAGTCAAGCAATGACCGTTCAATGTCTCAAAAAAGTACCACTAGTCGCAAGCTCCTCATAAAATAAGAATATACAATCTATTGGTTACGCGAGTACTGGGAGACGGTCCCTATGCAATTTTCCCCATTTCATCTGACGAAGAATGAAGATCGCTGGGGATCATGAAGGCCGAGTTGGCCTCATCCGAGTGAACCGTCGGTCCCCGGCCGGTAGCAACGGGCGAGCTCGATGACTGGCGAGGGCTGAGTGAAAACATAAGCTTGACCCCATAGACTTCACACCACCTCGAGGATCAAGAATGGGATCGTCCACCAATCGTGAAGTACGCTGGATGAGGCGTTGACGGACATTGTCATCGTACAATGAAGTTGAGAGAAAATGGGAGATGCGAACGGTCTTAAACAGTGGGAGACAGGCATCTGTTCCAAGATCGAATCTTGGACTGTCACCTTCGGGGGGCCGTCAGCGATGAGCGGAAGTCAACCTAGCTGCACATTTTCACTGAACAAAAGATTGAGGGGTTACATTTCAATCCTTTCTCTCTTTTCAACCTATGACCTTCTACCTCTTCGCAAAATCGTGCCACAGGCTAGCCGGTCTTCCCCAGAATCATTCACATCACGCATGGACAGCTGTACTCCTATTCCCGCCGAATATAGGTCGCTAACTTCGTCAGACCAAGATCCTTCCCTCCTCCTATAAAGCCTTGCGAGGGGGAGTCAGGGGTAAATCATCATGAAAATATGTGTCGGCCCTCCACTGCAAGTTTACGCTTGACTGCTACTAACATGCACTACAAGCACGGATCGAACCCGTTTAATGGTTGAAACCTCTCGTGGTGCTGCTCAACGCCCTCTCCTTCAACCCATCCCGGCCTCGTCCGGGTGTACTGCTTGACCTTGGGCTTCAGCTTGGTGTCGGGGAGGGAGGAATCGTACCGTTCCGATCCTGAGGAAGTTGCCGCCGCTGCCACTGATTCGTTCCATCAATGTGCCGCCTATCGAACAGAGCCCGTTCGTGCATGGTATTGCCGGACTCGATGGTGTCTGACTTTGACAATAGGGTCAATTTGCTTCGCCCGCGAACGTAAGTCAGACTGGCATTTTTGGAACGATGAAGTTGGATGCATACATGGTCGCAGTGACCTTGTGGCAGTCGGTGCAATTGCAAACAAATGCCATGTCGAGATCAGGTCTTTCCGTCGGCTGGTCCCGCCTTGAGATACTGCTCCAACGACTCGTCTTTCACTACTTTGAACTCGGCTGGCAACTTCTTGCCCGCTTTCTCAGCTTTTGTCCTTATGGCATCAGCCGCACGCATCTCTAGGATCCGCCGGTGATTGAAGAAGCTAACCTGCTCAAGGAAAGAAGGGGATATCAGCGCGACGTGATACTCGAAGAGGGTTGGAGGGATACGCGGGGGGGGGGGGGGGGGGTG
>JAABUH010004970.1_pt1 | contig 10574 bp, 10 predicted proteins | sample 5559121 | NCBI WGS metagenome assembly JAABUH01 (sample SAMN10711871, study PRJNA513364) | rock metagenome | isolation source: Antarctica rocks | place: Antarctica: Victoria Land, Battleship Promontory nord | collected 2015-12-28 | reverse complement strand
GCCGCCGCTCCGCGCGCCGCACGTTCCGCGTGTGCTCCGCCGCCAGCTTGGCCGCGCGGCTCGCGTATGCGGCCGCGAAGCGCTCCGCCAAAGTTGGCGCCGCGCCGCCCCCAGCGCCGGGCGCCTGGCCCGCAGCCGCCCGCCGCCCGCCGCCCGCGGCCGCGGGCGCGCCCTCCGCGGCGCCGCCGGGCGCCTGCGGCGCGGCGGGCGCGAGCCAGGCGGCCTCGTCGCCCAGGTGCGCGACGGCGGCCAGGGCCGGCGCGTCCAGGGCGCGCGAGGCGTCGGCGGCGGCCGGCAGGCCGCGCCCGGGCGCCGGGTTGGCGAGCAGGCGCGGGCACGCGGCGCAGAGCGCGTCGAGCGCGCCCGCCTGCGCGTCCGGCCAGGCCAGGTGGCGCAGGTGCGCCAGCCGGCCCGCCTGCGGCGCGCCCGCAGGCCGTTTCCTGGATCAGGGCTGGAGCGGGCCGCTCGCGACGAGGCGGGCGCATGCCCGTATGAGCGCGCGCAGGAGCGCAGGCGCGCTGGGCAGGGCGCCTGCATGGGCCGGCTCATCACCCAACGTGGCCTGGGAAGCGGTGCGACAGGGGGGATCACGCAGCAGCCCGAGGCAGGGCGCGGCTGCAGCCGTGCCGACGTTGCAGCGCAGAGCGGGCCGCCCGCAGGCAGCAGGCGGTGCGAGCCCAGCAGGCGCATCCGCGCACCTCGGACATGCACGCATCAGGGTCGGGCAGCTCCTCCCAGGACGCGCCGGCGGCCCGCGGCGCCGGCGGCAGCACCAGCGGGACGATGTCCGGCAGCGCCGCGGCGGCCGCGGCCGTCGCAGCCGCTGAGCCGCCGACCCGTAGCGTCTCCAGCGCCGGGCACGCGCGCGCCGCGCGCCGCAGCGCGTCGGCGCCCAGGCCGTCGCACCTGCGCGGCGGCGCCTGCTGGTGTAGGGCTAGGTAAGGTCGCCCGGCATCATCCGCCTGCTGGTGTGCTCTGCTGAACAATCTAAATAAGCGCTTCCCTGCATCCGATCATAGCCTTCTCTTAACACAGACCTTTGCATGAGAAGCACTCCTGCACGAAGGGAGCTCCACGACTTGCTGGAGCGCAGGCCGGGGGTGGCGCGCCCGGAGAGGTCGAGGGCGCGCAGGCGCGGCAGCTGGCGCAGCGCCGCGGCGAGCCCCGCGTCGGACACACAGCGCGCCTGCGCCAGGTCCAGGGCGAGCCAGTCCCCGTCTACGAGCCATCCCAGCGCTGCGTCGGACACGCACCCCTGCCGGTGCACACGCGGCTGGCAACGCGATGTGCGTGATGCAATGTTGCCTGGGCAGCAACTGCACAAGCGGCTGGACTGCAAAGACCACAGACAAGCCTGCCTGGGGTGGCGGGCATCATGTAGGCCCCGCTGGCCAACAGCACTCACGTGAGCAGGGCGTGCGGCGCACCCTGCGCCGGGCGGCGGCGAGCAGCGTGAGGCACGACTGGGATGTGAGGTAGGGCCGCACGTCCTCCCCAAGCGCTAGCACCTCCTCCACGTGCTGGGCAAGCAGTCCTGCACCGCCACACACGGGCCGCACGCACACAGTGTCAGCGGTGCGGTGCACTCTTACACGTTGTGCAGGCTGCAACTTGCAGGCAGCAGACTTTGCCACGCAGCGCTGCGAGTGCCAGAGGGTCTCACCGAGGCACAGGCTGTGCAGTGACGGGCAGCCCCGCCTCCATCCACGTTGAGCTAGTACGGCGGTCTCGGGCCGCGCAGCAGGCGCATGTGTTGCACGTGTGGCTCCCGCGGTCTCTGCGCATGCAGCAGTACTCCTTCACTGACAGGCCTGCACAGAGTGCCGAGTAACCCACTGCCAAAGCGAGCATAGAGTTGACAACAGCTGCGGCTCTCCTGCTTGGGGCTCCGGCTCTCCCCAGGGGTCTTCGGGCATGCCAATGACAATTGCAAAGCTGCAGAAGGCGGGCCCAGGCTCTGCGCTTGCAGGCTGCTTACTCTGTGATACTGCTGCTGCCTAATACCGGATGTTAATCGCAATTGCCATCGCTGTACAGCGCTGCACAGCACTCTTGCCAGCAACCCTGAAGAAACCGCTGCGGGGGTGTGCAGATGGTGGACGTTTTGATCCGCTTGTTCCCTTCATACCGACTGCAATACGCCGTTAGCATAAGTGCGATGGTATGATGCTGCGTGCCGGCAGGTGTCTTGCTCCTGGGGGCGTCCCCGCGCTGCTGCCGTGCTGCTGCTGGCTCGTGCGCTCGCCTACCGCGCTTCACCGCAGTGGCGCAGCTCACCACTTGTCCACCTCGGCCGGTGCGCATCTTGCGATACAGCTTGTGGAAAACCTGTGTGCCTTCAGTATATACTCTGGCAACAGCTGAACGCAGCAAGTCCTGGTCCTGCCTTTCATCTGGTTGACTGCACGCTGCATGCATGGCACGCCTCTGCATGGTGACACGCGCTGCCGCTATGCATGCAAAGGTCGCTCCGTCTGTGCAGGCCTGTATGTCGAGCCCGCAGCCGGCAGCGCCGGACCGGCGGAGCCCTCTCCTGCTGCGCTGGCGGCGTCGCGCGCGGCAAGCCACGCCGAGGCCAGCACCAGCGACGCCGCGCACCTGACCGACCTGAGCTACCCGGCCAGCTGGTACCCGGCCGCGCGCGCGCTGGAGCGCACGATCGTGGCGCACGTCGGGCCCACCAACTCGGGCAAGACGCACACCGCGCTCAAGGCGCTCGCGGCGGCCAGTAGCGGCGTGTACTGCGGCCCGCTGCGGCTCCTTGCCTCAGAGGCGCGGGCCCCTGTATGCAGGTCGGTGTCCGTGCCGTTGGAACAGGCTGCCCTCTCAACGGCCAGGACTGGCTCGAGCTTGGTGCGCGCCCACCTGAAGGTGGACCGGCGCGCAGCTGACTTTTCACTCGTGTGACACGACACTCTTCGGGGCAACACAGGCTGCAGAGGCCCTCATCTGCAACACCAGCAGCCCTGCATGCTTGTGCTCATGGCAGCGACTGTGCTTCGCAGGTGTATGAGAAGCTCAACGCGGGGGGCGTTCCATGCAATCTGCTGACAGGTGCGACCGGGCGCTCTCCGGGTGCCGTGGCCAGCTCTGCAGCTGGCAGAGATCTGCACACGCACCGGGTTTTGTGCGAGGGTGTTTGTGCAATTGATGGGCTTCTGCTGTGAGCCTGGGGGGCCTTTGAACGTCGGGCGTGCAACGCAAACCTGCAGATGCAGCCGCGCACCTGCTAAGCCGCTGGGCTTCCAACCATGTGGGCATGCCACCCAGGCATGCGCTAGGGAAGGCTGACTCGGACCCATCCATGTTTAGGCCAGGCCCTCTGCTGGCCGCGCACTGAGGACTCCCATGCTCGACTTGCATTCAAACAGCTCGGCGCCCCGCTCGCGCCGCGCGGCAGGCCAGGAGCGGCACGCGACGCCCGGCGCGCGGCACACAGCCTGCACGGTGGAGATGGCGAGCACGTCGCAGCCGGTGGATGTGGCCGTGGTGGACGAGATCCAGATGCTGGGCGACGCCAGCCGGTGCGCCGCCCTGCGCCAGCCCCGGCTGAGGCGGGTGGGTCCGAATGCAGGCCTGTGACAGGCTGGCATGCGCCGTCCTGCTGCCGTCCTGCAGTCTGTCCGGTGCTCCCAAGGGCCGCGACTTTGAGGCACGCGCTGTTGCCGGCCAGCGGGGGCGTCAGCGCTGCCCGCCACTGCGCAGTCCGCCGCTGCCTATAGGGGCTGGTGCGCCCCTGCCGCACCAGCAGCTGCTGGGTAGCCGCTGCTGGGTGCTGATGCGGTGCGAGGCCACGCCCGACAGCTAGAAGGAAAGGAAAGGCTCTTGAGTGCACGCGCCCGTCGGCGCACCCAGGCGTGTTAGGTTAGGAGCCTGTTTCAGCCAGCTAGGGCTGCTCAGGTTCAAGGGCTCGGCGCGGGGGGCGCGCAGGGGTCACAGCTTCACACGCGCGCTGCTGGGCCTGCCCGCCGGCGAGCTGCACGTCTGCGGCTGCCCCTCGGCCGTGCCGCTGCTGCGGCGCCTGGTGTCTGAGACAGGCGTGTCACACCGCGTGAAGACACGCTGCTGTGTACTTGCGTGCGAAAACACCACAGATTAGTATAATCCTCATGTCACTGCATGTCGTGCGGAGATGCATGCTCACAGTCCGGTTTGTTGATCCACGCGCGTGCTCCCTTCCAGGCTGCATGCGTGGCTGCAGGCCCCTCTACAGGCTTGCAGAGCTCTGAGCGCAGTCCTGTTGCGCCAAAACAGGCGACCGCCTGGTGCTGCGCGAGCACCGCCGGCTGGCGCCGCTGGCCGCGGGGCGCAACCCGCTGGGCGACCTGGCGCGCGTGAAGCGCGGCGACTGCGTCGTCGCCTTTGCGCGCCGGGAGGTGCTTTCGCGGGCTCAGCGTATGTCTGGCTGCTCGTCGACGCTGTGGCCTTGCGCGCATGCAAACGTGGCCTGAGGTTTGCAAGCAGTGCCCCATTCAGCAAAAAAACCGGCCTGCACAGGAATGCGCGCATGACATCGGCACAAGCGACTGCGCGTGCTGCGGCTGATCATGCCACTGCATGACGCGCTTGCAAACACGCATGTGCCATGGTACGGCAGCGCGCATTACGGTAACTCCTGTACGCAAAAGTCGCGTCCACAGTGGCCGGGGCAGCGCAACATATCCTGTATGCAAAAGCAGCGTCCACAGAGGCTATGACCGCGCGTAAAATCACAGGTGCACAAGATAAAGCGCACAGTGGAGGAGGCTGGCGGGCAGCGCTGCTGCCTGGTGTACGGCGCGCTGCCGCCGGAGGCGCGCTCGCAGCAGGCGGCGCTGTTCAACGCGCCGCGCAGCGGCTTCAGCGTGCTGGCCGCCAGCGATGCGGTCGGCATGGGCCTGAACCTCAACATCAGGCGCGCGCGCCGGCGCAGCGTGGGGTGGGGCTGACCCCCGTAGGCTCGCGTCTCCCGCGGCGCCCTCCTCTTGCCATCCCCCACCGGCCCTGGGTGTCTCCCAGCCAGTCCAGCTCCGTTGTCCATGACCGCTCGAGCATGTACGGAGGTTGCCAGCAACGTGAGCGCAGGCCTGTGTCTGCGCTGGCACCACACGCTGAACGTGCGCGCGTTGCCGGCCGCCCGGCAGGCGCGTCGTGTTCACGTCGCTGGAGAAGTTCGACGGCACGGTGCAGCGGCCGCTGACGCCGGGCGAGGTGAAGCAGATCGCCGGGCGCGCCGGGCGCTTCGGCACGCGCTACGACGCCGGAGTTGTCACCTGCTTGCATCGGGTGCGCGCGCGCGCGGGCCGCAACGCACGTTGTGGAGCGCGGGCGCTCAGGCACCATAGGATGCCTGGATGTCACGCCCATGCGGCCACGCAGCCGCCTGCAGCATGCGAGGGCTGAACTGTGTCGGTGGCTGGATGACCGGCGCACCAGACCCTGCCAGCACCCTAGCCAGCGGAGCAGGCTCTGCCAACACCCTAGCCAGCGGAGCAGGCTCTGCCAACACCCTAGCCAGCGGGATCAGCGCACCACTACAACCAGCCAGCCAGCGCACAAGGGCCGGCCGCGCGCGCGGCAGGAGGACATGCCGGCGCTGCGCGCGGCGCTCGCGGCGCCGGCGCCGGCGGTGCCGCGCGCGTGCCTGCAGCCGCGCTTCGAGCAGCTGGCGCTGTTCGCGGCCGCGCACCCCGACGGCGGCCTGGCCGGCGCGCTGCGCGCGTTCGCGGCCGGCGCCACGCTCAGCGCGCACTACTTCCTCGGCGACGTGGAGCCCATGGTCAAGTGCGCCCGTGCCCCTGATCATGGGCGCCCTGGACACCTGCGCAACAGCCCGCCTCGCAGGGACCTCAGATGCTGCGGCCTGGGCAAGGACCAGCGGCTTTCGTAGTGGGGCAGACCTTCAGTTTGGAGCCGGCCTGGGCCTCACCAGGGGCTGCTACAACAGCTAGATTAGTTGCAGCTGCAGGCAGGCCGCGTGTGTCGCTGCGAGCTGTCTGAAGCTGCCAGAGCGCGCGCGGACCGCGCGCGCCCGCGGCAATATGAGGCCGTCCGCGGCGGCAGGCTGCTGCTGCTGCTGCGGCACCTGCCGCTGAGCCTGCGCGAGCGGTACACGTTTGCGACCGCGCCGGTGGACCCCGACGACGGGCCCGCGACCGGCGCGCTGCTGGCGTTTGCGGCCGCGTACTGCCACAGGCGCGGCCTCGCCCCTGCGGCCCCTCCGCGCCGGGCACGGCGCGCGCACATGCGCCTGCGCCCCTGCCGCCACTCCAGAGCGTGCATGGCGGGCATGCGCTCCTGGCAGACCGGAGCCTGTCTGCCAGGCGCTCGATGGCTTGCGCATGCAGGCGGGCATGCTACAGGCCGCAAGCACACACCGCGCAGCGGGCATGCTGATCCGGCTACCGCTGTGGCCGTCGAAGGGGCTGTTTTCAAGTGTGTTTTACGCTTGTAAGTACGGTATCATGAATTTTGTGCATCAACTGCGCATCACGGGCCGCGCTGCAGAGGAGTGGCGAGCGCGGCGCTGCTGGCCGCGCTGCCGGCGGCCGCGCCGCGCAGCGCGGCCGAGATGGAGGCGCTTGAGGCCGCGCACCGCGTCGCGGACCTGTTTGTCTGGCTCGCGTTCCGGCTGCCGGCCGGCTTCGAGGGCCGGGCGCGCGCGGAGGCCGCGCGCGCGGCGCTGTCCGCGCGCATCGAGGAGGGCCTGGCCGCGCTGGGCGCGGCGGCGGCGCCGCCGCGGCCGCGCGCGCGGCCAGCCAAGCGCCTGCCGGGCAGCAAGCGGTGCGCGGGGCTGCCGGCCCGCGCGCCTGCGGTGGGTGTCTGGCCGGGCTTTGGCGCCGCGCAAGAGCAAGACACGCTGACGGCAGCCACTGGCTCGCATGTGTTCATGCAATGGAGAGTACTGGATTGCCACATGGTCAGCGAGCTACTGCCGCCAGCTAGAGGCATGGCCAAGCGGCTGACGAAAGACCAGCATTGCATGCATTCTGCAGCGCTCTGGCCCCACAGCATGAGGTGGAGGCCAGGCCGCATCTCATTCCTCAGCCAGGCCCGCAGCGGCGGTCTGCAGCGCAGCGCAGAGGCAGGCCCTGCTGAGCGGCACGCCGTGCGGTGCCGGGTGCAGCTCTGGGCCTGAACCCAGCCTGAAGGCAAGCTCCTCCGGGCCAGGCTGGCCTGGGAGTTGTGCAGGGGAGACTCACGCAGCTGTGCTAGGCCATCAGATGCAGGCGCTGAAACGCAGGCGCTGCTTGCGCAGGGAGCGGCAGCAAGCGCGGCGGGTGGAGATGGCGAAGCAGCGCTTCATCGAGGAGGAGATGAACGGCACGTCGCACTGGCGGCCTGAGGCGCGGAAGCGCATGTTGACAAAGACGCCGTTCGATGTGGACCTGCCCCGCCGCGCGCGGCAAGCGGTGTGAGGGCGAGCACGTGGCCACCACCTTGAGAGGCGTCACAAGCATGACCGTGAACCGTGAACCGTTTGATTTAAATTTTTTTGGCAATGACATGGCATGCAAAGACCTGAGCATTAGTAACGGGGTTTGCCCCGTGCCGGACGGTTGGTGAACGGATGCGGGGAAGTAATAACTTTGCGGTGGAGATAACAGAGTGTGCGTGTCCTTTGTACGTGTGTACGTTTGTGACGCCAGGCGGCTTCTGGTGTGTACCGTGGATGCCTCATGTACAGTGCCAGTTCAGCGTTCACTGCGCGTCTAGCACCAACCTAAGCCAGCCACAGAAGAATCGTACTGTAAGGCATGGCTATCACTGAGGAGCCAGTCTGCAGCAACAGCAATGCGCCCAAGCGCCTGGAGTCATATGCGCTGCCAGAGTTGCAAAGCGGGCAGCCCTGCGAGGGCAGGGAAGAGGCCAGGGCAGACAGCTCTGCAGCGTCTCAGAACGGCAATAGCGCACATGACCACAGCCGGGGCGAAGCCAATGGGGATGCTGGCGACGCTGTGGCAGTGCTGACCGCAAAGGTGGGCTCCTGAGTACCACCATAGCGCTGTAGGTTTGCACCTGCTGATCCGTGCATTGCCGCATTCCCGGTCCAAGTCTTCGGAGCGCGGTCTGCTGACCAGCAGACCGCTCAAGCACACTGATGAACGCACAGGTTGCCGAGCTGGAGAGGCAGGTCGCGCAGCTGCTGCAGGCCCGGGCAGAGTTCGCGCGCGCCCCCTCCGTACCCGAGCTGCAGCTGCCGAGCACCATCTTCGACCTGCAGCGCTGCCTCGGCGCCCAGAGTGGCTCGCAGGCGTGCTCAGTTTTGAGTGGCGTGCCTGGTTGTCCTGATGTCCTAGTATTTGTAGAAACGGACGCGTGCTGTGGACCTCGCGCCCCCAATGCCGTGCTGCATGTCTCGCGCCCCCAATGCTGTGCTGCGGACCTCGCGCCCCCAATGCTGTGCTGCGGACCTCGCGCCCCAATGCCGTGCTGTGCTGCGGACCTCGTGCCCCCAATGCTGCGGTGACGCAGCATTTACGGAGCTCATGGGCCCTGCAGGTGGAGCTGGCTAGCCTGGTGGCGACGGACCTGCAGGCGCCGGCCCCGCCGCCCGCGCAGGCGCCCGTTGCCATGGCCGCGACGCGCGTCGTGATGCACCAGCTGGTCATGCCGGCTGAGGTGGACACGCTCGGCATCTGCTTCGGAGGGCAGGTGCCAAGCACCATCTGATACCAATGTATTTGTGCTTTTTCATGCCAGATGCCGGACTCACTGGTTGCAGCCAGTTGAAATCCATGCGCACTCGCAGTGCATATTTTGCCTACCATATTAGAACAAGGGATGCCGCTCAAGCAGAGAGCGCTGGCGCTCACTGGTACACTGGCACCTTGTGTGACAGCATGCTCCTGCTCACCAGGGGAGTAGGCATCCGTGGGCTCCCTTGCCAGTGCAAGCTTGCCTCCAGTGGCTCACCCCCAGTGGCTGAGCGACATCAGCGCGGGGCTCCACACCATGTAGCAGTCGCTCGCGCCCTGGGCCCGCAGGTGCAGAGCTGACTAACATCTGCGCCGGCCTGGCCGCCCAGGCGGCCGTGCGCAGCGCCGCGCAGCAGCAGCTGACGCCCCGGGGGCCCCGCAGGTGTTGAGCTGGATCGACATCTGCGCCGGCCTGGCCGCCAAGACGGTCGCGCGCAGCACTGTGCAGCAACTTATCTGGATCAAATGCACACACGCCCGGGGCTGCGCAGGTGCTGAGCTGGATCGACATCTGCGCGGGCCTGGCTGCCAAGACCGTCGCGCGCGGCCCCGTCGTGACCGCCAGCGTGGACACGGTGCACTTCCTGCGGCCCTGCCGCCTGGGCAGCGTCGCGATCGTGGCGGCCATGGTCAACCGCACGTTCCAGTCGTCCATGGAGGCGCGGCCGCGCCCCAGCAGGCGCCGTCGGCAGCTGCGCTGTGGAAGTTTCAATTCCGGGTTTTCCCCCTCCGAAAATATGGTGGGCCAGTGGCCCGTGATGTATGAGAGAGGGCTACGTCCTGTTGCATCCCTGGGGTGTCAGCAACGGCGGCGCAAAGCCCTCTTCAAACATGGAAAACCAGCCTTGGTTGCCATCCAGCCGTGCAAGTCACACACGAAGCCGAAGCCACGGCCCTCGCAAGGTTCTCGAGCAGCGTCGGGCCATGCAGGGGCTTATCTTATCACCAGCGGGACACGAGCGGGCAGGCGGCAGCGACCCTGCTGACCCTAGCGCAGCGGCCGCGCAGGTGGGCGTGCGCGTGGAGGAGGAGGACATGTGCATTGGCGTGCGGTACCACTGCAGCAAACCTGCTGACCCTAGCGCCGTGGCCGCGCAGGTGGGCGTGCGCGTGGAGGAGGAGGACATGGGCACTGGCGTGCGGCACCACTGCAGCAACCCTGCTGACCCTAGCGCCGTGGCCGCGCAGGTGGGCGTGCGCGTGGAGGAGGAGGACATGTGCACGGGCGTGCGGCACCACTGCTGCAGCGCGTACCTGACGTTCGTGTCGGTGCTCGCGCGCGGCGGCGCGGGCCGGCCGCCGCGCGCGCTGCCGCGCCTGGCGCCGACCAACCGCCTGCACTCCGCCATCTATGAGGCGGCCGAGCAGTGCGGGCCCCCGCGGCCAAGTGAACACAGCAAGGCTGCGCACCATTCTCCTGCCGCACGCGGGTTCTCCGTGCTCGCCCTCATGCTGTGCTCGCTCAGCCAGCATCGCCAAGTAACATCAAGCCCTTTTTTATGCTTGCACGTTTGTGTCTGCACCGGCACTGCGCTCAAAGAGCCTGGGAAAGTAGGGTTGCATTAAACCACTTACAGGGTCTGAACTTGGGGCGCAGGCGGCGGCAGGAGCGGCTCGCGCGGCGCGCGCGGCTCAAGGGCGAGCCGGGCGCCGTCGTGCCGCGGCTGCAGCCCATCACGCACCGCGAGGGCTCGCCCACGCTGGCGCCGGCCGTGCAGGCCGCGCCGCGGCCGGGCGCGGGCGCCGGCCGCGGCGCCGCCGGCGCCGCCGCCAAGAAGCGCGTGTCGCCAGCCGCGACGCTGTCGCACATGACGCAGCTCATCATGCCGCAGTACGCCAACTCGCTCGGCATCACGTTCGGCGGCCAGGCGCGCGCCGCCTGCGCGCCTACGGAGC
>JAABUH010004969.1_pt1 | contig 10574 bp, 9 predicted proteins | sample 5559121 | NCBI WGS metagenome assembly JAABUH01 (sample SAMN10711871, study PRJNA513364) | rock metagenome | isolation source: Antarctica rocks | place: Antarctica: Victoria Land, Battleship Promontory nord | collected 2015-12-28 | reverse complement strand
GCGCTCTTGTACCAGGGCGTCAGGTAGACCGCCGTCTGCAGGAAGTCCACCTTGGACCAGATGATCTGGCGGCCCCATGCCACGGGTGTCAGGCTGGGGACCATGACCAGGCTGTGCACTGGGGCCATGCTGAGCAAATATGTTCACGCCACAATTGTAGCCATTTCGGGCTGCCCAGAGCGGCCGGCCCTCCAGCATGCACCTGGTTTGACCAGCGTCTCAAGAGGACATGATCGGCCTGGGACACTGTCCTGCCTCGGGTGCTGCGCACGGGCGAGGGCGGGCGCAGGCAGGCGCGCGCACCGTGTACCAGTCATTGTCAACAAGGCCGCCTGCGCCAGCCCCACGCCCGCCGTGAGCTCTGCTGGGTGTGCGGACCTGCCCGGCTTGTGACACAAGCAGAGCGGCAGAACAGGGCCGCAGCGTGTCAGGCGCGTGGCGCACCGGTGTCGCCCGAGTCCGCATTCCAGTCCCACCTGGGCGCCCGCAGCGGCGGCGTCAGCACGCAGCAGCATGCGCGGCGCCTCGCCTCAGGACAGCGCTGCGGCGCAGCGGGGCGCGCGGCGCGGCCGGGGGCGCGCACCACATCAGGCTCAGCAGGTTGGCGTGCTTGCCGTCGTTGGCCGCGCCCTGGTTGTGCATGTAGGCGACCATGTCGTTCAGGAAGGCGACGTCGGCGGCCTGGCGCAGCCCCGGGTGTCAGCAGGCGCGGTCACTCGCAGGCCGCGCCGGCCCGAGGTGTTTTGCAGCGCGGACGCCCGCCCGCGCCGAGGAGCGCACTGCAGCGCTCGCTCCTCAGGGCATGTCAGGGGAGAGCTGCAGCTCAGGTTAGGGTATGCAAACCCTATTAGATTAGGCATAACCCAATCGTGGCGCTCCAGGCGCGCATGGCTGCCAGGGGGGGCGCACGGCGGTCAGGAAGCTGCCCGTCTCGCCGAACACGACCGGGAAGATGTGGCCGCCGTAGCCGTTGCCCTGCGTGAGGTACCCGAAGCTGTTGTACATGCGCGTCCACAGCGCCTGCCCGGCGATGCTGCGCGCGCGCGCGGGCCTCGTCAGCGTGGGGGCGGCCGCACACCGCGCGCCTTGCCGTTCGCCCAGGCAGCCCTTCACAGACGCTGAAGTTGCATAACGCAGTGTGCCATGAGCACGCAGCGAGTCTGCGCCAAATGCTATTTCATCTGCGTCTCATCTGTCATCATGCAAGTGGGCACGTCGCACTGGGACCCAGACAGACGCGCGCGGACGTCCAGGGCGCGGGCGCGCACTTCTGGGTCTGCTGCGAGATGGACGGCGGGTAGAAGTGCGGCGAGATGACCACATTCTTCAGGTAGGGCTTGGTGAGCAGGGTCTGGAAGAACTGGTTGGGGTCGGAGATGCCGTTGGCCTGGATGATGGCGCTGCGCGCGGCGCGCCACGCCTCCGCACTGGCCTTCATTGGTGTGCTTTGGCCAGAACGTGCGAGGGGACACCGCGTGATGCACACGCTCCATCACCCCACCTCACCCGCAGCTGTGGGGTCGTACCATGGCCTGGGTACAGCAACACCCCAACTATGCAGTGTCTAAGCTGCACCGCACTGGGCGGGCAGGGCCAGCAGAGTCGCACGTGTTGCTAATGAAGCCGTCGCCCCAGCACATGGCGGTGTTGCCCCCAGCCTGGCCGCTTCCCTCGATGAGGAACAGCGTCGTGGAGCTGACCTGCGCGCGACAGCAGCGGCTGAGCCGCGCGGATCCGCCAGACCTGCTGCGCGTTGCGCCATGCACCTGGGTGTGTGGCCGCCCTTGACGACAGCCAAAGCAGCCGGCCGTTTCCACATGAGTGCGCACGAGAGCCAAGGCAGTACCGGGGAGATCCCGCCACATAAACCCGCATAAACCCCCCTTTTAAGTACATTCTGAAGGCTTGCGACATGCAGGCGGGAAGCTATACCCCAGCTAGGGATAGCCCTACGCTAACCCTCCTGCCTGCCGGCCCCCCAATGCCTGCCAGGAGAGGCGCTTGTTATGCATGGGCTTGCTGCGCGCCTGGTACATGGCGTCCATCGCGGCCAGGTACAGCGTAGTGGAGCTGGGGCTGCTCCCCGACCACCTGCGCCGCTCCGCAGCCCGAGTCGCGCCCAGTGCAAGGCAGGCACTAGGCGGCCACGGACGCACCGCTCTCTCGCTGCAGGGCTGTGCGCCTGAGCGGGCGACCGGCCGCAACGCGTGTGCGGTGCCTGCAGGGGCGGGCGCGCACGCGCCGCGGGTGGGCGGCGCCGGTCAGGTTCACTCGCCAGGTGACAGCGGGCGCCGCACCCGAGGCCGCGAGCGCGGGGCCTGTTCACGACATCAGGCGTGCACTGACCGTGAGCATGGCTCGCACGCCGGGCACACACGCGTGGCGCGCCTGAGGCCGCGTGCGTCCGGCTCGTTCATGATGTCGATCATGACGCGGTTCTTCACGGCCGGGTCGGCAATCATGTCCGAGAGCAGCTGCGGCGCGCAGCGGCCCCGCTCAGCGCGAAAGCCGAGAGGGCAAGTTCTGTGAGCGCGGCCCGTGCAGCTTGCGGGCGCGACGAGCAAAGAGCTGCAGGAGTCGCATGTACAAAGGATGGCTGCAGTGTGCGGGACCGCCGGTCAGGCCAACACTACGACCAAGCACGCGGATGCATGTTGGCCTGCGCATGAGTGCGGCTCCTCAGCACACATGGCTTCAGCGTGCCGCCCCTCATCCCCACGACACAGCATGGCCGAGTGACCCACACTCCACTGTGGCCAGGTCCACGCCATGCCGGTCGGGCGCTCGCCCAGCAGGCCATGCGGGCGGGCTGCTGGCATGAGATGGCGGCGCGGCGCGCGCCTGCGCCCACAGCGCGGTCCACTGGCCCTGGTTCTGGTAGGTGGAGTCGTAGGACAGGTGGTTGTCCACGATGACGTAGAAGCCGTTGTTGGCGAGCGCGCTCACCACGTACAGGAAGCGCTTGTAGATGGTGTCGTTGGGCAGCGCGGCGTTGCACGTGCCGTTCGCCGCGCCATTGCTGGTCACCGCCTGCGCGACGCCATGCCTGCAGGCGATCGCGACGCAGCGCGAGGGGCCACCGGCTGGACAGCACGCAGTGGTTTGACGCTCTGGCGCAAAGCAGGCGGGCCGCGCCACCGGTCGCTCGGGGCCGCGGCCGCGCAGCGCCGGCCGCCGGCCGCCCGGCGCCGCCGCTGCCCGTGTGGCGTGCGCTGCGCCGCGCGCGGGCTCGCAGCAAATCTAGCCCGCATGCGGGCGGGGGGTCGCAGGAGCTGCCGCAGCAGCTGGAGACCGGAAGGCGCAGGAGCGTCCGGGGGGAAGACGGGGAGATGGATGGGGCGCGCGCCTGCCCGGGCGGCGTCGCGCCCGAGGGCACCGTGTCGCCCGGCTGCACCACGGTCTGCGCGACGCCGGGCAGCGGCGAGGGCGTGCAGGCGGCCGTGAAGTTGGTCGGCGGGCTGCTGTACAGCACCTGCGCCCATGCAGGCGCTGGGGTCTATACGGGCTCAACCCTGAATCTACAGTGCTGAGAGACCAAGATGCGCAGGGTGTGGCATCGCTGAATCTTGCGGCCTTGCAGCGGCTCTGCCTGCCATGCAAACGGTCGCCCGTTTTCGCACGGGTGTGCCCTGACACGAGCGTCGGAGGCACGCGCGCCGGGCGGCCAGGGCGCGCGCCTGGAACGACATGGGCAGCCGCACGGCGTTGAAGCCCAGGGCGCGGATGCGGTACATGACGGTCAGGAAGTCCTGCGTCACCGCGTTGGGCGTGACCCACAGGCCGTGCACCATGTTCTCGGAAGTCTCGAAGCCGAACCTGCGCGCGCGCAGCGCGCGTCAAGGGTAGGGTTAGGGTGTGGGCTATCGCACTGCGCTGCCTCGCGCATGGGCGCCCTGGATGCGCTGGTGTTTGCGCCCTGGACGCCCGAGTCCCTGGCGAGCGGCACGCGCGTGGGTGCACAGCAGGCCCCGCATCGCAGGCACAGGCAGGCGTGCTGAGCCTGGGAGGCGCTGCCTGTCCGGCGCAAGGAGCACGCCGTGGCCTTTAAAGAGTCCGATCGCGAGGTCGGGCGCGCACCAGTTGATGCCGCGCAGCGTGAGCGGCTGGCCGTCGACGCCGACGAGCGCCGCCCCGGAGATGGACACCGGCTGGTCGGCCTCCGTGGCGGCCCGCCGGCCGCCGGGCAGCTGCGGCGTCACCAGCGCGCTGACCGCCGAGGCCGGCACCGGCGCGCCCGACGCGTTGACGAACGGCGCGTACGTGAACACGGGCTGGCCCGCGGCGGGCGCCGGCGCGGGCGCCGCGACCGGCGCGGGGCGGGCCTCGGTCTCGCTGGCGGCGGGCGCCTGCGCGGCCACGGGCGCCGGCGCGGCCGCCGGCGCGGCGCTCACGGCCGTCGGCACCGGGCGCGCCTGCCTGTGCAGCAGCCGGCACTCCGCGCCATTCAGCGTTGTGCGGCGCGGCGCAAAGTCCTGCGCCCCACAGGCCGCGCTCCTCAGCGCCCATGCGGCCGCAGTCCTGCCACTTGTCACAATGCCGCTCTGCTGCGCCCGACAGCCGACTTGTGCTTGATGGGTGCCTCTGTGTTCTACAAAGCGCTACTGTCAACAGCGATGTCAACACCGGCCACCAGCAGCAGCCTGCGCCCAGGCGCTTGCTCCCGCCGCTGCACGCGAGGCCGAGACATCGCATGCTAAGGGTAGGCTACCCTAACCCTGCCAGGCCGCGCGCCTGCTCGGCGGCGGTGACGTTGACGACCACGCTGAGCATGGCGCCGGGCTGCAGCGCGCCGTCGACCTGGATCAATGCGATGCCGCGCGCCGGGCGGCCCTGCTCGGCCGCCGACGCCTCCGCCTCCACCGACGCGCTCAGCAGCTGGCCGCCGGCGACGCCCGTGAAGTTGGTGTCAGCGGGCGCCTCGATGACCAGGTTGAGCGGCCCCTGCGCGCGGCGCGCAGCCCTTGTTCATTGGCCAGCCGCACTGCGTCGCTGCAGTCACCCTGGCGCTCATGGAGGTGACCGCGGGCGCCTCGCTCACCAGGTTGAGCGGCCCCTGCGCGCGGCGCGCAGCACCCACCCGTGGCTTCTCCGCACTGCGCCGCTGCAATCACCCTGGCGCTCATGGTTGAAGATACCACCACTCACCCGAGCTGCTGCCACAGCCAGCGGCCTGGGGGCTATCATAGCGCCGTGGGTTAGGCTTGTCTTCCAAATGCCTGCTGAAAACACCCACGCAACATGCAGTGACACTGCAGGTGACCTGCAGTGCCATGACATCAGCTACTAGCTCGCACGCAGCACCGACGCATGTATGCGGTCCACAGATTGTTCACAAGTATGGCTGCTATCAAGCGCATGAGGACGCCGTGATATGCCTGCAAAGCAGCGGCGCCCAAGCGTGCCGGAGCGTGTTTTTGAGCAGGTCACTTTACATCATGATTTGCAGGGCGGGGCCTGACCTGGCTGGGCTGGCTGGACGTCGTGGCAGTCATGCTGATGGTCAGACTGCCGTTGAAGGCGGGCGGCTTGGGCGACGTCGTGGGGTCGGCGTTGGAGTAGCGCGGCCCATCGGCGTCCCAAGCCAGCGCAGTGCGCACTTGCACCTGCGGCCAGGGGCAGCCTGTGCGGTCAGAGGCGCGGACGCTGCGCGAGCGAAGGAGGACTGGCTGCTCGGTTCACCGCCTGACAGATGTCTGAAGGTCGCGTCAGTGAGCCCATGCCATGACCAAAACTGCTTCTTCTCTCGGCAGGCGCAGCTGCAGGGGTAGGTAGGTTTAAGGGTAGGGGTAGGGTGACGCGGCGCACACCTCGCACGTGGCGTTTGCGGGGCTGTCCCGGATGGTGTAGTACCCGCTCTCGCTGTCGAACCAGGCCTGCACCTGCGGCAGCGCCGGCACCAGCGGCAGGACCTTCCTGTCCATGGGCGTCCCGCCGACTGCGCGGCCCCGCGCCGCGCCCGCGTTAGGGTACATACAGGGTAGGGTGCATACCCACGCGCGGCGGCTGGACCCACTGCATGCTGGAAGCGGGTACGCGCTCGGCGCGGAGCGGGCCGCAAAAGCAAGCGGGACAGCAGGTGCGTGGAAGAGTGCGGGACAGCAGTGCGCACGCGGCCCCACAGAAGCTACGCGGGCAACAGGGGCTGCTCCGCAGCTGCACGAGGGCGAGCGGGGCCAACCTGCCAGGACAGGCGCGCCAGCCTGCAGGCTGGCGGCCGCGGCCGGGGCAGGCGCAGCAGCGTGCTCTGCTGCTGCGCCTGCAAGGGCGAGCAGCAGAGCTGCAGCTAGCTGCCGCAGCAGCATCTTGCTATGTACTATTCCCGCCAGCAGCGCGCGCCGCGGCTGCACCAGTGGCAGGGTGCAGCTCGGCCTGCCGCATGCGCGTTAGTCTTACGCCGCCGCTCAGGCCTCACGCCCCTCGTGCGGGTTGAAGACCCCGCACGTATCCGCGCCTATGACTGACAGGCGCTTGCACCAAGCCTGTGGCGCGGGCGTGCCTCTCCTCTCTTGACGCAGCAGAGTATCAGGACTGGGTTGCAGGTGACGTGACAGACTACGGGCGCAACTTGCCAGTCCCGCCAGTGGGAAGCAAAGCTTGCCAGATCGAGTCGCTGCGCAGGAACACTCCTGGCTGCGCCGGGTGACCGTCAAGTCAACACGGCGCCCGGTTACAGGTGCTTCGCCGGCTCTCGTGTTGTAACAGCTAAATTCCTTCACACGTGTGCGCGGCCACATGCCGGTACAACACAGCCGGCTGTTGGGACTGCTTGGCTGCCACAGCATGCAACAGGGCCTGAGCGGACACAGCACGGTGTGTACTCTGTGCACCGCACAGGCTATAGCGATAGGCAGCACATGCCCCCCTGCACCGCAGAGGCACAGCGCCGAACAGCAGCCTGCTCATTGTCTGTTTGCAGCGCGTGTGGGCTCACCTTTGCCGCCCTTGGTTGCGCCTTTGGTTGTTGTGCACTGTCAGCTCACGCGCTCCACACGCCGCGAGCACGCCAAGATTACCTGCCCTCCCTGTTGCAGCAGCTGCCCCCTCAGCTTGTGATACACCCGCGTAGAGCAACTTTCCGGTCCCAGAGCTGTCTCATATACGCGCTGCGAACGTCCCTTTGAGTGCGCAGCAGCGAGCTGGTTCAAACTCGGACTTGGCCCTGGCAGGGTGTGACAGGCGTGGCGTCAGACGGGCGAGGATTCCGTGCGTCGTAGCTTGCTCCTGGATGTCTGTCGCCCTAACAAGCAGCTATATGCAGAGCATATGCATGCCATTCATGTTAAGATTCTGTGCAGAGGTTGCTGGAGTACAAGGTTGCGCGGCCCCGGTTGTCACTGTGCTGCTGACAGTGCGACGCTTGTACTCAGTTCACGCACCCCGGCATTGGCTGGTGCGTGGACCCGCATATGACTGCACTGCAATATTTACATGCAGGTGCTCTATAAAGTAGCACTCTGTGCCCATGTGGGAGGGTTTTTGCATGCAAAGCAGAGTGTCGCGCATGTGGAGATTGTGCCATACTTGCGTGCCTGTTGTTAAAGACACACCGCGCACTCTTGAGATAGCTGCAAGGCGCCTTTGACAGCCTACGGGTGACACCTCCCTCGTGTGAGGTGACGTGCAAAGGCAGCCAAAATATTCAGAAAAAAGCACCAGGCGTTCTGTGAGCAAGTGCGTACAGCGCGCACATGAAGTGCCTGCACAGACCGCCTGGCAAATAGAAATGCTAAGCAAGCCGCAGAAGGGCTCCACACGGTCCCTCAAAAGAATGGCAGGTCACCCCACAGCAGGGCTAGCAACTGGCTGCTCCCCTCGAAATCCGCCTAATCTCCACACAGCAGGGCCGTCACTGGTCTAGATCAACGTCCCCTCTCTACCCGAGCATGTCGTCGCGCAGTGTCCCTACGAAATGCATCTACCTCGCATCTGTTACTGGCAGTCATTTCTAGCCTCAAATGAGTGAATGCCAGCATCCAGGCTGGCCCCGTCCGACCCCGCGTACATCCTTACCAAGTTCCCAGCCACCGCAGGTCAAGCTACTCATCAGGCATGTGCAGACATGCAGCTACCGTGAGGGCGTGCGCATTGCGCACTCTTGTTTTCGGTCCGCGCAGAGCAGCAGCAGCTACCCAAGCCAAATAAATCACAGGTGCAGCCGCTCACGCCTCACATGCTACCGTCACAGGGCCGCCCCCGCATGACAGGGATGCTTGGACCGCATGAGGGCCCGGGTGATGAGGGCCCCTTGCTGCAATGACACCTCCCACCTCACCCACCCAGCGCTTACCCAGACCGGGCTCTGCGCAGGTGTGCACGGCGCTCTGGCGGAGCGTCAGGCGCGGTCATCCGCGTGCTAAAAATGAAGATGGAAACAAAATGGGACCCGGGAAGGAATGCTGGCGGAATAGATACGCTGACTGCGCAGGGCGGGGCCATCCTCCCACGGACCCGATGCGCGCCATGAAGCCCCATGCATGCGCAATGTCTGCAAACCCTGGAACATCCTGCTAGCGTACTGCTCTGTCCGTCCGGACGCGCTGCCAAGCAGCTTCCCTACTCCCCGTAACGGCCGCCGCCCAGCCAATGGTGCTCTACGGTGCTCGAACAGCGAGTGTTCAGTACTTGAGCCTCCCCGCCCCACCTGGCTGCAAGTCCTGCGTGCGCCGACCCCAGGCGCTCATCCCATGTCTGTACACTACCGTATAAGCTAGTGCACGTCCCCACGCTTGTTCAAAAAGGACAGAATGTGGCCGCTGAAGATCGTAACCAAAACTGGCACTGTGATTAGGCTTTGCATCTGCGAGGCATCGCGCCATTGTGCCCAAAGGCACGGCGAGTGCGCTCGAAGAGGTAAAGCAGAGGCCACAGCAAATGCGGGACAGCAAATGCAAGCAATGAGGTATGCGGGCAGTCGGTACTAACTAGTACACTCAACAGAGCATTTTGCGACAGGCATGTATTGATTGGGCCATGTACATATGTACATAACTACGGATTGGGGCATGCATCATATGTGCGCGTACATGCCCCAACCCAGAATCGGCAGCCAGTGGCGCGCCTCTGCCTCAATCATAGACACAACAGGCAGAAGCGCGACGTGCGCGTAGCTGAGCCACAGCGCACGTCTACGCACTTTTGTTTGAGGGGGTCGCAATGCACCAGCAATGATAACCTGAAAACGGAGGGCGCTTGAGTCGTCCTGCACACGCGCTGTTTGCAGCTGCTGACCCGCATGCGCCTGCCTGTACGCAGCGTCGCATGCAGCCCGCTTCTGTCAGCGCCCGGCCGCCCTCTGCGCACCCAGCGCGCCTGCCTGACCCCGCCTGATGATGCGTAACAGACCAGGCGCCTGTGGGCGCTCGGCGCCGGCCGCGCTCAGCCGGACATGACGGCGCAGGACTCGCCGGCGACCTGGACGGATGTCGGCACGAAGTTGGTGTCCGAGGACGTTATGATGGCGCCGAATGTGAAGCCGCCCTGAGAGTTGGCCGGCACAGCCTCCCAGTCCTGCGCGCGCCCGGGGCGCAGAGGTTGCCGTGGACGCAACAAATCCTATAGGAAAATAGAGTCGCCGAAATTCAGAAGCGGACGGTGAGCGTCGAGGGGTTGGAGCTACTCAGAGCACCATGTCACTGCTGCAGTGCATGCCCGTGCTGGCATGACCCCCCCCCCCGGAAGCATGCCGCAGCGAGCATGTTCCCTGATGCATGTCCTTCCCGCCGTGACAAGCCTGCAAAACCGTGTGAGGGTGGAGATGTGCGCGCCTGGCTGAGCGTCCCGGTGATCGTGCCGGAGCCCTGGTAGGACGAGTCCCAGTTCCATCCAGACTCCTGGCCGGTGAAGCCCGCGTAGTTGATGGACACGCTGTATGGCACGCTGAAGGGCGCGCCGCCCATGTTGGCGATCGCCTGCGCGGGCGCGCAGCCGGGCTGTGCACCTGTGATGCCCTTCACTGCAGGCTGGGCGCATGTGTATCACTCGGTTCAGTTTCCACTGTGCTGAGAATAGTGCAAGGAATGGTGGTTGGGGCTGCTGTTATTACTGTGCGCTTCCCACTGGCACGCCCAGGCGCGGTGTGCGCCTGGTGCCCCAGCGCGGGCAGCCCCCTGCGCCGCAGTCCGTCCCACATTCGCGGGCGGGTCGGCTGCTGACGCGCACCCGCCTGTCCGCGCGCGGCTGCGGGGAGGCGCACTGTGGCAGCTCAGGTCGCAGGCATCCAGGCATGCCGCTGGCAACGCGGCGCTGCCACACGGGTGGGCGCGCGCCAGGTTGACGGTGTTGGCAAAGCCCTGCCCGTCCTGCCAGGGGTTGCCCATCGTCACGGTGACCGTGCACGCGCCGGCCGTCGGCGGCGGCGGCGGCGGCACGACCGGCGGCGGCACGACCGGCGGCGGCGGCGGCGGCGCGACGGGCGGCGGCGGCGGCGGCACGACGGGCGGCGGCGGCGGCGGCACGACCGGCGGCGGCGGCGGCGGCACGACCGGCGGCGGCGGCGCGGGGGAGCCGCCGGAGCTCTTGTACCAGGGCGTCAGGTAGACTGCATTCTCCAGGAAGTCCACCTTGGGCCAGAGGAT
>JAABUH010004968.1_pt1 | contig 10575 bp, 12 predicted proteins | sample 5559121 | NCBI WGS metagenome assembly JAABUH01 (sample SAMN10711871, study PRJNA513364) | rock metagenome | isolation source: Antarctica rocks | place: Antarctica: Victoria Land, Battleship Promontory nord | collected 2015-12-28 | reverse complement strand
GACGGCCAAAGACGCCGGCGCCTATGATGAGGATCGATTTTGGGACGGGTTGTTGGTCCATTGAGGGCGAGGCAGAGGTGGGAGATGGAGCCATGCTGGTCAAATAGGTGGCGGTGGGAAGTAGAGGGTACAAGTGTGAAATGCATTTTGTGCAGTTCATTTTTTTAGCGCGAGCGATGGAGTCACCAAGATTAGAGGTCTGAGATGACGTTCGCTAAAGCAATCCATTGATATAATAAGCTCTACAGTCTGAATGTTCCGCAAGAGCAGATCGAACACAATCATTCGCTCCTTGTGCAATTCCCTTCGACTTTTGATTCCTGTGCATGCATACAAGTCCTTCAAGCAAATTACCAATTTCTGTCAAGAAAACAGTCTGTCTCTATTCACCATCGACCGAATGGATCATGCCGATGGTTCCCATGGATGGGTCTCAATTAGCATAAGCAACTGCCCCTTCTGCCCCTTCTGCCCCTTCGAGTGAGGAGTCCTGCATCAATCAGGGGAGCAATCCCTAGTATCTTGGGGGTGGACGCTCATCGTACCCCCCATATGCCCTAGGTGGCGGAGATCTCGCCCTAGGTCGATCGTATCCATTGGCGCCGTACGGGTCATCATAAGCACGACGAGGAGGGGGTGCTCCGTAAGGGTCATCGCGGCCATAACCACCGCGAGCGGGCGGGTAGGGATCGTCAGGAGGGGGACGGGCTGCGCGAGGAGGAGGCGGCGAACGATAGTTGCTATGACGAGAGTCGTAGTAGTCACGGGGAGGTGGCGAACGACGACGGTAGTCATCCCGACGAGGGCTGTAGCCACGAGGAGGCGGTGGTCCACGCCCATAGTATCCATCAGATGGTGGATAGCCGCCTCGACGGAATGGTGGGGGAGAACGAGATCGATAGCGATCATTGCGTGGGACCTCGTCCTGAGTCTATAGACGATGAGTAAGCTTGCACGTTGTGAGGGAGTAAAAACGTACATCAGCCTCGCAACGGACGTTGGCGCCTTTAAATTCCTGGTTGTCCAACTTTTCGACGGCAACCTTCAGATCACTGGCAGTTTCGAATTCCACAAAGCTGAAGTTTCAATTAGCCAGAACCGACTTATCGCTTGGAACAGGCCTACCCTTTGCCATCGCGATCACGACCGACCTCGGAATAGACCACGTCGAGGTTGGAGCGACGTGCAAAATCTTTCAAGTCCTAAGGGGCCAAGTAAGTCCGAGTCCAGATCGCCAACCAGGAGCATAATCCCGATGAGAGATGCAGCCCAAATAGTCCATGAACCGTTACATCCTTATACATGAAGCAAAAGGGCTCCTCTAGGTATCCCTCAAAGCCAGGCCAAATAGAGCAGGGGTAGCAGGACGATATGTACACAGCAAGCGGACTGTCCAGTCGTAAGACTGACTCGGCCTACTACTAAGCCCGTGAAGGAAAGAGAAAGTTGCCTTTTGAAGCCATCCAGAGTAAAGACATAAGACTGGTATCTGGCAAGAAGAAGAAAGAGCATGAAGTTGAACCTCCCGTAGGACCAGATGTTTTGTACATGCCAGAAAGTGCGCGCCTCAGATCCACGACTGAACCAATAGTGAATTTAACGGAAGAGAGCTAACCTGCCAGCTGGTCTCCCCAGGAAGACCAGAAATCTGCATACGGTATGCTGTTCGTCTTGGGCGTGGATGGGTACGGTCAGGCGCAGGGAAGTCCCGCTGACGGGAGCCACGTGCGAATTGAACCGTGAGGCGGGAGGCATTCATATCAGATCCATCTATATCCCATATAGGCCGACGTCAGATTTGATCTTGGGATTTTGCTCATGGTGGATTGTAAATTGGGGAGGATACATACGGTAGGCTAGGTTTGAGGTGTTAGCATGATACTGGTAGAAAGTGATTTGGAGTTCTCGCATACCAGGAACGACGTCTCTCGCATCGAGGGCGTTGTCATACTCAATGAAGCCGAAGCCATTCATGAGTTTGACCTCGGTGATATTGCCGGGTCCTTCCTTGAAATGACTCTGGATGTCTTCCTTGGTGACTGCAGGCCGCATAGTGTGGTCAGCAGAGTTCCAGAAGGGCATTGGTATGGCAGGTAGTCCATCTGATCTCCCATCCCGGATCCTTGAAGACCAGGATTGTGTGCCCGACGTCGCGTCCAATGCTCCGCGATACCATTACTTTCCTATGCTGTGGATGGGGCTTGTACGGGCCAGAAATCGCAGAGAAGGGAACACGGGATCATGGGGCAAGCTTTTGCGTACCATCACGAGGGAGGTTGCCCAGGTACAGGCGAGTGGAGGATACTTCAGCAGACATGTTGGAAGACTGGGTCCTTTCAATCAGGCTGCGCACAGTGTCAAAACCTGAGGCCAGAGGTGCGAGGGTGCACAGGATCAAGGAGATGGCCTTCCTCCTGGAGAAAGATGATTTTATCGACCGAGGGTGGTTTCTGCGAACGCGACGAAGGTCCTTGCTGGAAAGTGGGGAGTAAGGACGCCCGACTTGTGAGGTGAGGGTGTTTAGGTTGGTGCCCGATCAGAATTGATCTTGTGACGCTAAGATGTCTTGGCATCTCAATACGGTTGACCGGTTGACCATTCTGCTCATCACTGTCACAACATTTGAGCATCTCAGATCGATCTAAATCACGCCGACGACAATTCTGATGCATCAACAGCAAGTACCATCGCAGTTTTCCAAGCACGAAAATCCCAGGGTTTTCCTTCAGGTTTTTGCTCCGGGTCTTTCAAGACCGTAAAGGAACTCGGGGGGTCTCAGACAGCATGCTGACGGTTCATCAATTACTCGAGACAAGGAAATCACGCTCAAGCTGGCCCGAAGGACTAGACGTAATAATGGTCATCGGGTATGTAATCCTGTGTATAGTACAATCTGGCAAGCATCGACAAGCACCTGTCTCCAAACAAAGGTATGTACATTTCGAAGTGAAGCAAGTGAGAAGGATGGTGTTTCAAAGCAGTCTTTTTCTTTTCTTCGCCTGAAAATGAACACAATCTTGTAGCCATCATGTCTCAAATAGCGCCAAAAAGATCATCTAGATCCTCTATCCGTATATCTTCCGGCTCTCTAGTGTCCCATGTCAATCCGACTCCACTATCGCCCAGTACCGAAATCGTCTCCTTCATTTCTGTGTCTTCGTCTTCCTGCTTTACTTCCGAAGCAAACTTGACGTGTTGCATTGGTTTCACCATCGGACTACTCAGACTTCCCAAACCGGGGTCCTGAGCATTGTGTGTCCCAAAGAGAGCTTCAGCAGCTTCGCGATTTCTCTTCGCTTTCTCTTCCTCTGTCTCTTCAACTTCCATATCATTTGTGTTTTCCGTGGAAGGCCTCAAGGTATGGTCATCGAGGCTCATGCCGCGCATGCGCACGTTACTAGCCGTCTGGGTGAACTCCTTTTCATCGCCCTCAAGTGGAGGACTCGCTGCTTTGTGATTGTGGGATAGTGAGTTCTCGGAGGATGAACCACTCGATCCGTCCCGCGCCAGACTTGACCTACATGAGAACGAGGAGCCGGCAGGCGTTGGTGGGGTCACAAAATCCTCATCGACACCTGATCCAGTAAAATGAAGATCGTCTGTCGATAGCTCGACTTCAGGGCTAGGGCTCAGTGCTGTACGATTCCGTTCTTCGATCGCTTCGGTGTCCTCATCGATGCTGGCGCTGCTGATACTTGGGGAGATGATGCGTCGAGGACCTCCTTTGCCATAGATGGCGTGCTCTTCGGAGGGCGTCAATTTTGGGATTTCTTGCCGTGGGAGTGTCGTGAGGAAATAATAAACTTTACGGGGATGGACCGTCGTCAATTCTTTGTCGAGTGGGCAAGGCGAGAGTGCAGTCCATGGTCTTTTCAAGTATGCTGAAAGGCGCGATGACAGGAGGGCAGCAGGATTTGCTGAACTGCGGGAGGAGGTCAGTGAGTGGCAAGCGATGATGAGAAGTCGCGCATTACATACCTCGAGACAGAATCACTGATATTCGACAGGACTGCGGCAAGCTCCTTGATCAAATGTGGCCGATTCCCAGTCTTCTCCAGTTGCTCGATGACTCCGACGACAATGTCATCTTTGATACCGTCTGTGTCGACTTTGTTGACTGAAGTTGCCCCAGGCGAGGGAGGTGGCGTGTTCTCGTACGCAGCCCTCCCACTGCTTTTCGGCCGGTCGGCGAAGGAAACCACCTTTGCATGCGACGAACCTATTGAAGATCGTGACTTTGATGGTGTGGTGGGTGACGATGAGTCTGAGGTGTGCGATCGCTTGACTTTCTTTGTTGGTGGTTGTTGTGGTGTTGGTGCGTCGGGCAAGGCTTTGGATACGGAGGGGCGGTGAGCGCGGGATGCGTTGGGCAGCTGGATCCCCAAGGATGGAAGTGACAGCGACTTTCGACGAGTATCATACGGCATGATGAGCGTTCTATTGATGGATCATCGATGTTGTTGGGGGAGGAAGGTGGATCGCGCACGGTGGCTCGGAAGTGGTCGCTCTGGTGGTGATGTAGCAGGGTCAGACGGTGGTGTTTGGAAGGGCAACAAGAATGCGAGTCAGACGGTTTGACGCGAGGTGATTGGACGGAATGAGGGTAAGGAGGTGTGTAGAGGAATGCAGCCTTGCAGCGTGCAGATTATCGTGTCCGAGTAGTGGTGAGAGGCGAGTCCGGGCCTTTGGGTGTATGTACTGGGCACACTGGTGGTGGACCCGTCTTTGTGCTGACTGCTCACTGGTGTGCTTGTGGGTGCAAGAGAAGGCAACCAGCCAATGAGATTGACTTTGCTTGGCGGACGACAGAGAAGCTGAAGCTAATTTGGCTGCAGGCTTCCACGGTCACAGTACACACATGAGGCAGCAGGCAGCAGGCAGCAGCAAAAGAAAACACTTGAAGAACACCAACCAACCGAGAGAACCCCATTCACAGCTGTGTATGACCAAGGTAAGGTATCGTGATCTTGAGATGAAAGGGGAGATGATGAAGCTCTCGGCCAGCAAGGCAACGAAACAATAGAAATGGCCAGCCGCGTGGGATGCGAGAGAATAGGAGACGCATCAGAACTCAAACGGCCGAGCAGCTTCCTCAAGCGCTGTGACCCGGCAAATGACTGGGGCTGTCCCGACCACAGCTACACCACAACGGGCAAGGTGCAGGAAGGGACTTCTATTAGTATTCCTGCGACGCGCACTTTCAGGTCCCTCCTCTGACATCACTCTTTATGTCATCTCATCTCGAGAATGCGTCGACCTGCAACAGCCGTGCGAAGGGCATCTCTCGTGCTGCATGTCAGTCAGTGCAGAGTTCTTGCCCTTTCATCTGATGTGCGCGTGATGAGACTCAATCATCACAACCAAATGTGATGATTGCAAATCTCACAAGTGACATCGTGGTACACCGTGCGGGGCAACTGCGCTGCCCACCCGATCCACCAATCATACGGCCGCCCACGCATCGCTGCTCTTTTTCTTGGAACAGAAACATGCATGGATGCCGCCTCGAGACTGGCTCTAGGGCTGAGCTAGCCAGAGGCTATCCTCGGTCCTCGTCACCCGAAAATATCAGAGGACTCTCACGAAACATACATCTGCTCCGATAGTGATGATGGCGTCCTCATTCAGATGGCTTCTCATACAACAGCGACTGAGATGGATTTCAGAAGATGACCCGTCAGATGAATCGCTTGTCATATCTTGCAAGCCAAATGTGCTCCTCGCTTTTGGTATGATATTCATCTACTCGTGCAAGATGTAAAGTATGCCAAAAACCCTCCAAAGTCGAGCCTCTTGTCGTTGCATCTGCAATGGGAACAGCAGTGTGTATTATCTGCTACAGAAATCTGTGTTGAAGAAGGTTCTTTTGCGTTCTGGTCTGTACGATATCGAGATATATAGATGGTCATATCGTGGGAGTCATCACCACAACGCTTTATAAGATGACTTGCCGCTCAGAAGCCCCTTCCCTACGAAGTGTCAACGCGAGATCCGACAGTCTATATCCAGAAATCCTGAACCGGACCAGCGTTGTTATTTTGTAGGTCTCCAAACGGTAGAAGTTCTTCTTTGACGTAACTGCTATTGCTGTTGGTACTGCAGTAGATACTGGTCTGCTTACTCCCGAACAGGGATGCAGGAAGTGGGGCCTGCTGGTCAGTGCCTTGATTACAATGGCCAGATTGGGGTAAATGTTGTTCCGAGCTGTAAGGGTCGTGCCAGAATTGGGGTACAGTCATGGAAGGCATGTCGAGGATTTGGCTGGAAGATATCTCATACTTTGAGCGGCGCCTGATCTTCATTGTGGACCCCGGGAAAGAGGCTTGAGCAGCAGACGTTGGCGAAAATGGAGTCGTGACTGTGGGCGAAGTGGCTTCGGAAATGTCGTACATGTTGCCGCTCTCCTCTTGGTTTTGCCGCTCGACACTTACCCAAGATGAAATACTGCCCTGAGTCGCTTCGTCATCCCGTTTATCCGTCCCTAGGATGCCGAGCCCTTCAAGTATCTTATGCGTGAGGGGCTGGCCGTTCTTGACGAGCTCGAGCGGAGTGGATGTCCAACCCCGGCCGTTCTGTGTACGGAAATAGAGATCCTGTAGACCAGCGACAAGTTGGGCATGTTGATTTTCAAGCATTTGAACGTAGCTATTGCAGACGATTAGCATAGCAGATGATAGGTATGTCAAACAAGAGATGTGGCGGACCCTTTACGATAGACCAGCTTTTCCGTTTTCTTGTGCTTGCCATAGGCGCAAATTGTATCATCGGACTTGCAACGAGTGCACGGAGTGGTGCCGTCACACTGAGAAGAGGTGTCACCAGTAGTTTCTTGGTAGAAAACAGAGTACTTATACCCACTTTGCACTTCCTGAGCCTGCATCTTTGGCAAGCATTGACTACACGCCTTCTGACATCGCGACAGTCAGAAGCACAATCGGAAGGATTCCTAGCCTTCGTTCGTGGCATCACGACCAGAAAAAATAGAAGAAAATGAGTAAATACAGGAACGAGAACGTGGACTTGAATGTGCTAAATGTTTGCTCAACGGCGCACGAAGGCACTCTCAGCGCACCACAGAGACACTGAAGTAGAAGAGGCAGGGGAGACACGTCATTTCGAAAATTGCGATGAAGTCAATAGCTTCAGAAGCTCCTTCTTCACTTGACGAGAAGACCGCATACCAAAAGGTTTAGGCCCAGAGTGTTCGACGTCATCGTTCGGTCAGAATGGCACACAACTTCAAAACATGGTCTTAGAGATATTGACTCTGCGATGGTTGGCTGCAATAATAGTATGCATGCTAGGTTGTGACGCGCTCTTATGACCGTATTCTTTGCTCGGTGGTGGACGTTGACTGCTGGGTCATACCATGCAGAGTTTCGGGCAAAGGAGGGGTAGATCGACGGCACTGGAGATATTACCAACCTTTGACATTGAGAGGTCCAGGCCGTTGCATGTTCCTAGCCAGAGAATAAGCTTCCTGGACCTGGCGTATCTTTCAGAGGTGAAGTGAAAGCCAGCCTAGCCAATGTAATCACTCGATTAGCCAGCTAACCGAAAAAACGATTGACGAAGAAAGCGGTTAGACCAGAAGATGCCTGACGTCCAACTCTACATCCTCGATTTTGCTAGATCTCGATGATAGAGCACGAAAAGCCAGGTGTGCTGTCACAAACACCCATGGGCGTGGGCGTGCTGGGGAACCATGGTTTGAAAAATGTCCCCTTCGTAATCGGTGATCCAGAATGAAAATCTGGGCAGAAGGAAAATGACCACAATCTGACACAAAGACTTGATGTAAAGGCCTGTTAATGGCATAGGTGATATTTCTTTACATTAGAGATGAGTGGCAGTCTGCGGGTCACAGGTTCTCTATTCTGCGCAAGAACACACTGGCTTCAGAGTGAGCGAATTAATGCCCTACAAGATAAGGGACTGCACAAAAACGTGAGGCATTGCCAAATTTCTTGCTCATTCACGGCGTTTGTTTCCTGGTGAACGGACCTGAAAAGAAAGAGACGTCGATACAAGGAAGGCCTGGGTGTGGAGAGCAGCGCAAGGCATGGAGCGCAAAGGATTGCGGGAGCCAGCAAGGGTTCCTGAAGCCTTTCGAAGCAAGCTCCGCGTTCTCGAAAGGACGGGGCAGGCTTCCGAAGCAGCATGGGAATTGATGATGGACTTCAAGCGATTGCGATGGGGAGCAGGATGACATATGCCAAGAGGCCTACGATGGATGTGGCAGTCGAGTCGAAATGCCACGCGCTCGTTCTTTTTTCCCCTCCCTAGCCAAGAGGTCCTATCCAGCTGCAGCATCTGCCACATCGGGCGCGAATCGGCCAGTAGCTGATGGGCATGGTTTTGATCCGATGATGCACAGCGACGGGGGTAGCTCCGTCAGCCTTGAAGGGCATGAGCACCAATGATGGTGTATACACTGTGATGTTGAAGACGAAGCCCCGCGCGTAACGTCATCCCTACCCTCGCTTTCCACTTGGGCGATTCCCATCTTGGATGCATCCTGGACTGTCGCACGCCCCAAAGCTGTGACTGGCAGCCGGCGACGGATCTTTCTTCCGGAGGTTGCTCCCAGCAGACGCTCGGTAGCGTCATCAAATTGGCCCCCTCGCATATATCGAGATATCTGCGACGGCGGGCATTTGATCCGCTTGCCACTTGACTGGCCCACCGGGTCCCTTGAGCATACGTGAAATGATATCGAAAGACTCGACGAAAATCTCATCTACACACAGATTAACCTCCCCATCATTGATAGCAATTGCACTCGTATAATCCTCCGAATCTATTCTACCCTTCATGACTGCCCACTGAATGGGACTGACACCGTCGCAACCGACCCTGGCGCATCATGAGCGAGCCGTCGGAATCTTCTCGGGCACCCGTGAAGCACGCTGACACCCCGGCGACTGGCAGCGATTCGGACCAGTCGATGGAAGATGTGCAATCACCGTCGCCAACGAACACCGTCTTCTCCAACAGTGCAGTGGGCTCCGAGGCGGGCCAGGCCAGACCGGGGACAAGCAGTGGTCCTGGTAGGAAGCGTAAGGTCCCAGATTCGGTGACCCCTAATGCCTGCACGAATTGCAAAAGAGCAAGGGCCAAGGGAAGTACTCTGGTCCACCACACATTCGGGAGCCTACACTGACGCCCTGGGCAGTGCGATGGTGCCAAGCCCGGCTGCCAACGGTGCGTCAATCGAAATGTTTTCGACACATGCCTTTACGAGCTACATGCAAAGACGGCGAAAGAACAGATGGTTCGCGAGATCCAGCGCTTGCAGCGAAGGAACGAGGATCTTGAGGAAGAGAAAGACACCCTCGGCGAGAAGAATAGCTGGATAGAGCAGATCATGAGCTCGCTTAAGGACAATGGACTAGGAAAGGCGATCATCAATCGGCTCAAGCGTGGCGAGTCTCACCAGTCCATTGCTGAGTGGTTGGGTCGACCATTGGTCGGGTCAGGCGATGCTCAGGAGCTGTCTCCCACAACCGAACGCTCCGTCAGTCAAGCTATTGAACAATACTATCAGAGACTAGTGGACAATCGCGATCCCCGATATTGGACGAATGTGACGCAAGACACACAGTTGATCGAGCATCTCATGACCTTGTATTTCACTTGGATACATCCGGTGCACATGTTGTTTGATGAGAGACGCTTCATGGCTAGCCTCAGGCACTGCTCAGAAGAACACTGCTCCAGCGCCTTGGTTAGCGTGATTTGCGCAGTATCATGTCATCTCCTGCACAACATTGATAATGACGACGACCAGATGAATGCAGCGGTTGACTCCCTTCGAAACCAATTCATGGAAGCAACGCGTAATATGATGAAGGATGCGGACGACGGTAGGATGACCACTGTTCAAACCCACGCCGTCATGTATCTGGCGGAATTTGGCACTGGCCACGGTCTGATAGCCGCTTCCCACCTGAGGTTGGCCGTCGAGACCTTGATTGAAAAGCAGAATTCCGAGCAAGCTGAAGAATCAGAACGAGTGGCAGTCTGGGGGATCTTGAGTCTTCATACGTAAGTCCTCAAGCCTTCGACAACTTTCAGGATCAACAGAGCTCATGATGTTAGGGCTTGGTCAGGATTCATTTACCAAAAGCCGCTGGCTCCTATCTCAATACACGCTCATCCATGCCCAGGTCTCATTCCCATTCATGGAGATGATATTTGGTGTCCGTACAAGCAACCGGGCGATGCCGACACCTCAAAGGAGCCAAGCTTCTCCGTCATGACAGCCGCTGAGCATGCGAAGCTCTTTCGGATTGTACATGAGAGCATATCCGTATACTGCGGTCGGCGCGGCAGAGTTACCGCCCATCACTTGCTAGACTTGTACGAGAGCTATCTCATGTGGAGAGACGATTTGCCACCGGAGATACGAGACATTGACCATCAACCCCTTCCTCATGTCATTTTTTTGCAGTAAGTGTAGCCCTTCGTTTGCCAAAGAATCGCCACTCATGTTCCCTCGCCTTAGTGTCCAATATCGCACAGCTTTGATCCAACTCTTACAACCCATGCTTCACTTGGGCCACATGACTAGAG